>JGI2924J29684_1077168_pt1 | contig 14255 bp, 9 predicted proteins | sample BenlonsequencITS_FD_29684 | JGI IMG/M metagenome (IMG submission 29684)
GATGGGAAAGGCGAAGAGTCTGACGGCCCGGCTTGGGACGGATACGGTACTGGTGGCGGCGATGCTGCCGCAGATGAGGGGGATAAGCGGGTCCTTACGAGAGCTTGAGGCGTATGGAGACGAGCTAGGGCAGGAAGTAAGGGAACACGTGGCAGTGGCGCAGGCCTACCAGCTGAGGGAGAGTGTGGAGAAAGCGGAAGAGAGGATACGGGAGCAGGTGGCCAGCGCGAACAGGGGTTTGGAGAAGAACCTGGATAAGACGATGACGGTGGCAGGGTTTCGAAGGAAGGGGAGTAATTACGAGAGGGAAGCGATAGTAGACTCGACGATGTGGGCGACGGAGACGGAGAAGCAGAGGATAGGGGTGTACGAGTACTTTGAAGCGCCGAGTTTTGATTACGGAGTGGACCTTTCAGGAGCAGCGATAAAGGACAGTAATGCAAGGATACTGGAGGCGAAGGTAGAGAAGGCGAAAAAGCGTCTTGATGCGTATCTGGGTATGCTGTTTGGAAATGAAGAGGAAGGAGAAGAGGGGCTTGACCTTGATGAAGGGTTTCTGAAGCTAGTGGAAGAGGCGGAGGCGTCGATCAGGGGGAGCGCACAGGCAGAGAAAGGAAAGGAAACGAAGGGATTGTTTAATATCCATGTAGGATATGTGCCGGTAATGGATAAGAACAAGCCGGAGAAGGTGAAGGAAGCGGGGTATGGAGAGCTTGGAAGGATCTACGAGCAGTTTTTTATCGATGAGGCGAGGTTTGGCCGAGGGATAGCGGTGTCGGGAGCGCCGTGGTACAGCCAGAAGTTGTGGGACGATGATGCGGACAACGACGGGAAGTCGGATGGCTTGCTGGGAGCGCCGACGGTAAAGACGATAGCGGATATCGGGATGGCGGTGGCAGCGAGCCTTGTGGTGCCTGGCGGAGGAGTTGGGCTGCTGATGAGTGTGGGGCTGAACCTGGTGGACGATGCGCTGTTTACGATGGCGGATGTGAGTAACGGAGTTGATGAAGGAGATGCGTGGGGAAACTTTGCGAAGAAGGGGTTGACGAGTGTAGCGAGTGCGGGAATCAACATGGGTTCAGGAGTACTGGACGGAGTGATAGGGAGCACTGGGATGATGGAGGTAGGAAGCGATGTGATGCTTGCTGGAGCGCAGAGTGCGGCGAACACATATTCGAGTGCATTTATCAACAGCCTTGACTTTGATAACTTTGGAAACAGCGGGTGGATTGACGGAGGAAGCTTTGCCCATGCGACGAGCTGGGGAACAAGCGGCTCCGGGTACCTGTCGTCGATGGGAGGAGCGCTGGTGAGCAGCGGACTGATGGAAGGAGTCAGTGGTAATGACAATCTCTTTGGTTTTTCCTCGGCCCATATAGGAGATGTGAATCAGTTTAGCCAGACGCTGGGAGGCTTGACCAACACGGCGATAGAGTACGGAATGACGGGAAGTGGCACACTGAATGTAGCGAAGGTGATGGGAACGGGAGCACTTGAGCTGCATTTAGGAGGAGAAGGCTCGTTGTTTCAGTTAGGAATGGAGGGAACAGATGTGAGTCTTGGAACCCTTTCAAAAGGGTTGAGCGGGCTTGATGTGTTGTACCAGAACCACCGGATAAAGAAGTATAACGAAGGAAAAGAAGAGGATATGAGTATAGCGCTGAGGTCGCTGTATTCGTATGGAGATGAGGCAGGAGTAAGGACCTACAAGAATGTGCTGAAAGGAACGGACCGGTTGCACATAGGAGTGGAAGGAAGGGAGAAGGCGCAGACGGTGGCGAATGGAAAGGGTGGCCGAGATATCTATCTTGCAGGAAATGGAGGAAGCAAGGAAGAGCAGCTGCTGGCAGGAGTGTTGTTGCAGCATGAAGCGTACCGTGACGGAGTCGTGGGAAGTGAGCTGGAACAGGTAGAAGAGACGGAAGCGGCAGTGATAGGCCACACGCTGATGGCGGATCGAATGAGGCATGACTACGGGTATGGAGCCTTTGTTGGAACAGAGATTATGGGAGACCTTGCTGCATTGTATGGAGGGGGAGAAGCCGGGATATCCGGACGTGCCGGAGGGTATGACTCGAGTGCGGATTATTGGAAGTTGACCACAGACGGACGTTTGTTAAATGACAATAAGGCTGATTTGTATCTGGCTGATGCTGAAGGGAACTATATATATGAAAATGGGAAACGGGTTAAACTCGTAGATACGGAAACGGGATCAGTGAGCCAATCCTTGATCCAATACATTGGAATGGATAGAGCATCGGAGTTATTGGGTGTGAATCCGGCGGATATGAGTAATTATAATGAGCAAACCCTTCAGGATGTGCTGGGAATGAGTTCGGACATGGTTGCAAGACTCTCTGTAAACGGACAATTTTCTTTTGGTGATTTGCCAGTTGATAAGCAGCAGAAACTCATGGGAGAACTGCTGTTAAAAGAGGGTGCAGGTCAGACATGGGACGCGAGTAATGGATGGCATGGGGACAGTATTGCTGATTTCAAGATTACAGACAATTGGGCTGGCTATTCGATTGGATTTGATCAAAGTATGACGAATGGAGAGTATGATAAGTTTGTGGTGGATATTGTGCATACAAGGGATGTAATGAGCTACTTTGGAAGTAAAGGAAATCAAGAGCTTAAAGAAAAGTATAATGCATTGGATTCTTCGACATATTTGAAGAAAGATTTGGATGGAAATATACTACTCAAGCCTTTTAGGGTTGATCAGGTGCAGACTGTTGATAATCTGTGGGGTATTAGTTCTGACCAGAATACAGCACAACACCCATTTTTTGGTACAATTCAGGGGAATACAATAGCTGCAAATCATTCGTTTTTCTCGATATTTGGGCAACGGAGTGGATCCTTTAAACAAGGTGCTTTTGTACTCCAAAATGCATTAACTTTAGGTGATTTTGTGACAAATTCATTTGGTCGAAACCCAAATCTTGACCCAGATTCCTATCGTTGGTTATTACATCAAAGAACATTATGGGATAATAGCAATCAGTTCTGGGGGTTGGCATCAGATGGCTGTATCGTGAATACCGACGAAAATATGCAGTATATCAATAACACCCTAAATAGTTGGCACCTCTATAGGGGGTTCAATATGGGAACAGTTATTCGTGAGGACTGGAGTGAACTGTATAGACATATGTAAGCGTATTATTAAGGTTGTATTGATTTTTTTAACAATTATACCTCCTTATCTTTTTTCGGAAGATTTTTTTTCTCAAGATACATTGCATGAATATAGAGAAATCGGAGTTTATGGTGATGTTCCTCTTTTGTTTAAAGTTGAAGATGGAATCGTTTGGTTAAAGGTTGATTATGAAAATAGATTTGATTCTTTAAAAGCGAATGATATTGAAATAGATAAGGATGGTTTCTCATATGCAAGTGTGTTTAACCGGGAAATCAGTATTTTATATGGAAGTCGTTTTTTTCTCTTTATGAATGATATGAGTAGCTATTTTGGGCATGGGATAAAAGGGATTGGTACATTTTATGGAACTGATTTCTCAGGAGCAACACGTGCTATTTATAATAAGACTTTGATTCGAAATATTGAATCTACTTCTTCTTTGAAAGAAGATTCAATATTGTATGATACTAAACTATTAAATAAGTATCTCGGTTATTTTACCTATATGTCTCATCCCGAGATGGCCCAAGTTTTCAATCAAAACGCCCATCCCTGGGTAGAAGGCGTTGATGGCCCGGGAATAGGCGAGCAGCTTATAATTTCTTTCACTGAGCCCAGCAATGATATTGTTGTTCTTAATGGATTTGTTGACAGAAACAGGAAGTATTTATTCAAAGCAAATAACCGTGTTAAAACAGCGATTATTCGTTCTGCTGATTCCGGAGAACCGTTTGAGTTTGAATATCAATTCGAGGATATGGTCAGGTTTGATGAGATTCGATTTCCCCGACCAGCCGAAAAGGTAGTTTTTGAAATCAAGGATGTGTACCCTGGTGAGAAATGGGATGATACCTGCATAAGTGCCGTCTTAACTCGTGAGCCTGATCCTTATATCGGCACAAATACATCACCGGCACCTCCTGCTGTTTCTGAACCGCAAGTTTTCGGTCCAGAAACTCGCTGACCAGAGGATCGTAAAAGCCCTGGCTGCTTTCCATGAGCCGCCGCCGGGCTTTTACTGAAAGACAAGGCGGAGGAAGGTTTTCATCGGCAGTGAAGCCCAGCTGCGTGAGGACGGAAAACCAGACGACAACATAGAATTTCGGCAAAAGGTTCTCTTTTTACAAAAAAACTATGGTAGAGATATTCTATAGAACGTCTGTTTTTCTTGTCCTGAATACGCCTTATTTTTCCCAAAAAACAAATCGATGACCGAGCGTCAGGGATGCGATTAATGGATGGCATGGGGACAGTATACCAGATATCTGTATTACATCAACGCGAACAATCTATACGGGAGAGGACAATGAGGTTACAAACAAACCTGATTATGAGCCTATTAGCTACGTTTGTTCTATGTGCATGTCAAAATTCCAGGGTTGAACAGGAGACGGTAAGTGTTCCTGAAAAAGCAGGTACTATTGTCAACGTGGAACAGGAGAAAGTGTCCGAATCAGTAGTATCTCGACCAAGTACACTGGAAGAGATCGCGAAGGCTACTGGAGCACACTGGATAAACGAGTATAAGGGTATATATATGAACAGCAGGCGACGCGACAGAGTAGGCTACAATGTCGAATCTTTTGATATGCAAATGCTGGCATCTCTTCCTGAAAGCGAACTCAGTCGGATAAAGAATTTTTCAGTACGTGGAACGGAACTTATTGGGTGGGATGAGTTTGACTTGTCGCTTCTGAAGAATCTGGAAGAGTTAGACATTGATTATACGAACGTCACTCATATACGAGGGCTTGATGAAACAGCAGTTTGGCGAGTGAGTTTAGGAGATGTGCCGTTGAGAGGCATTTCGACGATCTCCGGATTAAAAAAGGCTGAGGAGATATGGATTCGGAGTACGGAAGCGATTGACCGTCTACCGGATTTGTCGAAACTGACGGAGATGTACAGGCTTTCGATCCAAGCGAATCCGCTGAAATCGCTTGATGGTATAGAGAGCCTCCAAAGGCCGGTGGGACTGGTATTAGGGATGGTCAATGACATATCAGCCCTTGAAGATGTCAATCCAGAAGATTTGGCTATTGTGATGTTTCCGGAATATCAGGAAGAGCAACCTGAAATCGTGGAGAAGATCAAAGAGATGGGATTTGAGATATATGAAGATGTTGATTAGATATAGCTGGTATGCAAACGTATTGAAAAAGGAGTACCAGCAATGGTTAAAGTATTACGGGCATTGATCCTGCTCATTCTGTTGCAGTTGTTTCGGTTTCCCCTGTGTGCTGAGGATTGGATGAGTGAAGTATATAACTCGTTCGTTGATCCAAAGACGATAGATATGGGATGTATTGAAGATGTGTTATTTTCACGTGATGGAAAAAATATTTTGATGGAATATCACTATAACGGAGTAACGGAGAAAACAGAGATTTTTCCTATTGAGAGCATGATGCTTGATGAAGAAACAGGATTTATTGAGTTTGCTATCGAAGGTAGCATGATGTATGTTATTCTTGGGAATGAATATATTCTGGTGTTTGATAAGGACATGAGCACTGGGGAGTATGCTTCCGTTAATGGCTTTGAGATAGGAATGGTGAGAGAAAATCGTATTCATAGATGGAGGGAAAATTATGAGGATTCATTGCAGTATTATGCGCCTCCGTATCTTGATAGGTCATCCTATTCTATTAGCAAAAAGAGCATAACGACAAGCGGTTCTTACTCAGAAGTGTTGGGAGGGCAGCGGGTCAACTATGATGGGAAATACATCTTTGACTTTATGCTGTTCGGTCACCCATATTATAAGACGTATTATAATCCGATTGCATATCCGTGGGTAGAGGACAGTGCTGGGTATGGGGAATGGATAGAGATAGATAGCGAGGTACCCAAGGAGAAATTTTATGTCCTGAACGGATTTGTCGACCCGACAAGACCGCATTTATACCGGCTCAATAGCAGGGTAAAAAGAGCAAGTGTTATAGGGACAACTGAAGAGGGAGAAGAGATAGAGCAAGAAATTCAATTTGAGGATTTCGTCTATTTCAAGACGATTGTTTTTCCAAAACCGGTAAAAACGATGAGGCTGATTATTAGGAGTGTGTATCCTGGAGCAAAATGGAAAGACACTGCTATCTCGGCACTTATGCTTCCCGTTGATTGGGAGTAAGTGGTAATTGATGGTGCAAACAGAGATGCCGGATATGGACCTCCTGATGGAAGGCATTTGCAGCATCCTGCAAGATATTACGGGAATACCGGATGCAAGTTTTGAATATGCGCTATGCTCCGGAAAACCTATTGAGTAAAACATGAAGAAAACGTGTATATCGGTATTGATTCTGTTAGTGAGTCTTGTAGCAGGTTGTCAGGAAGAGGACCCCGTACTGGATGAACTAATGATTACAGAAAAAAACTTCCCGAAGTATATAGAGATGATGAGGACAGGGTATCAGGGAAGAAGACGAATGCCGTCCTATCTGGGGAGGGAGACGCTTCTGTCTGCGAGCTTGTGATACCAAGTATTTCCAACTCGTAGAATACCTGTAACTTTTCCGTCTACAAAAGCCTATGTTGAAAGATTAATGTGGAGATCCTTGAATACTGTCGCTGGCCGTTATGAAAAACGCGTATCCGGTAGGCGGGTATACATTCACTTCAATTTCGGCGCTGACGATTATTTCGGTGAACTGGCCCGGCCCAAACAGCGGTATTACTTCGACCGTATGATCCGATTAAAGATTAACGATAATCCTTGATATCAACGCTATATTGTGTTTTTGAGCGGTATGAAGTGGATTTGGGAGCGATTAGGCAAAATAATCCTTGTATTATTTAAAAAGCAGGGTTAACGTTAATCCATGAATGTAAAACTTGCGGATATCGCCCGTGTTACGGGTTTTTCGATAAATACTGTATCAAGAGCCCTGAGGGGCGATTCACGAATCAGTGGGCAGACCAGCAGACTGATCTGCAGCAAAGCGGAAGAGATGGGATACATCAGAAATGAGGTTGCCGGAAGCATGCGTTCCAGCAGGACCAATACAATCGGGGTTGTGTCCGCTGATTCCTCCAACCCGTTCTTTGCGGAAGTCCTTCTTGGAATAGAGGATGCAGCCCGAAAGATGAATTACAGTATCCTGCTTATCAATACTGAGGAGCAGGCAGAGAACGAATATGATGCAGTCAAGCTTCTTATCGGCCGGCAGGTGGACGGTCTTATTATTATTCCCGTATTTGACGATCCTAAAAACCTGAGTATGTATGAATCGCTGGGCATTCCGTACATCTTTGCGGGAAGGCGCGTCAAGGGGCTTGAGGCACACTCGATTTTGCACGGAGATGAAGAGGGTTCCTCGGAGGTGTTCAGTTATCTGCTGGAAACCGGCCACGAAAGGATTTTTTATCTTGCAGGGCCGGACCGAATAAGCAATTCGGTCGACAGGCTGGAAGGCATGAAGAGGGCTTTCAGGGAAAAAGGGCGGGCCTTTGATGCAGACCTTGTTGTTGAGACAAGGGGGCATATAGACGACGGCTATTCGGAGATGAACCGGGCGCTGAACAAAGGTCTGGAATTTACGGCAGTCGCATGTTTCAACGATTTGATTGCGATGGGTGTGCTGAAGTCGCTCTATGAAAACGGATTGTGCGTACCGGAGGATATTGAGGTTTTCGGTTACGATAATCTGAATATGGCGCAATACATGCAGCCCAGACTCAGTTCCGTTGATGTTCCCAAAGCCAGGCTGGGACAGGCTGCTGTAGAGGAGCTTATGCTGCATATTGAAGACGGAAACAGACCGTATAATACCTTGGAGATGAAACCGAGGTTGGTTTTCAGGGAAACTACCAAAAGGTAGAAATATTTTCATGTGATTTTTAAGGAGGAAAACATGAAGAGAAAAAGCTTGTCGGCATGTCTGCTTGTACTGTCGCTGCTTCTTCTGGGTACTGTCGGCATAGGCGCGTCCGGTAGTCAGGAGAAAGATGTTGCGTCTGAAAAAGGGGGCCCGATTGAAATCACTTTCTGGTCTCTGTTCACCGGTGGTGACGGTGAGTTTTTCGACGCCATGGTTGATGAGTTCAACCGGACCCATGATGATATCGTTATGACAACCGATACCGTTAAGTTTGATAATTATTATACCAAACTTACAACTGCATTAACATCACAGAATGCTCCGGATGTAGTCGTAATTCACAGAAGCAAACTTCTGAACTACGTACCTAGTGGAACATTATATCCGCTTGACGATGTACTGAAAAGTGTAAACGCTCCCATGGATGATTTTATTCCCGCAGCACTGGAGCCCTGCACGTTCGACGGAAAGATCTATTCGCTTCCGCTGGATGTGCATGCTCTAATCATGTACTACAATAAAGACCTTTTCAGACAGGCCGGTATAGCCAAGGTGCCCGTCACCTATGAGGAATTTGTTGCGGCGGCTAAAAAGGTTCAGGACAAAACAGGGGCCATGGGTGCCGCTATCGATAATACTACTGCAACCTATAAGGCCTATACCCTTACCAGGCTGTTCATGTCGTTCATGGAGCAGCAGGGCGGAAGCGTGCTGACAGAAGATCTTTCCGCTGCCGATTTCAACAACGAAATGGGTGAGAAGGCGCTTCAAGCCCTTGTCGACATGGTCCGTAAATACGGGATAACGGAAAGCGGTCTGGATTATGATTCGTCCGTCGCCGCATTCAAACTCGGAAAAGCCGCAATTCATATTAACGGCGTCTGGGCTACCGGCTCATTCGAGAAGCAGGAAGGATTGGATTTTGCTGCGGTACCGCTGCCGGCAATGCTGGGAAAACCCGCCGCATGGTCCGGATCCCATACGCTTGCTATTCCAGCTAAAAAGGAAATGAGCAATGAGAAACTGGCGGCCGCCGTCGAGTTCATGCTGTGGATGACCGAGAGGGGAGACCTCTGGGCGAAGGCTGGCCATATTCCCATCAGGAAATCCGTCTCAGACAACCCCGATTTTCAGTCTCTCCCCCACAGAAAGGATTATGCAGCTGCCGCCGCATCATCTTTCGCTGCTCCGAGGACAGTCGCATGGGACGAGATCTACAACAACCTTTCCGACTCTCTGGAGCTGGCCGTTGCATCCGGACAGGATGTAAAAACGGCTCTTGCCGAGATGGAAAAAATGGTCAACTCAATTATCGCTTCTTATTGAGTCCTGCCTGCAAGATTCTAAAACGCAAGGGAGAGAGGTCTCTCTCCCTTCACTTCAACAGTTTATGGAGTTTATATGGCAATTCCCGGCAATAAAGACACCAGGGACGGAGTTCTGTTTTCTCTACCCTTTGTTCTGATATACCTGTTTCTGCTTGTATTTCCAATTATTTTCGGACTTTACATCAGTTTCTATAAATGGGACATCCTTTCCAGCAGAAAATTCATCGGTCTCGGAAACTATATAAGTCTATTCAAGGACAAGACCTTTTATACATCGCTGTGGCATACCTTCCAGTTTGTTTTTATTACAACACCGATTCTTATGGTTGCAGGTTTTGTGATGGCGCTTTTCGTTAATTCCAAATCGCCGCTGAGAGGAGCGGGGGAGAATATCTTTTTTATACCCTACGTTTTGTCGATAACGGTTATCGGTACGCTTTGGGCATGGCTGTTTCAAAAGAACTACGGCCTGTTCAACCAGCTTTTCATGCTTTTGGGTCACGCCAAGGTCGGATGGCTTACCGATCCACAAAAGGCCATGTGGTCCGTCTCGGCGGCCACTATATGGTGGACGGCCGGTTTCAACATGATCCTGTTCTCCGCCGGAATGAAACAGATATCTGCCGAGGTTTACGAATCGGCCCGAATAGACGGGGCCGGATATTTCCGCATTCTCAAGGACATAACGATCCCGCTGTTGCGGCCTACGATAGTTCTTTGCCTGCTTCTCCAGATAATAGCCTCGTTCAAGGTTTTCGGGCAGGTCTACGTAATGACGGGAGGAGGGCCTTACGGTAAAACCCGGGTCCTAATTCAGTATATCTATGAAAACGGGTTCACCTATTTCAAGATGGGGTACTCCTCGGCAATGGCCTACGTTCTCTTTCTGCTCATAATGGTGATTTCAGTTGTCTATTACAAGATAATGGGGAGAGAGAAATGAAAAAGAAGATTCTGTTCATTGTCGCTCTTGTTGTTCTTGTGCTATGGATCTTTCCGCTTGTCTGGCTTGTAATAACCTCGCTTAAGCTGGAGGAGGATGTCCTTACTGACGTATTCAGCATTTTCCCCAAACGCCCGACCCTGCAGAACTATGCAAAGGCGTTTTCTTCAACCTATATACTTAAATGGCTCTGGAATTCCACGGTTGTTTCTGTGGCGACGATGATTCTTACGCTTGCCGTAGATGCGCCCATCGCATATGCAATGGCAAAGATCAAGTTTCGTGGAAGGCAGATCCTTTTCTGGTTCGTAATGGCCGGAATGATGATCCCCTTCCAGGTCATCATAATACCGCTGTATCTACAGTTCAACAGCTACGGACTTGTTAATACGCTTTCCGCAGCCATTTTGCCAAGGCTTGCACTTCCTATCGGGATATTTATTCTTAAGCAGTTTTTCGAGGGGATCCCGGATGAATTGGAGGAAGCAGCATTTATAGACGGAAGCGGCAGGGGGCGTATTTTCACGACTATCATATTACCGCTTGGGAAATCCGCGCTGGCTACTGTCATGATCCTGTCTTTCATAAATGCATGGAACGATTTTCTCTGGCCGCTTATAGCAATATCCGATACGGCAAAATACACAATTACCGTCGGTATCGCCAACTTTCAGGGAGTCCACGGTACGGATTATTCGTTGATCATGTCAGGGGCTGTAATCGCGTCCGTACCACAGTTTGTTTTCTACTTCATTTTCAGAAAGAAGATTGTTGAAGGAATTGCAATGACGGGGATCAAGGGGTAGAAAGATGTACATAGCGTGCAAGAACAAGCTGGAACTCTTTCATGTAGATCCTCTGCTGGAAAAATGTTCCATAGAGTATGGAATTAAAAAAGACGGCGATTCTACCGCACCGTTGACGCTTGAATATGAGAAAGGCAGGGCTACCGCCGTTTTCGAATTCTGTTCGATTACGGATGAATTTTCTTTAAACGGCCGAGTTCTCAGAATCGACAGAACCTGGATTCTTGAACGGAATGCAGCCTGGAATCTCGAAACGGATTTGAATATCCGCATGGACGGAGCGGAGTTTTTTATTCCCTCGGTCCTTTACCGAGGAAATAACCGCGGCAAAGGTTGCTTTCCGAAAGGCTCCGAAGCCGCAGGATGGGCCTATTCAGAGGAACGGACACCGCTGCCGTGCTGCCTTGTTGTTTACAATGATCATGAAAAGCTTGTTTTTTTTACCGGGCCGGCAACTGAAGAGCATGATACGGCTGGAAGATCGGTAGTCAGCAAAGAAGGGTTGATAAAGATCCGGACGGTTGTGCCGGGCAGCGAAGGCCCTTTCAGTTATACCGGAAAAAAGGCCCTTTCCTCCGGACACAATGCCGGATCATTTACGGTCTGTTCTCCAGAGAAGGGGCTGCCGTATATCTACTCAAGATCATTTTACCTTGTCTTTCCAGAAGAAAAGAGCGATATTTTCGCTGCGTACCGGGAATGTTTGGAATATTCGGATGTCTTTTTTAATCCTGTTCGGAGTACCGCTTGCGGAATGCAATGGTCTGCATATCTGGACGGGAAAATTCGTAATCTGCTTTATCTGACGGAATACGACAAACGCTCCGGGCTTGCATATGTAAGGATGGGAAGGGATAATGGGCCGCTGCAGGAAATATACGAGTATACAGCTGCCTCGTTTCTTGTTAAGAGCCTTGAAGGCGCATGGATCTATGCAAGGCTGGCCGGGCGAATGAACAGGCCGGAATTCCTTTCCTGTGCCGAAGGCATAGGCCGGTTTTTTCTCCGCGGTGAGGTTCTTCCCGGCGTGCATCAGGATTGCCGCGATCTCCGGAACGGCGAATGGGGCGGCTACCTCGGGATTTCCGAAAACGATGAATACAGAAATCTTGTAAACGCCAGGTGCAACGGCGAGTCAATGAGCGGTTATATCAAGCTATATGAAAGTCTTTTAAAACAAGGCAGGAGTGTCCCCGAGTTTTTACAGCTCCCGCTGCGGGTTGCGGATTTCTATATAGATAACCAGCTGCGCGGTGATTCAGACGGTTCTTTCGGCAGATGGTGGTCTACAGACGGGAAACCAGTAAATCCTCTTGGGACTAACGGGGCCTACATCGTATCGTTTCTTCTTCTGCTAGAACCTTACTATAAAGATTCGCAGAGGCTGAATGATGCTGTCGACAGGGCGGCCCGTTATTATGCAGGTCTTGCGGATTCCGGCGACTTCTTTGGCGATACGTTGGATGCGGATGCGTACGACAAGGAATCGGGAGTTTCCCTGCTTTCTATGTTTCTGGATCTGTATGAAAGGGACGGGGCCAGGAAATGGCTGGACTACGCCGTAAAGGCGGCGGATTACATTCTTACATGGGTCTGGCAGTATGATATAGTTTTTCCGGCCGGAACCCCTCTGGCGGAGGCTGAATTCCGGACAACTGGCATGACTTCCGTTTCGGTTGCTCACCACCACCTGGATTTCTACGGGATGTCTATTGGTTACGATTTTCTGCGTCTGTGGGAAGCCTCGGGAACAGACATATACCGTAAAAACGCTCTTATGATGATTAATGCCTGTAGACAGCTTGCAGGGGAAGGTCTTCGCGGAAGCCCTGCAGCAGCGGGGGCGGACGGGTGGCAGCCGGAGCAGATAAATCACACAAACTGGGATTATTTCAACCGCGTTGACCGTTCCAAGGGTTTTTACGATATCTGCATAGCCTGGGTTACCGTTCTGGGGCTGGGTGCCTGGCTTAAAATCGAGAAGCGTTTCCCTGAAGTCTTCAGGGAAACAAGGGAGGATTGAAATGCAAACACCGTTCAGGTTCAGTTTATGCACATGCAATATATGGAACACCGAAAAATGGGAACAGAGAAAGGTTGCACTGGAAGATTTTCTGGTAAGGTTTAATCCCGATATATGCTGTTTTCAGGAAATACGGGAGGAAACCATGCGTTTTCTGGACGAAGCTATGCCTTTTCATGCCAGGGTTGAAGATGATTTCAACGGCTGGCGGAATGAAGGGAACATTTATTATAGAAAGGATCTCTTTCGGGAAACGGGACATACCGAACTCTTTCTGGATATGCCGGAACCTGATCGCAGGCTATTCATACTTGATCTTGAATGCCTTGCAGACGGCAGGAAATTCCAGGTTTGTACGGTCCACCTAACCCATCAGAATAACAGGGACGAACAGGATACAGGAACTTCCTACAGGCATGAAGAGGCTTTGAAGATTGCGCGCTGGCTTAAAAACCGCAAGTCGGATGCTCCACCGCTTTTACTTTGCGGCGATTTTAACGATCCGTGGCACCCTTCAAGGATACTGGCTGAGGCCGGTCTCAATGATGTTTTTTACGAACTTGGCCTTCTTCAGCCTCCGACCTTTCCGAACCCCGCGCTGTCTGAAGAGATCTACATGAACGAGACGATAGACCGTATAATGTACGGCGGAGGGCCTCTGCCGGTTCTTGCTTCGGTTGTTGATTTCCATGGAAGCGGGGCGAGCTGCGGGGTATCCGATCACAAACCGGTCGTTGCCGTATTTGAGTTTTAAAAGAACACTGTACTGCTCTTAAAGGGAGGGAATTGCGATTCTCTCCCTTTTTCCGAGGGAAGATTCGGTAAGGTAGTTGATAACCGGAAATCAATACCAGTCATGTTTTTCGTTGCGGTCAAGCCCGTTGATTTTTGCCATTTCCTCATCGGTCAATTCAAAGTCAAATATGTCCAGGTTTTCCCTGATGTGGGCCGGATTGCTTGACCCCGGTATGACAACGACGCCTTTTTGCAGGTTCCACCGGAGAATGACCTGGGCGGAGGATTTTCCGTGGGCCTGTGCGATAGCGGATATGATTTCGTTCTGTAACAGTGGGGCGGTATGTCCTCGTCCGCCCAGGGGATACCAGCCTTCCATAACGATGCCTTTCCCCTGAATATAGGGAATCACATCATTTTCCTGATAGAAGGGATGTATTTCATTTTGG
>JGI2924J29684_1077166_pt1 | contig 14238 bp, 15 predicted proteins | sample BenlonsequencITS_FD_29684 | JGI IMG/M metagenome (IMG submission 29684)
GGCCGGCGCAGATTCGAACTGCGGTTACGGCCACCCGAAGGCCGAAGGATACCAAGCTACCCCACCGGCCCGCAATCGACTTATGATCGTCGGGCAGTTTAACGTTTCCGAAAGGCCTCGTCGCTCGAGAACCGATCGTACGCCTCGAGCGATCAGAACTGCTCGTAGCTGTCGGTATCTAGGAAGTGATGGACGACTGTCACGGCCTGGTCGGCGTGCAGGCGTTTGGGTCCGATGCGGACTTGATGGTCGACGCCGTCCTCGAGCAGGGCCGTCTCTTCGTCGGTGAAGTCCCGGTGGTCCGAGAGGACGAAGACGGGGTCGGCGTCGACGAGACCCTCGACGTCGTAAACGGCGTCGCCGTCTTCGTGTAACTGGACGATCGGGCCGTCGAGTTTCTCGAGCGTGGCCTCGAAGCCGCGGCGGTACACCTCGATTCCGGGGCTGGGTTCTGCGGGGAGGACGCCGATGGCTTCGTCACGGTGCTCGAGGGCTTTCCGGACGAGCGCGGCGGTGCTGCGTTCGTCGGGGTTGAGCCGTCGGAGTTGGCTCCCGTCGAAGGTGATCGTGAGTTCGTCCTGTGCGATCAGGTGGACGCGGACGTCCTCGCGGATGCCGTGGGAGATGACGAACGCGGCCGTGATCGATCGACAGAGCGCGTCGAGACGGCCGGCACCACTTGCGAGGTCGTCGAGCGAGAAGTCGGGTTCGGTCGGCACGTCGTGGCCGACGAGTACGAACTGGCGCATAGCGAAGCGAGGGTGACGGCAGGGATAGCCTCCACGATTTCGCTGAGTTACCCCTCGGTGCGGAGCCGGCTGTTGACGCGCTCGAGCGTCCGGCGGGTGTACTCGAGGCCGGGAGCTCCGTCCAGGTACCAGACGACGGCAGCGACGGCGAACAGTCCGAACTGGAACAGTTCGTACGGACCCATCGTGTAGTAGTGGAGGGCGGCGTCGAGGACTCCCTCGACAGGTTCTTCCTCGCGTGTGGCCACCAGTGGCCACAGGAGGAAGCCGGTTCCAGTAAAATCACCGGTCAGGGCCGACGGCGGCACGTCGGCCGCGAGATGGGACAGGTGGCCGACGACGAAGGCGATACCGACGTTTTGTCGTTCGAGTCGGTCTGCGAGGAGGGCGACGACTGGGACGAGCACTGCGGCAAAGAGCAACGAGTGGCCAAGCGTCCGACCGCCGGGGAGGACACTGACTGCCCAGGCGAGGGGCTTGTCGATCAGGTCGGGAAACTGTGAGCCGACGGCGAGTGCCAGCGTCGGTACTGCGAGGGGTGCGCGGTCGAACCGGCGGTGCGTGTAGCCGGTGTACAGCAGGTATGCAACGGCGAGGTGTCCCCACGGCCACATCCAGTGAACGTTCTTCGCTCGACGAGATAGGCGCTTCGACTCACAGCGGGTTGCACATCCAGGGACAAGGCTTCCCAGTCGGCTCGTATGGAATAGTTGCATGGCAAAGTCAGACCCTGCACGGGGCTCGGGGACGGATGGGCGCAGTCCGACCGGCGACAAACGACGCCTGCTCTCGGCGCTCGAGGGGCGGTCGTGTCCGACTTGCGACGACGGTGGTACGCTCGAGCGCGCCACGTACAAGGGTAACGCGGCGGTGATCTGTGACGCGTGCGGGACGCCGAGGGTACAGGTGTGGACCGCCTCTTTTTGACCGTCTGGCCAGTTCTCACTGTGAGAACCGTGATTGCGAGTGTGGATAGTCGTGGCCGACGACGAGCGCGACGACGTGGACCACGACCAGCGCGAGTAAAAGCGAGAAGCGGGTAATCGAGTCGATCCCCGTGACGAAGACGGGCAGATAGGCCAGCGGGAACAACGTTCCGACCCAGAAACCGACGGCCGTAGCGGTACTTCCGGGGTGCATAGCTACCGCATCGTCTCGAGGTCGACGAACGAGTGTTCGTGAGCGGCGATCCAGCTCGACAGCAGTTGTTCTTCCGACGCGTCTTTCGGGAAGACGGCACACTCGTCAGGGGCGTCGTCGTTTTCGACGGTGACGTGATCGAGTTCGATCGCCGGGGGCTCGGGACCGCCATCGGAGGGTCTCGTATCGGTTTCGTGTCGTGACATTGGAAGACGGGCGATCGGTCTCGCCGGGCGGGACTACCGTTGCGTGAAGTATAGTTATCGACGAGCTACTTCGTGTGGACCGAGTGGGAGCGTCCGCTCCACTCCAGTTTCGTTCGTCCGTTTCGGTTGCAAAGAGTGTTTTACGCGCTAACGTGTACGATCTCACTACGCGGCTCGCCACTTCGATAGCCGAATTGTCGATCGGGTAGGAACGGATTACGGACGAGACGACTCCGTTTGGCAGTCGCTACTCGGGCACTCCCGGGACGGTTACCGCGCGCCGAGTGTCAGTTGTTCGTGGATCTCGCTGCCGTTCCGCCAGAGTCGCAGATCGATCGTCTGGCCGGGGCTGGTCTCGAGGGCGAGAAACGCCGAGAGTGCGTGTCGGTCCGGGATCGGCTGGCCGTCCATCTCGAGGATGACGTCGCCGCCGACTGGGATCAGTTCGCCGCTTCGGCGGACGGTTCTGTTGCTCCCTTGCAAGACGCCGTCTGCTGCTTCGTCGGGGACGATGTCGGTGGCGATCACGCCGGTTGCCCGCTCGAGGTCGTTCTCCTGGGCGATAATTCGATCGACGGAGGCGAGGCCGATTCCCATGTAGGAGTGGTGGTACTCACCGTCTTCGATGAGCGCCGGGACGACCCGCCGGGTGAGTGCTGCCGAGATGGCAAAGCCGATGTTGTCTCCGCCTGCAGCGTTGACGACGCCGACGACGTTTCCGCCGAGGTCGACGAGCGGACCGCCGCTGTTGCCGGGATTGACTGCGGCGTCCGTCTGGATCACGTTGGGGTACGAGAACTCTCGATCCGGTGGGTTGACGGTGCGGTTGACGCCGCTGACGACTCCTTCGGTGAGTGTCCCTTCGAGACCGTAGGGGTTGCCGACTGCGACGACTTGCTGGCCGACAACCGGACGTTCCTCGGCGAGTGACAGCGGCGTCGCCTCGTCGGGGACGTGATCGACCTCGAGGACGGCGAGGTCACTGTAGCGGTCGCTGCCGACGAGGCGGGTGTTCGTCCAGTCGCCGTTGACGTACTGGAGGTCCGCCTCTTCCCCACCGGCGACGACGTGGTCGTTCGTGACGACGTGGGTGTCGTCGACGAGAAATCCCGAACCCTGACCGCGGCCTTCACCGCCGGTCAGTGGGTCGTCGACGCCCAGCACTCGGATCATCGTCACTGAATCGATAATCGCCTCGTAGACGTCGGTAAAGGCAGATCCGTCGGCAACGGCGTCCCGATCGATTTCGCCGGTTGGGCCGCCCTCGATCGGGTCGCCGCTGCGGGGCTCGGTACAGCCGGCGACTGCACTGGCGAGACCTGCGCCCACAGCAGCGAGAACGCGGCGTCGATCGAGCCGTGCATCGTTCATATCCGACGGCTAGGCCTCCACGTATTTCAACTTCTGGATAACTTCGGCGCACATCCGCCCGACGCCGTCGAGACAGTACGCGTCGACGGCCGAAAGGAAAACGTGTTACCGGCGGCCCCCGATTTTCGGGACATGATCACGGAAGACGCCCGCGCGCTGCTCGAGACGGGATTCGTCTGTGACTCCTGTCTCGGCCGGCCGTTTGCCGATCGGAGTTTCGGACTTACAAACGTCGAACGCGGCAGGGCGCTTCGAACGACGGTCGCACTGGAAGACGACGAGGACTTCGAGCCGACCGAACCGGCAGACTGCTGGGTCTGTGAGGGGTACTGTGGGACGTTCGACGCCATCGCGGACGCGATCGTCGACGCCCTCGAGGGAACGGCGTTTGGCACTTACCAGGTCGGCACCCAGGTCCCACCGCTGGTCGAAGAGAACGAACGGCTCTTCCGGGAGGACGCTGGACTCGAGCCGGACATCGGTGAGTCACTGAAGCGAGAGGTGAACCGCGAGGTCGGTCGCCGTGTCGGCTCCAAAACCGGTACGGAGGTCGACTTCGACCGACCCGACGTGCTCGCAGTCGTCGACCTCGAGGGGTTCGACCCGCTCGAGGCACTCGCGGACGGCACGGTCACGGGCCACGCGGTCGACGTCCAGGTCAACCCCGCGTTCGTCTACGGTCGCTATCGGAAACTCGAACGGGACATTCCCCAGACGGAGTGGCCCTGCCGGGAGTGTGGCGGCAGCGGCGTCCAGTTGGGCGACGACGGCGAAGAGCCCTGTGACTACTGTGGCGGGTCGGGTTACATGTACGAGACGAGCGTCGAACAGGCCGTTCGCCCGCACGTCGTCGAGGCCATGGACGGCGACGAGGGGACCTTCCACGGTGCGGGCCGCGAGGACGTCGACGCCCGCATGCTCGAGGGTGGCCGGCCGTTCGTCCTCGAGGTAAAACGACCCCAAACGCGCGATCCGGACCCGGCCGAACTCGAGCGTGAGATCAACGAAGTTGCCGACGGCGTCGAAGTCGAGGGGCTCCGATTGGCGAGCTACGAGATGGTCGAACGCGTCAAGGAACACGACGCGAGCAAACAGTATCGCGCGGACGTCGAGCTCGACGATCCGATCGACGAGGACGCGTTCGAGGCTGCGATCGAGGAACTCGACGGCGCGACCCTGGCCCAGGAGACACCCGAGCGTGTCGACCACCGCCGGGCGAGTCTCACCCGCGAACGAACGGTCTACGACCTCGAGGGCGAACTGCGGTCGCCGACGGAAGCCGAGGTCCGACTTCACGGTGAGGGTGGCCTCTACGTCAAAGAGTTCGTCAGCAGCGACGACGGCCGAACGAAGCCGAGTCTCGCTGGCGTACTCGGGACCGAGGCCGAGGTGACGGCACTCGACGTGACCGGCGTCGAAGGCGAGGACGAGCCGTTCGAACGCGAGGAGTACTTCGTCGACGAACCGCGCGACAAGAGCTGACCTGCTGACCCCTATCTACTCGTCCGCCGCCGATTCTTCTCTGCCCGGATCGTGTTTCTCGTACCACTCGAGTAGTTGCTCGAGTCGGTGGATCGCCCGATCCGGATCGCCGACGTCGTGGTTCTCGTCGGGGTAGACGACGAGTTTCGCGTCGACGTCTTGTTTTCGCGCCGCGACGTAGAACTGTTCGGACTGGGTGGGCGGACAGCGCCAGTCCTCGCCACCGGCCATCACGAGCAGCGGGGTCGAGAGTTCGTCGGCCTTGAGGATCGCGGAGGCGTCGTCGTACGTCTCCGGGTTTTCCCAGGGGAGGCCGAAGTCGGCTTCTGTCCAGTTGTGCGAGTCGCTGGTACCGAACTCCGACCGGAGGTCGTAGATCCCGTGTTCGGGTGCGGCGGCGGTGAACAGGTCCGTCTGGGTGACGAGATACCCCTGTGCGATTCCGCCGTAGGAGAAGCCGTGCCCGAAGACGCGGTCGGAATCGACCCAGCCGCGGTCGACGAGGTCCTCGACGCCGGCCGCGATGTCCTCGACCTCTGCCGTCCCCCATCGACCTTTCAGCACCTCGGCGAACTCCCGGCCCCGAGAGGTGCCGCCGCGGTAGTTCGGTCGGAAGACGACGTAGTCGCGGCTCGTCAGGGCTGCGTGGTCGAAACTGAACTCGGGTTCGTCGTAGGACATGGGGCCGCCGTGGATCGCCACCACGAGCGGGTGCGGGCCGTCCTCGAGGTCGACGTCCGGATCGTGGTAGACGACGCCGTCGAGCGTCCAGCCGTTTGATTCCCACTCGACGCGACGGACGGTGGGCATCGAATACGAGTCGATCAGGTCGGCGTTGACGTCCGAGAGCCGTCGTAGCGACGCCGGCGGTTCGTCGGCCGTGAGGTCCTCGGTCGCCACTGTGTGAACGTCGAGCCCGTCGTTCGGGTGGGAGAACAGAAGCGACGCCGTCTGTTCGTCGTCGGCGACGTCGAACCCCATGATCGCCCGATCGTCGCCCTGTGCCTCGAAGACCCGTTCGACAGTCCCGTCGAGGTCTGCGCGGACGATTCTGGTTCGGCCCTCGTCGCCCACGAGGGTGTAGGCGGCGTCGCCGACCCACTCGACGGTTCCCCAGAAGGCGACTGTCCGGTCGAGGTCGACCGTCAGCGACCGTGCCTCTTCGCCGTCGTAGTAGTAGACTTCCGTGGGCCGACACCAGTTCTCCGGGTCGCGGGCGAGGAATCCGAGCGTCCCGTCCTCGCGCCACGACGGCCCCGAACACTGTACGTCGCCGTCGGTCAGCCGCTCCAGGCCGGCACCGTCCGGCGCGATCGTGTAGACGTCTCGGATCAGCGTATCGTCGGGACGCTCGAGCCGGCAGGAGGTAAACGCGATCCGGTCGGTTGGCCCCCAGCGCGGCTCCACTCCCGCCAGGTCCTGGAACGCGCCGCCGCCGTAGGCGTCGTCGAGTCGATCGAGATCGCCCGATTCGTAGTCGACGACGAACAGGTACGTCGTCACTTCGTCGGTCCAGCCGACGCCGTCGACTTTGTGCTGGAGCCGTGTCGTTTCGATCGGGCCGCCGTCGCGTACCTGCTCGAGGTAGGACTGCTCGTCTTCGGTCGGATCGCGCGATGCGATCACCAGTCGGTCGCCCTCTGGGCTCCAGTCGAACGCCGAGACGCCTTCCTCGCGGTCGGTTACCTGTCGGGCGTCACCGCCACGCTCGAGGTCGAACGCCCAGACTTGCTGTTTCGGTTCCTCGTCGCTGCCGTTCTCGCCGTCCGCATCGTCGTCCGAATCGGCTCGCTCGCTTCGGCCGACGCGCCGTTCTACGTCGGTCTCTCTCGCCGCGAGGAAGGCAAGGCGGTCCCCCGAGGGACTCCAGGCGGGACTCGAGGCACCGTCGACGGTAGTCAGCCGGTGTGGTTCGCGGGAACCGTCCGCGGGCACGACGAACAGGGAGGTGACGGCTTCCTCGGCCGCTTCGTCGTACTCCGTCGCCACGAACGCGACTCGGTCGCCGGTCGGCGAGATCGCGAGTTCGGTGATGCGGGTGAGATCGTAGAACGCGTCCAGTGGAATCGAGTCGGTCGCAGTCACGACGCATTCGTTTCAGGGAAGCAATATATAGGTTGGGGTGAGTCACAACCGTTATCTCTCGAGTCCACGACGTGTTCGCGTATGCCATTCGGTGTCGACGAGGCAGGCAAAGGACCGGTGCTTGGGTCGATGTTCGCCGCGGCCGTCTACGTCCCGGAGGCGGCCGCGCTCCCGGATGGAATCGCGGATTCGAAACGGCTTGCGCCCGAGCACCGGGAGAAACTCGCCGCGACGCTGCGTGAAGACGACCGGTTCGGGATCGGCGTCGCCGAAATTTCGACCGGTCGAATCGACGAGCCGACGACGGACATGAACTCCCTTACCGTCGAGGCACACGCGAACGCGATCGAGGCTGCACTCGAGGACTGTGCGCTCGAGAACGACTCAGTCGACGGCCTCTGTGACGCCTGCGACACCGACGCCAACCGGTTCGCACGCCGGGTTGCCGACGCAGCGTCGCTCTCCAGAGACCTCGACCTCGAGGCACGCCACGGTGCCGACGACGACTCGCCGGTCGTCGGTGCGGCCAGTATCGTCGCCAAGGTCGAACGCGACGCCCACGTCGCGGCCATTTCCGAGGAGTACGGCGACGTCGGCAGCGGCTACCCGAGCGATCCGACGACCCGGGAGTTCCTCGAGTCGTACGTCGACGACCACGGCGAGTTACCACCGTTTGCCCGCAGTTCGTGGTCGACCTGCGAGAAGGCGTTGGCGAGCGCCCAGCAGACCGGACTCGAGCAGTTCTGAGCGCCCTTGCAGATACAGCGCCGGTTCTCTCTCGACCCGCGCGAACGCGAGTCGTATGCCGCTTTGTACGAACTGTGACCGGTCAGTGTCGCTCGATTTCGCACGAACGAAGGGAAACGGCGAGAGAGTCGAGTGGTGTCCGCGGTGCAAAAACGAGTAGTTTCTTACTTGTCCGTCAGCAGCCGCTGGAGGATGTCACCGTAGGCGGGACGGGTGATGAGGACGCCGATGAGAACACCGAGGATCGTGATGATGGCGAATCCACGGAGGTCCCCGAGGCTCAACACGGCGAGTGGCGACATCGCGATGATCGTCGTCGCGGCCGCGGCCCCGATAATCCAGAAAGCCTTGCGGAACCGCGATTCGAATACCCGCTGTGAGTTGACGTCGCCTTCGTCCATCACCTCGTCGGCGATTATCACGAGGTCGTCGACCCCGGTACCGACGACGGCGATGAACCCGGCGACGTGAGAGAGGTCGAGTGGCATGCGTATCGCGGCCGCGAAGCCGAGCAAGATGACCACCTCCGCCATCGCCGTGGCGATCATCGGCAGGGCGACGCGCTTGTCACGGTAACGGAGGAAGACCACACCACTGACGGTCAGGATCGACAGGACGCCGATCAGCAGCGAGTACTCCTTGAACTGGTCGGCGAGTGCCGGGCTGATCGAGTACTGCTGGTCGCGATCGAAGTCCAGCGGCGCGCTCAGCGCGCCGGAGTGGAGGTTGACTGCGAGAGAGTGGGCGTCCTGCTGGGTCGGGACGATCATCCGGAACGTCGGGTTGGCAGACCACTCCTCGTTGTACATGCTCGCGGCGAGGTCGTCACCCATCGGGTGGGCGTCGACCACGTCGTCGTCGACCATAGTGAGGAGACACCACTGCTGGTCACCTTCGGGATGGTCGAAGTCGAACTCGTCGGCCTGACGATCCTGGATGGTACACTGTCCGACTCCCTGGGAGGTGAACCCGTACTCGTTCATCGCCGCCTCGTACTCCTCTGCGGGACTGCGTTCGCCTTCGGCGCTGGTGTCGTCGACGGTAACCGAGACGTAGTGTTGTCCATACCTGTCGTCGTAGGAGGCCGACCCGATCTGGCTCATGTCGTTCCGGGTGAGCACGGTATCGTTCGTGTGGGTCCCGTTCTCGCCACCTGGGTGGTAGGCAACGACGCGGACGTCACCACGGTCGGTGAGCAACTCGTGGAGTTCGTCCGAGGTCATCCCGGGCACTTCGGTGACGATATAGTGCTCGCCGCCGAGGGTCGCCTCTTCGTAGGCAGTGCCGCCCGACAGCCCCGCCTCGTTGATCCGCAACTCGATCGTCTCGATCATCTGATCACGGGTGTCCTGGGTGACCCTGTTCTCGACGTCGTCTCCGGTGACTTCACGTTCGCCACCGGCTTCGACGACCTCGACGTCTGCAGCCTGTAACGCCCCGGCAAACTCGCTTTCCGTGGTGTCCTCGTCGAACACTTCGATAGTGAAGTAGTTCCCCTCTTCGTGGAACCGAACGGTCACGTCAACCGGCTCGAGGCCGAGATCCTGCTGTACTGCAGACTGCACGTCGTTTTGTTCGTCGTGCTCGATCGCGAGGTCGCTGACGGTCATCCCGACCGGCGGTGCGCTAATTCGTGCGCCGCCCTCGAGTCCGAGGCCGTACTCGAGGTTCGTCGGGTTCTCGTCGACAGTTTGGTTCTCTTCGTCCAGCACCACGTCGTCGTCGCCCATAGCGAACCCGGGCACGAACAACGCGGATAGCGCGGCCGTCACGAAGACGACCAGCAGGAGGAACCGCCAGTACTCTTTGACGAAGGCGATCGGTCCCATTACGATCTCACCCCGTGGAATTTGTACCAGCGAAGCAGGGTTACGTTCATTAGGTACGTGTTCATCAGGTCGGCTGCGAGACCGACGAAGAGGATAATACCGACCGACGCCAGTAGCTCCACGCCGAACAGTGACGCGGTGATCCCCATCACGAGCATCGCCATCATCGAGGTGACAGTCATCGTGATACCGGTCCGCATCGCGCGGTGGGTGCTCTCGTAGAAGTCACCCTGTCGCCGCAGAACGTGGTTGTTCAACAGGATATCCGAGTCGACCGAGTACCCGATCAGCATCAACAGCGCGGCGACCGTTCCCAGCGAGAGCGGGATGTCGGCGACCGACATGAACGCCAGCGGAATCACCATGTCGGAAAAAGCCGACGCGACGATTGCGATCGACGGGACGAACGTCCGAAAGAGCAGAAACGCGATGACGCTCATCCCGACGAACGCGGCAGCGATCCCCAGGAGTGCGGTCTGTTGTGCCTGTTCGGCGAAGCTCGCCGACGCCGTCGATTCGGACTGGACGATCGACGCGTCGCCATCCTGGGCTAGATTCGCTTCGGCCTGTGTCGCCAGGTCCGAGATCACGTCGTCGTCCTCGACGCCGGCAAACTGGATCGTATACTGGTTGTCGACGTCGGGTGCCTGTACGGCCTGGATGGAATCCGGTTCCACCGTGAAGGCATCCTGGATCTCGGCGTCCGCAGACGTCGTCTGGACCGTCAGCTGTGCTCCGCCCGCAAAGTCCATGCCCAGGGGCACGGGTGCACCGGTCATCACGAACGTCCCACCGAGAACGAGCAGCGCAACTGCAAGAACCGCAAGCGGCACCGCCAAGAGTTGGCGGCTGCTGTACCGGGTGTACTCTATGTCCGGTACGTCGAAAGTCCCCATGTACGGAACCACTCGTAGTCGCCCGAAGTAAGCCTTCTCAATTTCTCCAGCATATCTTTCCGAGGAAGAACCTAGAAAATACACCAGACTGAAGCGCTTCGAGCCCGTTTTTCGGATATGGCACCCGATTCGAACTGCGACGGTGGACTCGAGACGACCACCGACCGCACCGTCGACGAACGTGCCGGCCGGGTCGTGGTGTCGTACCCGGCCGACCTCTCGAAGTGGGGGCGGTTCCAGGTCGAGAAACCCTCGTTTCGTGCCTTCCTCTGCAAGACCCGCGAAGAAGCCGTCGAGGGTGATCGGTGGGAAGAGTTCGTCGGCGTCGGCTGCTGTGGCAACACGCTCGACGTCCCCCTTCGGGTCGAACGCGTCGAGGGCGGCCCTCGTATCGCTGAAGACACCGAAATCGCCTACGAGGTCAGAGACGCCTGTGGACTCGAGGGAAGTTGGCGCGTCCAGAGCCAGGGCGGACCGGGACGGGCCTGACTAGTTCGGCAGGTACCGCACGCTCAACACGCCGTCGTCGACCGACCGGCGCACCTCGACGCGGACCGCCTCGAGTCGCGCCGCTCGCGCGATCGTCTCGTCGTCCTCCAAGACGTCGGTCGCGGCAGCCTCGACGTCCTCGCCGGGAACCGGAAAGACGTGAATCTCGCCGGTGCCGGCCCGTTCTTCTTTCACGATGTCGCCGACGTCGGTCTCTGCAGCGAGCGCTCTCTCGTGTTGGGTCGGCTCGAGGTCGCTGTCGACCAGTTCGATCGACCGGCGCTCCTCGACGTCGATCACTTCCCAGGCGACTTCGAGTGGCGGTTCGGGTGCGACGGTCGCCTCGAGGACGTCGTGGAGCTCGAGGCCGGGGTTCGAGGCGAGCGTGTGGACCTGTGCAGTCTCGACGTCGCGGACGACGGCCGACTCGCTTTCGGCGTGCGTGACGACGAACGTACCCGTCTTTTCGGTCATGGGCGGTCGTAGGAAAGGAACCGTTTTCCGGGTTTCGGCTTCAGAGCGTCACAGCGAGCGGGCTAGGAGAGCACGTGCAACTCGAACTCGCCGTCCTCGAGGTCGACCACGACGAACAGTTGTCCGTCGGCTGCGCTGACGAACGTCACTGTGCCGTCGACGTCGGACGCGAACCGGCGCTCGCGAACGCGGTGTTCGCGGACGCCGATCCCGCCGTCGACGTCGATCGCGTACAGTCGGTCGCCGCCGACGTAGACGGTGTCGCCGACGACGATCGGTGGATTCCGCGTGCCTTCACCGACGTCGACTCGCCAGGATTCGTCGCCGTCGTCGGCGTCGAAGGCGTAGAGCGTCTCGTTGTCCCGGACGAACACTCTGTCGTGGGCGACCGCACTGGCGCCGTCAGGAGACGTGCCCGTGCTGGCACGCCACTCCCGCCTGCCGGTGTCGTCGAGACAGTACACGTACCCGTCCCGGCAGCCGACGACGATTCCCGATCCACCCAGTCGATCGCCCGACGTGACCACCGTCGGTGTCGACCTGATCCAGTCCGGTAGCTGTCGTCGCCAGCGAACGCGCCCCGAGGTGTCGAGCGCGTACAGTTCGCCACTCTGTGTGGCGACGACCAGCGGGAACAGGGAGGTCTCGTTGAACACGATCGACCCATGGGCGATCCCTTGCAACTGGCGCTCCCAGACCACCTCGCCCGTCTCGGGGTCGAACGATCGAACGTACTCGCCGGCGGCCGCGTAGAGGTGCTCCGTTCGATCGAGGTACGTCGGCGCGTGGTCCACGAACGGATAGTCGAACTCGTACTTCCACTCGCGCTTGCCGCTCTCTACGTCGACGGCGATCAACGTCCCGTGATCGGTGACGTACGCCACCCCCTCGACGACCGTCGACGCGCTCGTGTACGTGACGCCGCGGTCACCGTTCTCCGACTCGACGGACCACAGCCGCTCGCGCGTTTCGCGGTCGACGGCGACGACGTCGCGCCCGGTCGTCAGTAACACGACCTCGTCGGCAACGATCGGTTCCGCGAGGACCGGATAGGCGTCGAACTCGAGTGCCCACTCGAGTGTCGGGTCGTCCCGTGGGGCGACGCCGTCGGGGATCGCCCGGGAGTTTCGAGCGTCGGCACCACCGGTCGACCAGTCGTAGGCGGCCGTCTCGCCCGCGTCAGCGGTTCGGCTACCGAGACAGCCAGAGAGGGCGGCGACGCCGAGCGTTCCAGTCGCGGTGAGCATCGAGCGGCGAGAGCAGCGGGAGGGCATCGGTACCTGATCCGACAGTTCCCGTCGTCAAGTCTTTTCTGTTATTTTCCTGTCGTTCGGTCGGTGCGGCGCTACTCGTCGTATCACGGAACGCCTTTGGCCACGGCGGTTGGCCCCTCTCGTATGAACGTCGACATCGGTAACGCGCTCGCGTCCGAGGCGTCACCGGGCGTCTCGCGGGCGAGTCTCGAGCGCCTCGACGAGCAGGTCGCCGAGGCTCACGAACGGATCGAACGCGGCATGGAAAACGCCGAACACGGGTACGAGGCACTGAACCTCCCAGAACGGACGGACCCCGACGAGATCCGTGCCGCCGTCGAGCCGGTCGCCGACGCCGAGGCGCTGGTCACCGTCGGCATCGGCGGGAGTTCGCTCGGCGCGGCGACGATCGTCGACGCGCTAGAATCCGACACGGAGACCGTCTTCCTCGACAACGTCGACCCCGACTGGATCTCGCGCCGACTCGAGTCGCTGCCCCTCGAGAAGACGGCGATCAACGTCGTCTCGCGCTCGGGTACGACGGCGGAGACGCTGGCGAACTTCCTGGTCGTCCGCGAGGCGTTCGACTCCGCGGGCGTCGACTGGACCGAACGAACGATCGTCACGACCGGCGACGCTGGTCCGTTGTGCGACCTCGCGGACCGTCACGACCTGCCGTCGCTGAAAGTTCCCGACGGCGTCCCCGGCCGCTTCTCGGCGTTGTCCGCGGTCGGGATGGTCGCTGCGGCGGTCTGTGGCCACGACCTCGAGGCCCTGCTCGAGGGTGCCGCCGCCGAACGCGAGACGCTTGCGGGATCGCTGTTCGACTGTCCGGCCTACGCCTACGGCGCGACGGCCTACGCCCTCGACCAGCGCGGCGCGGGGACGAACGCCGTGATGCCCTACGCCGAGTCACTCGAGACGTTCGCCGAGTGGTTCGCCCAGCTGTGGGCCGAGAGCCTCGGCAAGGACGAACTCGGCCAGACCCCCGTCCGGGCGCTGGGCGTGACCGACCAGCACTCCCAGCTACAACTGTACCGTGCCGGCCCGCGGGACAAGCTCGTCACATTCCTCATCGCCGGAACCAACGAGGATCGACCGATCCCCGAGACGCAAGTCGAGGATCTGGCTTACCTCGGTGACTCGACGCTCGGCGACCTGCTCAAGGCCGAGTTCGAAGCCACGGAGGCGAGTCTCGCCGCCGCGGGTCGACCGAACGTCCGCCTCGAGATCGAACAGATCGACGAGTACGAACTCGGCGGTCTGCTGTACAGCATGGAGGCGGCCTGCGTCCTCGCGGGCGAACTCTACGGCGTGAACACGTTCGAACAGCCGGCCGTCGAGTGGGCCAAGAAGGCGACGCGTGGTCTGCTGGGCGGAGGAGAGTTCGAGGAGGCCAACGCGGTCGCAGAGAAGACCGAACTCCGCGTCGAACGCTAGTGGCGGGCCAAGCCTGAACTGATGGGTCGAATCTGGCGGTGTGGCTCGATTCGACCCGTCAGTCGACGGTTGGGACG
>JGI2924J29684_1077164_pt1 | contig 14192 bp, 13 predicted proteins | sample BenlonsequencITS_FD_29684 | JGI IMG/M metagenome (IMG submission 29684)
CCCCACGTTCCATTAGTTTTTTGGACTCGTGGGGCAGGAACTAAATTAATTATACGAGGAGTGAACTGGATGATTATTACGGCATTGTTCGTTATTATTTTTTTATTGTCGATCACTATTCAGGAAATCCGCAGACTCCGCAGGCTTCTCCAACCAGCCGCTAATTCCGTACCATTTATAACTTTAACTGCCTAGGTGTCACCGCCTGAGCTTCTTTAATGGTAAAAATATTAGATCCCCAAAATAGATAAGATCTCCGCGTCCGGAGATCTTATTGCGCAATGTCCCATAGCCTTTGTTTTTTTGTCTATAGGACAAAATTAACGTATTAATATTAGATTGTCACTTTCCATCGGATATTTTCGGAAATAGAAAAAACGCTCCTTTGGGAACGCCACTGTTCTCAATTGGTAAAAAATACAGTAGCATTATAACACGGTATATGGTACATGTAAACATTCGCTTTTTAAATCGTCAAACTAGCTCTAAATAGCCCATCTTAGCACCCTCTTTAATGGTAAAATATGTAATATAAATACAATGATGCTTCTTAAAAAGAAACAAAGTACGATCGTTTCTTCAAAATTGTAAAAAACATGGAAATTAACACTTCCTCCTCTTTAACACAGATCTTCAACAGTACATACAATGTAAAGAAAACTTAATAAGCGCGAAGGCGCAGACGATTGCCTAGTTAAAAAAAGGAGGGGTTGATTTTGGATCAACGCCATGGTCAACATTATTTTCCGCATTATTCTTCTTGTCCCATTCTAAAAGAAGGATCTACAGGCCCTGAAGTTCTTAAATTGCAAGAGCTCTTAATGGCCAATGGTTACCCTCCAGGGAGTTTGGATGGTATCTTTGGCCCGATAACAAAATCGGCAGTATTAGCTTTTCAAGCCCAGAACAATTTAGTTCAAGACGGAGTCGTCGGTAAGCATACGTGGAACGCTTTAGGGATTCATTGCGGTTCCGTACCGGTTGACCATTGTCCAACCCTGTATGAAAGGAATACCGGACCGGCAGTCATAGAACTTCAAGAGATTCTAAAACGCAAAGGATTCTACCCGGGTATGGTTGATGGAGTTTTTGGACCCATAACTAAAACTGCTGTTCTGTCTTTTCAAGAAAACATGGGATTAGTTCAAGACGGAATCGTCGGCAGAAAAACGTGGAACGCTCTAGGAGTACATTGTATATAAGAAAATGGATTTCTTTCAACTAAAAGGAGGTTAAGTCTTAGGACACCTCTTTTTTTCTTGGAGAATTTCTGACGTATCTTTATCTTTTTGCATTAATTCCTCTGAGAACTCTGTAGAGAATCCTCTCTGATAGTGTTTAATGGGCATGCCCTGAACTTTTAATGATCTATTGTCTGCATTCTTACTTCGGACTAATTTCATCACCCAATAGGCAAGAGAATACAAGAAAACCATAACTACACCGGTTACCAGACCGGAGCTTTGTCCCGGGATAAAGGGCATACTAATAAATACTAAAATCATGCTTATGAGTGTAAACCAGGATGTGTACGGATACCCAGGCATCTGACATTTCCCATCAGGAGGGCATCCCTTCTTCCGCCGAAAACGAATATGACAGGCCATAATGACAGCATAGGTAAACAAAAGCGCAAAACCACCTGAAGTAATCAAAACGAGATAAACACTTGGAAACAAGTGGCCAAAACCTAAGCCCAGAAGCATTGCAAAACCGGAAACTATAATTCCGCGATGCGGAACATCAGTATTATCCTCTAACCACTTTGGGGCATGTCCTTCATAAGTTAAAGCCCTAATCATGCGTCCTAATCCGAAAACAGCGGCTAACATTGCCGAAAGGCTTGCAGAAATCAATACACCATTTAGAACGCTGCCGGCCCACAGTATTCCTTGGCGATTAAGAGACATAACCATCGGGCTCACATTATCACTTAGCTGAGCGGTAGGAACCAAGGGCATGAGAACAGCAGCATAGAGAATGTATAACCCAACGAGAGACAAGACAGTATAAGCAATTGCTTTAGGGATTGTCTTGAGTGGATTCGCAGCCTCTGAAGCAGCCAAACCAATAATTTCAAAACCGGCATAGGCAAAAATGACGATTAACATACTTCCGGCAATTCCTTGTATGCCTCCGGGCATTAAAGGTTCGCGGACCAATTCTCCGGCTCCGATTGAACGCATACCCGGAACGATTCCAATGATCAGAGCAATCCCCAGAATGATAAAAAAAACAATCGCCAATAATTTTATAGAAGAGAGACCGCTTTCAAGCTTACTCAGACGGTGTGATCCTAAGAGATTTAGAAGTGTGACTCCGATAATAATGATAGTTCCCGAGAGTCCTAGAGGAATATGTGGAAACCATTGGCGCAGAAGAATCGGGATTGCTGTGGCCTCACTGGACATAGAAAAAATTGTGCCTGTCCAGTAGACCCATCCTACAACAAACCCTGTTCCTTCGCCCAGTTCATCGGCTGCGAAAGTGCTGAAAGAGCCCCCGTATGGATCAGCGACCGTCATTTCAGATAATGCAAAGAGTATGAAATAAACTAAAACTCCTGCCAAAATAAAGGATACTAAAATTGAAGGCCCCGCTGCATTCATGGCCACCGACGTACCCAAAAAAAACGATCCTCCGATAACACTTCCTAAAGCCATCATAGTAAGATGTCCTGCAGACAGACCCTTATGTTTATTCTCCATTATGTTCTCCCCTATTTTGCAGATTTGATTTGTTTTTCCGAGGTATTATGACTCAAAGTAAAAAAATCAATTCTTTTCTAAGGGAAACTTAAGCAATTTTCCCGAATACCCCATGAAATAATATAGCCAGCAGAAGTTAGCAAGTCCTCTGCTGGCTATTTTTTAGTTGCAAAATGTCATCTGATGTTGCTATTCTCAAAACTCTTATTGATCCACAGGCGTATGAAAAGGAACGCTGGTCACCAAAATATTCTTGTGCAATAAAAGCAGCAATTTCATCAATTGACCCGTCTGGTTGTGCAGGAAATTCTGCCAGATCTTAGGCGGGACAAATTCAGGAATAACTAAAGTGACGGTGGAGAAATTAGGATCTTTTTCAAGAGTATCCAAGTAGTTTAGTAAATCATGAACGGTAGCTCGGTAAGGAGAATCTACAATGGCTAAATCGATTTGAATATTGTTTTCCTTCCAATGTCTCTGGAGTTTCTCTGCTCTTTCCTTGTCTGAAGCTATGTGCACTGCCGAAATCAAAGGCGTTAACTCATAGCCGTATTGGAGAGCCTTAAGTACTATTCTATTCAAGTCAAACACCGGGACAACAATTTTACTTCGGTATTCTGAGAGTTCAATATGACTTCGACGATGGGCAATTCTGGCTATTTCTTTATTAAACGCCTCGATGTCATCTTTAGTCGGTTTAATGTATTGGATTTCACGTTTATATACTTTTGCCACAACATTAAAGAAGAACATAAGCAAGGGGATAATAATGGCTACCAACCAAGCACCTTCACTAAATTTAGTAATTAAAAAAATAACAAACACTAAGAAAGAGATTAGTCCGCCAAATAAGAAGATTATTAAATCTTTGTAAAAACCCTTAGGCCTCGTCTGGAGGCAATGTTTGGCTAAACCAAATCCCGTTAGGGAAAAGCTGATAAAGACCCCGATGGCATATAAGGGCAGCATACTATGGGTATCTCCATCAAAAACAATAATCAATCCTAATCCTATAATACTCAAGGTCCAAATCCCAGCGCTGTATACCAGACGGTCCCCAAGATTTTTGAAATAGCGAGGGGCATAGCCGTCACGGGCCATTAAACTCAAGAGTATCGGCAAGCCAACAAAAGGTGTGTTGGCGGCTATGACGAGAATGGTTGCAATCCCAGCCATGAGAATGTAATACATGATTGTTTTGCCAAAAATCAACAGTCCCAGTTGATTGATAATTGTATTGTCATCACTGGGGATTAAATGATATTGACTTGCCAAGAACACCAGGCCTACAAGGCCAACTGCCACGATAAAGCCAAGTATAAACAATGTATGGATTGCTCTTTTCTGGGCAGGGGCCTTAAAAGCGGATACACCATTACTCACGGCCTCAGTCCCCGTTAAAGCGGTGGTACCGGCAGCCATGGCTCTCAGGAAGACAAACAGCGTTAAGTTTTGAGAATTAGCCACGATGATAGCATGGGAGTATGGCATAGGGGCAGTTCCATAAACAAAGTATTTAAATAAACCAAAACCAACGAGGGCAAAAATACTGATGATATACGTGTAGACCGGGATAGCAAAAAGCTTTGCAGATTCTTTAAGACCCCTTAAGTTGACCAACGTCATAAAAATGATAATAATACAATCTGCCACTACTTTATGAGGAGTTGGTTCCAACCAGCGAAATATGCCGGTAAGGTTTTCAACAGCCGAACTAACGCTGACTGCAACCGTCAGAATGTAATCGATGCTGAGACTTGCGCCGGCCAGCAACCCCATTTTTTCTCCTAAATAAGCATTGGCAACGGTGTATGAGCCGCCCCCTTGGGCATATTTTTGAATGGTACGGCGATACAGCATTAAAATACTGAGAAGAAGCAGCACGATAGCACCGGTAACCTTCATCGATGCCGCATAACCGGCAGTGCCAGCAATCATTAACACATATAAAATGGCATCCGGCGCATATCCCTGAGAAGATATGACATCCGAACCAAAGACCGGAATACCTCCAAAAACTCCAATTTTATGACTTTCCGCACTTTGGGTTTCTAAAGGGTGCCCAAATACTAAGGTTCTTAGCTTTAACCAAAATAATTTCTTACTGGCAGAAGCCATGTCAATTCTCCTCCGATCTTTACTATTGAAGTCTCATGGTTCATTTTACCGGTGGAACTCCTGGAACGTGACTTTATAATAATCTGTAGCCAACCCCTGGTTCAGTAATAATATGGCGTGGACGTGAGGGGTCCCTTTCAATTTTGCGGCGAATCTGCCCCATAAAGACCCTTAAATACTGTATGTCATTTTCGTAGGCAGGCCCCCAGACTGTCCGCAGAAGAAACTTATGGGTGAGAACTTTTCCGGCATTCAATCCAAGATTTTTCATCAACTCATATTCCGTGGGAGTCAGCTTTATTTCTCCGTCAGACACTTTGACCTGCCGGTGAGACAAATCAAGGACTAAATCATCAAATTTCAAGATCGGTTCTTCTTCGACTCTCTCCGAATGACGTAACGCTGCGCGCATTCGCGCCAGTAATTCGCCCATACTAAAGGGCTTAGTTACATAATCATCCGCTCCGTGGTCAAGGGCCGTGATTTTATCTGTTTCTTGTTCTTTGACGGACAGAATAATGATAGGAACTTTGGACCATTCTCTGATTTTATTCAAAACCTCCATACCATTCATATCAGGGAGTCCTAAGTCCAAAATCACAAGATCTGCATTATTCATGGCAACTTCCTCTAAACCGGCTTGACCTGTTCCTGCTTCCCGAACGTCGTAACCATGACTGGTCAAACTAACCCGTAAAAATCTGCGAATTTGGGTTTCATCATCAATGATTAAGATTCGTTGTCCCTTCTTATCTATGTTAATCTCCTCCTTCAATGGGAAGTTTATCGGAGAGTTCGTACTCCAAAGGCAAAGTAAATATAATAGTTACGCCGCCCAATTCGTTGTTCTCAGCCCAGATATCTCCATTATGACTTTCGATAATTCCTTTACAAATTGAAAGGCCTAATCCGGACCCACTAACTTGAAGAGGAGACGTAAGCCGGTAAAATTTATCAAAAACCTTGCTCAAATCTGTTTCAGGAATAGGATTGCCCCGATTCGCTACAGAAATTTCTAAGTTTTGCCCAACTTGCTTTACAGATATCACGATTTTGCTTACCGGTTCAGAATACTTAACAGCATTGTCCAACAAGTTCACGATTACTTGTTCAATCAAAGCATAGTCCGCTTGGACTAAGGGCAGCCCCGCCGGGATATTAATATCCAGTAAACGTTTCGCCAGCACAATATCCAAACGGTTGATTGCTACGCCAATGATATCCTGAATATCACACCAATCTTTATGTAATTTGAGCATACCGCTTTCCAGGCGCGCCATATCCAAGAGATTATTGACAAACCGATTCATTCTTTCTGCCCCTTGGAGAATTGTTTGCAGCAAATCGTGACGAGCATCAGGCGAGTATACAACGTCTTCGTCTTCTAAAAGGCCTGTTGCCGCACCAATAATTGAGGACAAAGGGGTTCGTAAATCATGGGATAAAGAATTGAATAAGGCGGTACGCAAACGCTCTGATTCAGCTAAGGCATGAGCCTGTCTTGCTTCATCGGCTAGCTTTATACGATTGATGGCCAGTGCGGCAAGTCCGGCAAAGGCATCTAAAAAGCGAATTTGCTGAGGGCTTACAATATCATTTTGATGAAAGAAACAAATTCCTAAGACCCCATGAGTTCCTTGTTCAGTGATTAACGGAAGATACAATGCTTTTGCTGACCTCAAAGTCTCGGTCCCTCTACCGGCTTTTTGCCCTCTCTCATAAACCCAAGATGCTACATTCATTTCGCTTTCAGTCATAAAATGATCTGTGGAAGAACTCTGACTCAAAACCAAATTATTCCGTTCATCCGGCAGCAGCAGAACAACCTGTCCATCAAGAGTTTCACCAATCTTGCGGGCAATACTGTCTAATATGCGCTCCAGCTTATCTACTGCCGTTAAATCCCTGCTCAGAGAATACAAGGCCGATACTTGCTGCTCACGCTGACGTGAATAGTTGATCTGGTCCGTTAAACGACCGGAGAGAGTCCCGGTGACAATACCCGCAATCATGAGGATAACGAAACTTATTACATATCGAAAATCATCGACATGCAAGGTATAAAAAGGAGGCACAAAGAAATAGTCGAAGATAATAACACCCATCCCTGCTGTAATTAAGGCCGGCAGCCTGCCCCAGCGCGCGGCGGTGAGAAGAACGGGCAGCAAATAGAGCATAGGAATATTGACTGGCCCTAAAAATGTCTCTATGGGCGAAACAGCAACGGTCAATGCGGACATCATGAGTACAGACATTAAATACGGTGTTGCAGAATACCTCTGACGGCGTGAAAGATGGCCTAACGAAGTATTATTATCTTCTGCAATCGTTTCACGCTTACGGTCTGCAGCATTTTTTCGCCCAGATATTACATGGACGCTGATGCCATGGCTTCTGCGGATGACTTTATCGACAACTGACCCATGAAACAATTCCTGAAAACGAGCACGTTCCGGTTTCCCGATGATGATTTGCGAAACGTTCCGTTTACGAGCTAAGGTTAAAAGCTCTTCAACGATGTCATCTCCATGGGGAGTAACAATTTCCGCCCCCAATTTTTCAGCCATGCGCAGATTTTCTTCCATGAGGTCCTTTTCGTTTTCGTTTTTTTGCATTTCTCCAGGAAGTACTACATGCACGGCCAGCCATTCAGCATTCTGTCGCGCTGCCATTCTCTTCGCGGTACGGATAAGTTTAGTAGAAAAAGGATTGCCGCTGACACAAACCATCACTTTTTCTCCGGATGGCCAAGGGCCGGCAATCCCATGATTCCGCATATATGATTCCATCTGACAGTCTACCCGCTTAGCCGTATAACGCAAAGACATTTCCCGAAGGGCATTAATATTGCCTGGACGAAAGAATTTCTCAATCGCTTCCGCAGCCACTCCGGGGACGTTAACTTTACCCTCCTTGAGCCTTTGAATCAGCTCGTCCGGGGTAATATCCACCATCTGAATTTGCGAAGCAATCTCCAGAATACGATCGGGCACAGTTTCGCTTACCGTAACACCCGTGATTTGGGCTACAACATCATTAAGGCTTTCTAAGTGTTGAATATTTAAAGTGGTATAAACATCAATTCCTGAGGCCAATAACTCTTCAACATCCTGGTATCGTTTCCTATGCCGAGATCCCGGGATATTGGTATGGGCTAATTCATCGACCACAACCAGTTGGGGGTGGCGTTCTAAGAGAACTTCTAAATCCATTTCTTGAACTAACTTACCCAGAAATTCCTGAGTTTTCGAGGAAATATAAGGAATCCCCTTTAGTACGGTCTCTGTTTCAAGGCTGCCATGGGTTTCCACAAAACCAATGACCACATCCGTACCTTCGGATAATCGTTCTTTTGCTGCCTCCAGCATGGCATAGGTCTTTCCTACTCCAGCGACAGCGCCCAGAAACACAGTCAGTTTTCCTTGGTTCTTCATTATTCAATCACCTGCTCATAAGGCTTCAGCACCAAAGTTCATCCTTAGAACCAACCCTTTCTCCATGCTGCAAGTTTTGGCTGGCATAGAGTTGAGAGTGCATAATCCCAATGCTGACTTATTATAGCCTGAAAGCCCATAAAAATTGTCTAAATATAACCTCCTAAAGCATAAAGAATATATAAAGATTAGGAGATTAAGCTCGATATTCCTGTCTTATTCATATCTGGTAAATATTTTTTTCATAATTCAAGATATTTCACCCTAATAAGACTTCGAATGCTTAGTATAATACTTGTTTGTTCATTGTTTGACAATATCCCATAGAAAATAATTATATTCGAACAGGTTAAAGGAATTGTCTCTTCTTAAGAGAATTTAAAGTATCGAGGTGAACTACTAATGGAGGATCTAATCAACTATATCTTGAAATTCAGAGACGATAGAAATTGGTCGCAGTACCATAATCCGAAGGATTTAGCAATCTCACTCTCCCTGGAAGCCAGTGAACTTTTGGAAAACTTTCAATGGCGGACAAGCGAAGAGGCTATCGATGAAAAGTTTGAGGATATCAAAGATGAAATTGCCGATGTTTTCATCTATTTAATCCTGTTGTCCGATCGATTGGGTATAAAACTATCACCGGTAGTAAGGGATAAGCTTCTCAAAAACGAACAGAAGTATCCAGTTTCCAAATCATATGGTTCAAGGAAAAAATACAGCGAACTTTAAAATCAGACTCAACAATTTGCAGTTTCTTCACTCAAGATCACGCGAAAAATACATGGACTGACCGAGAACTATACGGTAAAATAGGCCATGGAGTCATTATTTAGCTAATTATGCAGTCAGAACATGGGAGGCCATAGAATGTTAAAAGATAATCCAAATAAAATATGGGTCGTAGCAAGACCATACCAGGCGAACAATCCTGAGTATAGCCAGTACAATGATGTGGCAGAAGCTTTATCCGATTTTGATGATTGGACACAAGATCGTGAAAATATCGCCGGCTGCGAAGTGTTGTTCCGGGGGATAACTTTAATGGAATCCTCCAGCGGAAAAGTAAGAGGTGCACTATGCGAGCAATATCACCCAGATTGCTCAGTCAGAAATAAACTTCCAAATCCGGAGGAAATAGTTAACTGCGAGGAATGTATAACAAGGTTGATGATAGACCATGTTGAATAGTGTTTACTTATATAACTTAAGCCCTCTCTGTGAGGGCTTTTTCTTTTGCTCTATTTAGTTGTGAATTAAATAGAAATCACTTTCAAGATGGGCAAACAATGGTTATTCGACTGAATTTGCATCCATTAATACCTACATCAATACTTAAAAGAACCATAATCTTGTAAGACTATGATTCTTAATGATAACTTTCTATTTATTGGTACTATGCTGCTTATTGGGCAATTTGCGATCCGGATTTCCTTTGCCTTGGTGTTTCTTATTTTGTTCTTGCTTGTCCTGAGCTTGGAGAATTTTATCCAAATTTTCCATAGTTAACCCCTCCTTGAAATATAGCACATAGTTACTTTAACCAAAGCTGAGGCTTTACATGCTAATTCAGATAGAACTTTACATGCTGCTACTGATAGAGTTAGAGGTTAACTTGGTTCATTTAACTCACTCGTCAAGATAGAATAACACTTTCACTTCATTTTGTGCTTCAATCTCTAAACAGACATCTTCTTGCTTGGGAGCAAAATCCACTCTGATGATATCATCGAGTTTAATCCAGAATACATTCATATCTTCTCCCCACACAGAAACCTTATCGTCGGCAAAATCGATGTTCGTCACTGTTCCAAAGTCCATCGTACATTCGACAACACACAAGACTTCTAGGCATCTCAACTTTTTACCAAGAAATTTCTGCTTAAGAAACTTTACAAATTCTATTTTAGAGGATAAGGACAACACTCTTAATTCCCCCTTTATTTCTACGTATCCTAAGTTATACCTTTAAATTCCTCTTGAATTACTATACATAAAAATCGGTCATAATCCAAGTTCTAAATAAATTTACTTCCGCATAGAATTTTGGCAAAAAAAATTCCCCTCATCAAAGGGGGGGAATAAGGAGGAGGAAAGAAAAATGAAAAAACCTTTATGTTAACCGCTAATTAGCGAGGAGCTTTCGTTCGCTAAATTTTTGTTATACTTATCATAAAATATAAATGTTACTCTTCCGTGATCTTTATATGAAGAATCTGTTAAGAATTAAATTTTTTTATTTCAAAACAGTCCTTAGTTAATTTTCCTTCTCCTGAGGTCCAACAAGCTTATTCACAATTTCGGACAATCATGCGTACTATAACGTTGAATACAGAAAACTTGGCCGACGCAGGCGTCTGCTTAGTTAGAAATTTTTATAAGCGAGGAACATGATATGGCTAAGAGAGTGTATAAGCTGAAACATGACAAAGTTGATGCGAGAGATAAAATTTTTTATTCCGCCCTCCATAAACAAATGACCCTCCCCCCTCTCGTAGATCTGAGAAATGGATGCTCCCCTGTGGTTGACCAAGGAGAATTGGGCAGTTGTACTGCTAATGCTATTGCTTCCGGTTTGCGTGAATTCCAGGAATTACGCAGCGGAAAGTTGACCCCGCTGAGCCGCTTATGGCTTTACTGGGGAGAACGAAAGCTGGAAGGAACTGTGGATGAAGATTCCGGAGCCAGTATCCGGGACGGCATGAAAATTCTCCATAAGTTTGGTTGTGCCCCGGAAAACGATTGGCCTTATGATATTTCAAAATTCACCCAAACCCCACCCGTGGTTTCTTTCCTTGATGCTCTTCACTACAAAATAAGCGAATATCACAGAGTTTCGGACTTACTAGCCCTTAAAGCAGCTTTAGCGACAAGGTATCCCGTTGTCATCGGCATCAAGATCTACGAAAGTTTCGAATCTGAAGAGGTAGCTCGAAACGGTATTGTGCCCCTTCCTCAACAAGGTGAACAATATCTTGGGGGACACGCTGTATTAGCCGTCGGTTACAAAGACGACGCTCAGAATACAAACTCGGGGGTCGTTATCTGTCGCAACTCTTGGGGGGGAAACTGGGGAGAAAGTGGATATTTCTTTCTTCCCTACGCTTATTTTGCTGAAAATGTTGTGGACATGTGGACAGGTAAGTAAATTCGTCAGATAAAGCTGAACCGTCTTAGCATTGGATAAACAGGTACTGCTGCCTGCCGAAAAAAAAATGATCCCCAGTACTCGGGGATCATTTACATAAACGCTTCGTGACTTAAACAGTTTGGAATTTATCCGCCCAATTTGCGAGTTCTCCTCGAAAGTTCTTCGATAAGGTTATGATCTTGCAATAAGGTTGATCTTTAAAATGTTCCATATAGGGCACAAAGCCACTCTTTGAACTTGGAATATCGGTTTGCCCTGAGTGACCAATACAGATAACTTTACAAGAATCGTGAACCCGGGTAAATATTTTTCGAAGTTCAATGGCTGTGAAGTTTTGACATTCATCAATAATAATGGTCATATCTTTAAGGTTAGTTCCTCGTAAAAATAAGGGACTCTTTGGATAACACCAGATACCATCCATAACACGTTTTACGCTTACCTTTCGGCGTATAGCTTCATTGGCTAATACCTCTTCATTATAAATGCACTGAACCGGGTTCTCATTAATTTCCAAAAGAGCGTCAATGAGAGGTTGATGATATATACTCTCCTTCTCTGATTGTGTCCCAGGTCTAAAACCCATAATAGCTTCTTGGACAGGATTAAAAATATAAATGAGAGGCTTTTTCAGGATCTTAGCGCAGGCAACGGCCAGGGTCGTTTTTCCTGTTCCTGCTTTAGCGTTAACCATTACTAATTGATAATCAAAGATTGCATCGACATATTCCCGCTGTTCAGGCGTTAAACGTGGTGCGAGGCCAAACAATAGGTTATTCTCTGGAAGCGGCATTGTTCTCACCTTATCCTTGTATAATTAAAATCTCCAATTAAAGTGCTTCAGAAATCGTTTCTAGCATAACTTCCACATTGTTTCGAAATTTTCCTTCTCTGAAGTATTCCGAGGTCAATCCTAATCTTTTTAGATTTTCTCAACTTGATTTGTTTTATTCAGAGACCCGGCCGTCCATTGTGGCGTTCATTGTTGAGAGGAATAAAATAAGCGCTTCCCTGTTGATAAGGATAAGCGCTCATGGTATTCAGTCACTTGATTATGTTATGATTCCTGTGAACTCAACTCAAGAATACGCTCTCGAGGGTTTTTCTTAAAGGCCCTAGTTCGCCAATTCAAAAATACCCTTTTTGGCATTATATATGAAAACTTCTCCGGATTCAATCGTATAGTACATACCGATTATATCAATTTCCCGCTTATTATACTTTTCAACAATAAAGGGATACGACAGTAAGTGCTTGATTTGTTCTACGATATTTATTTGTTCTGTGAGCCATTCTCTCTTCATTTCATCATCGGCGTCGCCCAGTTCTTTTAATACTCTCAATTTAACATTCTGAGCGAGTTCCAACCATTTTTTGGTAGTAGGCAATTGATTCAGTTCTTCATCCGGAAGATATATGGATGCACATCCTCCGCAATTTGAATGGCCGCAAATAATAATCTGTTTAACCTTTAAAACATTCACCGCGTACTCAATGCAAGCAGTTGTGGCTGACATTGGCGCCTCTTGCTCTAAAACTTGATGATATTGGGGAACTATATTAGCGATATTTCTAACGACAAATAATTCCCCTGGAAGGGATTTGGTAATTAACTCCGGAACAACTCGGGAATCAGAACAACCAATAAATAAGGTATGAGGTTCTTGACCTCGCTTTAAACGAGAAAATAAATTTTTATGTTCCTCATAATCCTGCGTTCGGAATTTAATTAAACCCGCTATCAGATTTTCCATATATGCTTAACACCTCCTGCCTTCAAGAGCAGCAACCCTTAATCACAACTGAAGATTAACATCTCCGGAATCATTAGTCAATGTTGGATATTACAAAGCAATATCGTAATGATCATATATATCGATTACAAAAACAAACCGTTTCCTTCGTGCAGCCTTTTCGTCCAAGTTAAACTCAAAAACCAACGGCAAACTTGTCGTTGGCTTAAAATTAGACGTGGAGCTGAATCCTTCAATTTCTTCACGGAGGCACAAGTTCACTATTTCTTACTGCTATATAATGATACCATTTCTTTAGCAGCAGCTTTAATGGTCTCAAGCTTATACTTTCGGTTTTTCTGAGTAACCCCGATTAAGTCAAATTTCTCTGCCTTGATTGTGAGGAAAATTCGTTCCAGAGCAGTGAGGCATGAGGTAATACCATTTCCGGTTCCTCCGGCGGCAGCCACTTCAATGATAGGTTTTCCTTGAAAGTAAGACTCCTCTTTGAAGGCCTCGCATCGGCGCAGGCGGTCAGTAAAGGCTTTAGCAGATTCGCTCAAATCTCCAAAATAAACTGGAGTTACAAAAACAAAGGCATCAAATCCTTCTAAGGAAGCGTGCAGAGCTTGGAATTCATCTTGAACTTGACATTCATGCTCATTGCGGCATGGACCCCATCCATTACCACAAGCTTGGCAACGGCCAATCTTTTGTTGATTTAAATTGATAATTTTAACGTTAGCGCCTACTTCGAGGGCACCTTCTTGGGCTGCTTTTCCACAGGCCGCCGTTAATCCATCCAGATTAGGGCTGCAGGTAAAGATAACAACATTCATTATACTCATCCTTAACCTTTCCAATTACAATGTTAATTCATTGTACCAGGAAAATTATACCTTTGAAAGTATTTATATAACCTTTCAAAGGAAACATATAAATAATTTTTAACGAAGAACCCTTTCCTTTATAATATTAACAAATAATTGCAATAGTGCGATGATCAGGATTAAAATTAAAAGTAAACGTTGTAAACATAATATATAAC
>JGI2924J29684_1077163_pt1 | contig 14182 bp, 10 predicted proteins | sample BenlonsequencITS_FD_29684 | JGI IMG/M metagenome (IMG submission 29684)
AATTATCGCAGAGAACAGCAGGAATCTGATTGGAAATAGATCGCTCAAAGGTCACTACCGGAAAAGAGTAGCCGAGGTATTTTTCAACCTCTCCACTTCGTGTACATAAGATAATTCCGGCAACCTTATTTGATCTCAGCATATCGAAGTATTCCATTTCTTTTTCGATATTCCGCTGAGAATTGCAGATCATTATCTTGAAGCCATGCTGTGCCGCATACAACTCAAAGTAATTAATACTCACGGCAAAAAAGGGATGCAACAGAGAGGGTACAATAATACCGATCGAGTTGGTCTGATTCTGTGCCAGAGCACGGGCAATCGCGTTGGGACGATAATCCAACTCTTTCATCGCCTGATAGACTTTTTTTCTGGTCTTGTCGCTTATATATCCTCTGTTGTTTAGGACCCGAGAAACAGTGGTAACGGTAATACCGGCACGCTCCGCAACATCCTTGATCGTAGCCACTTACATGCTCCTAGTGAAAAAGCCATCATCAGAGACCTCAAGGGTCAAGCCATCGTAGGTAAGCCTCAGGCCTTCTTCAGCTATCAAGTCCTGAAACTCATCATGTATCATACCGCACATATGAGAAAAATGGTTGAGGTAGATTCGGGAAGCGGGAACGATTTTTCCCATTTTTTTTAACCTTCCGCAGAGCGACCGAACTTCCTTGATCCCCATATGTCCATCGCCATCGAGCGTTCCCCGGGCGCAATCGAGGCTTACGACGCTAAAGGGGTGAGGCAAGCGTTCGACCCCGGAAAAAAAATCTTCGGTTGGGGCACCGGTATCATTGGCGTAGAGTAAGGAGTGTTTTCCTTCCCGGACGCAATAGAGGAAGCACTCTTCGTCGGGGATATGCTGTGCCGGCAGCGGAGTAAATTCCAGGCCCTCGATCAGATAGGGCCGGTAGGCTTTCAGTTCATGAAAAATAAGAATGTTTCTATCGGCATGAGGCTGGGAGGAAAAGGCATGTTCTATTTTTCCGATAATTGCACTGCTCCCGTAGACATGGATGTGATTTTGAGAAGGGGGTATATCGGGGAGATGGGAGGATCCGGTCCGGCACCTTAACATCAGGGAAAAAAGGTCCAAGTGATCTTCATGTGAATGGGTACAGACAATTGCCTTAATCTTCGACATGCGAATGCCGAAGGAGAGGCTTTGTGCAAAAATGTCGGGAGATATGTCGATGAGGACAGAGTCGTTCAATAACGTACAACTTCTCATCTTCAGGTTTTTTCCCCGCCGGTCCCTTGCCTTCCTGCAAGCCGCACATTCGCAAAAAAGCCCGGGAAAACCCTCGGCAGCTCCTGTTCCGAGATATTTGATTCGCATGGCTAACCTTTGATACCAGTCATTGCCAGGGACTGAATGAATTGCTTTTGGAACAATATAAATATGATAAGGACCGGCAGCGTCATAAGTGATGCGAAGGCAAAAATTTGTCCCCAGAAGATATAGACATCGGTGGACAACGCACGTAAAGCCAGGGGAAGGGTTCTATATGTTTCATCCCGGGTAACAAGAGTCGGCCATAGCAGATCGCCCCAGGATCGAATAAATCCCATAATGGCAACCGTGGAGATGACCGGTTTCGACAATGGGAGCATGATTTTCCAGAATATACCGTTATAGGTTTCACCATCAACGATAGCGGCCTCGAGCAACTCCCTCGGCATCCCCTTAAAATGGTTATAATACAAAAAAATAAACATGGGATAGCCGACAGTTGGTAATGCAAGCCCTGCGTAGCTGTTAAGCATGTGCAAATGAAGCGCAACCATAAAACGGTTGATGATAACAGATTCGGTGGGAATGATTGCAAGCGCAATAATAAAAGAAATCATAAACTTCTTTCCCTTGAAGCTAAGCAAGCCCAAGGCATATCCCATCATTGCATTGAGAATGGTAACCAACGAAACATTCAGAATGGCAACAACCACGGAGTTCTTAAAAAACTTGAAGAAATTCACCTTTCCGATTATTGCCGAGTAGTTTTCTGCGGAGATATGGCCGGAAGGAATAAAGGCCCTGAAGGTCGACATATCTTCTACAATCTGGGCATCCGTTTTTACGGAAGAGACAAACATGTAAAGCATAGGAAGCACAAACAGGCATGCGACCACTATGTAGGCAAGATACAAACATGCGACAGATATATGTTTTCGACGTATGGATATTGATATCATAATATTACTTCTCGCTCATAGCATAATTCTGGATCAGCGAAATGATCAGCACAATCAGGAAAAACACAACGGCAATGGCCGAAGAATAGCCCAGCTGACTATTGATAAAACCGGCTTTATACAGCAGATACACAACTGAAGTTGTTGAATGGTTTGGACCACCGTTCGTCAAAACATAGACCTGGGTGAAAAGCTTCAGGGTATTGATGGTCGTGGAAATAAGGACATAGACCAGGGTGTTTTTCAGCAGAGGCACGGTGATGTAAAGAAATTTCTGAACAATGCTGCAACCGTCCAGACGACCTGCTTCGTAAAGCTCTTCCGGAATATACTGCAGCCCCCCCAGGATTATTATCATCTGTAGACCTAAGGATTGCCATATGTACATAACGGCAATACAGAACAGGGCCTGATTCGAGTTCTGAAGCCAGCTCTGAGGTGGTATTCCTATCAATCCTAAAAAAGAATTAAGAAGCCCGCTCTCTCCCGGCGAAAAAATAAAAGACCAAACAACCGCCACGACGGTCATTGTCACGACCTGCGGGCTAAAGTAAATCGCCCGGAAGGTTTTCACTCCCTTTACCTGCCTGTTTACGAACACGGCTAAGATGGTACCAATTACCATAATGGCGGGTACGACCATAAGCGCGTAGAGACCGGTATTGACGAAAGCCTTTGCCGCGATATCGTTTGAAAAAATTTTCAGATAGTTTCCCACCCCAACAAACTCTGTCGATCGTCCTATCCGCGGAACAAGCATCTTATTTGTAAAGGAATACGCAATCGAGAGACAAAAAGGGATAAGGTAAAACAAAAAAACCGAAAGCAGTGCAGGCGCACAAAACAGCCAGGCCGTTGCTGTTTGCCCGTCACGAATGTGATGACTTCTTCTCAACGAAATGCTTCTTCTATTCATGGTAAAGATACTCCGAAGTGCAAGAAAGGAGGGCATACGAAACTGTATGCCCCCGTATTGGTTAAGACAATCGCTTATTTATTCCAACCGTTATCTTTGATGATTTCATCTATGGACACAGCCGTGTTGTGTAAGGTCGTCGCAGCATCTGAACCGGCTATAATATCGGCTGTAGCCGACTGTACTGCACTATAGATCGTCATATGAGCAGGGGTTAAAGGCCTGAGAACAGATATACCGGCTTCCAACTGTTCACGGTACAAATAAAGGCGTCCACCTTTTTGAAGTTCAGGGTTGCCGTTCATAACCGATTTTCTCGAGGGAATAGCCCCGTTGAAGCCCGTTACCAGGTTGATGTTTTCAGGATCAAGGCTCTTTTCAATTACCTTCCATACCACATCTGCAGTACCGTTTTCGCTTGCCGAAGTCGTCATTGCCCAGACCGTTGAACCGGAACATGTATAGACCCCATTACCGAAATCGGGGATTGGCACCAGGATGGCATCATCACCGAGATTTGTCACATGGTCCTTGTACTTCCAATGTCCAAGCAGGGCTATTGCACTTTCTTTTCTTCCGTAAAAACCATTCTCATAGTCACAAGCGCCATTCATATAGCCCTTGTCGATAAGCCATGAGATATAATCATAGGCAGCGATGGTTTCCGGGCTATCCAGGGTCCCTTCCGTCAGCATGGTATCACGATTGATGAAATCACCGCCAAAGCTTGCTACAACCGGCAAATACATAAAATACAGGGAAGAAGGCTTGTTCTGCCGAATATAGATCGGATACGGTACTCCATCTGCCTTCAGCCTTGCCAGGGCATCCTCGAACTCTTTTCTGTCCCATGCATCCTTGTAACTTGTGGGTATTCTGATTCCTGCATGTTCCAGCATGCTCTTGTTCGCCCACATCGCCATCCCTGCATCAAACTGCGCAGTGGTAATGAATTTCCCATCATAGGTGGATTCCGCTATCACCGAGGGAATCAAATCGTTTTTCAGCGTATCGGGTATTCGTCCGTCAAGAGATGCTATTAATCCGGCCTCGTAGTAGGATGGGATCTGAAGATAGTCAACAACGACCATGTCAGGAGCATCCCCGACAACGGGAGCCATCTTCAGTTTACTATCAAGCTCATCCTTCGGATAATACTCATCATTAATGACGATACCCAATGCCGATTCCATGTTGTCGAACATGCGCCTGTAGATATCATCCTCTGCACCACTGCTGACCCACACCTTGATCTGCGCCGTATCACCTGCAGCAGACGACTCTTGCTTACCTTCCGCAACGACCGAAGCCAAAGGAAGAAGAAGCACAAGCAGGACAAGAACCGCTTTTTTCATAAAACACTCTCCTCTATAAAAAATAAAAAAGTCAACCGCTTGACATATAAAAAGCAAAATGCTTTCCATATCCACAACAAAACTACACGTAACATCAGGTATATCGATGTCAATTAATACTTTATTAACCGTTTTCTAACATTTTTCTCATTTTTCGTCAGTATACGCCATATTATCCATATGTCAAGCGGTAAATATATTTATTATATCAATCGATTGACATACCATTTTGATATGTTTATCATCACCGCAGTTTACCGGCAAAGCCCTGTTCCCATACCCCGTTTAAAAAGGAGCTGTTGTATGAAGTTGCTTGTCGTCTCAGATATACACAGTAATATCTGGGCGCTTGAGACGATTCTTTCGGCGGAAAAAGCGTATGATCAACTATGTTGTGCGGGAGATCTTGTCGATTACGGGATAGCACCGAAAGAGGTCATATCGACATTACGACAAAAAAAAGAGAATTCCATGATTGTACAGGGGAATCACGATCGCCATGTCGTTAAAACATATCATGAACATGGATTCCGCAACATTGCTCCCGCGATGTATAAATGGGTGCACTATAACTGTGAAAGGTTATCGAATCAGGATATTTCATATCTATCCGCTTTGCCCCTCCACCGTTTCTTTGAGGCCGACGGTTGGCACTACCTTATGCAACATCAGTACGATGAGGCCTACGGCTGCATAGAAACCCCACACCAGTTTGAGCTTTACTGGAAATCTCATACGCCCAAGAAATATTGGAATGCGGAGCGAAAAAGAATGATTTTCGGACATTCACACAGACAATGCAGGCATCAACTGGCAACCGGGATGGAATGGATAAATCCAGGCAGTGTATCATACCGCCGCCCGGACGATCCCGATAAATCGGCACATTATGCATGTATCGAACATGGAGTGCTTACACTCAAACGGGTCCCGTATGACAGAACGCCTCAATTGGAAGAGGCAAGAAGATATCATGCACACCATGCAATGATGGAGACAGAATTACAGGATTTTTTCTTTTTCTTTGGATCAGCAGAAACATCGCGAGATCCCCTCCCCATAATAGAAAAAGAGAGCAAAAGGATAAACATATGAAAGCATTACGGCGATGGAACCTGCAAGGAGTGGCGAACTTTCGAGATTTGGGAGGCTATCCGTGTAAAAACGGGGGGGCAACCCGATACGGAATATTTTTCCGTTCCACACATCTCCATCATGCAACGGAAGAGGACCTGAAGGTGCTACAAAAGGCACACATCGACACCATAATCGATTTACGCTATGAAGAGGAAAGAGAGCTCTCTCCCGATAGAATTCCGGAAGGCGCATTATATCATCACATCTCCTTAATGGGCCGTGTTGAAGTAAAAGATATCAATGTAAACTCTTCTGTCGTCGATACACGTACCCTCCATCGAATGTATCGCCAAATTCTTACCTTCGGACAGGAAGAGATAGCAAAAACCCTCAACATCCTCGCCAATGCAGGAACGGCGATCTATCATTGTGCCGCGGGAAAGGACCGCACCGGCATCATAAGCATGTTTTTACTGAGCATTGCCGATGTTCCGAAGGAAGACATCATCGCCGATTATGAGGTGAGTCATAGCTATATCCGAGATTTCACGAGCGACATATCGGGATCAAACTACTACAACATGCAGCTTGTTCTAGAATTTCTGGAAAAACGCTACGGCGGTGCGGTTCCCTATCTCAAAGCAATCGGAATCGACGAGACGACGCTTCATACGATACGCTCGAAATTCATCCTTTCTGCATAGTCGTTCCCGGGGGGAGCGGAAAAGCCGCCCGGCCGCCCCGGCGGAGGGGACGAAGCCGGAAGAGGCGGACGGAGAAAGCGGCTTTGCAGCGAGGGGGCGGCTGCCCCCCTCAAAAAAATACCTACTGTTCCGAATCCTGGTGATTGGAGGAACATAACTCCTTTTCCCGCAGCCACCTGGAGGACAAAGCATAGAAAAAAGCGAGTATCGGCACTAAATCGAGTCTGTTACAGGGAAAAGGGCATGCAGACCACCAGGATTCGGAACACTAAAAAAAGGTCACCGTCGAAAGAAGGCCTCCCGAAGACGCTCCAGTGAAAGCTCTGCGGTGGAAGAAAGACGCAAGGCGGCCCCCTCGAGATAGCCACCGATACCGACGGAGAGCATTCCGGCGGCGTTTATGGCGTCGATACCGGCCTGAGCGTCCTCTATGCCAATACAGTTGCGGTAGGGAACCCCCAAGAGCTCGGCGGCAAGGAAGAATTGTTCCGGATCGGGTTTGCCCTTCTTAAGAGCGCCGGGATCGGTTACCACATCAAAGCGGTCGGAGATCCCCAGGTAGCCGAGAATAGCACTTGCATTTCTGCTTGCCGAAGCAAGGGCGGTACGAATGCCTGCCTCATGTAACGCCGAAAGAAGGGCATCAATCCCGGGAAGCAGATCGTCCGGGGTAATACGGGCAATCAGTTTTTTGTAGTATTCGTTTTTTCTGGCGGCGAAGGAGGCCTTTTCCTCAGGGCTGTAGCTGCGCGTACCGCGGGCGAGAAGTAGCTCAAGGCTTGCCATTCTGCCTACCCCTTTGAGATTGTTGTTGAACTGCCGGTCAAAGGGAATCTCAAGCTCGTCGCAGAGTTGCTTCCAGGCGAGGTAATGATATTCGGCCGAATCGGTGATAACGCCGTCGAGGTCGAAGATCACCGCTTCAAGCTCTGGTCTCATGCTTATCACCAGGGGAGCGCCGGGAAAAATCTTATGTCTGCGTCCTTCATGAAAAATGGTCAGCGCCTCTCCCCGCTTGATCCGGTAGGAGACCTCTTCATGTCCGATGCTGACCTCGAGGGCCGAATGGCCCTTTCTCAGGGAAAAAGAAAGACGGCTCCAGGCTGCCGGCAGGGCGGGAGCAAATCTAAGCATGCCGTCGTAATCTTCCAGTCCGGCAAAGCCGTAAACAAGGCTGATCCATGATCCGGCCATGGCGGCGGCGTGGATGCCGTCCCGGACATTGCCGTTGACATCGTCCAGGTCCATCCTCACGCTGCGTGTGAAATGTCGGTAACTTTCCTCATCGTAGCCGAGCCGGGCGGCCATCACCCCTTGGATGCAGGGACTGAGGGAGGAGTCGGCGGTGGTCAGGGGATCGTAATAGTCGAAGTCGCGTTTTTTCTGGGCATGGGAGAAGTAGCGCCCCAACAGCATCTGGGCAAGGACAAGGTCCGCCTGTTTAAGGATCTGGTAGCGGTAGATGGTAAGGGGGTGGTAATGAAGGAGCAGGGGACGTCGCTCGCTGGGGATGGAGGCCCGCTCCCATCGAGCTTTGGAGAGAAAGGTGTCGTCCTGGGGGGTAACACCGAGCTCTTCGTTGTAGGGAAGGTACATGGCATCCGCGGCCGTAAGCCACGCCTCGGGCTCTCCGGGATCAAGGCCGATGGAGTCGACAAGGCCTTTCCATGCCTCCGGCTGTCGCTTTTTCAAGAGATCGAGGAAACGAACCGCACTTCGAAGATTCTCTCGGGCCATGAGGTTGGTATAGTAGTTATTATCTACCAGTGCAGTATATTCATCGGGTCCGGTAACGCAGTTGATACAGAAAGCACCGCCGCGGGAGGGGATGAAGTCTCCGAAACCGTACCAGAAACGGGCGGTCTCGAGGAGAATCTCTACTCCATGAGCCAGAAAGCTCTCGTCACCGCTTACATCAAGGTACTTTACCACTGCATAGGCGATATCGGCATTAATGTGATACTGAGCGGTGCCTGCGGGAAAAAAGGCAGAGGCCTCGTTTCCGTTGATGGTTCGCCAGGGATAAAGAGCCCCGGGATAGCCGAGCTGGGCTGCCCTGCCTCGGGCATGAGGCAGGATACGGTAGCGGTATTCAAGAAGGTCCCGGGCAATCTCCGGGCGGGTATAGAGGAAAAAGGGAAGCGCATAGATCTCCGTGTCCCAGAAAAAATGTCCTTCATATCCCTCGCCGGTGAGTCCTTTTGCAGGGAGCGAGGTTCCCCCTTCCCTTCCGGCTCCCTGCAGCAGATGAAAGAGGTTGAACCGGATACTCTGCTGCACCTCCGGAGCATGTTCAACCAAGAGATCGGCATCTTCCCAAAAGTGATCAAGAAGTTCTTTCTGTTTGTCCGCGGCCGCATCGAAGCCACAGGAAAGAGCCTCGGAAACGTGCGAAATGGCTTTGGACTCCAACTGTTGCTCCTCTCCGGCCGCGCCGTGATACCACCCTGCACAAACAACCATCTCCAGCCAATCGCCCGCCTTCATATTCGCCTGAGCCCCGACAATACCACTGCTGTTACGTTCTTTCCGCCATAGTTCGTAACCCGTTTCACCGGCAGAACAGGAAAGGGAGCGATCCGCAACGACACACATACGAAGGCCGCTCATCTTCGTAAAATGATTGAGCACGGTACGGTTTTCTTCCTGGCGAACAGACTCGATCCCAAAATCTCCCGGCATAATATGAGAACCGGTACGGGGGTCGTCACCGGCGGCGAGATTGGAAACATCACCGGAGAGTTCGTGGCGAAGGGAAAAATCACCCCCGCCCTCGATCAGGGTTACCCTATAGGAAATCAGCATGAGATGACGAGGCTGGTAGGGCACGAGACGACGGCTTTCTATCTTCACCTTCGTACCGGGGACGGAGGAAGGCGACCACATCAGGTTCCGCTTCAGGATCCCGGTGCGAAGATCAAGCTCCCGGCTATAGGTATCGATATGTGAGCTCGCCGGGGAAAAGGATTCCCCATGTAGATTCAGCGTGAAAAGCGTGGCATCACTACAATTGAGAATAGTCTGATAGCGATCGGCAAAACCATAGGCCCTTTCACCATAGACAATGGGGCGGCTTTCATAAAAGCCGTTGACATAGCTGCCCCGCCACCATGAGGCATCCAGCTCTTCATGACAGCCCCGAATGCCGAGATAGCCGTTGCCAAGGGCAAAAAGGGTCTCTTTTGCGGCAATCGTGTCCCTGTCGAAAGATTCTTCGCGTAAAACCCAGGCATCTATGCCGAACAAATGATGATTCATCCCATTTCCACCCCTTTGCACACGGTTGCACAATACATACTTTACGCTGTCCTATTGCCTATTGTCAAGGAGCACGGGGTGGCTAGAAAAATAAAATGGTGATACGATACCGCAGGTATGAGCAGACACCCTGATAGCGAGAGGCGACGGCATGTCATCATGTTCGCTGTGGCGGACAGAGCCGAGCAAGAGGCATTTCACCAGTTAATTAAAAAGGATAATCTTCCCTATACCCTTCTTTTTCCTGAATCGGTTTCCAATGTGGAAGAGCTCAGCAAAACTCATGATGTGGATATCATCGTTACCGATTTGAAATTCCAGAATGGAGGCTTTGCCGATTGGCTCATCCTTTGGCCCCAGCCTTTCATTTTGTTGTTTGATTTCATAGATCACAATATGGTTGATGAGATGGTTTCGAACGAAACCAGTGATTTTTTGATACGCGATAAAGAAGGGACGTATCTTACGACTCTTCCCCACAGGATTCGAAAAATTCTTAATTACAAAGAGAGCATGGACCGGCACAACATCCATCTCCAGGCAACCGAGCGGCGTTACCTGGATTTGGTCCAGGCGCTTCCCGATATCATCTACTCACTCGACGACAGGGGGATGTTCAATTTTGTCAATGATGCCGTCCGTGCCATCGGATATGAACCCTACGAATTACTCGGTAAACATTTTTCCAGCATCCTTGATCCCGCCGATATCCCAAGGGTAAGCAGAGAGACGGTGCTTCCCCGATATACAGGGAAAAAGACCGGCGATGTGGGAGCCCCCAAGCTCTTTGACGAACGGCGGACCGGAGAACGCAAGACAGCAGGACTCGAGGTGAGGGTCATCCCCGGACCACACCTCCCTGATCGTCAGAAGCAGATGATAGGTGCCGTAATAGCCTATGGGGAGGTTAGTGCCGTAGGGTTCTCAAATACGATGCTTGAAGGGGGCTTCGGATCGGTTGGTATCATCAGGGATATTACGACGAGAAAGGAACATGAAAATCTTCTGCGAAAGTCTTTGGCGGAAAAAGAGGTTTTGCTGAAAGAAATTCATCATCGTGTTAAAAACAATTTACAGATCATCAGCAGTCTTTTGAGTCTTCAAAGCAACTATTTTGAAAATGATAATGATTACAGGCTCTACCTCGATACGCAGATGCAAGTGCAATCTATGGCACTGGTTCATGAACAGTTATATCTATCGGAAAATTTGAGCCGAATCGATATGACACAATATTTTAATCGCCTGTGTGACGCTCTTTTCGATATTTACCGACAAACAGATCATGTCAGCTACCACATCACGGCTACAGAGGTCTTTCTCAGACCCGAGGTTGCAACGCCGCTGGCCCTTCTCACGGCGGAGCTCATTTCCAACAGTCTAAAACATGCCTTCCCGAAGGATCGTCACGGCCGAATCGAGATTACACTCAAAGAGCGCGAGAAACTTTCTTATACATTGACGGTCAAGGACAATGGAATAGGAATGAACAATAAAGAACAACAGAAAGGAACAGAAACAACAGGTTTAGGCCTCCTGCTTATCCGAAATCTCACCGAACAGCTGAAAGGAACGATTGAGGAATTAGACACACCTGGTACAGGCTTTCGAATCAATTTTTCGACCGCCCTTGAATAGACGCTTTTCTTTCGATACAATCGATTTCCACGTTTCGCGAGATTTTGGAGCTACTTGAAATGAAGAAGCTAATTGACTTTTTTGCCCCCCGAGAGCTTTTACATATTGTAAGTATTGCAAATCGACTGAAGATACTCTCAACAGAAGAAAAAAAATATCTTCTTGCGGTGAGGATGGGATCGAAACGGGATGAACATAAGGAATGGGATCTTGAGGAAGGAGAAAAAGAGAAATTTTATCCACTTTTTTCCCGGTTCATGAACCTCTTTCCCCAAGACTATGAGTGTGTACGGGATGAATGCCCCGTATGCAGCCGACTTCTCTCGCTAAAACAAGATTTTACCGGCAAGGGCAAGAGTGAAGAGTACGGTATGCTCATGAGCTGGGTCTCTCGGGGACAGAATCATTATACAGGTGGAAATAGTGTTGCCCATGAAAGTTTTTCGAGTGAGGATCTTCCAGATGAGGCCAAGCAAGAGGAAAGTAATCAGCCTTCTCGACCTGCAAGGGTAAAGCGCATCCGCGTTGTTGCCAGAAGACCAAAACTCGATCGAAGCGAGCCCAAAGAGGTAAAGGTTCCCGACGACCACCCCCATCATCCTTTTATCGAATCGGTGCGAGAGCTTGCCGAAATGGAGACCGATACCCTAGACAGAGAGGACCTTCTCGAGTATTGCAGAAGAAGCCGGGAACTTTTTGCAAGACTGATAGCGCTCTGGGATCAATTCGACAAAACAGGTAAAGAATACAGAAATCATCACAACTTTTCTTGGATCACGGAAACCAGACAGGAGATTCAGGCAGATTCACAAAGGGGATAACGGCATAGTCAAACTTCGCTTTCGAACCGGGAAAAGACGTCCTTCATCGGTTCATCGACGAAGGAACGTCCCGATAGACGACAGAGCCGAGAAGCTAAGCAGAAAATCCCTGCAAGACCGATTCGTAACGCCCAATCACCCGACGAGCAAACCCCGACTCACCATGCAGGGCCCGTACCATCTCCGCCTCAGGCCTTACCACTTCCCCTCTGGGTAGGACGGCAGCTGCAAGCTCATCGGCAGAAGGAAGTCCCCGTCGAAGGGATGAAAGTGCAGAAACCCCAGCAACAGCGGCTCCAAGCCCGGCCCCCAATCTGCCGATGGTGACCACCGGTCGGTTCCAGACCGCTGCAATGCGGGAAACCACTCCAGCTGCCCCTGCAGGGCCTCCTGTCACGTATAAGGGCTCATCGGTATCACGGGAGAAACTGCGTGAATAATGTTCGATGATCGTAAGAGTGGTATCGATAATACCGGCATAATCCGCCTCAAGGGAGGCCGCCTGTCCCGTATTTCGGACTGGATCGACTATTGCACCGCCAGCAGGGAAAGATTCGGCATCCGGCTGCCAGATGAGAAGGTATTTTCCAACGGGTATCGAGGGCAAGAGATCATCGGCAGGAGCGTATTCATCTTTCTTCAAACCGTGCATCATGCGAACCCGGTCCCAGACAAGGGCCCCGTTGGTTCGGCAGCCGAAAAGGAAGGGTCTTCCAAGTCCGTCGTACATGGCATTGGCGTATCCCGCCTGGTCCATGGCAACCCGGCCATCGCCTGAGGTCGAAGCCGCGACCATGAAAACAAAGCTGGTGCCGAGGCTCAAGAGATCACCGTCGACCAGAACCTTTGTCTGCGGATTATCACCGCTGCCTGCCGCAACAATACAATCGGGCGAAAGCCCGTAGCGCTCGACGAAATAGGCAGCTACCGAGCCGACAACGGCATCAGGGGCAACGACATCGGTAAGTTTTGCACGGAACGCCTCGGAACCTCCCGGCAGGGATGCCGATGCAGCATCAATCAACTCAGGCGACCAGGAACGTCGCTGATAATCAAGTAAACTGGTACCACAACCGTTTCCAAAATCGGTACCGACCCTACTGTTGCCAACGAGAACCGCAGGGATAAAGGAACTGATGAGGAGTACCGTTTCGGTCTTTTCCCATACATCGGGATACCGCTGGGCGACCCTCCTCATAACCGCTCCGGAAAAACGCAAAGGGCTGTCGCTGCCGGAAAGCTCGATCATGCGCTGCTTTCCACCCACCCCGGTTCGAATGGCCTCTGACTGAGCCGCTGTATCGCTCGTCTTCCAAATCGGAGCCGCCTTGTAGGAAAAAATATCGGCCAGTCGATGTACCAGGTCCCCGGCTTCCGCACCGATCCCCTTTTCTCGTAAGGTCGAAAAGGATTTTTGTGCACCGCTTTTCAGATACACATGGCCATGTTGCTGCCCGGAAACATTAATGGCAGCCACGGAATCGGGCCTGACAATGCCCTCTTCTTTCATATCGGATAAAAGGGCGTCAAGGGCGGCGAGGAAAAGCTTCGGTGGTTGGTCCGCCTCTCCTTCAACCCTCGGAGGAACCACAAATGTATCATGTTCCAGGCCGAAACCACCGAGACGGGAATCGGACTGGTATGACAGGCTCTTCTTCCAGACAACGGAACCACTCTCCGCATCGACTGCCACTCCTGTCATACTCTGGGTACTACAATCAATTCCGAGACTCACTGTGCTCATGAAGCAACCTCCTGTCGCTGTGAAATGTGCTTTTTTCCGCTGACCGAGGAAAGTATAGCATGCAGAGCCTCACGCTGGAATATCCTCTACTCCTCTTTCGGGCTGTCAATCGTTTTCGGGAGAATCAAATTCAGCACGATGCCGACGAGGGTGGCGAGGGCAACGCCGCTTAGTTCAAAATGAAGGCTTTCGCTCAGGGGAAAGAAAATCCTTCCGCCGCCGATTCCGATCACCAAGATCACCGAACTGATGGTAAGATTCCTTTTACAGGTGTAATCAACGCCACTTTCCACGACAGTGCGGATACCTGCACTGGCAATGATTCCGAAAAGCATCATCGAGATGCCGCCCATTACCGGAACAGGAACCGTATTGATGATAGCCCCGACCTTGGTGATGAAAGAGAGGATGATCGCAATCACCGCTGCCCCCCCGATGACCCAGACGCTGTAGACCCTGGTGATGGCCATGAC
>JGI2924J29684_1077162_pt1 | contig 14171 bp, 13 predicted proteins | sample BenlonsequencITS_FD_29684 | JGI IMG/M metagenome (IMG submission 29684)
CTGGCGCAGCCGCTGGCCAAGATTGCAATTGCTGACGCTGAGTAATGTTTCATGCGAATTGTTTTCCGTGTCTTTTAGAAAAGTGCTTGCGCTGGCAGCGCGAGTTTGAGCTATATATCTTTCAATATGTCACGAAAGTCAACAAATAATTATCGAAAAACAATAATTGCATGATTGGCAGACTTTTTTGTGCGTCTGACATTAAAGTGACATTACGTTTAGGATAAAATAGGATTGTCGCTGTAATTTTCGGCTTAATAGAAAGAAAAACTACATAACTTTGTCTTTGATGCATGAATATTGCGTTGGAGCATGTCAGCTTAAGTGTTGAGAGAATAAAAATAGCCGACTTGGCGGTTTTGAGGGAAAGAGAGCTGAAATTTAAGATGCTAATTGAGAGCTTGCGTGCGCAACGTGCGACTTTTATGTGGGTTTGCGGCACGGCTGTTATTGTGCTGGGGAGTTTGTATCTACTGGGTGAAGTACAATTGTTGCCGGCATTAATAGGTATTGGTGCTTTTGTGGCAGTGGTCGTGGGACGAAGTGTGATTACGCACTATCTTGGTCGTGAAGAATTGCCAGATACTCTTAAACATAGCGGTGAATTGACCAATAAAGAATTCCGTTCTGTTCTTGTTAAAGCAATGACTGAGCCGTGTATTTTTGTAAATCCTGAAGGGCGTGTTGAGGTTGCTAATGAAGCAGCGCGTCAGAATTTTAGGTTCCGTGGTGAAATGCCAATCCTGTCTTCTGTCGTGCGCCGGCCTGAAATGTTGGGTGCTGTTGAAGATGCACTTAGTGAAAAAGAACCACAGGATTTTGCCTTTGTTGAACGTGGAGAATATGATCGCACATATGCGTGTGTGGCTGCTCCTGTCAAAACAAATTCTGGGCTTGGTGTACTGATTACAATGGAAGATCTGACAGCTGTTAAGCGTGCGGAATTGGCCCGTGCAGACTTCCTCGCGAATGCAAGCCACGAACTTAGAACACCGCTGACATCTTTGGCTGGATTTATAGAAACCATGCGTGGGCCTGCAAAAGATGACCGCGAAGCATGGGATCATTTCCTTGAAATTATGGAAGGGCAAGCTGAGCGGATGCGTCGCTTGATCAATGACTTGCTATCTCTATCTAGGATTGAGTTGAGTGAGCATAGGCGTCCGTCAACGAATGCGGATCTGGCTGCTGTTGTTAGTGAGGTGGGGGCCGCTTTATTACCTGTTGCTGATGGTCAGCAGGTGAAAATAAACATTACAGGGCAGGCCAATGGAATTGAAGTGATGGGGGTGCGTGATGAACTGGCCCAAGTTGCTCAAAATCTCATAGACAATGCGATTAAATATTCCGAACCTGATGATGTGGTTGAAGTTGAGGTGCTGACAGGGCTGAGCCAAGACGAAGCATTGGAAAAAGCAGGGCGACGTATGGATGGCGCGGCGCAATTTTCTATCACGAATAGTTTGGGTGGCGCGGCGACAAAATATGCCGTTTTACGTGTGCGCGATAATGGTCCGGGGATGGACCGTAAATATTTGCCGCGTCTATCTGAGCGTTTCTATCGCATTGATCCTGGTCGTGGCCTTAAAAAAGGGACAGGTCTTGGGCTAGCTATTGTAAAGCACATTATGAACCGGCATCGCGGCGCATTTCTTGTCGAGAGTGAGCTGGGTGTAGGAACGGCGTTTGGGGTATTGTTTCCGCTTTCGCATGAAGACAAGGAATTGTCTGATTTGGATCAATTGCTGGAAGAGCGTGCCTTTCGTAAAAATGTGCCCAAGGAAGCGACAGGAAGCTAATTCCTTTTGCTGGCATTTAACATATAATCGCTTTGTTCATTATCTGGCATTCAAATGAACGTTTACGGACGTGTTTTCCGTGTTAACGCGTTAATGCAACAAAACCGTCGCAAAAACATGGTAACGCGATCTTGAATTATGTGGTCGTAAATTCTCAGTGTACTGAATTTGTTGTCCCTGATGGGGGTGATCGAAAGTCGACTGAAGTGCGATGTTGAGGTTTGGATTTAGCGCGGCAAGCATGTATTAAGGGTGTTATGAATAGCCAAACTGTATTAAATATCTCCAATGAATTGGAGCTGCTCACAGGCGAATTGTCAGGCATGGGTGGTCTTGTTGAAGACATGCTCAGTGATGCGCTATCGGCTGTGATTACCTATGATGTCGAATTGGCACTTGAAGTTGTTGATAGAGACGCACAGCTAGATTTGCTTAAATCGAAGGTAGAACGCAGTATTTTTGATCTGATTGAGCGCAGACAGCTCAAAGGACAGAATTTACGTCAGGCTCTCGCAGGCATGAAGGTCGCGGTTGAATTGCGCCGTATCGGAAATCTGGCTCGCAGCATTGCTAAACGCACCTCCCACCTAAAAGATTATGAGCGTTCAGATCAGACCAAATCACTTGCACGGATGGGGCGGCTGGTTTCATCTCAATTGAAACGCGTTCTGGATGCTTATAGCGAGCAGGATATTGAAACTGCTCTTGATGTGCGTGAACGTGATGAGGAAGTAGACGAATTTTACAATTCAATCTTCCGTATCATGGTGACGTATATGATAGAAGATGGTCGTAAAATTGGTGCGTGTGCGCACTTTATGTTTATGGCCAAGAAACTTGAGCGCGCTGGTGATCATTGTTCTCAGATAGCTGAAATTATTCACTATTCTGAAACGGGTGACTATCCAGCGACCGAAAGGCCGACAATAGATGACGTATAATTTTAACGAGACTCCAAAAGCTTCTGGGAATAAGCATTCTTCTACAACGCCTTATGCTTTGATTGTTGAAGATGAAGAGGCGCTAGTTCAATTGCTTCAATATAATCTGCAAAGTGAAGGTTATGAAGTTGGCGTTGCAATGGATGGTGAGATGGCGTTGCTTATGGTTGAAGAGCGCCAGCCAGATATTGTTCTGCTTGATTGGATGTTGCCAAAATTATCTGGTATCGAAGTTTGTCGTCGGTTGCGTAGTCGCGACACCACGGGAAATCTACCCATCATTATGTTGACGGCTCGCACAGAAGAGGCTGATCGTATACGCGGCCTAGATACGGGAGCAGATGATTATATCGTCAAGCCGTTTTCTATGACCGAGCTGAAAGCGCGTATCCGTGCGGTTATGCGCCGTATTCGACCTGGTTTAACAGAAGATAAAGTTGTGGTTGGTGATCTGGAAGTGGATCGGACGGCGCATAAAGTCGCGCGTGCTGGCCAGCAAGTTCACTTGGGCCCAACAGAGTTTCGTTTGCTAGATTATTTGATCCAGCACCCTGGGCGTGTTTTCTCGCGAGAGCGGTTATTGGATGCGGTCTGGGGCTCTGACATATATGTTGAGGCGCGAACTGTTGATGTGCATGTTGGGCGTTTGCGTAAGGCGTTGAAAATGGAGGGGTTAGTTGACCCTATTCGCACTGTGCGTTCTGCTGGCTATGCATTAAATGCGGGCGAAAAATAGCGCGTGTACATCGGGTGCTGAAAGCGCATATTGAAATTAGCTTTTATAAAAAAATAAGCGGCGCTTCTGGGTGAAATTGAAGCGCCGCTTTTTATTAAGTTGGGTAAGATAGTTTGGGTGGACTAGCCGGCCATGCGAGTGGCTTGTCCATACGTGTTAGTGCGCTTGCGCTTTGATGGTTGGAAAGCAAGCTTTGCATGTTCTGAGCAATAGGGTGAATCGCCATCTGAAGAGTGTCCACAGAAACCAAAATCTGGATCTGCTGGGTCCCCGATTGGCCATTTGCACATTGAGTCAGATACAGTCATCACAGTGACCATGTCGCCATTTCCAAGGCGTTTTGGTTTCACATAAGCTGCTGGTGCCATGCGCGATGGTAGAGCAGGTAGAGACTCTTTTGGAGTTCTGTTTGGTGAGCTTGCCGGTTTTGCTGTTGCTGCAATCGGTTGCGTTACTTGCGGCTTTGGACGCGCCAAACGTGGTGGACGCTTAACTGGGCGTGAAGGTGTTGCTCGTCCTGAAAGTCCTAGTCTGTGTACTTTTCCAATAACAGCATTGCGCGTTACGCCGCCCAATTGTTTCGCTATTTGACTTGCACTGTGACCTTCGGCCCAAAGCTTTTTTAGCTCAGTTACACGTTCTTCTGTCCACGCCATTAGTCTTTTCTCCATCAGCCCTAGCGAAATAGGTGAATCAATATATTGTTTTCACTCGCCTAAGTCGCGCCCTAGTTTCCAAGATATTGTAGTTAACAAATCATTACACACAACATCTCGTGAGGGTTATTCACAGCTGATTCTAGATATAGGTGGGGATAAATCGAATGTTCATGGTTTGATCCATATTTTTTTTGTTTTTGGCCTTTCAAATTCGGCATCAGTTTCTAAATGGATAGTAATTGGAGGCTGTTTGTCATGGTAGATAACGTAGCTGTTGTTGAGAATAAGAGTGCAGAGTTTCAGAATTTGGCGGAAACGGGCGTCATTGCGCGCCCTCGTCAGTTCGGTGCTTTTAACTGGATCGGTCTAAAAACCCTTTATAAAAGAGAAGTCAGTCGATTTTTAAAAGTCGGTATGCAGACGCTTTTGGCCCCTGTGGTGTCGGCGCTTTTGTTTATGGCTATTTTCAAACTAGCTTTTCCAGATCGCGGTGATGTTGGTGGTGTTCCTTTTGGAGACTTTATCGCGCCGGGTATTATCATGATGGCGATCATGAATAATGCATTTCAGAATACATCCTCTTCAATTACGATTGCGAAAGTTCAAGGAAATACCACTGATTTCCTTATGGCACCGCTTTCTTCTTTAGAATTAGCACTTGGATTTTTAGCCGGCGGTGCCTCTCGTGGGCTATTGGTTGGCGGTGTGACTTTGGTGTGTATTGGTCTGCTTGGTGTTGCCGATATCTCTCTGCATTCCATTCCCGCTTTTCTATTTTATTCCGTGACCGCATCATTTATGATGGCTGCAATTGGCTTGCTGGGCGGAATCTGGGCAGAAAAATTTGACCATCTTGCAGCGGTTACCAACTTTGTTATCTTACCGCTCACTATGCTTTCGGGTACATTTTACCCTATTACGGTGTTTTCAGAGCCATTTGAAACCATGTCGCATTTTAACCCGTTTTTCCATTTGATTGACGGCTTTCGCTATGCCTTCACAGGCTCATCAGATGGCTCTCTTATGGTTGGGATAGTGGCTTCTTTAGTGCTTGCAGTGGTGCTTTGTGGTGTGTGTTGGGCTGTCTTGCGATCTGGCTATAAGATGAAAGCCTAAGCGCCCCTTTTATTTCAGACATTGACATATTGCCTACGGATGCTCATAGACCATGAGCTTCCGTAGGTTTTTTCCCTCCAAACGCAAGAGGACACCCCAATGCGTGAAGCTATGATGCCCGTATATGCTCCCCCTGAAGTCGTTTTCGAACGCGGCGAAGGCTTGCGACTATACTCATCAGAGGGACGAGAATATCTAGATTTTATTGCAGGTATCTCGGTTAATTGTCTGGGCCATGCGCATCCAAAACTTGTAAAGACCCTTCAGGAACAATCTGAAAAACTATGGCATATTTCAAATATGTTCCGCGTACCCGAAGGGGAACGTTTAGCTGAGCGCTATACTGCTGATACGTTTGCTGATCGTGTGTTTTTTACAAACTCAGGAACAGAAGCTATTGAATGTGCGATTAAGACAGCGCGCAAATATCAATATGTGAGCGGCAAAGAAGACAAATACCGTATTATCTCGTTTGAGGGCTCTTTCCACGGACGCACACTTGGTGCTGTGAATGCGGGTGCTAACCCAAATTATCGTGAAGGTTTTGGTCCAGCCATGGAAGGCTTTACGCATCTGCCATTTGATGATGTTGATGCTTTCAATGAAGCTATGGGCGATGATGTCGCTGCTGTTCTTATCGAGCCTGTGCAAGGCGAGGGCGGTTGCCGCGAAGTGCCAGAGGCATTCTTGAAACTCCTTCGTGAAAAGTGCGATGAGTTTGGCGCATTGCTTATCTATGATGAAGTTCAGTGCGGTGCTGGCCGTACCGGTAAATTGTTTGCTTATGAATGGTTTACGGATGTTGAGCCCGACATCGTAACTGTTGCCAAAGGTGTCGGTGGTGGTTTTCCTTTGGGAGCTTGTCTAACAACAGAAGAAGCTGCCAAAGGCATGCAGCCGGGGTCACATGGTTCAACATATGGCGGAAACCCAATGGCAATGGCCGTTGGTAATGCTGTCTGGGATGAGCTGACAAGTGATGGGTTTCTAGAAAACGTTCAGCGTGTTTCTGGTGTGTTGACGCAATCCTTGTCTAGCCTAATTGATCGCTATCCTGATCTTGTCGATGGCCTACGAGGTAAAGGTCTGTTGCGCGGTATTGCGCTTAAAATTGATCCAATGGCTATTCGCAAAAAGGCATTGGAAAAAGGACTGATTATCGGAACCGCAGGCGGCAATGTTGTGCGTCTTGCGCCGCCATTGATCGCAACAGATGAAGACGTGTTGAAGGCCGTTAGCCTGATTGATGAATGTTTGGCTGAAGTGCAGGCTGACACACAAGGGGAGAGTTCGTCATGAGCGTTCGCCACTTTCTAGATATATTCCCGCTTCCCGCTTCTGAGCTTCGTGCTATTTTGGACAATGCCAAATCACGTAAAAATGCGCGCGCTGGTATGCCTAAAGGCAGTGTAGATCCTGATGCTGTGTTGGCTGGCTACACATTAGCTATGATCTTTGAAAAAAGCTCGACACGTACGCGTCTTTCTTTTGATATGGGCATACGTCAGCTTGGCGGGACATCTATTGTACTTAACGCAGCAGACATGCAGCTTGGGCGTGGGGAAACAATTGAAGATACGTCACGCGTGTTATCGCGTATGATCGATGCGGTGATGATCCGTGCAAACAGTCATGCAGATGTTGAAGCATTTGCTGCTGTTTCTGATGTGCCTGTCATTAATGGGCTGACGAACACATCTCACCCTTGCCAGATCATGGCTGACCTTCAGACACTTGAAGAGCATGGCCTTGATCTTAAAGGCGCTCGTATTGCTTGGGTTGGCGATGGCAATAATGTTGCGGCGAGTTTTGCGCATGCTGCGCCGAAATTTGGCTTCTCTCTCGCACTTGGTACGCCTCAAGGGTATGAGCTTCCAGAAATAGATATTGAGCGTGGGCGTCAAGAACAAGGCCGCATTGATATTTACAATGACCCTGCCGAAGCTGTTGCAGGCGCTGATGTTGTTGTCGCTGATACATTTGTATCTATGGGCGACACGGATGCTGATAAGCGCCTGAAGGATTTAATGCCTTTTCAAGTCACGCAAGACTTGATGGATAAAGCCAATGGCGGCGCGAAATTCCTGCATTGTCTACCAGCTCACCGTGGTGAAGAAGTGGCGGCTGAGGTTATTGATGGTTCCGCCTCGCTTATCTTTGATGAAGCGGAAAATCGCCTTCATGCACAAAAAGCCGTGCTTGAATGGTGTTTGAAGAGCTAATCATCTTTCATAATAATGATCTAGAAAAGCGCTGAGAAATCGGCGCTTTTTTTGTGCCTATATTCCCTAATGCATGAGTTTACCCAACTGCTACTGTTCACTCGCTTGTAATCGCGGTAAATTGTTACCAAATATTGTGCACATACTCTTATATAGTGAGGAAAACTCCATGACAGGTACACGCGATTATAATGGTGTCACATTGGACGAAGCTGGCCGAGGCCGCATATATGGTTCAATTCTTGAAACTGTCGGAAACACGCCTCTGGTACGTGTCCCAGCCCTTTCAAAAGCAGAAGGTCTTGAGTGTGATTTTCTTCTAAAGCTTGAGTTTTTTAACCCGATGGCGAGCGTGAAGGACCGTATTGCTTTGGGTATGATTACCGATATGGAAATGACGGGAAAATTAAAGCCGGGCATGACATTGGTTGAGCCAACATCGGGTAATACAGGTATTGGGCTTGCATTTGTGGCGGCATCTAAAGGTTATCACCTTATTCTGACAATGCCGGAGAGCATGTCGATTGAGCGCCGCAAAATGCTAACAATTCTTGGTGCAGAAATAGTGTTGACGCCAAAAGAAAAAGGCATGGGCGGGGCGATTGCCAAAGCCAATGAGCTGGTTGAAAGCATTGAAGGCGCAGTTATGCCTAGCCAGTTTGACAATGGCGCAAACCCAGCCATCCATGAAGCAACAACAGCTCAAGAAATCTGGCGTGATACAGATGGTGCCGTTGATGCGGTCGTATCTGGTGTCGGAACTGGAGGCACGTTTACAGGTTGTGCGCGTTATTTAAAAGCGCAAAAGCCAAGCGTTCAAATGTTTGCCGTTGAACCTGAAGCAAGTCCGGTCTTGTCAGGTGGCGAACCTGGCCCGCACCCTCTTCAAGGTATCGGTGCCGGCTTTATTCCTGGCAATATGGACACGAGTTTGATGGACGGCGTTGTTAAAGTCGCGAATGCAGATGCACTTGGAATGGCGCGTCGCTTAGCACATCTTGAGGGCGTTCCAGTTGGCATTTCATCCGGTGCTGCGGTGAAAGCAGGGCTTGAAGTTGCAAAACGTCCAGAGATGAAGGGTAAGACGATTGTCGTTATAATTCCTTCATTTGCAGAGCGTTACCTATCAACAGTATTGTTTGAAACACCTGACGTTTAAGTCGAAATGAAAAAAATAAGGCCTCACCCCTGCAAATGGGGTGAGTGAAGTGTTATCTGCCCTCAATGACTCAATTTACTTCAACACATATTGCGTCGCCAACTGGCGACATAGATACCGTTTCTAGCTTCCAGTTGGAAAACGCGACGGTTCGCGGTCGTGTCACCAAGCTTGGTGATATGACAATTGACAGCATTTTAAAGCGTCATGATTATCCGTTATGGGCTGCGCAGATATTAGGTGAGGCGTTAGCATTAGCTGTGATGACAGCAGCCACGGTGAAGGTCGATGGCCGGATCATGGTGCAAGCTGAAGGCGATGGCCCAATCAAATTGCTGGTGGCCGAAGCACGCACGGATGGTGATGTGCGTGGCTATGTGCGCCTAAATGACGAAAAGTGGACCGCGCTTGTCGAGACGTTTAAGGATGGGAAGCCTAAAGTTCCTGATCTTATCGGTGAGGGTGTTATGGGGCTGATCATCATTCAAGATCAGGAAAACACAACGCCTTATCAGGGTATAGTGCCGATCGAAGGTGATACGCTGGCGGAATGTGCGCAGCATTATTTTAATCAGTCAGAACAAATCCCAACACGCGTGCGACTTGCTGTTGAGCAAATTGCAGAAGAAGGTGGAACTGTTCGCTGGCGTGTCGGCGGTATGATTATCCAGAAAGTTGCTGGTGATGATGCAAGGGGCGATACTGAAGAGGAATGGGACACAGCGCGTGCCTATTTCGACACCTTAAGTGATGAAGAGCTTACGTCCGAAACATTAGCTTCTTCTGGATTATTGTATCGTTTATTCCATGAAGAAGGTGTGCGCCTAGAATTGCCAATCACCCTTCAGGATAAATGCCCATGTTCTGCTGAACGGTTTAAAACCACTTTAGCAGCCATGCCAAAATCTGAAGTGCTTTATCTTGCAAAGGATGAGGATGAGCTTGTTGCTGATTGTCAGTTTTGCGGCCGTATCTACCGGATACCCACCGAAGACGTGCTTAAACTTCAGCTTTAATTTCGCCAGAATGAAGGCGAGAGAATAACAAAAATGGAGATGAGTTCTAATCGTCCAAGTAGCATGGCGGTGATACACATCCATTTCGCGGCGTCCGGCAGGGGCTGAAAAGTTCCTGCTGGCCCAACGATTTCACCCAGCCCAGGGCCGACATTACATATCGTCGCTGCTGCTGCTGAAATGGCTGTGAGTGGGTCTAATCCAGTCATGGCGAGCCCGCAGGTTAACACTGCAAAAGATGCCAAAAACAGAAATACGAAAATCATAATGGATTGAAGTGTCGTTTCCTCGACGCGCTTTCCAGCATACCGCACTGGAGAAATTTGGTTAGGCCGTATCATTTGCTTGGTATAGGAAATCATGGCTTTAAAAGCGATGTGAACGCGGAAGGTTTTCAATCCACATGATGCTGAACCAGCAGTTCCACCCAAAAACATCATTAAGATAAATATAGTAGCTGGAAAAGGCCCCCATGTATTGAAGTCTTCAGTCCCAAATCCTGTGCCTGAGAGAATAGAAATGACATTGAACGCCACCATTCTTAGCGTGCCTTCAGGCCCGACCTCAACTTCCTGATGGTAGGCAATATACATCGCCATAATGACCGAACCTGCTATTGCAAAACAGCACCAGACCAAGGGCTGGGGATCTTTGATCACAAGCTTCCATTTTCCATGAAGTGCAATCACCATTAATGCGAATGGCATGGAACAAATCGACATGAAAATCATCGCGACAATATCCGCATGACCTTCAACATATGGTGCAAAACTAGCATCGGTGACAGCAAAACCACCCGTAGATACTGTGGACATCGCCATGGTGATAGACACAAATCCGCTCATGCCAGTCAGGCGATAAAGCCCCGCGCATATTACCGTAAGTCCCAGATAAACATAGGTTGTTTGTAGGGCAATTTCTCCAATGCGAGGCAGAAATTTCTCTGATGTATCCGAACTTTCAAGGTGAAATAACTGCATTCCCCCCAAGCGAAGGGACGGCAAAATGGCGATGGCCGTGACGATAATTCCAATACCGCCAATCCAGTGCAGAAGTGATCGCCATAAATGCAGGCTGGGTGGGTAGTTTTCAATCCCTGTCATGATGGTGGCACCAGTGGTTGTCAGGCCAGACATGCTCTCGAAAACAGCATCTGTGAAGCTCATTCCAAAGCCAATAAAGAATGGGCCGGAAGCAACAAACACAAGGACGACCCATAACAATACCGTCAATACAAAGGCATCATGCGTTCGAATTGGCACTTTCTCGACGCGAGCAGATAAGGCCATCACACCGCCAAGCGTGATCGAGGCGATAGAGAGAAGAAAGAATATTCGCCATTCGTCCCGGTCTGCTTCAAGGTCGGCAACAACACAGGGCAGCATGAACAGGCCAAGCCCCAGCGTCATCAATCCCATGGCGTATAATAATGGCCTGAGTTTCATATCTAATATGTTGCTCTAATTGGGTCGCGATGAGTCATAAGGGCTATCTAGGGAGAAAGCTGGAATGTCGACGAACATATCTTCGCCGCTGCCATTGTCGAAAGTAAACTGGCCTTGCATTATACCAGATGGAGCGGTTAGCGGCGCACCAGATGAGTATTGGAAGGTCTTGCCAGGTTCTATTGTCGGCGTTTTTCCGACTACGCCTTCACCTTCAACTTCTTGCATACCGCCATTGCGATCAGAAATCTTCCAATAACGTGTCATGAGTTGAACTGGATGATCATTGAGGTTTTTAATCTCTATGGAATAGGCCCAGACATAGCGATGATCCTTGGGAGAGGATTCGGCATCCAGAAAACGCGGCGTCACCCGAACGATGACACCATTTGTTTCTAACTCATATGTATGGGCTTGGCTCATGCCTGCCGCACTCCTGATAATGGACGAAATACATTTCGACTAAGTGATACCGTATTGCAGCAGACATGCCACTTTATTTCTTGCTAAATTCTATATCTGCATAAAACTTGTAAAACTATAGTGCTTTATCGAGGGCATTTGAGAAATCGGCAATCAAATCATCAGGGTGTTCTAAACCGATGGACAAACGCGCCCAGCTATCATTTAGACCCACTTCAGCTTTTTCCTCATCAGATAAAGTTCGGTGAGTTGTCGTCGTTGGATGACAGATTAGCGATTTCGCATCGCCGAGATTATTAGAAATCGTGACGATTTCAAATGCATTGAACGCCTTGAAAGCAGCTTCTTTGCCACCTTTAAATGAAAGTGCAATTAGCGTTCCGCCACCAGTTTGTTGTTTCTGGAAGATGTCATATTGGGGATGATCTTTGCGGCCCGGATAGCGCACTTCAGCAATGGCAGGGTGATCTGCAATAAAGTCGGCCACTTTCGCAGCTGTGCTTGCCATGCGTTCAACCCGTAATTCCATTGTTTCTAGTCCCTTAAGAACTACCCAAGCGTTGAAGGGGGAAATCGCTGGACCCGTGTGTTTAAGATATCCATCGAATATTTCGTCCATGGCTTCTTTTTTACCAAGGATAGCACCGGCCAATACACGCCCTTGTCCATCCATGTGTTTGGTGCAGGAATAGACCACCCAGTCCGCGCCTAGCTCAAGCGGTTTCTGACACATTGGCGTAGCGAATACATTATCGACAACAAGTTCAGCGCCAGCAGCGTGAGTGAGGTCTGCAATAGCTTTGATGTCAGCGCCTTCGAGGAGAGGATTTGATGGGCTTTCGATTAAGACAAGGCGCGTCGGCTTAGAAAGCGCTGCTTTCCATGCGTCCATATCCACGGCATCGACAAATTCCACCTCAATGCCAAATTTTGGCATTAGGTTTTTCAAAATCCACGTACATGATCCAAACAGCGCTTTGGCAGCAACAATGCGGTCGCCTTGCTGACAAGGTGCAATCAATGCAGTAGAAATCGCAGCCATGCCTGAGGCTGTACAGCGACATGCTTCAGCACCTTCAATAAGGGCGAGCTTGTCTTCAAGCATCTGGATTGTTGGGTTTGCATAGCGTGAGTAAACAAAGCCGGGTTCATCACCAGCCATGCGCGCTTGAGCCGTTTCTGCATTCGGGTAACAATAGCCAGATGTCAGGAACATGCCCTCGGATGTCTCACAAAATTCCGAGCGCATACGTCCGCCATGTACTAAAGTTGTTGCAAGTTTAGCAGAGTCGCGGTTTGACTGTTCGTTCTTGTCGGCCATAGGTGGATCTTTCCTTCTTGTTCGGTCTGCATAGGGATCTTGATAATTACAAAGGGTCAAGTCATGACCGGACGCAAAATTGAAAAAACTCCCATTGGAGTGCTACCAGATACCCAAATTCAGTCATTGTGTGACTCTGAAGTTATTTCTTCGGTAGATGGACTTGCAAATGATCAAGTTCAACCCGCTTCCATAGATTTACGGTTAGGGAAAACAGCTTATCGAATGCGCGCCAGTTTTTTGCCTGGGCTGGGTAAAAAAGTAAGTGATTATTTCAATGATGATCTGGTGATGCATGAGCTGGACCTCACGAAAGGCACAGTGCTTGAAACAGGGTGTGTTTATCTTGTGCCATTGAAGGAAGTTCTCAATCTTCCTGAAGGTTTATCCGGCGCGGCAAACCCTAAAAGTTCAACTGGTCGTATCGATGTGTTTGTTCGCATGATTACCGATGGTTCTGATAGGTTTGATGCAGCACGAGCAGGTTATTCTGGTCCTCTTTATGTTGAGATTTCACCACGTACATTCTCTATTCTTGCGCGAGAAGGCGATCGCTTGCTCCAGCTTCGTTTAAGAAATGGCGAGCAGAAAACCATTCGTGATGAAATTTTCTCTATAGATCTAAAACCGGGCAATGATGATATTGCCGGTTATCGTGCCAAGCGGCATTCTCGCGTCCTCGATCTAAAAAATATAAACGGACACAAAATCGAAGATTTTTGGGAGCCTGTGCGTCCCTATAATGGCGCTCTCGTGCTTGATCCGGGAGAGTTTTATATTCTTGCCTCCAAAGAAAAAGTTGTCATCCCGGTAGATGAAGCAGCAGAGATGGCACCCATTGCGCCCGAATTTGGTGAGTTTCGCGCCCATTATGCTGGTTTCTTTGATCCAGGTTTTGGGGTGGAGGGATTAGAAGGCAAAGCTGTGCTTGAAGTTCGTTCACGCGAAGTGCCATTCATCCTGACAGATGGCCAGCCAATGGGGCGTTTGGTCTTTGAACCAATGGTCGCAAATCCAAAAGTACCTTATGGGGCTGCGGGATCATTCTCAAACTATCAAGGGCAGGGTCTCAAGCTCTCAAAACATTTCGGAATGAAATAGGTTTGTAAAGTTAGCTTGACTAAATGACAATGAAGCCTTACATGTAAAGCGAGCTTTACATGGAGGTTGATCGTGGCAAATTCTTATTCCCTAGCAAACAAACGCTATAAGCGTGATTTTGCGATTTTGATGTGTTTTTATGTGGTGGCTTGTTTCGCTGGGCCGCTCCTAATTAGTGCTTTTCCTGAAAAACCAGTTTGGATGGCGGTTTTAGTTTCAATCCTAACGGCGGC
>JGI2924J29684_1077159_pt1 | contig 14160 bp, 13 predicted proteins | sample BenlonsequencITS_FD_29684 | JGI IMG/M metagenome (IMG submission 29684)
CCTGACAACACAGGCACATAGCGTTGATCACACAATAAAAACGGAGCCTTCTTGGCTCCCGCCCCAAGTTGCAACAGCACCAAACGCTCTAAGGAGAGGACCATGCATTAGCTGGGGTTCAGATAGAAACACTTTAGTGCAATTTCCAGGGATAATGTCATCATCAAGACTTTCCCACTGAGAAATATTCGGCTCTTCAACTTCAGGATCCAAGTTATTCACAAACCCGATTAGGGTATGTAGTTAGAGACGACAGACACAGAAATCTTCAGCCTCGCGAACCGAGTGATAGCATACTTGACCATATCGAATTCTCTACCAGCTCGAGGCATCATGACTCTCCCCACCCCTACACATTCCACCAAAGGCAGTTCAGGCCGCATGAAACGAATGGCCCTTATCGGCTCCTCGCTCATTATTTCCATGGGACTTATTACTGCGTGCGGTTCGGCCGCTGCAGAACCCGAAGCCCCTGCACCAACAGTTACCGAAACTGTAACAGCCACGGTGACAACCACAGCTAAAGCCAGCACGATCACCTCGACAGTGACGGAAACTACCTCCGCGGAAGATCTTGCCCAAGAAATTGTGAAGCCAGCGGCCGTGGAGGAATATTCAGAGCCTCAGGTAAATACGCCACAGCAGTTTGCGGCCATCCCGGAACCTGCACCGGCGGTTGCACCAGCTCAAACGTATTACGCCAACTGCGCGGCAGTTCGTGCGGCGGGTGCAGCTCCCCTTTATGCGGGATCACCTGGATATAGTTCCAAGCTTGATCGCGATGGCGACGGAATTGCCTGCGAATAAATAGGAATAGTTAAAAACACCCCGCTACCAATTAATAAGGTAGCGGGGTGTTTTATTTAACTTTTAAGTGTCTTATGCAGCCAAGAGGTGGCTTGGGCGGGTGGCGGCGATGGTGCGCAGCTCTTCAACCGCTTTCATTTCAATGAAGATTTTGCGGAATCGGTTGATTCGGCCTTCATATCCTTCTGCAATGCTATCCAGGACACTGTCTACAAAGTGTGCCTTCAGTTGGTTGTCGAATCGTGCATGCAGGTCTTCTCGGACGCTCCACAGATAATCGTGGCTACGCTCGATACGGCTAATTTCCTGATGAATGCCCTTCACAGTGCTTCTTCCTTTCCTTCTCGCAAGAAGTGTTCCTTCGGGAGTGTCCGCGAAGGATTTTTGGTAACCCCGTTAGTGGATGTTCCACCGATCGCTTGAGTTCACCTTGAGAACTCTTTTTGTTAACCTAGAGTTAACTTTAGGTGAACAACGAAACAAATGCAAGCCCCCAATCATGGGTTTCTACCAATTAAATTTTCTTTCAGAAAATATCTCCCCACATAAAAGTTCCTTGATAGGCTCGAGAGATGAAAGTGACCCAAAGCACATTCCTTAAATCGGTAGCTGCGTTCACTGTCGCAGCCTTAACCCTGACCATCTCTTCGTGTTCCAGCGGTGAAGACACCTCCGCAAGCTCCACGGATACTGAAAACTCCTCAACCCAAGCAGCAGCGTCTCCCCCACTTGCGCCTTGTGAACTTCCCGCCGACGCTTCTGCTGAAGAGGAAGTAGAAGGCACTCACACAGGTGAAGATATTTCTGTTGCCCCGGAAATCGGTACCGGCTACCGCGAGGGCATGACCCCTGTTCAAACCCAAGGTTATGCGGTGGCAACTGCAAACCCCATCGCTTCTGAAGCAGCCTGCGCGGTGTTAAGAGAAGGCGGCACTGCAGCTGATGCTCTTGTCACCGCGCAGTTTGTTTTGGGACTGACGGAACCGCAGTCGTCTGGCCTTGGTGGTGGCGGATACATTCTGTACTACGACGCCGAAGCCAATGCGGTGACAGCCATTGATGGCCGTGAAACAGCGCCAGTTGCTGCTGATGAAAACTATCTCATTCATGTTTCTGCAGAGGATCAAACGGCACCTGTTCCTGATGCCCGACGTTCCGGCAGGTCAATTGGTGTGCCAGGAATCGTGGCAGCCCTTGGACAGCTGCATGATTCATTCGGAAAGACCTCCTGGCAGGACGTGCTGACAACTCCGCAGCAGCTCGCAACTGATGGTTTTTCCATCAGCCCTCGCATGTCAGCATCAATTGCTAACTCCGCTGAGGATCTCTCCCACGATCCGGAAGCTGCCGCATATTTCCTTGATGAAAACGGTGATGCGAAGGCACCCGGCACACTTTTACAAAACCCTGACTATGCAGAAACGATTCGTCTCATCTCTGAAGGTGGCCCCGATGCGTTCTACACGGGTGAGATTGCAGCAGACATCGTGGAACGCGCCACCCGTGAGGTTGACGGTTTCACACCATCACTGATGAGCACGGCAGATTTGGCTGCCTACACTCCGGAAACTCGTGAAGCTTTGTGTGCTCCCTACCGCGACAAGATTGTTTGTGGCATGCCACCGTCATCATCGGGTGGCGTCACAGTGATGGAAACCCTGGGTATCTTGAACAACTTTGATCTCGCCCAATACCCACCCACTGAGGTTGGTTTGGATGGCGGATTGCCAAATGCGGAAGCTGTTCACCTGATTTCAGAGGCTGAGCGCCTGGCTTATGCTGATCGCGATGCTTACATCGGTGATCCTGCTTTCGTGGAAGTTCCAGCAGGTGGTGTCGAAGAGTTGATCAGCGATGTCTACACGGGTGAACGCTCAGAACTTATTGATCCAGAGCATTCAATGGGTCAGGCAACTGCTGGTCTGAGCCAGGAACCAGTCATGGCTGCCCTGCCGGAAAGTGGCACCAGCCATATTTCCATCATCGATTCCTATGGCAACGCAGCATCGTTGACCACCAGTGTGGAAGCTGCTTTCGGTTCCTTCCACTTCACCCGTGGTTTCATTTTGAATAATCAGCTGACAGATTTCTCCGCTGAACCACTTGATGAGGACGGCGAGCCCGTGGCCAATCGTGTCGAGTCAGCAAAGCGCCCACGGTCTTCCATGTCGCCAATGCTAGTGTTCAACGCCAGTGGCGATGGTGAAATCGCGGATCTGAATATGGTGCTGGGCTCCCCTGGCGGATCCTTGATTATTCAGTACGTGGTGAAAACCCTGGTCAACATCATCGACTGGGATATGGATCCACAGCAGGCAGTGTCTGCGCCCAACTTTGGTGCGATGAACCAGCCTAAGACTGGACTGGGAAGCGAGCATCCGCTGATCGCCAATGATTCAGCAGAGCTTGTATCTGAACTGGAAAGCAAAGGCCACGAAGTTAATGTGGGCGAGCAATCCAGTGGCCTATCGGCGTTGGTGAAAAACGGCGACACCATTGTCGGTGGCGCCGATCCACGTAGAGAAGGCGTGGTCTTGGGTGGCTAATTAGCGCGCAGACCACGCAGTCCACAGTTGTTCATATCGGCCGCCGATCGCTCGAAGCTCTTCATGGGTTCCAGATTCTATGATTTCTCCGGAGTCCATGACGATGATGCGATCGGCGGTTTTCGCTTGGTTGAGGCGGTGAGCCACGATGATGGCTGATCTGTTTTCAGTGACTTTAAGGGCTGCATCTTCAAGCTGTTTTGCATGATCAGAGCCTGATTCAGCCGTTGCTTCATCAAGGATGACGATTGCTAGGTCGGCCAAATGTACGCGAGCAAGCGCCATGATCTGGTTTTCCACAGAGGTTAAACGGAAAGCGCCATCACCCACGATGGTGTCTATGCCTTGCGGTAAGCGCTCCAACCAGGAATCACCAATATCGGCGAGAACGGCGTGGATGTCCGCATCGGTGGCTTCGGGGCGTGCGATACGAAGATTATCTAAAACAGATCCTCGGAAGCAGTGGATTTCTTGGCTGACCATCGCGATCTTCTGGCGCAATGCTTCCGGTTCGACGTTAGAAAAACTCGATCCGCCGAGAGCCACCTGCCCGGAAGTTGGGCTGAGCAGGCCTGCCGCAATGAGGGCGAGCGTGCTTTTACCAGCGCCGGTCGCACCCACAATGGCGATGTGTTCCCCTGGTTCCAGCTGCACGGATGCATTCTTGATGACGGGTGCAGTGTGATAGTGGTGGGAGACGTCGAAAAGCGTTAAAGCGGTGCTGGCAGACGCCGGCGAGGTGCCGCTGACCTGGTTCGATGCCGCGTTAATAACGCCCACCATGCGGATCAGCGATGCGCTGGCGGATTGGATGTCGGAGAACATGCCCACGAGCGTGCCGATTGGACCGAAGAGTCGGTGGAAGATCAGTGCGGCGGTTGAGACTGCGCCGACGGTGACCAGATCGATGTTGACCAGGTAAAAGCCGGTGCCCAAGATGAGCACGAGGGTGATGCATTCCGCGCGGTTGTTGCGGGAAAATGCCCATGTGAGGAACCTGAAAACAGAAATGGAAATGTCGCGGGCTTCGCCGGAGGCTGCGTCGATACGCTTTAATTCTGTATCTTCTGCGCGGAAAGCGCGCAAGGTTTCCGCGCCTTCGACTGCGCCGACAAGCCGCTGCGTGCGCACCCCAAAGGCCTCGCGCTCACGCGTATAAAGCGGACCTGAGCGGGGTAAATAGACGCGCAACGTGGTCCAATACAGCGGGATCGCGACCAAACCGACAAGGCCGAGGCGCCAATCAACCGCCGCCATGCCAAACGCGGAAATCACCACGGTAAAGCCCGCCTGCACCATCAGCGGCACCACGGTGCTCGCCGCAGTGGACACCTCCCGCGAATCATCCGCGATACGCGAAATCACGTCGCCGCGCCCCGCCGTTTCAATCGTGTTCGCATCCAAACTCACCGCCGCGCGCAACACATCCTCGCGCAGCCCCGCGATCGCCGGCTCCAACGCGCGCGCCATCAGCGCGCTGCCCCACCACGTGCCCAGGCTCGAAACAACGCCGCCAGCCACGATAAGCAGCGCGAACACTACAACGTCGCGCATGCTCGGGGTTGCAAGGAGCTTATCGACGAGTCCACCCACCGCCCAGGGCCCTACCAACCCCGCGACGGCCACCAACACGCCACAAAGAACAACCCCAAATAACTTGATCCGGTGCGGTTTCAGTTGCGTGAAAGCAGCGCTGAACGCCTGTTTCGGTGTCGATGATGCCATCAAATTAGACATGTGAAATCACCCGATCCGCCAAGTTGTAAAACGCGGGCGAAGAACTCACCACAATGGTGGTTTTGCCTGCTCGCAGCTGCTTAATCCCCTGCGCGATAGACACCTCCGTCACTGAATCCACCGCGCTGGTTGGATCCATCAGCACCAGTACTTCCGCGTCTGCATGCAACGCCCTGGCCAAAGCCACTCGCTGACGCTGCCCACCCGATAAATTGCTTCCCGTATCGCGCACCGGCGCATCAAGTCCGTCCACCTCAATGATGTCAGTCAGACCAGAAGCGCGAATTACCTGCGGATCAATTGGCACGTTGTCCTCATGATTCATGGAAATATTTGACCGCAAGGTACCTTCGAAAATGTCGGCAGCATGAGGTGTAGCCAAGATATTGTCGCCGTGTGGAAGCGTGCTGGCTGGGGGCACGATGACGAGGAATTCGCCGTCATTGATTGTTTCGCTGCTTTCGTACTGTGCCTGAGATTCGTCGAGGTTTAAGAAATTAGCCACCCGCTCCGCTGCACCGTGCGCAATAGCTGAGGCATTAATCGAGTTGCTCAGCAAGCGAATCGGCTCTGACAAATACACCGCCACACCCACAATTGCGATCAACTGGCCAGGCCCCAACTCCCCCGTGGTGACCCGCCAACCAGCAAGCAACAACACCGCAGCCAAATTCACCGCAATGGACAACTCACCAATACCAGCGACTTTGCCCGAAGCAACTGCAGTATCAACCGCCGCTCTCGCTGATGCCTGCGACGCCTTTTCAAAAGTCTTCACGGCCCAACGCTCGCCACCGATCGCCTTGATCACGCGCAGCCCCATCATGATGTCACTTGCCTGCGCACCAGACTCCGCCAACTTCTCCTGCTGGGTGACACTCCTTTTAGAAATGCCCTTGCTAGCCAGTGCAACCACTCCCGAAATGATCGGTACCAGCACAAGCACCAACAACCCGACCAGCCAGTCACTGATCAACAGGTAGGTCGCTGCACCAAGAAATCCCGTCGCAGCCGAAACACCGGTTCCGATCTGCCCGAAAATACGCGTCGAAGAATCCGCATCTGCGGTGGACCGCGACATCACCTCGCCAGGCACCAAATTGCGCGGATCCAGATTCTTCAACGCATGATCGGCTACCTCTACGCGGAGCGCATGGGATTCAAAGTTCACGGCCCTATTCAACGCGCGCGAACCGAAACGATAAGAAAAACTCAACACCACAAACAGCACAACAAAAGCGACAAGCCCGACCACTAATCGGCGGAGATCTTTTGTGAGAACCGCATGATCAACGATCAAACCAATCGCAATCGGCACCAATGCTTCCGACAGCTGCCACATCCCCAAAAAGAATGCGCCAAACGCAACCTTGCCCCGCTGCCGCCTGATCATTCTTCGCAGAATGCTTGAAGCGGTGTGTGTTGTTCTCATCAAAACCCTGTCTATGTGTCAGTTCAATTCCCAACAGCCTAACTTAGGTAACACTGACTTAAAACAATTGTTTGATAAGAACAACAAAGGCTAGAACGTACACTCTCCTGAGTACGGATCAATGAATCCTGAACTCTGGCCAATGGGACACCAAATGAGGAAGTGCCAGGTCATGGACGACAGCAGAATAAACAATCCAATCGGTGCCGTGATGGGGTTATCAAGCAGTCCATATGTGGAGTTGACAGCGATTTCGGTCGAAGTTGGTGCTCGATCCTGCGCGTTAGCAGTAGGTGCAAGACCGGGAGATGCCACTAATGAAACCGCCGCGATACACGCAAAGAGGGCCCGATGACGAGTCTTCATGGTTAATCCTTCCCTATTACTGTGATAGCTTTCACACTATAGGAAAGGTGTAAGTATTTAAAGGGGCAAAAGTGTGTGGAGGGGGACGTCGATAAGCAATTTTTTAATTGCTTTCCTCCCGGATCGCCGCAGCCTGATCCATCAAGCGCTGCTGGCGCTGCTTCATTTTCGCCACCTTCTCGATAGAGCGTGGTGGCACTAAACTGTAATCCTCCGCCGGCATTCCTGCCTGCAGTTGCTTGGCGCGGCTGATCTCCACGTCGATTTTCAGGCCGATGATTAAGCAAATGTTGAACACCCACAGCGCAATAAAAACCGCGAGCAGCGAACCCACCGCGCCGTAGGAACTAAAAGCGGCGAACAGCGTGAAGTAGAAATTCAAGCCCACGCCTGCGAGCAGGATGCCAACGATCGCCAAGAATGATCCGAGGCTGAGCCAGCGAAACTTCCACGGGCGGGCGTTCGGGGCCCAGTAATACAGCGTGGCCACGAACATGATGAGCACCCCCACAATCACTGGGAACCGCACCCAGATCCAGATCGGCATGAACCGGTCCGTGAGGAAGCTGAGCACATTCGTGAGATGAAGTGGTTCCGCGATGGGGGCGAAAATTCCCATCACCAAGGTCTCGTTGAGCACCCAGGAGACCAAAATGATGATGATTCCAAGCAGCAACGCAAGGTTGAGGAAAAGCAGCATTGCCCAGCGTTTGATCAATGTGCGGCCTTCGCTTCGGCCATAAACAGCGTTGGCACATCTGGAAAAAGCGCGCACATATGCCGAAGATGTCCACAATGCCGTGATCACACCGACCGCGACACCGACCTGACCTGCAGCTGCCGAGCCTGCGATCGAATCAATCACGCCGTTGACAACATGGGATTGATCTTCCGGAACGTACTGATTTACCTCATCGCGGACAAGGTTGAGGATTTCGGTGGAGTCACTGGCCAGAAAAATCGTGATCACCGAATAGCCCAGCAGCACTGCAGGGGCGATCGACAGAATGGAAAAGAACGTCAACAAGGCCGCCAAATCGAGCAGGCCATCTGGAAAAACATCCCTGACCGTGCGATTAAGGGCATACTTCCAACCTTGAAAATTCAGGCGCTCTTTGCGGTCACCAGAGTTTTCGGGGTTGCCGTGGAAGTCTGCAGCAATCAACGTTGCATCGAGATGTTCCTGAGGCTGTACCACGCCATTCATCATGTCATATTCATCTTGGACACCGGAGGGAAAACTACAAAGCCAGGCGGTCACAAAATGACAACAGTTATCGGAAAAACTGTTTAGGTGCTTCTAACTGTTTTATAGTGTGATGTGAAGCACTACTGGTCAATGTATTTTGGGGCTGGCCCTCTGAATACACCTCACACAAAGGAAGTTTGGTTCATGGACATCGTATCTATCGTTAACCACTGGTTTGAGTGGAGCACCAACAACTGGGTAAACATGACTGGTCTCCCACGTGAGACTTTCGTACCAGCTTTCGTAGGCTCCACAGTTCTGGCAGTTCTCTCCTTCTAGCTCCAGCTTTAATAGGAGATAAGCCACAAGCTACAACCAGCCCAATTCCCTGGCGCGCGTGAACGCTTCAAAGCGATTCTGCGCGCCTACTTTTGTCATAGCTTGGGATAAATAGTTGCGGGTGGTTCCCGGCGCGAGGTGCGCTGCCACCGCAATTTCTTCGGCGCTTAGTCCTTGGCCTGCTAGTTCGAGGACTTCTTCTTCACGGTTGGTTAATGGGGATTCACCGGCGCTGATCGTCATGGCGGCTAGTTCGGGGTCGATGTAGCGTCGTCCAGCGTGAACGGTGCGGATTGCGGTGGCGAATTCATCTGCGGTGGATGTTTTGGGCAAGAATCCTAAAACACCTGCTGCAAGCGCGCGTTTGAGTTGTCGGGGCCTGGCGTGGCTGGTCACGATGAGCACGGCCAAATCTGGGGTGGTTTCCATGAGCCGGGTGGCGGTGTCGATGCCGTCGATGCCTCCGAGTTGAAGGTCAAGGACGCATACATCGGTTCGGTTGCTTGGATCCGCCCACGTTTCAATGAGTTCTTCACCGGATCCTGCGGTAGGTCGGACGTCTAAATCGGGTTCCAAGCTGAGCAAGGTTGCCAGGGAGCTTGCGATCAGGGCTTCGTCGTCGGCGATGGAAATGGAAATCATTTAAGCTTCCTTTTCTGCAGGTGTATTTGCAGGTGCATTAATGAGCATGCGGACGCTGAACTGGTCGTCTTCGCGGGACACAATGAGCGTCATTCCGGCTGATTCCGCTCGTGAGCGCAGGGCGCTGAGACCAGAGAGTCTGCCGATGTCCTTGTTCACACCATTGTTGTCCATGCGCACCTCTGTGCTGCTCAACGTGAGGGTGGCATCCGTTGCATCAGAGTGGCGCAGAATGTTTGTGGTGGCTTCCCGGACAAGCCACGCGCACAGTTCTCGGTGAGCGGGTGACACCTGGGACGTGGTGCCGATGACGGAAAGGTGGATGTGGGCGTCGGCAAGCAAACTTTTAGCGCCCTCGATTTCCGTGGCGAGGTTGACGGTGCGGTAGCCGGAGACGACGTCGCGCATTTCCGACATGGAGGTGCGGGTGAGTTTTTGGAGCTCACGCAGCTCGTTTTCGAGGCGGTCGTCGCCGCGTTTCGCCAGGGCAAGCGCCAGTTCTGATTTCACGGACATTGCCGCCAGGTGTTGTCCTAAAGTGTCGTGGAGTTCCTGGGCGAAACGAAGGCGTTCTTCGGTGACGCGGAGGGAGGCTTCCAATTCGCGGGAACGCTCAACCTCTTTCATGACATCGACGGTCCATACGGAAAGTCGGACGGTTCCTGCCATGAGTGGCGGGATAACCACCCACAATGCACTTAAATAATCAGTCGTTGTGCTGGTCCACCACAACACTGCAGACATTGCGATCAGCCAAACCCATCGGTAATTCATCCACGGAATGTAGGCGATCGAAAGCAGAAATACGCAGGTAAGAGTGAAAATAAGGGCAGTTGCTCGGGTGTTGTCCGACATGTTTAAGCCCGGAATTTGAAGCACCACAGACACCACAACGCCTAAAACGTTGAGCACCAACCCGGTGAAGAAGAACGGCTGTACGCTGCGCCTAGGATGAGAATTCAGCGATGGCTGATATTCATAAACCAATACCGTCACTATTAAAAGGATGACCGAGAAACCCAGCAGCCACACAAATGAGGGATTCAGGGTGCCTGCATTAGCTACGATGCCCAGGAAATACGCCGACAGCAACACCACGGGGATCGCTTGCAACGACACCCTGGTGTAGAGGGTGTACTTGGCCAAGTTAGGCAATCTCCGCCAAGAGTTCAGTGGGGCGGTAACTGGGCTGGCCAAAAGGGAAACCCCGCGCGAAAACCAGCGGGCGGTCCAGCCTGCGGTCCAGAAATCTTTATTCATCGTGTCTCAATGTTAGCTGCCTTAATCCCGTCGGCTGCAGGCTTAGCGGTACGAGTCCCAGCGCATGTAGCGGTTCGCCGCCCACACCGCTGCAGCTGTCCACGCTGCCAGAATTCCAAGTGGTATGAGCATGTCTTGGAAAATTCCAGCGAAGTTTGCTGCCTCTACTCCACCAACGCTGTCGGCGAAGGTGGCGCCAGCCCAGCCGATTTGGACAAGGTCACTGATCGCGGCGAATGGGGTGTAGGCCAAGATATCAGCCACAATGCTGTCGCCGAATACGAAGCGGATTGATCCAAGTCCACCCATCGCAAGCATGAACACGGGCATGGAGGTCATCTGTGCGGCTTCGGCGTTTCGGGTGAAACCGCTGGTCATCAAGGCAAGAGCACTACAAAGAAGTAGTCCGATCAGTACGGCAAACACAATGGGCACAAGGTTGATGGGCGCGGGAGCTCCCAAAACCATGAGCAATGGAATGATCACCACGGTGAAGATCAGTGTGAGGAGCGCGCCGGGGAAACAGATGGCACCGATGATATCGATGTCGCGGGCTTCTCCCGTGCGCAGCCTTTTCAGCACACGTTCATCACGGCGGGTGGTTGCCATGGACAGCACCGTGTAGAACTGCACAAATAGCAGGGTGTACATGACGAAGTAGTCGAAGGAGTTCGCGGACTCTGCTGCCCCACCATTTCCGATGAGAAAGAGCAACAAAGGGATTCCGACTGGGAATACGGTGGCCATGAACAACAGGGTTTTATTTCTGCGGAACTGGAGCCATTCGGCCTTAAACAGAGAGGTTTTGAAAAATGAAGTCTTGCGGCGCTCCGGGGTTGCATGTTGCAGGCCGCGGGCGGTGTGTGACGTGGTCATTGTGGTCTCCTTAAAGATTCTAGGCGGTTTGCAGCGAGGTGTTCTCGAGTGAGGCGATGTCCATGAATACGGATTCCAAGGTGGCGGGTTTTGCAGCGAAGCCTTCCAGCGCGATCCCGGTCTCTGCAGCCCAGGTAAGTATTTCTAAGGTGTGCTGCTGCAGGGTGGTGGTGGCGATGCGGACGTGGTTGTTGTCGCGGATGATTTCAGCCCCACTCAAGACCGGCAACTCCACCTGCCCGCCACGCAGCACGAAACTGATGATCGACTTCTCGCGGGCCACCAGTTCATCCAAGGTGCCTTCCACTGCGATCTCACCGGCGTTCATGATGGCAATCCGGTCGCAGAGGAATTCGGCTTCCTCCAGGTAGTGGGTGGTCAGCATCATGGTGACGCCGCGCTGTTTCAGGTCCAGCAGGAGTTGCCAGGTGTGGCGCCTAGATTCTGGGTCGAGGCCGGTGGTGGGTTCGTCGAGGAACAAAATTGAGGGGTCGCCAAGCAGTGCGCAGGCCAAATCAAGGCGTCGTTGTTCGCCTCCGGAAAGCGCGCCGACCTTGACGTTTTCGCGGTGTAGGAGGTCGACGTCGGCAAGCACATCTTTAATGGCGCGCGGATACGTGCAGGTGCCGTGCCACATGTCCATGGTTTCGGCGACGGTGAGCTGTGATGGCAGGCCGCCTGATTGCAGCATGATGCCGAGCTCGGGGCGCAGGATCGCGCGGTCGGCAACGGGGTCAAGCCCGGAGATGCGCACGGTGCCGGAGCTGGGTGCGGAAAGTCCTTCGATGACTTCCAAGGTGGAGGTTTTGCCGGCCCCGTTGGTGCCGAGCAGACCAAATACTTCACCGCGCTGTACATGGAAATTCAGGCCCTTGACTGCGGTGTAGTCGCCGTAGGTTCTCACGAGGTCTGTTACGTCGATTGCTGGTGTCGTTGTCATAGGCATAATTCTTCCTACTTCGCATTGGCGCTGGTAGAGCCATATGTCAGGAGTATTACTGCACTTTGCACATAATTTTCATGACATATGTCATGTGGCTTCTAAAGGGCTAAAAAATCTCGCTTATCGACGCCGCCCCACGCCCCTAGTGCGCATGTCCGCCGGCGGAGTCAATGCTGGAGCCCGTGCCCGACCCCAGCACCGCCGCCGGCTCGTCGCCTGGCTCCACGATGACGAACTGCCCCATCATGCCTTGATCCTCGTGGTAGAGCATGTGGCAGTGATACATGTAGGGCCATTGCGGGTCTGGGTAGTGGCCAAATTCCACGGCTAAAGTTGCGGTTGCTCCCGGTGGCAGGCCGACGGTGTCTTTCCAGCCGTCGTTGAAGAGCTCTACGTCGGTGCCTTCAAATTTCAGCACCTTAAACCGGGCGTCGTGGACATGGAAGTTGTGGGGCCAGTCGGAGTTGTCGTTGGTGACAATCCACACTTCTGGCTGGTCATGGTCAATCACCACGTCAACGCGCTGCATGTCCATCTGTAGATCGTTGATGGAGAAGGTGTTCATGATGAAGGTGCGTTCAGTGGCATCGATGACGTCAGGTTCGGTGGATTTCACCAGCACGCCCGGCAAAGCAGGTGCTTGCGCAGCATCATCGGAAGGGCCGGTGATGGTGAGCAGCTGGAAGGAATCTGACATGCCGAAATCGGGCACGAACTCATCATCAGGGACGCCGTAGTTGTCCTCAAAACCTACAGATTCCAAGGTGACGTCCTCGCCGGGCTCTAGCTCCACGACGATTTCCCACCGCTCGCCTGGGCCAATAGCCAAGGTGGTGCGGTCTTGAGGTTCATCCAGCAAACCGGAATCGCTGGCAATGACTTGGAAGGTGCGCGTGTCTGAAAACGCCAAGTTATAGAACCGCATATTGGAGCCGTTGAGCACGCGGAACCGAACCCGGCGCGTGGTGGCATCAAAGTGCGCATTGGTAATGCCATTGGCAGTGGGGGTATCGCCCAACAGCCCAAGATCGGGGAGGTCTTCCTCATCAAGGGAACCGTCTTCTAAGAAGCGGTGATCCATTAAAACCAGCGGAATATCGTCCACACCGTACTCGCGTGGCAGATCCAGCTTGTCTGTTGCTTCATCTTCCACAATGATCATCCCCGCCAAACCACGGTACGCATGCAAACCTGTCAGGCCATGAGTGTGCGGGTGGTACCACAAAGTGGCTGCATCATTGGCCACAGTCCACGTTGGTGACCACGTCTGCCCAGGCCCGATCGGTGAGTGCGGACCACCATCAGCAATCGCCGGCAACTTCATGCCATGCCAGTGCACAGTGGTCATTTCATCCAAATTGTTTATCACATCAACGTGGACGTCATCACCTTTCTTCACCACCAACGTCGGCCCCAAATGAGTGCCATTGAAACCCCACGTCTTCGTTGTGACATCCGGCAAAATCTGACTCTCCCCAGTCTGAGCCTCCAGGGCAAAGTGCACGCTAGATCCCTCACGCGTACCTAAATCTGCTGGTGGAATAGGCAACGTCCGCGGCTCTCCCCCATAACCACGCACATCATCTGAGGAACACGCCACCAGCACCTGCGCACCCACCACCGTTGCTGCCAGCACCCCGGCCCCTTTGAAAAAAGTCCGACGATTCAACTCTGGCAACAACATGCGCCTTCACTCCCTCAAACAAATTTTCATAAACACCCCACATCATATCAACCAAACGGTGTAGTTCTTCTAAGCTTTCACCCATGACAAATCCCACAGAGGAGCGCAACGCACGCCGCCTCATTTGGGCCAACGGCCTGCAAAACATCGGCGATCAAATCGTTGCCGCCAAAACAGTCCTGCCCTGGTTGCTGCAAGCCGCTGGCGCGCCGGGCTTTTTGCTGGCGCTTCTGGTTCCAATCCGCGAAGCCGGATCGATGCTGCCGCAAGCTGCCATTACTGGCTGGGTGCTGAGGCAGACGTCGAGAAGCAAAGTCTGGGTGATTGGCTCGAACGGCC
>JGI2924J29684_1077158_pt1 | contig 14156 bp, 10 predicted proteins | sample BenlonsequencITS_FD_29684 | JGI IMG/M metagenome (IMG submission 29684)
AGTGTGAATCAACACACTCATCTAACACTTTACTTTTCAAGGAGTATTTCCTATGAACCAGCTAGACGGCATCAAACAATTTACCACCGTCGTCGCCGACAGCGGCGATATCGAGTCTATCCGCCACTACCAGCCGCAGGACGCCACGACGAATCCGTCTTTACTGCTGAAAGCCGCCGGGCTTGAGCAGTATAGCCATCTGATTGAAGATGCGATTGCCTGGGGGAAAAAACATGGCGGCACGCAGGAGCAGCAGGTTACGGCAGCCAGCGATAAACTGGCGGTCAATTTTGGCGCGGAAATATTGAAAAGCATTCCCGGTCGCGTCTCCACCGAAATCGATGCGCGGTTATCGTTCGATAAAGAAAAAAGTATCGAGAAAGCACGCCATCTGGTAGCTCTCTATCAGCAGCAAAACATCGATAAATCGCGCATTCTGATCAAACTCGCCGCGACCTGGGAAGGTATCCGCGCCGCCGGGCAACTCGAAAAAGAGGGCATTAATTGCAACCTGACGTTGCTGTTCTCTTTTGCCCAGGCGCGCGCCTGCGCCGAAGCGGGCGTCTATTTGATCTCTCCGTTCGTGGGCCGAATTTACGACTGGTATCAGGCGCGTAGTCCTATGGATCCGTATATCGTGGAGGAAGATCCTGGCGTGAAGTCGGTACGCAATATCTACGATTACTTTAAACAGCATCGCTATGAAACTATCGTGATGGGCGCAAGTTTCCGTCGTACTGAGCAAATCCTTGCGCTAACTGGCTGCGATCGTCTGACTATCTCCCCTAACCTGCTTAAAGAGCTAAAAGAAAAAGAAGAACCGGTGATCCGTAAACTGGTGCCTTCCTCGCAGATGTTCCATCGTCCTACGCCGATGACAGAAGCGGAGTTCCGCTGGGAACACAATCAGGATGCGATGGCCGTAGAGAAGCTGTCGGAAGGTATCCGCCTTTTCGCCGTTGACCAGCGCAAACTGGAAGACCTGCTTGCCGCCAAACTATAAACCTTGCCACGGAGTGATTTATGTCCCGTAAAGACCTTGCCAATGCGATTCGTGCGCTGAGCATGGATGCCGTTCAAAAAGCCAATTCCGGGCACCCCGGCGCGCCGATGGGGATGGCGGATATCGCTGAAGTGTTATGGAACGATTTTCTTAAACATAACCCCACCGATCCGGCCTGGTATGACCGTGACCGTTTTATCCTTTCCAACGGTCACGCCTCCATGCTGCTTTATAGCCTGCTGCATTTAACCGGTTATGACCTGCCGCTGGAGGAACTGAAAAACTTCCGTCAGTTGCATTCTAAAACGCCAGGCCACCCGGAGATTGGCTATACGCCCGGCGTAGAAACCACCACCGGGCCGCTGGGCCAGGGGTTGGCGAATGCCGTCGGGCTGGCGATCGCCGAGCGTACACTGGGCGCGCAGTTCAACCAGCCGGACCATGAGATTGTCGATCACTACACTTATGTATTTATGGGCGACGGCTGCCTGATGGAGGGGATCTCGCATGAGGTATGTTCGCTGGCAGGTACGCTGGGACTGGGCAAACTGATCGGCTTTTACGATCACAATGGCATCTCCATTGATGGCGAAACCGAAGGCTGGTTTACCGACGATACCGCCAAACGCTTTGAAGCCTACCACTGGCATGTAGTGCATGACATTGACGGGCACGATCCGGAAGCGGTGAAAAAAGCCATTCTCGAAGCCCGGAGCGTAAAAGATAAACCTTCGCTAATTATCTGTCGGACGGTGATAGGTTTTGGTTCGCCGAATAAAGCCGGGAAGGAAGAGTCTCACGGTGCGGCGCTGGGCGAAGAAGAGGTGGCGCTGACCCGCCAGAAGCTAGGGTGGCATCATCCGGCATTCGAGATCCCAAAAGAGATTTACCGCGCGTGGGATGGCCGTGAAAAAGGCGAGAAAGCGCAGCAGCGGTGGCAGGAAAAGTTTGCTGCTTATGAGAAGGCTTATCCTGAGCTGGCCGCGGAGTTTACCCGCCGGATGAGCGGCGGACTGCCGGAGGCATGGGAATCCGCCACGCAAAAATTTATTAACGACTTGCAGGCTAATCCGGCCAAAATTGCCACCCGTAAAGCATCGCAAAATACGCTCAATGCCTATGGTCCCCTGTTGCCGGAACTGTTGGGCGGATCGGCGGATCTGGCGCCGAGCAACCTGACTATCTGGAAAGGTTCGACCTCGTTGAAAGAGGATCCGGCAGGCAATTACATCCACTATGGCGTGCGCGAATTCGGCATGACCGCCATTGCCAACGGCATCGCCCACCACGGCGGCTTTGTACCGTATACCGCCACGTTTCTGATGTTTGTCGAATATGCGCGTAACGCGGCGCGTATGGCGGCATTAATGAAAGCCCGGCAGATTATGGTCTATACCCATGATTCCATCGGTTTGGGCGAAGATGGCCCGACGCACCAGGCGGTGGAGCAACTGGCGAGTCTGCGCTTAACGCCAAATTTCAGCACCTGGCGTCCCTGCGATCAGGTTGAGGCGGCGGTGGGCTGGAAGCTGGCTATCGAACGTCACCACGGACCAACAGCGCTGATTCTCTCCCGGCAGAATCTGGCGCAGGTGGAACGCACGCCGGAACAGGTAAAAGCGATTGCCCGCGGCGGTTATATTCTGAAAGACAGCGGCGGCAAGCCGGATATCATTCTAATCGCCACCGGATCGGAGATGGAAATTACCCTCCAGGCGGCGGAAAAATTAACCGGCGAGGGCCATAACGTTCGCGTGGTGTCGTTGCCTTCAACGGATATTTTCGATGCGCAGGAGGAGGCATATCGCGAATCGGTGCTACCATCGCATGTGACCGCCCGCGTCGCGGTGGAAGCGGGTATAGCCGACTACTGGTATAAATATGTTGGCTTAAAAGGCGCAATTATTGGCATGACGGGATATGGCGAATCCGCCCCGGCTGACAAACTGTTCCCGTACTTTGGCTTTACCGTGGAAAATATTGTAGAAAAAGCTCGCCGGGTGCTGAGCATGAAAGGCTAAGGACGAACGTTAGAAAGCAGGCTTTGCGCAGTCTGCAGACCTGTTCTGTAGGCTGTGCAAAATTACCTCGCAGACTCAGGCGCATCAGATTGCCCGATGACGGCCTCGTCAATAGATTTATGGCACATCAGGCAAAAGGCCTTTTTTTTATGCGCCTGCAAAGTGGAATCCCACGCCTTTGAGCCCCCTTCTTTATTAACTTTTTCTCTTATCGCCGCCAGCCGATCTATTTCATAATAAGCGCTCAGGCAGCCACAATGGGGGCATAATACGGGGCCATTATTTATTTTCATACTATTTCCTGCTGTGGTGAGGCTCTCGGGTAAAGTAACAATCTTACCGTAACGTAGCAATCTCTATACCATAAATGCGACCTCAACAGGTGTATCCCCCTTCTGAGAATGGCGATAACAACCGTGATTCAACGCGTGATCCACAGCGTGGGCCAGGCATCCGGTCCGTGCCAGTTATCACAGCTCGGTTCTTCGGCATAACGCACCAGACGAAAACGATCGCCATCATAACGCCAGCGCGTCTGAATACCGCAGTCCGTTAATCCCCGTCCTTTCGCCAGCGTCACCAGCTCATGCGTTTTCTCATCAAAGAAGGCATTCATCAGCTCCATATCTTTACTTTCGACACCGCGATTAAACGGCAGCCGCAAACGTACGGCGCGCGAGACGAGCGTTTTTTTCCGCGAAACTATCCAGGCGAGATCGATAGTGTTATAGGCTCCAGCTTCGCAGTTAACAATCAATAACGCTTTATTATCCGTCAGCGCGCTGACCTGCACCTCGCGACGTAGCGGATCGAGCGAACAACGAATGCCGTTTACCCGCCATGCCGCATAGTCCAGCAGATCGTTGCGCTCTTCCTCGCTCAACGGCACGGGCGTTGGATTAATGATGGCGATCCCCTTTAATGCCGGCGCCGGGGGAACGCTGAGCGGCGGCTCGTTTCCTTTTTCGACCCAGGCGGTTTCGCTGCCTACACGTTTTTGTTGCGCGTCGATAAACAGCAATGCCGCTTTTAATCCCGCCAGCGAAAGCGTCTGGACGCCGTTTTTTAAGGTGATGGCCTGCGCATCCTGAATAGTCTGTAAAAACGCGATGATAGTGGCAGGATCGTCTGTCATGAGATGCCAGGGCGACACACGCCAGTGTGGAGTGTTGAATGAAAGCGGTTTGCCATCCAGCAATAAACGAGGCGCAATAGCGGCTTCTTTAGCGTCGGGCGGCGCCAGACCGCCACGGTCGATACGCAATACCGCATCAGTCCGCGCCCCGGCGCTGCGGCTTAATGTCATCACCAGTCCATGATGTTCGCCAGTATTGCGTGCTACGCAAAAATGTTGGTTATTGCAGGTGACCTGCCAGTCGGAAAAAGTCCGTTGCGCTGGCGCAGCCCACAGTAGCTGGACCGGCAACAGGCCAAGCAGACAAAAAAGAATAACGCGGTAGCGCATGAACGGTACAACCCCAGATTCAGAACAACACAGCTAAGGCGGTATCTTCCTTGCGCACCTCAGGGTTCTCAATCAGATTTATCGGATTGGTCTTTTTTGTGTAAAGAAATATATTTCTTTTTTTTCAACCCATTAGATGAGACATATGTAAATAGTTAAGCAATAACACCGTCTTACCGTCCCGAATCTCTCCCGAGCGCGCCATTTCCAGCGCCCGGGAAAACGGCAGTTCAAGCACCTCGATATCTTCGTCCTCCACACCGCCCCCCGTGCTGGCGCGCTCGCTATCGCGATATTCGGCAATAAAGAAATGAATCAACTCTGTGACGCCGCCTGGCGACATATAAAGCTCAAATATCTTGCGTACCTCACCGACATCATACCCTGTCTCTTCAATGGCCTCTTTACGGATACAGACCTCCGGCTCGTCGTTATCGAGCAAGCCAGCGCAGGTTTCAATTAACATGCCGTCTTCATTACCATTTACCCATGTCGCCACGCGAAACTGGCGAACCAGAACCACGGTTTTTTTGGTTGAGTTGTAAAGCAGAATGGTCGCGCCATTCCCGCGATCGTAAACCTCACGCTTGTGGCGGATGACCTTGCCATTGCGACGGGTCAGGTCATAGGTAATGTTGCGCAGCGTGAAATAATTATCAGAAAGAATTTTATCCTTAATAAGCGTAATGTTTTGCGACATACTGGCTCCAGGGTGTAAAAGGAACATTAATATTACGCTGTGAAGCTGGTTTTGTCTGCTGAAGAGACAGCCTACTCAATGCCGGATTTCCTGCCGAGCCACAATATCTCGATAAAAACGTAGCCGATAAATTATTCTCACAGAATAAAAGCACTACTGTAGAAATGATTAAAAAGACCCCACTGGAATATCAACCTGGATCGAAGCATATCTACAGCGACGTAGATTATATGATTCTTGGTTTTATCATTGAATCGGTAACAGCAATGCCGCAATGACCCCAACGTTCGGGGTGTTAGCCAGTCCGGAAACGTATGGACATACCGGGTGGACCGGAACACTGACCTCTATCGATCCGGTTAATCATATGGCAATTGTGATTTTAGGTAACAGGCCGCACTCACCAGTAGCAGATCCTAAAGTGAATCCGAATGTTTTTGTGAGTGGGTTATTACCTGCGGCTACGTACGGCTGGATTGTTGATCAGATATATGGGGCGTTGAAATAAAAATTCAGAAGGGACTTTGATAGAGTCCTTTCTTTCAATTTACACTATATTTTCAATAAAAATCAAACCAGATATTAGGATAATCAATACTAACCAAACGATAGCCTACTTTAAAGCCTGTAACCAGGTAAGCTGCGGATAAACTTATACCTTCAATGCTCATATCATGATTTGTGATACATTATATGAAAATATGAGACTACCCATTATAAAACCCAAGTAGGTTTAAGATCTTTTATAACACGGTCGTTTAATTACAATTAAATTATATATTCTAAATAATTCAATTTGCCGCATATGCAAGTTGAAGTATGAGGAGTATAGACAGTTATTTTAACCGCTGTAGGCCTTAACCGGCCTACAAATACGATTATTTACCAAACCAGTCGAGCATCCCCTGCGCGGCATGTCGGCCTTCTGCCATCGCCGTCGCCACCAGATCAGCGCCGCGCACCGCATCGCCGCCGGCGAAAATTTTCGGGTTGGACGTCTGGTAACGAAACGCGCTCTCGACACTGGCGGCAATGCGTCCCCAGTCATCCACCTTCACGCCATGCGATTCCAGCCACGGCATACCATGCGGATGAAAACCAAACGCCATAATTACCGCATCCGCCGGCATCACAAACTCGCTGCCCGGAACAGGAACCGGACGGCGTCGTCCCTGACCATCCGGTTCGCCAAGCTGTGTGCGCAAAAAGCGAATACCGCTGACGCGCCCTTGCGTATCCAGCACCAGTTCAACCGGTTGAACGTTGAATTCAAAGTTCGCCCCCTCTTCTCGCGCGTTTTTCACCTCTTTTTTCGACCCCGGCATATTGGCCTCATCGCGACGATAAGCGCAGGTGACCTTTGCAGCGCCATGACGCAGCGCCGTACGTACACAGTCCATTGCGGTGTCACCACCGCCCAGCACGACCACGTTAAGGTCCGCAGTATCGATAAACGGCGCATCGGGCGATTCCGAAAGCCCCATCACTTGTTTGGTATTAGCGATCAGGAATGGCAACGCATCATACACGCCAGGCGCGTCTTCATTCGGCAAACCAGCCTTCATGGAACGATAGGTTCCCACACCGACAAATACGGCGTCATAGGTTTCCAGCAACGTCGCCAGCGAAATGTCTTTCCCCACTTCGCAGTTAAGCTCGAAACGAATCCCCATCGCGCTAAAGATCTCCCGGCGGCGCGCCAGCAAAGATTTATCCAGCTTGAAGGCCGGAATACCAAACGTGAGCAAACCGCCGATTTCCGGATGGCGATCGTAGACGGTGGCGCTGACGCCATTGCGCGCCAGCACATCCGCACAGGCAAGACCTGCCGGCCCCGCGCCGATAATCGCTACGCGCTTGTCAATCTTCTGTACGTCCGACAGGTCGGGACGCCAGCCTTTGCTCAGAGCACGATCGGAGATATAGCGCTCAATATTGCCGATGGTAACAGCGCCATACTCATCGCGGAGCGTACACGCGCCTTCGCACAGCCGGTCCTGCGGACAGACGCGCCCGGTAATCTCCGGCAGGCAATTAGTCTGGTGAGAAAGCGCGACCGCCGCATCAATATCGCCGGCTTTCACCAGTTCGATCCACTGGGGAATATGGTTATGCAACGGACAGGTCCATTCGCAAATACTGTGTTCGCCGCATGTGAGGCAGCGGGCCGCCTCACGCTCCGCCTGCACTGTGCGAAACGGCAGATAAATTTCCTCAAAGGTGGTTTTACGCGCTTCAATCGCCAGTTTATCTGGTTCGCCGCGCGGCGGCGTCGCCTGCATACGCTCGACTTTGCTTCTCGTTGCCCCACTGCGTTCCGTATCGACCGTATGCCAGGGGCGAATCTCCTGACGCGCGGTACGCAGCCGCCGCGTTTTAGCAAGACGAGTCAACGACGCTTCAGTGATCAGTTGCAGCGCATCCGCCGGGCAATTTTCCACGCAGGCAGGACCATTTTCACGCCCCTGACACAGATCGCACTTATGCGCGCTGGCTTTGAACTGGTTTGACGCGACGGGCGTCAATATCATCTGCATGGTACCGAACGGGCAGGCGACGACACAGGATTTACAGCCAATACACTTCTGCGCATTGACCTGCACGCTGTCGTTAATATGAGCGATCGCGCCGTTCGGACAGCTACGGGCGCAGGGCGCATCCTCGCAATGATGACATGTTACCGCGCTGCGCTGATGTTGATGTTTGATGACAGTAATTCGGGGCTGATAGCGCTGTGGCGTCAGTACATGTCGCTCATCATTGTGAGCCATTACACAGGCGACCTCGCAGGCATGGCACCCCAGGCACTGCTGGCTATTGGCCATAATAAAACGATTCATGGCGTCCTTCTGTTTTGGTTGTAAAAACCTTATTCTTTATATGAGCATTGTTATTAACTGACGAAGGCGGGGTCGGCAATGTTCATCTGCCCAGGAAACACAACTATCTGTCCAGAACCTGTGGCAGATCAATTTATTCATAACCAATGAAATTGCGGTTCAGCTAAATGCGGGGAGCACTAGTGTGACGGTTAAACGCCCGGTCTCGGCCAGTCTGGCTAAGGCTTTTTTCTATATTGTGCTGTTGTCTATTCTGTCCACCGGCAGCGCATTACTGACGCTGACCAGCAGTTTACGGGATGCCGAAGCGATCAATATCGCCGGTTCGCTACGAATGCAGAGCTATCGGTTGGGCTACGATCTGCAAAGCCGTAGTCCGCAGATTAATGCGCATCGCCAACTTTTTCAGCACGCGCTCAACTCGCCGGTACTGCGAAATCTCAACGCCTGGTATGTGCCGCAGGCGGTGAAAAATCGCTACGCGCGCCTGCACGCAAACTGGCTGGAGATGAACAGCCGCCTACAGGGCGGCGACATCGCATGGTATCAGACGAATATCAACAATTACGTCGATCAAATTGATCTCTTCGTTCTGGCGTTACAGCATTACGCCGAACGCAAAGTCATGCTAGTTGTCGCCATATCTCTGGCGGGCGGTATCGGCATATTTACACTGGTCTTTTTTACCCTACGACGTATTCGCCAGCAGGTGGTTCGCCCGCTTAATCAACTGGTCACCGCCAGCCAGCGTATTGAACACGGACAGTTCGCCCCGCTGCCACTCGATACCAGCTTATCCAATGAACTGGGATTATTGGCGAAAACGTTTAGTCAGATGTCGAGCGAGCTGCACAAACTTTACCGTTCGTTGGAAGCCTCGGTGGAAGAAAAAACGCGTGATCTGCATGAAGCGCACCGCCGCCTGGAGGTGCTATACCAGTGCTCCCAGGCGCTGAATACCAGCCAGATCGATGTCCACTGTTTTCGCCATATTTTACGAATTGTCCGTGAACATGACGCCGCCTGGTATCTGAAGTTAACCGTGGGCGATAACTGGCGGATTAGCGAAGGCACGCAACGTCCCAATCTACCAGTGCAAATACTGCCGGTCACAATGCAGGACACGGTCTATGGCGAACTCCACTGGCAAAGTCCTAACGTTGATGCCTCCACGCCGTTGTTGAACAGCGTCTCCACGATGCTGGGTCGCGGTCTGTACTTTAATCAGGCGCAAAAACACTTCCAGCAACTTTTGTTAATGGAAGAACGCGCAACGATTGCCCGTGAGCTGCACGACTCGCTGGCGCAGGTACTTTCTTATTTACGTATTCAGTTAACGCTTTTGAAACGCGCCATTCCAGAAGATAACGCCTGTGCGCAAAGCATTATGACGGATTTTTCAAGGGCGCTGAATGACGCCTACCGTCAGCTTCGCGAACTACTCACCACGTTCCGTCTGACATTACAGCAGGCCGATTTACCCTCCGCATTGCACGAGATGCTGGAAGACTTACAGAGTCAGACGCCGGCCAAACTTACGCTGGATTGCCGTTTGCCTACGCTGGCGCTGGATGCGCAAATGCAGGTGCATTTGTTGCAAATTGTACGTGAAGCGGTCCTGAACGCGATTAAGCACGCCAACGCGACCGAAATCGCAGTGAGTTGCGTCACCGCGCCTGACGGCGATCATACCGTTTATATTCATGATAATGGCATTGGTATCGGCGAACCGCATGAACCCGTCGGTCATTATGGGCTGAACATTATGCGCGAGCGCGCGGAGCGGCTCGGCGGCACGCTGAATTTTTCGCAACCTTCCGGCGGCGGCACGCTGGTCAGTATCAGTTTTCGCTCCTCCAGCGGGGAAGATATAGCCAGTTAACATAAAGAACGGCAAAGCGCCGGAAGGCCAGATGTCAGGCTTTCCAGTGTTGGCACAAAAAGTATGCTGTAGAAGCGCATGATAATTTACATTATCTCCTTTATTTCTCCACGTTTGGCTCGTAGCTTGCCGCTAAAGTGAAGCAGTTCATACCAATAACGATACGTAGAAACACGAGGTTCCCCTTTAATGGCGAATTTTTTTATCGATCGCCCCATCTTTGCCTGGGTGCTGGCTATCCTGTTGTGTCTGACAGGGGCGTTAGCCATTTTTTCTTTACCCGTTGAACAATATCCTGATCTGGCGCCCCCCAATGTACGTATTACCGCGAATTATCCGGGAGCGTCGGCGCAAACGCTGGAAAATACCGTAACCCAGGTTATTGAGCAGAATATGACGGGTCTCGATAATCTGATGTACATGTCATCACAAAGCAGTGGAACCGGACAGGCGACCATCACGCTGAGCTTTATTGCGGGAACCGATCCTGATGAGGCGGTTCAGCAGGTGCAAAACCAGTTGCAGTCCGCGATGCGTAAACTGCCGCAGGCGGTACAGGACCAGGGCGTCACGGTACGCAAAACGGGCGATACCAACATTTTGACCATTGCCTTCGTTTCTACCGACGGTTCTATGGACAAGCAGGATATCGCCGACTACGTCGCCAGTAATATTCAGGACCCGCTCAGCCGCGTCAACGGCGTGGGCGATATTGACGCCTACGGTTCACAGTACTCTATGCGTATCTGGCTCGACCCGGCCAAACTGAATAGTTTTCAGATGACCGCCAAAGACGTGACCGACGCGATTGCGTCGCAGAATGCGCAAATCGCCGTCGGGCAGCTTGGCGGTACGCCTTCGGTTGACAAGCAGGCGCTGAACGCCACCATCAATGCGCAGTCGCTGCTGCAAACGCCGCAACAATTTCGCGATATCACCCTGCGCGTTAATCAGGACGGTTCCGAGGTACAACTGGGCGATGTCGCCACCGTGGAGATGGGTGCGGAAAAGTATGACCACCTCAGCCGTTTTAACGGCAATCCCGCTTCCGGTCTCGGCGTTAAGCTGGCCTCCGGCGCGAACGAAATGGCGACCGCGAAGCTGGTGCTGGATCGCCTCAACGAGCTGGCGCAGTACTTTCCTCACGGTCTGGAATATAAGATCGCGTATGAAACCACCTCTTTTGTCAAAGCGTCGATTATTGATGTGGTCAAAACATTGCTGGAGGCTATCGCGCTGGTTTTCCTGGTAATGTATCTGTTCCTGCAAAACTTTCGCGCCACGCTTATTCCGACGATCGCCGTGCCGGTCGTATTGATGGGTACCTTCTCCGTCCTTTACGCGTTCGGCTACAGTATCAACACGCTGACCATGTTCGCTATGGTGTTGGCGATTGGGTTACTGGTCGACGATGCCATCGTGGTGGTGGAAAACGTCGAACGTATCATGAGCGAAGAAGGCCTCACGCCGCGTGAAGCGACCCGCAAATCCATGGGGCAAATCCAGGGCGCGCTGGTCGGTATCGCGATGGTACTGTCTGCGGTATTCGTGCCGATGGCGTTCTTTGGCGGCACCACCGGGGCGATTTATCGTCAGTTTTCTATTACCATTGTGTCGGCGATGGTACTGTCGGTTCTGGTCGCCATGATCCTGACGCCAGCGCTCTGCGCAACCTTGTTAAAACCGTTGCGCAAAGGCGAGCAGCACGGGCAAACCGGTTTTTTCGGCTGGTTTAACCGTACCTTCAATCGTAATGCCGAACGTTATGAGAAAAGCGTGGCGAAAATTTTGCATCGCAGCCTGCGCTGGATTCTGATTTATGTTCTGTTGCTTGGCGGCATGGTGTTCCTGTTTCTACGTCTCCCTACCTCCTTTCTGCCGCAAGAAGATCGGGGCATGTTCACCACATCTATCCAGCTACCGAGCGGTTCTACGCAACAGCAGACATTAAAGGTCGTTGAAAAGGTTGAAAACTATTACTTCACCCATGAGAAAGACAACATTATGTCTGTCTTCTCAACGGTAGGGTCCGGCCCTGGCGGGAATGGGCAAAACGTCGCGCGCATGTTTGTCCGCTTAAAAGACTGGGATGCGCGAGATCCCACCACCGGCACCTCGTTCGCCATTATTGAACGGGCGACAAAAGCATTTAGCCAGATTAAAGAAGCTCGTATCTTCGCCAGCAGCCCGCCGGCAATTAGCGGTCTGGGCAGCTCCGCCGGGTTTGATATGGAATTGCAGGATCACGCCGGAGCAGGCCATGACGCGCTGATGGCCGCACGAGATCAACTCATTGAGCTTGCCGGGAAAAACAGTTCCTTAACCCGCGTGCGCCACAACGGTCTGGACGACAGTCCGCAACTGCAAATTGATATTGACCAACGGAAAGCGCAGGCGCTGGGCGTGTCGATTGATGATATCAACGATACCCTGCAAACGGCCTGGGGGTCGAGCTACGTCAACGACTTTATGGACCGGGGCCGCGTGAAGAAGGTCTATGTCCAGGCGGCGGCAAAATATCGTATGTTGCCGGATGATATTAATCTTTGGTATGTCCGTAACAAAGACGGCGGCATGGTCCCCTTCTCCGCCTTCGCTACCTCGCGCTGGGAAACTGGATCGCCGCGTCTGGAACGCTATAACGGCTATTCGGCGGTAGAAATTGTCGGGGAGGCCGCGCCGGGCGTCAGTACCGGTACGGCTATGGACACCATGGAGTCGCTGGTACATCAGCTACCAGGCGGCTTTGGTCTGGAATGGACAGCCATGTCTTATCAGGAACGACTCTCCGGCGCACAAGCGCCCGCGCTGTACGCTATTTCGCTATTAGTGGTCTTCCTGTGTCTGGCGGCGTTATATGAAAGCTGGTCGGTGCCCTTCTCGGTAATGCTGGTTGTGCCGCTCGGCGTCATTGGCGCATTGCTCGCCACCTGGATGCGTGGGCTGGAGAACGATGTTTACTTCCAGGTGGGGCTGTTAACCGTTATCGGACTCTCGGCGAAAAATGCGATTCTGATTGTGGAATTTGCCAACGAAATGAATCAGAAGGGACACTCGCTGTTAGACGCCACGCTGCACGCCAGCCGCCAACGCCTGCGCCCGATACTGATGACTTCGCTGGCGTTTATCTTTGGAGTATTGCCGATGGCCACCAGCAACGGAGCAGGCTCGGGTAGCCAACATGCTGTCGGAACCGGCGTGATGGGGGGAATGATCTCAGCAACCATTCTGGCTATCTTCTTTGTACCACTGTTTTTCGTGCTGATACGTCGCCGCTTCCCGCTGAAGCCGCGTCCGGAATAAAGTCCCGGCCAGCCTGATACGAGGTGTCGGGCACAAAAAAGGCGACTTTCGTTGAGTCGCCTTTTCTTATCCCCTATGGGAGCGCGGTGCCTTCCAGTAATTTATTTACGAAGCATGACTTCGATAAAATCTTTCCAGTTCCCCAGTTCACGTTCAATCATAATAGCCTCTCTTATTATTATGGGTATTCAATGTCGTTAACGGTATAGAGAGAAGGTCATTTAACGATTGTTGCGATATCCTCCGGTTATGCTGTTTATAATATTACTATGGCGCTGTAGCCATAAATTTTATGTGATTTACTGCAATATTTCGCAACATTAATACCGTTTCCACTACTTAACCAAATCGGGTTAAAAAACGAACTATTTCATAAGCGCAGAATATAAGTCATTCAGCGAATCATAAACACGCTACTTCTGGAATGTTTTGGAATCATTATTCACATTCACTCAACAATGTTATATTGATTGTCGCTCAGTGCTGGGTAAATAAACATTAACACGGCCACACTTATTTCCCGCAGACGATACTATTGATTATTTATTCGAATTTCGCGTTAAAGGATTCAATATGATTACCCTCTATGGCATTAAGAATTGCGACACGATCAAAAAAGCGCGCCGTTGGCTGGAGGAGCATGGCATTGATTATCGTTTTCACGATTACCGCGTGGATGGAATAGACCTCTCCCTTATTAATACCTTTATTGCCGAACTCGGCTGGCAGCCTTTACTGAATACGCGCGGCACAACATGGCGCAAACTGGATGAAGGCGACCGCAGCGGGATTACCGATGCCGACTCCGCCGCTGCTCTCATGGTTGAACAGCCGGCAATCATCAAACGCCCATTGCTCTGCGCGCCCGGGAAGCCTATGCTGCTTGGTTTCAGTGAATCCCGTTATCAGCAGTTTTTTGATGAGGTGTAGTCTATGTCGTGC
>JGI2924J29684_1077157_pt1 | contig 14147 bp, 13 predicted proteins | sample BenlonsequencITS_FD_29684 | JGI IMG/M metagenome (IMG submission 29684)
CCTATGCAGCTGCCGCCGTATCCGTAGCCGCCGCCAAAACCGCCGAAGCCTCCATATCCGTACATAGTTTATTCTCCTTTTTCTTTATAATTTCTTAGAAAACGATACCCATAGCAATTAAAAGCAAAATAATAACTACAACAATCCCGATGCCTGCTCCCCAACCATAACCTACTCCACCGCCAGCTGCTCCAAATGCCATACTCTTTTCCTCCTTTCATGCAAGCCTAGTACAAAATATGCATTATATCCATATATTTCCACTTGATTAAAAAATATTTCATTCTCATTGCTTACTCCTTCCAATCCCTGTCCTTTATGAAGCTAAAATGATTTATTAACATAATTAACGGGATATTGATAATCCTATACCCTCTTAAGGAGGTATGGTCTTAAAACGAATCCTAAGAACCCTAAAAGGTTTAAGTTGGGGGTTGTGATTAAACTGTTGGCTAAATTTGTGTTTATTAATTTAACCAACAAATCCAGCTTATGATTATCCAGTTGTTCCACGGCACGACGTAACGCTAAAGAATTCTTGTAGCTTTGCCGCAAAGGTTTTGTTAATTCAAAGTAATTACCTAAGCCACATAGGTCTTGCGCCGCATAGATGCCTGTCAATATTGCAGCAAGCTGTCCAAAACCGTAGGCAGGCATAATTGCGCCAAAACAATTGCCGGTAAAAAAGGTATTTGCCAGACGAGGGGCGGAACAAATTCCGATGATATAGCGAGTTACTTCAAATTGATCGGTTATTCGCAGTTCTTGTTCTATTTCTTTACATACTCGGTGATAAAATTTATTCCATAAGGACTTTATGTCAAACTTTTGATTATGAGGGTAGTCGGGATATCCTAGGGCAATCGTGGCTTCTTTTTCGGAAAAAGGAAGCAAATAGGCGTAACCTTGGGGAGCAATAGTATTGTCGAGCCAGATTCCAACATGACGCTTATCAAAAGTTCCTTCTACCGTTGCACCCTTAAGGGTGACAGTAAGATCCTGTGTGAAATCCTGTATTTTAGCGGTATAAGCAGCATCTCCGGTTGCAACGATAACATGGGTGAAATTTTGGAGAAGGTTTTCATAGGTATATTGGGAATTGAAGATTATCTCTGATTTCACTTGCTTATAAAGCTGAAATTCTAGCGAATCTTCGTCTCTTCCTCTTATATTAAGGAAACCCAATTGGCCGTGTAAGACAGCTCGATCATTTTCCGATGAAATAATCATTTTTCGGATATTGTTTAAAGGCTGTAAATAGATGCCATGCTTTTCTGCTAAATACGCATAACAATCCTTAATGGGTCTGTTTAAGGCGGGCAAAAATGCCTCACCATTGACAAACCGATCACCAACTTTTGACCTCTTTTCAAAAATGGTTGGAACTACTCCCTGTTTTTCTAAAGTAATGGCACATGCCAATCCCGACAAACCGGCACCCATAATGGCAACTTTCAAGTACGACACCTCTTCTTTTCCACAAACTCCAAAAATGACGGGACGCATTGCCTCAAGACCCGTTTCCTAGACTAGTTTCAGCATTTCCTGAAGAACTATGCAGCCTCAACTTTGCTAGGGGCCAATTCTTTCTAACAACTAATGCTTCACGCAAAAAAAATGTATCCAGCATATGCCAAATACATTTATGTTTCTAACGCAGCTTTATGGGTTACTATCAATGATTGAGAATGTTACTTAATGAATTGTCTTTGATCCTATGGCCAATTTACCATTTGCGATTTTGATTTTATGCTTAGTAGGCAATTTTTTTTACAGCCTTATAAAGGATTTTATTAGCTAGAGCGACTTTCTCGGGGTTCACAAAATCAGGAACATCATCAGGAGTGTGGTTTTTGTTAAGCCAATCCCTTGCCATCAAAGTTACTGCTGGGAGATGATCCAGATTGAAATAAACTTGGTCACTGTTGTAACCTTCATGTGAGGCTAAGGGAATGCTGATATTATGCTCCGAAGCGGCTGATTGTATCGCTTGAACTGCCTCATTGTCACTGCTTGCCCATACGGAAAAGTCATTGAGTGCACCGTTCCCAATGGTGTCAACATTAAATACTGCTTTGAGTCCGCCAAGAGAAAAGGTTGGATTTTGCAAAAAGGAAAAAGACCCTACGAAACCCATCTCCTCTGCACTCCAAAAAGCGAGTACTATGTTGCATTTTGGTTTAACGCCTTCCTGCACTAACTGGCGCACAAGATCAAGGATGCACCCTACTCCCGAGGCATTATCGTTAGCCCCTGGATAAAGATGACCTTGAAAAATGCCCAAATGATCAAAATGAGCGGATAAGATTACCGATTCACTTTTGTTCTTTCCCATGATACCCCCTATGACATTGGCACAGGGGGTACGCAAGTCTTGGGAATTTCCCGGGCGAAATGTTAACCGGCCATTATAAAATTCCTCTATCACCGGATAAACCGTGAAGGCATTTGAATAATTTCGGGTGTTCTTATTTATTAAATCCCCCAGAGGTTCTAAGCCTAAACCCTTCATTTGTTCTATTAAGTAGGCCGCAGCTTTTTCCTCACCAACAGTTCCGGCTCGGCGACCCTGGAAGTCAGACGCTGTAAGGGCTGAGATATCGTCCGCCGCAGTGTGGTATAAATAAGAAACATCTTTGGGATGGATCAAGTCAAGAGTTTTAGCAGATGAATCGTTGGTTAGAATAGCTGCTTGTGCGGCTTGATGGTTGACGATCTTTAGCATTTCTGACCAACCTGACCAAGGGAGTAATCCTGCGCCTAAAGCAATTAAGCATTTAATAAAACGTCTTCTTGTGGGCATCACGAACTTCCTTCCATCCAAAATTACCGCTACTAAGAATATCGGCAAGTTCGTGCTAAAGTTTTAGCAAAAATCCTTTGAACGTACATCATTAAATCCATTCTTTCAAGCATGCCTGAACTTGATCAACCGCTTCAGGTATACGTCTCTGTAATGTATCCGTTAATTCAGTGCCCCAGTCCAGACTCTCCGGCTGAACGCCGATGATTACAATTTCATCCGGCGAATGGCCCTGAAATTCTGCCCAGTACAAAACTTCAGCGAAGCTCATTTGATGCACGGAAAGCTTATTGCCAGTATATTTCGGAACCTCTTCCCCACGCCAAACTACCAATTCACCAGGCTTTTTCCCCGCATCAACCGCATCCAAAACAATAAGACGTTTCGTTTTTTCCACGAAGTCTAATAGTCTTAATCCATCTGTTCCACCATCGAGAAGATCAATTTCCGGAGGAAGATTATTTCTAAGTCGTTCTAAAAGGTGAATACCGAAGCCTTCATCTTGCCTTATGGAATTTCCAAGTCCGAGTATTCCAATTTCTATTCGATCTTCAAAATCAGCCTCAGTCAAAATACTTCCTCCTTAGTTTCCTGTGAATGTTTATTTAACTGTTATGAGTGTTAATTAAGGGGGTAGACTAAAACTATTTATTCATTGATTGGGGAGGTCTCTCTAACCATCCTTCTTTAGTCATTAAAAGTACACCATGTCCATAATATCGCCTCACATCATTCATAATCTTGTTTACTTTCATGACAATATCTGACCTAAAACTGGAGGTCAAAGCCTGTAATACTATATTAAAGCAGAAAAGTCCCAAACACATATTAACAAAAAACAGCATTAATCGGTCGGAAAAAGGGGGGAATTTCACTTCATAGATCTGATAATCACTGGATGCAGAAATCGGAATGTTTTCTTCTTCAAGGACTTCTTGAAGGGAATCAAATACTTTTTGGATTTCATCCCTACCCTTCTTAAAATGTTTCTCCATCTCTTTTGAACTTGTTATTTTGCTGAAGGCCACAAAAATCATTTTAGAAAATTGTGCGCGATGCAGTATTCTTGTTATTGGCAATCTGAGCAACATTTACCGGTCGAATCTTAATAACTTCTTAAGATGATTATGATAAGATATCAACATCTGTATTGTAGTATTAGTACAGAGGATATCACTTAAGATAAACAGATAGAAAAAGAAATAGAAAAAAGTATTCTAGAACTATACTGACATGAAAAAGATGAAAAGTCGCCCTTGCTGTAGGGCGACTTTTCTATTTTAAATTCGTTATAAAGTTCGTTCATTGAAGCAGAATTCGTATAAACTTTCCCAAAATTCAACATCATAGGTTTATTATGATTGAACACAATACCACTGAAGGTACCGGAACAAAATCCCCAAACTATTATCTATCTCTAGTCAAAAGCTAAGCCCAAATACCCAAAATTGTTAGAAGTAATAGTCCCCTCGATTTCTCCAGCCATCCTAACCATTCCGAAGGGACGCACGGTGCCTTCCAATTGCGCTCCCAAATGCGGATGGGTCCGCAAACTATAGTCATCTGCCTCAATTTCTGTGCTTATCGCTTTAAGGGCGGCGGTCATGCAGTTCTCAGGAAGTAAAATTTCTTTTATGAGTACCTTATCGGAACTCAGTCTTTCAACAGCGAAACAGCCTTGGCTATCTCCAACATCCACCCCATAGATATCTGCTCCGGACAATTGGGACAGTTTTTTCTGGTAAGCAATGTCTTCATCGGAGTAGGAAATATACACTTTTCCCTTCAGTTGATTATTTCTCCGCCGATTATACTCTTGAGGCGTTATTGCAGAAATCGTGCACTCATCCCGTGTCTGAATTGGCATGCGATCCATGTTGCTCCGAAAAAATTGAGCCTCCTTTATATAGAACCCGTTTTGAAATCCAAGCTTACGATAGAAGTTAAATAGTTGTAAACTGGCTGGAACCAATACAGAAAGTTGAGTCTTACAAGTTTTAAGATAGATATCACAATAATCAATCAACTTGGTTGCTAAACCTTTGTTCTGATGTTTAGGATCGGTCGCAATAGCATAGAGCATGGCAGTTCTAAAATTTCGCTTCTCAACCGTTATTGTTCTAACAGGGATCATCGTAAGCATTGCCAAAATAGTTCCTTCTTCAAGTAAAACGGCGGTCTCGTCTGCTTTGTATCTATTGGTATAGAAGAAATTAATATAACTTTCAGGATCACCAAAACAGAGCTTCCATAACTCTTTTAGTCGTAGTTCCTCGCCTTTTAACGCTAATCTAAGTTCTTGCATCGCAAACTTACTCTCCACCTGACTGCTTTATAATTCCATTATCCTTCAAAATAAGTGCCGATATATTTTTCCTCCATTTTGTCCGGGTGATAGGAAAGTTTGGCCTTTCTTAAACCTTCCACCCCCATATCTTCTTCACGATTAACATAAACTATCTGAGGGTATTGCTTTTTAATTACAGCAGCAAACTCCCGATTAATCATTTGATAAGCTCCCGGCATATGGCCAAAAGCCTTTTCTACGTGGATTACATAGGTATCAGAATTAAGCCTTTCCCCCAGAGTGTAAGCAATTACTTTTCCTTCTAAACGGATAAGCCCACCCTCGATGCCAAGTCCGGCATAGTTATTGAAACAGCGGCGAACTGCACAGTTTTCCTCGGCAATACTACCCTCATCACAGGGATTTATTTTACACCATTCTTTATTCATTTCCCAACATTCCGACAGGTTATCTGAGGTAATCAGCTCGAAAGACCAGTTCTTATTTTCCTTCATAAATCTGTTGATATAATTTCTTTTAGAATGAAGGGAATTGCCTGAAAGGGACACAAGCTTGTCCAAAAGATAAACGTAATCGTAACTATCACGCATCTCTTTATACTCAAAGTGCTCCGGATATATGGAATTTAGCTCTGTAATTTGTTCCGGTGAGAGTCCTGCTATAACAAATTCATGACCACTGGAAGCTGCGTCTTGTTTCATAACTTCCAATATCGGTTTAATATTTCCTGGCCCTGCCGGATAAAAATAGTATGGTAAATCATCTAAAATTCCTTTCACCACAAGATAACCATCTATCTGAGCAACACGATAGTGATAAATTTTCGACCAGGCAAATATGTTTGTGAAGTTTTGATGACATCCCCGCATGTCAGCTGCAGTAAGAAGGGGTTTAATCCATTTTTTATCTTCCAAGTCTACATCTTTAAAGTCAATCATTATTTCTCCGCCTATCTATCTTAGTTCATTTATTTCGACCAAATTATACTATACCACAGCTTGTACGGAATAAAAAAATTCAAGTTACTTCTGACCTGTCCCTATCTTTACATCTATTTCAAAAATCCCCAAACGCCAGATAATTTATACCCTCTGCCTAAGTTCCAAAGATGCTTTCAAGACTCTTTAAGCAAAACAAACCCTATATTCTTTTCTGGTTAAATTCTTTTACATAGTCTTTATAACTTTTTGAATTTCGACATGTTTCGAAATAACCCTTTTACTATAGTTACGTTTCATAAAAGATTTTAATTGTCCTCATTTTATATACATCTCCTAAATTAGATAAGCTTTAACTTACACTTTTTCTTATTTATACCATATTTTTGCTTTTTGCTTTTTGGAGGTATATAATCATTAAAAATACATATATCTTCTTCACTAAATAATACGTCTAAGTTTAGAAAAATAGTTTCCATATCTATATTTAAGAAGGGAGTTAGCTATGAAAATCCTTTTTGTTTACCCACAGTACCCCGTTACCTATTGGGGATTTCAGTATGCCTTGAAATTTGTTTCAAAGAAGGCTAGCTTTCCGCCTCTAGGTCTGGCAACCGTTGCTGCAATGTTCCCGAAAGATGATGAAAAACGGCTCATTGATATGAATGTAACCGCACTAAGGGACAAAGATTTATTATGGGCAGACTATGTAATGCTCAGCGCCATGGCTGTTCAGAGAGAATCAACCCGGGAAGTTATTGATCGCTGTAAGGCTCTGGGCATCAAAACAGTTGCCGGCGGACCTCTTTTTACCTCAGAACCTGAGTCATTTGATGATGTTGATCACCTTCTGTTAAATGAAGGGGAACTTACCATCCCTAAATTTATTCGTGATCTAAATGCTAAAAATGCTCAACACATATATACATCCGATCAATGGGCAGATTTACGTGATACTCCTGTGCCTATATGGAAACTTATCGATCAAAAGAAATATTCAACCATGAATATTCAATATTCACGCGGTTGTCCTTTTAACTGCGATTTTTGTAATGTAACCAGCTTATTCGGACATGTCCCCAGAACCAAAGATGCACCCCAACTGATCAATGAGTTAAACTCCCTTTATGAATCCGGTTGGCGCGGAGGAGTCTTTTTCGTTGATGATAATTTCATCGGTAATAAGAGAAAACTTATGAATGATATTTTACCTGCCCTCATAGATTGGATGGCGGGGAAAAATTATCCCTTTGCATTTTTAACTGAAACCTCGATCAATCTTGCTGATGACGAGAAGCTCATGGAGATGATGGTTAAAGCCGGGTTCAATACCGTTTTTGTAGGTATCGAATCTCCCAATGAAAGCAGTTTAGCCGAATGCAACAAAACGCAAAACAAAAACAGAGACTTAATTTGGAGCGTGAAAAAAATTCAGCACTCCGGCCTTCAGGTTCATGGCGGCTTCATTGTCGGTTTTGATAATGATAATTCTTCGATATTTGATAGTCTTATAGATTTTATCCAACAAAGCGGGATTGCTGCTGCTATGGTCGGATTGTTAAATGCACCCAAGGGAACGAAACTATATCAGCGTTTAGCAGGTGAAGGCAGATTATTGAAAGGATTTACCGGTGATAACACAGATTACAGTATGAATTTTATTCCCAAGATGGATCAAGAACTTCTAGTCAAGGGATATCATAGGATTGTCAACACAATCTATTCCCCCAGTCGTTACTATGAAAGAATCCTGGTTTTTTTGAAAGAATACAATCCCATTGCTTCCTCGACTGGACCTCTAAGCTTTAACCACATCATGGCTTTTCTGAAATCAATGGTTCGCTTGGGAATTATTGAAAAAGAAAGACGCTATTATTGGCGGCTCGTCCTTTGGTCTCTACTTAAAAGGCCTCAAGTTTTTCCCTTAGCAATTACTTTGTCTATTTATGGCTATCATTTCAGGAAAGTTTTTGAAAAAACGGCCCTCGAGAGCTAATCATAAGAAAAAACGGCGAACACTTTAGAGTCCTCAGAGAAAACATGGGACCGTTGCATAATGAGTATTTATACGCTTTTATAAATAAAACCCTGCATATAAGTGGATGATTTTAACCACTATTTATGCAAGGTTATTGTTTTCTAAATTCGTGTACAAACACAAACAATTTGTGTACTTAAATCACCTTTGCCAAAACCTACTAGGATACAGTTGTGAGTTTTTCCCCTAGTACTTTGAGACTGTCTAATTTCCGAGCCAATTCTTGAGTGGAAGTTGCCTGTTCCTTAGTGATCACATTGCTCTGTTCGACATTTTTTTGCACCCGTATAACTGACTCTCGAAACTTTTTAAGCATTTCATCAATATTTTTGGCCGACTTATTGCTTTCAACAGCTAGCTTGCGCACTTCCTCAGCTACCACCGAGAAGCCTTTCCCTTGTTCCCCCACACGAGCGGCTTCAATAGCAGCATTGAGTCCTAATAAGTTAGTTTGCTGTGCCACCCGCCGGATAACTTCCAATATATCGGTAATGCCTTTCACCTCATCAGCAGCAATTTTAGCAATATTAGACGATTCTTCGCTCGTAGCAGCAAGTTCCTCTGAAGAGGCCGCTAATTCTTGTACAAAGGCTGCTGACTGCTCCAGCTCCCCGTAAAGTTCAGATAACACCTGCTCGTAGCGGCGCATTTTCTCTCTCTCTAATTCCTGCACTTGAGCAATTTTCAAGGCCTCATTAATTGCTCGCTTCACAGCCAGTTTTCCCGATTCCAGAAGATCCACGATAAAATTACTCTGCTCCTTCGCCGCAGTGTAACCACCTTTATCACCCGTAATTGCGTTCACACCTATTTTATTCAACTGCTCTAATATCTTCGGAATATCCTCAAGAGTATTCCATGGTCTCACAAAAATCATTGTTTCTCCCACAGCAAAGTCCGAATCATCCATATCCAAAAACCCACGATGAGCCACCACACCCACTTTTACAGCTCCGTTAACGATCAAACGCTGGACTGCCTCAAGCATTTCGGCAATAGTCATAGTGAGACCTACAACTGGTTTGTCCGTATGATCCCGCAAAAGATCTACCATTAGACCTCTGCTGATCATCACATCGATCTGAGGATTAGCTCTAACCACATCCGGACCTCTATCGAAACTCACCACTTCAATGGGAAAGGACAAATTGAGTTCACGCCTTACCTGTTCCGCAATTTGAGCCATATCAGGTGTCAAAGCTGCAAAAAAAATGGATTTCATATTAGCTTCCTCCCTTGAAAACTTACCTCTAAAATTTTGCTTTTGCTATAATAACTTTAACTATTCTGTAACCATTTACATTTTTTTATAATTCTACCTCAATCAACAATTATCCTTTAATAATCTAAAAATTCGCCTGCAAATTTCACAAAGTGCCTTAAAACACAATCTTATGATGATCAGCAGAAGTTTAGTTCATTTTAATGGTTAACTTGAATATTCTGATTTAGATCTCCAACATTGATTATTTTTGCAGTGACTGAGACATCATAGGTTATATCCGGAAATTTCCTGTCCCACTTATCTTTCCATAAATGCCAGATCTCTGGATTCTGGCGATGTAAGAAATATCCAAAACCTACAAAGTCCGAATTTAAAGTTTGGGCCTTATCAATTGTGTCTTTAACAATTGCACTTATTTTTTCTCCCACCTCATTTTCTAAATCTGGAATGCTCTTTGAAGAAACCTGGATACCACTTACATCAACGACGCTCCCCATTGTCTTTAGAATTATTTTTACATGCATAGAATCTCCCTGAATCTCAGGAACGATCTTGCATTGATCTGTTCGGAGAAGATACGTGTATTTCTCTTGGTCGCTTCGTACAATGGCAATGGGAGTACGGCAGTTTCTGAATTTATTCCAAAGTAACAGCGAACCAATGGTTTCATTAACATTAAGATAACCTGCCAGTTTATCTTTGCGAAAAGCCGCCATTCCAATGATACTAATCCTATCTTCGTGAGTTGTAGGAGAGACAGATTTTTTTATAACACCCGTTGTCACAGCTCGGTCCTCTGCTAATAAATCCTGAAAGAGCTCGTTTAGATCACAACTGCTGGAAACTCCCAATTTTACATTACTGGAATCCGCAAAATCAATGATTTCGCGGGACAGAGATTCATCCATTTCCGGCTTACTCTTCAAGACATCATAGGCAGTACCCTTCGCCACTAAAATATAGTTCCTGAGACGAGCTTCAGGGTAGCGTCCCAATAATTCGATGACTTGGTTCAAGCCGTCCCTGGCCAACGACTCTCCCACAATAACTGCTTCCATCTGACCAAAAAAAGGCTGACGAGGGGTACGGAGAGTAGCCTCGCGAGAGGTTTCTTGCAAAGTATCACCCGTCCCGGTTAACAGAAGATCACCTTCCCCCGACCCTGACTTTCCACTGGCGCCCTTATTTCTTTGAGGCTTTAATACCAGATCCGTGATTCGATACTCTACTCGTCCGTCGATGATTTCCTTATCATACCCCGCTACATTGACAATTGCCAGCTTTTCCAATTCTCGTTTGCTCCAACACCCCGATAGTAGCAGCAATATAAAGCCGCAAAAAAGGAAAATAATGAATCGTTTCATTTTGTCCTCCTCACTTGCTTGCTCCACTTGATACGAATAAATGCCGCGAACCAAATGAATAAAAGCAAACCCCCTTCAAAAGCGAAAGCCATTTTCACCCAGATCAACGTTAAAAATTCATTGATATCTAAGGTGTTGGAAAAAAGAAATGTAGCTCCAAGTATTTGAACTATTGCTAGTAAACAGAGAATCCATCTTGAATTATTGATGTTTAAATTTTGGGCCAGGCCCTCATGAACTGCGTAAAAAAACACGATGATTTTTAAAAACATGGTACCAATCCAATAACCGATCATATAGGTTTCCAACCTCTGAAACAAGGAACCAATTTTTATATATTTTATCAGTGACATGACCGGAAATGTAAGAACTGCGGTCAAGTCCGGGCCAAAAACGGCCAAAGTTGCAAAGGTATCTAGGGTCACCATCAAACTTAAAATTATAACCATTAAAATACCTTTTTTTAGCATCTCTTGGGGTTTATTTACATTAGGCATAAACATCGTCAGTAGAATCATCTCTCCAAACCAAGCAGATGGTACAATGGAACCACGAATAATCGGGATGATTCCTCCTTCGAAGACAGGAGTCAGCCTTGTATAATTCCAATCTGGGATTGTTAAAGAGATTAAGATAATAAAAAACGTGATAAATAATGGAAGTAAAAATTGAGACATTCTGCAAATTACCTCAGGGCCTTTAGGCACAACATAGCAGCTGGCAATAACAAAAACTCCTGACAAGAAAATGATAGGTGTCCCCGGCAAGAGCATTACGGTTAGAAATTCAACTAATTCACGAATGATTACAATATTCGTTATTAGAAAATAACAAACATAGGAGAAAGCCAGCAATTTACCCACTATTTTGCCAAAAATCAACTCACAGTATTGAATAATTGTTTGATCCGGATACCATTGAGCGAGTTTTGTTGCGAGAACAACGTTGAAAATGCCCGTCAAGGACGGAATCACCCCTGAAGCTAACCATGAATCTTGATGAGCACCCTGAGCGGCAATGGCAGGAACAAACAAAGTGACCGTGGATATAATGCTTATAAACATCAACATCGCCAGTTGTGTGTCCGAAATATTCCTGATTGGAGCGGCTCTTTTATTCATTATTCTTATCCTGTTCTCCGGGTTTCTGGGGAGTTGCATTTTGATAGATACGCAATGGTTTTTTTTCGCCTCCGAAACGAGGCAAGTAGATCATATTCCACCAAGGAGCGCGTATAATTGTATCTTTCAGGGAGCCGACGGACAACGGGGCAAATGGCGATAAATAAGGAACACCGAAAGAACGCAGATCACAAAGGTGGGCTAATACCAGCATGAGACCTAAAATAATACCTGGTATGCCTAACACAGAGGCAGCTATGAGGAATACAAATCTAAGCAAGCGAATGGTAAAAGCGGCTTCATAATTTGGAATGGTAAAATTTGCCACTGCAGTGAGTGCTACTATGATAAGCACACCTTGACTGACAAATCCTGCCGTTGCCGCAGTTTCACCGATTACCAAACCGCCGACGGTACTGACTGCCTGACCACTGACTTTTGGTAATCTGACACCCGCTTCTCGTAAAATCTCGAAAATCAATTCCATCATAAATACCTCAACAAACGTTGGAAATGGTACTCCTTCTCTTGACGCCATTAGGGAAGCTATTAACGGCCCCGGGAGTATTTCCTGATGGAAACTCAAGGCCGCCACATAAAGGGCAGGCAACAGTAAGGCAATATTTAGAGCAACAAATCTGAGGATGCGTAAGGATGTCGCAAATAATGATCTGTGATAATAATCTTCAGCGGCTTGTAACAAACTTACAAATGTACACGGAACAATCAAGGCATTGGGGGTGTTATCCGTTAAAATACCTACACGACCTTCTAATAGAGCACCAACCACTTTATCAGGACGTTCCGTATTTTGTATTGTGGGAAAAATACTATAAGGTTCATCTTCAATTAACTCTTCTACAATGCCGCTGGCCATAATGCCATTACCTTTAAATCTTTCAAGCCTGGCTTTAACTTCGCCAACTATAACATCGCTGGCAATTCCTCGAACATAACAAATGCATATTTTTGTATTGGTTAACTTCCCCAGGACAAGAATTTCAGTCTTAAATTGACTGGTATGAAGCCTGCTGCGCAGAAGAGCTATGTTGCGGTCAATATTTTCTACAAACCCATCATGAGGACCACGCACAGAGGGTTCAACATCCGGTTCATCAATAACACGCCCTTCAGGGCCTGCTACACTAACCGAAATAGCCTTGTCAGCATGATCTAAGAGCATTATGATATTGCCCGCAAAAATCGTTTCCATCAAAGCAGCGAAGGTATCAACTAGCGAAACATTCATTGTGGGAAGAAATTTACTAACAAGAACCTGAATAAAATCAGACTCTGTTCCAGAATCTTCAGCCAAAATTTTAGGCAGCTCCAGCATAATACTTTGGAGAATGAATTCATTATTTGAATCAAATTTATTCTGCCCTGATAGATAAACGAAAGCCATACCTAAGGGGCGCTCAAGTTGGAGAGTAATTTCCCTGAATACTATGTCGGAACAATATTCAAACTCCGCCTTTAGCAACTTCATTGTATCTTGGATATTGGTCGATATTGTTTGATTATCGCTGAACCCAGTTTCGACAGTTGGTTTCCCTTGAAATCCTTTTCGGGCTGGGTTTAATATTTTTTTTGTAATCTTTTTCAAAGTTATTGTAATCACTCCTATATGTATGTTTATAATTTCCATATTTATCTTTAATATTCCAAAGTATAGCTGCCTGATGAGTTTTATAACGTTATAACTTTGGAAAACAAATGATAAAAATTAGCCCCGGCAAACTGCCGCGGCTAATTTTTGTACTTCACTTTTTTTACCTGCTTTAAAACAACGAAACTAATCGCCTTAATAACATTATTCTACCTGACCCAGTTCAATAGCCTTGGATAAGGTTTTAATAAAAGACCGTTGATTATAAATTTGCTTGAATTAAGGCGCCAAACTCATTTGTCAAACCTTAGTGATTTACCTGCCTCACGTTAGACATCCCTACGTGTCACCGATAAATAACCGACGAATATGACTATGAGTATCGTTAACACCGCCACGACAATCCCATCACCATATCCCAGACCCGTAATGCCCTTTGGTTTTCCAAACCAGTCTGCAAAGGAAGCACCAAGGGGACGGGTCATAATATAGGCAAACCAGAAAGCAAATATTTCGTTCAACCCAAACAAAAAGTAACCCACTGCTGGAAGCACGAACAATACTATGAATAGGATTCCTGAAGCTAAGTAGCCTAGATTTAAGGTCATTGCGGTCATATCCCCCGTGGCCGTTCCCATGGCAAACGTAGCAAGTACTGCTGCCCAATAAAACACCTCACGTCGACGTGTATAGATGCTGTGGATAGATAACGTCTTTTCCACCTTGTACCAAGTCGAAAAT
>JGI2924J29684_1077156_pt1 | contig 14128 bp, 13 predicted proteins | sample BenlonsequencITS_FD_29684 | JGI IMG/M metagenome (IMG submission 29684)
CCCGCGACGAGTACCAGACCGAAGGTGAAAACGGGCCGTCCAAGCGTGCGTTGAAGGCTCGACAGAAACTTTCCCGACGTAAAAACCATTTCCTCCATACCCTCAGCAATCACATCGTGCAACGGTGTGTCAAGGAAGGTGTGGGAAAGATAGCGGTTGGCGACCTCAGCGACATCCGTGAAGACAAAGACGGCGAGCCTCGGAACTGGGGTGCGTCGGGGAACAAGAAACTCCACGGGTGGGAGTTTAACCGCTTCACAAATTTGCTCGAATACAAGGCCGAAGAACACGGTATCCTTGTTTACCGTATGGACGAAGAGAACACGAGCAAGACGTGTTCGTGTTGTGGACAGGTTCGTGATAGCAACCGTGTGGAGCGTGGTCTGTACGTCTGTTCTTCGTGCGAAACGACGATGAACGCAGATGTGAACGGTGCGGTGAACATTCGCAGAAGGATAACTCAGAGTCCCCCGACGGGAGATATGAGTAACGGCTGGTTGGCACAGCCCGGAGGCTTCCTGTTCGACCGCGAGAGCGGACGGTTCACACCGAGAGAATAGGGAGACTGTAAACCCTAATATCCCAACGCTCGGGATTCCTCCGGCTGAAGCCGGAGGAGGATGTCAAACACGAGCGAAAAGTACTGCATCCCTAGGGGTGTTCCATCGGACCCGACGCGCTCCCCAGCGTACCGCGGAATCGGCGAGAGACAGCTATCGATCGATCCAGGAAACCGACCGCTCAGACCACTTTGACCATTCGCGTGGTGAACCGTCCGGTTCGAACGTCCATCCAGCCGCGGAGCGACTCGTCGAGCGTCGCATCGTCCGTGTCGACCCGGAGGACGTCGATCCCGTCGAGTTTCGCCCCCGACGCGACCACCTCGATGTCGTCGGCCCGCCGCAGGACGGCGGGCGAGAGCTGGTGATTGCCGCGCCCGAAGACGAAGCCTTGACCGCCGATCGGCGAGACGACGACGGTCGTCGGATCGGTCATCGTCTCGAGGATGTCCGCTTCGGCGGCGTCGCGTGCGAGGATCTCCCCGTCGCGCCAGACGTCGACCCCGAGTGGAGAGGCGTCAGCACCCAGCTCCTCCTGAATCGCGCCGACGGTACCGCCAGGGCCGAAGACGTACGTCCGCTCCGGATCGATCTCGCGGGCGAATCCGGCGGCGAGCGTCTCGGTGCTCCCGCTCGCGAGTTGTTTGCCAGACTGGACCCCTCGCGTCACGGGCACGGGAACGACGGCCTTGAGTTCGGTCTGGACCGTTCCCTCCCGATAGGCGGCTTCGTCGATGTCGTTCACCTCGCGAGCCGCGACGTCGTCGTACGTCGCGGCGACGCGGCCAGCGTCCGCCGGCGTGACCCCGAACACCGCGGAGTAGATCTTCACGCCGGCTGGGACACCCAGCATCGGGGTTTCGGCGTCTCGCTCTTCGAGGACGGAAGCGACGTCGACGGCAGTCCCGTCGCCGCCGACGAACAGAACGAGGTCCACGTCGTGGTCGAGAAGTGCACTGACCGTCTCGCGGGTATCGCTGGCACTCGTCTCGGACAGTGTCTCCGGCGGTTCGTACACGACGGTCGGTTCGACACCGGCGTCACGAACGGCGTCCGCACCCATCGGTGACCCCGCAGTGAAAATCGCCGCGTCCGGGTCGCGCTGAACGTACGCCTCGATGGCCTCGCGGGCCCGCTCGGGTGCCCGCGGCTCGGCTCCTCGGTCGCGAGCCTCCGCGAGCATCCCGTCGGTCCCCTTCAACCCGACTCGCCCACCCATCCCCGCGATCGGGTTCGCGACGAACCCCAGTGTTGTCATGCAACTGGGTTGGACCGGCATCGGCAAAAGACACGCGGCTCCGGCGGCGATCAGCGGAGACGGGACGCCACATCGGCGCGACGAAGACCGACCGTCGCGAAGATCTGAACGGTTAAGGGGCCGGCACCAACAGTACCGGGTATGTTCGAACACTCGCAGATCGTCCTCGAGACCGGATCCGACCTCCCGATCGACGCCGTGGGCTGGGGCGTCCTCGCACTCAGTCTGGTCGTGACAGGGATCTGGCTCGCCTACGTCTACCGGTGAGCGACACCAACAGGACGAACTGGTGACGGGCGACGACGGGACCCGTGGACGGCGGGCTGTCCCCGTAGGCGCGTTGGGTGATGTGTCGTGCGGACGGGGATTGGTGAATCCTCCAGATAGTCGGGACAGCGAATCCGCACCCGGGCGCCGATCGCTTCGAGACGTACCGACGAATCCGCCTCCCCCTGTTCAGAAACTGAGGTACTCCTCCCATTTCACCCAATCCAGACTATCAGTAATCGGTGATAGTATCGACAACCACAAGATTCAACTCTGATAATTTGCTATCGTGCAGTAGGATGTCACAGAGTCCCCAGGCAGGGAAGCCGGACCCCGGGACGGTTCTCGGCGCCCTCGGGAGCAAATATAGCGCGGAAATCTTGTGTGCGGCGGGAACACCGAAATCTGCACAGACACTCAGCGACGACATCGAGATACCGATCGCGACCTGTTATCGACGCATCGAGGACCTCGTCGAGGCCGGGCTGTTAGAACGCGAGGGCCGTCAGCTCTCCGAGGAGGGCCGGCGGACGAACATCTACCGCCGGACGATCGACGAAGTCGAGATCGACTTCAGCGACGACTCCCCCAGATTTACGGAGAAACGACGCACGGAAGCGAAGAATCGGCTCCAGGACCAGCGGCTGGAGTGAGTCGCCGACGGAATCAGATGCGGAGACGGAAACGGCGACCGATCCCTCGATCAACACCGCAATTCGCCAGCTGAACCCCGTTCGAGCCCTACCGGCTGAACAGCGCGCCTTTGAGCTGACTGTACAGCGAACGCTCGCTTCCCGGGTCCACCAACCCACCGAGTTCGGCGTCCGAAATCGGCAGCTCCGGCGCGAACTCGTGGCTGTAGCCGGGAATGTCCGCGTCGACGTCGAAGTACGCCAGGTAGCACTCGAAGTGCTGGTACTTGCCCGTGAAGCGATACTGACCAGGACCGAGGACTTTGTACTCGGCCGGCGGTTCGAGGCCCATCCCGACGTAGCAATCGCGGATCTGACAGCGCAGATTGTAGACGAGATAGTCCCGGAAGGGTTTCAGGTCGACGAACGGGGCGGGGGAAATCTCGACGCGGGCGTCCGGGTCGCGATCAGGAACCGGCGCTTCGTCGTGACGAACGGTCGTCCGCTCGCCCTTCGCGACGTAGTACTCGACGATGACGCCCGAGACCCCTTCGATTGCACCTTCATCGTCGAGGTAGAGCTCCTGTTCGTACAGTACGGCGCCCTCGGGACCGATCTTGTCCGCTGGAAGCTCGTAGGGGCGCTCGATGCCACCCGTGTCGACGTCGGGATCGTCCGCGTAGTGACTCAGACTCTGGGCGAACAGGTCGCCGAAGGAGTCGTCAAGTTCGTCGACGGTGAGGTCGGCCAGTGCCTCGCGGACGGTCTCGAACCGCTTGGGGTTCAGGTTCCACGGGATCGTGTCGTACTCGGTCTCCTGAGCCACGTAGTATTTCGCGTAGCGACGGGCTTGGGAGAACTGCTCCTTTTCAGTTTGTGTTCTAGTAGACGGGTCATTAGGTATCCCATCCACCTGATGGTGAATGATGTCTCCTTCACCATCGATCCCTAGTTCATGCTCTCTGTTCTCATTATCGGAGAGAACAAGTCCTACTCCAGTATCGTCCTGACCAATGATATTCGCGTTCATTATCCCCTCAGGCTGCTGAACCAAACACTCTTGTCCTGTTTCTCCTGCTCGTTCTCGAACTCCTGTTCGGTAGTGAGTCCGAGTAGTGACCGAAGGCGCTTCTGTATTGTGTCGGCCGTTCCGTTCCCGTACTGCTGGGCGATGAAGTAGCCGACCGGCATCGCCGCGAGGCCACCCGCCAGTGCCCCGGCGGGACCGGCGAGCGAGCCCGCCATCGAACCGGCCTTCCAACCCGACGTCGCGCCCTTGAAGCCGCCGCCCATCGTGTCCTGCAGGCGGCTGGAGACGTCGATATCGTTCGCCTCGACGTAGGCCGGGAGTTCGTCAGGTGCGTCGACCGATTCGACGAGGTCGACGAGCTCGTCCTGCGTCAGCCGGTAGGTCTTGGTGGTCAGATCGTCGACTGTCCCGCCGACGGGGCCAGGGCCCTCGGCCGTCGAGAGTCGCTCGGCGTTCGCGAGACCGGCGTTCCAGTCCTTCCGCTGGATATGGACGTCGGTTCCCAGCCGGTTCACGATCAGCGGTTCCTCTCCGGACAGCGCTTCTTCGGCCGCCCGATCCGCTTCACGCTCTAGCTGCGGATCCGGATCGATCTCAAGATCGGCGTCCGACTGCGGCATCATCGAGATCGCCGCGCCCGTCTGCTGTTTGACGTGAGCCAACTCGTGCGCTAAGAGATACTGTCCCTCCGCGCTCTCGGGATCGTACTCGCCATCGTTGAACACGATCGCGTTGCCGCAAGTGAACGCCCGCGCGTCAATCGCATCTGTAGCTTTCGCCGCCTCCGGCCCGGTGTGAACCTGGACGTTCGAGAAGTCGGCATCCATCCGCGCTTCGAGCGCCCGCTGGAGCGAAGCGTCGAGCGACTTCCCAGTGCCAATTGCGAGCACGTCCAGCACCGGATCGGGGACGTCGTGCGGATTCGTCTCCGTCCCCTCCGTCGCGCGCATGATGTGCTCCTGTGCCTCGTGGCCGTAGCCGCGACTGGCCATCGACACCCGGTCTGTCTGCGGGATCGGATTCACGTTCTCCATCGCCGGCAAGCCGACCGACGGCGTGGCATCGGGCGGCGTCGCGTCCGGAATGGGCGCGTCGGGAATCGGCGCATCGGGCATTCCCATGGGAGTGAACACTTGCTGGTCGTCCTCACCACTTTCTTTGCGGCGATCGTCCCGCTCACGTGACCGCCGCTCGCCGTCCTTGTGCTGTCTTCGACGTTTTCTCTTCCGTCCCATTTAGCCGTCCTCCGTCCGCCTCTGGGGGCTTCTCGATCGACGACGATCGCTTAGAGCCATCATATGTGGTCACTTCAATTTTGTATAATATAGTTGTTTCCATGGACTGCTTTCGTGATTGGTATTGCCTTCCCTGGCGGATTAAACGCAATTCGGGAAACGGAGACGGGTTTCCTATCCAGACGACGGTTCGAGTGCTACCGACTCGGACTACGCAACGGAGTTGTCGACCAGTTCAGGGGTAAGATACAGCAACGGTCTGGACACGTCCACAAAAGCGAACACGTTACGAACCGCGTCCCCGAGTCCGAGTAGTGGCGAAAATACCCCCGAGGACGATCACCCCGCCGACGAGCGTGATCGCGTCCGGTACCTCGCCAAGGAGACCGAGGGCGAGCAGCGTCGCGCCGAGCGGTTCGCCCAGCCAGGCGACGCTGACGACGACCGATTCGACGTGTTCGAGCGTCCAGTTGATCAGCGTGTGACCCAGAATACCCGGGACGAGCGCCATCGCGAGAAAGAGCAGCCACTCGGTGGGTGAATAGGCCACGTAGTCGTGGCCCTGGACGCCGACGACGGCGAACAGGGTGATCGCACACGCGGCGTAGACCACGGTGACGTACGGAAAGAGCGAGACGCGCTGACGGATCGACCGCCCGGCGAGGACGTACCCGGCCAGCGTCATCGCCCCGACGAGTGCGAGGGCGTTACCGAACGCTGACGAATCAGCGAGCGGCGCCCGCCCGGCGTCGCCGAACGACATGACCGCGGCCCCGGCGATCGCCACGCCGATAGCCCCGACCGTCCGCCGGGTGATCCGCTCGCCGAGGACGAGCCCCGCGCCGATGGCCACGAAGACCGGTTGCAACTGAACGAGCGTCACGCTCGCCGCCACACTCGTGTGATTCAGACTCTCGAACCACGTTCCGAAGTGAATCGCAAGCGCGACACCGGCAAGCGTGGCGAAGCCGAGGTCGCGCCGTGAGAGGAGGGCGAACTCTTCGCGATGGAACCAGACGGCGATCGGCGCCACTAGCAGTGTCGTAAAGAGCACGCGGTAGAACGCGGCGACCGTCGACGGAGCGCCACTCCAGCGAACGAGAATCGCGCTCGTACTCGCCGCGAACACGGCGACCGCGAGGGCAGCCAGCGGCGTGACGCAACGGTCCGTCGACGAGAGCACGTTCGTTCCCAGCCGGGCCAGGACCCAATTCCTTTCGACCGCGGCAGTCGCTTCGTGAGCAAGTTCAGTCGTCCGTAGCGGTCGGGGTGTCGGGCATCCGATTGCCCCGATAGAAGTCGGCGAGTTCGAAATCCACGTCGTCCATGGTGATGATCGCGTCCTCGCCCAGGTGATCCGCGTCATCGACGTACGCGACCGCGCGCTCACGCGTCGCGAACGGAACCGGGCTCCCGCTCATCGGCCCGTGCTGATTCTCCAGTTCGGTCTCCGCGACGAGGTAGCCGTCGGCGGCATCGAACAGTTCGGTTTCGGCGTAATCGACGAACCAGGTGCGCTCGATCGGTGCGTCGGTCGGATGGGCACGCGGAACGACGACGTACGCGAGGAGACACCCCGGCGACTCGAAGAACAGGCCGGTTCCGTCAGCGTGAGCGAGTTGACAGGCCCATCCGGCGTAATCTGCCGGTCCCATCCCACAGACGGGACACTGGTGTGATCGGGTGAACATGACCGGTTCGTCGACCGGGTGGTCGTCGATGGCGTTCGCGGCTGCGCTGTAGGGGACGTCCGACCCGTCGGACGACGGGTCGTCGGGTCCGTCTGGCTCTTCTTCGTCCCCCATACACCCGGCGACGAGCGAGACACCACCGACACCCGCAGCCGCGAGAACACGTCGACGCGTCGTCGAACGGGCGACCGGCCGACTGGCTCCACTGCGGCGGTCCCCGTCACGCGCGTTCATTTCAGTCGCTCCTGCAGGAAGCACGGGTGGGCTGCCGAGATGCCGTCGACCGCGAGGAGCTGCTCGTTGATGATCGAGCCGAGTTCGTCACCGTCTGGAGCACGGACCTCCGCGAGGAGCATGTGATCGCCCGTACAGCTGTAGAGACTCTCGACGACGTCCATCTCCTTCAGCGCCTGCGTCGCCTCGATGTACGATTCGCTCTCGACGTCCATTCCCACGAGCGAGATGAGCTGGTTCGAGAGTTTCTTCGGATCGAGATCGGCCGAGTAACCGACGATCACCCCTTCGGATTCCAGTTCGTCGATGTACTTTCTGACTGTGGGTTTCGAGACGTCGGCCTGCTCCGCGATATCGGCGTAGGAAGCTTGCGCGTCCGACTCCAGGACGGAGAGGATACGGTCCCGGGTCGACTGGGTACTCATAGGAGGAAAATTTGCGCCAGCGGAAAAATATCTTTTGTATCGAAAACCGTCGTGCACACGTTCGTGATCCTGACGGTTCACCCCCGTGACTTCCAGTCGGGGTCGGGGCACGAACGAAATCGACCCATCCGGGGAGCAACGCAAGACGTATTTCTCGCACCCACGGAGTCACCACAATGGTCGAGTTTCACTGGCTGAGTGGCGGCGTCTGGGCCCTGGGCGGGGTCTGCATGCTCGGCCTCGGCTATCTCATCGCGTTCCGAGACCGCGTCGACCTCCACGCCGATTTTGAGGAATCGGGCACCGTCGATCGAGCCGTCGCCGGGAGACGCGTCGGTGCGGTGGCCCTGCTCATGGGCAGCGTGACCGTCGGGCACGGGCTCCGCGAGATGATCGCCGGGTTCGACCCGACGGCTCTCGGACTACTACTCGTACTCTTGCTGGTCGGGAGCTGGTTCACCAGGCTCTTCGCCAGGGGCTGGTCGCCGACGCAATCCCACGAGTGAACACGGCGACGAAGAAAAACGGGCGAGGTTACGTGTGTCGCTCGAGCAGGTCGTAGCTGCGCTCCCACTCGGCGTCGTCGTCGAAGTAGCGTTCGGCGACCGGTTCGTCGGGGAGTTCGCCGAGTGCGTGCTTTTCTTCCTGGTAGGACGGGCGGTCCTCGTCGACGTAGTAGCGACCGGTGAGCACCTCACCCTCGTAGAGGGCGCTCTCGGTCTCGTACATCATCTCGGCGGCCTCGCGCCGGTCGGTGATGTCGAAGTCGTAGTCGTCGGATTCCTGGACGTCGACGTAGGGCACGTACTGACGGGCGTCCTTGTTCCAGGTCGGACACTGGGTGAGGAAGTCCACGTGGGCAAAGCCGTCGTGTTCCATGGCCTCGACGAGGATCTCCTTGGCCTGGTTCGGGTTCACTGCGGCGGTGCGGGCGACGTAGCTCGAACCCGCGGTGAGACTCATCGAGAGCGGTCGGAGCGGATCCTTGGCGCTGCCCGAGGGCTGGGTCTTCGACTTGTGACCTTTCGGGCTCGTGGGCGAAGTCTGGCCCTTCGTCAGGCCGAAGACCTCGTTGTTGAACACGATGTAGGTCATGTCGTGGTTCTCGCGGGCAGAGTGGATGAAGTGGTTGCCCCCGATTCCGTAGCCGTCACCGTCACCGCCGGCGGCGATCACTTCGAGGCCGGGGTTGGCCAGCTTCGCCGCGCGAGCGACCGGCAGCGAGCGGCCGTGAATCGTGTGGAAGCCGTAGGAGTCGAGGTAGCTGTTCAGCTTGCCCGAACAGCCGATCCCCGTCACACAGAGGACTTCCTCAGGGTTTCTGCCGACCTCCGGGAGCGCCTGCTTCAGCGCCTTCAGGACGCTGAAGTCACCACAGCCGGGACACCACGTGGGCTGGGGTTCGACGCTCGGGGTGTACTCGTCACGGTCGATCTCGCGGTCGTCGCCGATTGCGTTGAACGCACTCATTGTTAGTCACCTGCGGCCGGTTCGATCCGGACCTGTGCACTGGGTTCTGCCGCGCCGCCGTCGAGGCGGATCTCGTAGCTCTCGACGATCTCGGCGGGCTCGAACGGGTTCCCGTTGTACTTCAGCAGGCTGGTGAGCTTCTCGCCGTAGCGGCCGAGCTCCTTCTGGATCAGCCCGCGGAACTGTGCGGTCGCGTTCATCTCGACGACCATCGCCTCGTCGACGCTCTCGATGAACTCGACGAGTTCGTTCTCGGCCAGCGGCATCATGTCGGAGACACCGATCGCCTTGACCGAGTGGCCCTCGTCGTTCAGTCGGGAGACGGCCTCGAAGACGGCACCCTGGCTCGAGCCCCAGGTGATGAGACCGTAGTCGGCCTCGTCGGGACCGACGGACGTCTGGTTCGTCTCGCCGTCGTCCAGGTCCTCGCGGATGTACTCGAGTTTCTCGAGGCGGCGCTCCATCTGGAGCACGCGGTTGTCAGGGTCCTCGCTGATGTGACCGACCGGCGAGTGCTCGTTACCCGTCGCCAGGTAGCGTCCGCCCTGCTGGCCGGGGATCGAACGCTGACTGACACCGCGCTCGTTGTCGTCGTAGCCGAAGCGCTCGAACTTGCCGGAGGCGTCGTGGGCGGCCTCTTTGAGTTCGTCCTCGGTCAGCGTCGACCCGAGGTCCGGCGCGGGTTCGCGATCGAAGAACTCGACGTCGACGTTGGTGTTTTCGCCCGAGAGCTTCTGGTCGTAAACGATGATCGTCGGGATCTGGTAGTCGTAGGCGATCTCGAAGGCGGTGCGGGTCTGCTCGTAGGCCTCCTCGACGTTGCCGGGGGCGAAGACGACGCGCGAGGAGTCGCCCTGGCTCGTGTAGAGCACGTGCTCTAAGTCGCCCTGTTCGGGTTTCGTCGGCATCCCCGTCGAGGGGCCCGCTCGCATCGCTTCGAGCAGGACGATCGGCGTCTCGGTCATCTCCGCGAGCCCGAGCGGTTCGGACATCAGCGCGAAACCGCCGCCCGAGGAGCCGGACATCGCTTTCGCGCCCGCGTGGCTCGCACCGACGGCGAGTGCAGCCGCCGCGATCTCGTCTTCGACCTGTTCGGCGACGCCGCCCATGTCGGGGAAGTTCTGGCTGAGAATAGTGAAGACGTCCGTCCACGGCGTCATCGGGTAGCCGGAGATGAAGCGACAGCCGGCGTCGATGGCACCGTAGGCGATGGCGTTCGAGCCCGAGAGGAGCGCCTGTTCGGTCTCGTGGCTCCCTTCGGGGACCGTGAGGTCGTGGGACGTGTCGAACTCGTCGACCATCTCGTAGGCTTCCTGCAGGATCTGGAGGTTGGCCTCCAGCACGTCGCCGGACATGGCGTCTTCCATCAGGTCCTCGATGTGGGCGAGGTCCATCCCGATCAGGCCGGCAGTGACGCCGACACCCGCGGTGTTGCGCATGACCTCGCGACCGTGTTCTTTCGCGAGGTCGCGAAGGTCGACGGGGTAGACGTGCCAGCCGTTCTCCTCGGCCCGCGCCTCCAGGTCGAGTTCGGCGACATCGTCCTCGTCGAGCAGCCCCTCGTCGTAGACGATGATCCCGCCTTCGTTCAAGTCGTCCAAGTTCTCCGACAGTGGCTTCAGTTCCTCGTTGCCGTAGTAGGCCTCGTCCTGCGGGTTGCGCGCGAACGAGTCGCCCAGCGCGAGCAGGAAGTTGTAGCCGTCGCCACGTGACTGTACGTCGTGGCCCGCCGCCCGGATCTCGACGTACGTGTGGCCACCACGAATCCGCGACGGATAGTGGCGGTGCGTGAAGACGTCGAGGCCCGAGCGCATCAGGGCCTTCGCAAAGTTCTGGCTCGTCGAGTCGATCCCGTCGCCGGAACCGCCTGCGATCCGCCAGATGAGTTCGTCGGTAGTCATGTGTATGAAACTGGGACCGATAGCCCCGCTGGTCCGTGCGCGAATTTTGCCGCAGACCGCCTAAAGCCTTTGCTATCGATTGCCATGCATTTATCGTGAAGAATGTAGAATCACCACGAACTTTCAGCGATCGTGGGGGACGGGGAAAGATACGGACGGCGACGGTGGCGCCCAATTCGAGGTGACGGGCTCCTGTTGGCTATCGGCTAGAAGAGTCATATGTCCCGACCGTCACTCGTTCGTATCGTGAGTAGAGTCTCAGTTGCGATTGCGGATTTGCTGTCCGATCACGTGGTCGGCCTTTCGATGGAGGGTTTCGTCGGCCAGGTCACCACCACGCGCTACACCCCCGGTTCCGGGTTCGACCCAGCGACGCTCGCCGGAATCGACTCGCGCTACTGGCTGTACGTGACGGCCTTCTCCCTCGCCGCACTCGCCTGTTTCGTCAGCCTCAGCCGACTGTCGGCGATCGCCGACGCCGACACCCGACGTGGTCTCGGTGCGCTGCTGGTGACGAGCGGTGGCTGGGCCGGTTCCCAGGTTGGGTACCTCGTCGCCCCGACGCGAGCACTCACCCTCGCGAGCTACGTGAGCGGGCTCGTTCTCGGCTTCGCCGCGGTCGGGGCCTGGCTGTACTTCTGTTCGGCTTACACGGGACGTGGCTACCACCGGAATCCGACGTACCGGCGCCTCGGGCTGGCCGTCTTGCTCCCCGTCATCGCCCTGAAGGTCACGAATCCACTCCACCAGGGGTACTTTTCGACCGTGGAGGCGACGACACCCTTTCCCCATCTCGCGATCCAGACCGGGCCGCTCCACTGGACCGCGATGGGACTGGCCTACGCACTGACGTTCGTGGGCTTTTTCATGCTGTTCGAACTCTTCACCGCCGTCGACCACGACACTCGCCCGCTCTTCGTTCTGGTCGGGTTGACCGGACTCCCGGTGGTCGGCGATATCGTCGGCGCCACGACGCCTCACCTCGTGGACATGACCTACGAGCCACTCGGCGTGGCTGTCTTCGCCGTCGGCGTCGCGTTCGTCTCGCTCGAGCAGTTCGAAGCGGTCAGAGTCGCCGGCGAACGAGAGACACCACTCATCTCGCTCGATAGTGATGGGCGGATCCGAGACACGAATCGCGCAGCGCGGACCGTCTTCCCGGCACTCGATGGATCACACGGCGAGTCGCTCGAAGCCATCCTGCCGACGGTGACCGAACGGATACACGGGGACGATCCGATCATCCCGATCGAACGGGGCGGAGACACGCAGTACCTCCGGGTAACCGAAAGTCCGTTCGCCAGCGGAACGGCCGACCTCGGCCGAACGATCGTCCTCACCGACGTGACCGAACGCGAGGCGTACCGACGTGAACTCGAGCGGCAAAACGACCGACTCGATCGCTTCGCCAGCGTGGTGAGCCACGACCTGCGAAACCCCCTGAACGTGGCGACGGGTCGTCTCGAAATCGCACGGGAAACGGATCCAGACGACGAAAACCTCGCCGAAATCGAGGCCGCCCTCGATCGAATGGGGACGTTGATCGACGACGTCCTCGTCCTCGCCAGAGAGGGCCAAACAGTCGAAAACCGCGAACCGCTCACCCTCTCGACGATCACTGCCGACTCCTGGGAGATGGTCGACGGTCCCGACGCCGAGTGTACGATCGAGACCGATCTGAACTTCACCGGCGACTCCGATCGGCTCACCCGCCTCTTCGAGAACCTCTTTCGCAATGCCCTCGATCACGCGGGTGACGATGTCGCTATCACCGTCGGCGCCCTCCCAGACCGGTCGGGTTTCTTCGTCGAAGACGACGGCCCCGGGATCGCCCCGGCCGAGCGCGACGACGTCTTCGAACAGGGCTACACGTCCGATCCCGATGGGACGGGCTTCGGCCTCGCGATCGTCGCCGAGATCGTAGCCGCCCACGGCTGGTCGATCGACGTGACGGAGAGCCAGGAGGGAGGTGCCCGATTCGAGATCACGGGCGTTACGGAACAAACGGCCGGGAAACCACCGGAGCGGGCTGCCACATAACAGACGTAACGGAAGCACCTGTAGCGCGGGGAGGCATCGTGCCATCAGGCGTGAACCCCACGACCGGGCAGGCGAAATCGGCGGCGATCGTCGCTACTCGGTTCGCGGGTTGGACGGATGATAGTCGGTATCGTACTCGCCCGGGTCGTCGTCGACTCGGTCGGGGTTCAGTCTGCCGGACAACAACATGAAATCGACCAGCGTGAGCGCGAGCATCGCCTCCACGACTGGAACGCCCCGCGGGGGAAGGACCGGATCGTGCCGGCCGATCACCTGGGCATCGTCGATCACCTCGCCAGTCTCCCAGTCGACGGTCTGCTGTTCGGCGGGGATCGACGTCGGCGCGTGCAGGGAAACCTCGCCGTAGATCGGTTCGCCCGAGGAGATGCCGCCCTGGATACCCCCGTGGTCGTTGTCGGCGGGCGTGGGGGTCGGCGTGCCACCGGCACCCGACTCCCGTTTGTCGCCGCTCGCGTCGGAGGGACGCTGGGCCTCGCTGAATTCCCACTCGTCGTTTCGATCCGTCCCCGCGTACTCCCTGGCTTCGCGGCCGAGGCCGAACTCGAAGGCCGTCGCGGCGGGGACGGCCATCATCGCCTGACCGAGGCGAGCCGACAGCGAGTCGAATCGTGGGGCACCCAACCCGACGGGGACGCCGCGGGCTTCGAAGTAGATCCCGCCGCCGATCGAGTCGCCTTCCCGCTGGTACTCCTCGATACGTTCTTGCATTCGCTCGGCGGTATCGAGATCCGCACAGCGAACGTCCGTCTCGTCCACGCGCTCGCGAATCTCGTCGAACGGAACCTCGGGGGCCTCGATATCACCGATCTGGCAGACGTGGGCGGCGATCTCGATCCCTTCCTGCGAGAGCAGTTTCTTCGCGATAGCGCCCGCCGCGACCCAGTTGACCGTCTCGCGGGCCGACGAGCGCCCGCCACCGCCCCAGTTGCGCGTGCCGAACTTCGCGGAGTAGGTGAAGTCGCCGTGGGAGGGTCGCGGCGCGGTGATGAACGGTTCGTACTTGCCCGAACGGGCGTCCTTGTTCTCGATCGTGAGCCCGATCGGCGTCCCCGTGGTGTAGCCGTCCTGGATCCCCGACTCGATGGAGACGGCGTCCGGTTCGCCGCGACTCGTCGTGATCTTCGATTGGCCCGGCTTTCGCCGGTCGAGTTCGCGCTGGAGGTCTTCTTCGGAGAGTTCGAGGCCCGCGGGACAGCCCGAGACGGTACATCCCATCGAGGGACCGTGGCTCTCCCCGTACGTCGTCACCTGAAAGAGTCGGCCGAAGCGATTGCCGTTCATTGCCAGAGGGTGTGCGACCACGGCACTTAGCGGTGGGGTTTCTGGCGATCGAAACCGGTTACGCGAGAGGAAGGAGAAAGCCC
>JGI2924J29684_1077155_pt1 | contig 14104 bp, 14 predicted proteins | sample BenlonsequencITS_FD_29684 | JGI IMG/M metagenome (IMG submission 29684)
TGATAGTTGATGTTGTAAACTGCTGTGCCTGTTGACTTCCAAGTTTGGTTTTTCATACCATTATTATATCACAGCAAACCTGTGTTTGCGAGGGGAAATTGCCGGGCTTACGCCCGGACGAGGGGGTCCGTGCTCGGGGAGGTTCTGGAAAGCCTAACCGGCTTTCCAGAACCTCCCAAAGGGGGCCTGTCCCTCATCACGTTACATCCCAAAAAGGGTGGGAGATTATGACTTCGGCGGAATACATGTTATGGGATACACTGGAAAGTATAAAATACTTTTTCTGGGGGATTAACCTGGGGCTTTTCGTGGGGACTATTCACATTTACTTCAAAATAAGTGGAATGAAAAAGTAAAAAGCGGGGGCTTTATTCCCCCGTTTTGCTATATTTGTCAATAATCCGGCCTGATTTACTGTCTCCTTGTTAGCAATTATATGAGTTTTAGGGCGATCTATTTCTTCCCTGCCCAGTATTTTAAGGCCAGCAATCGACTTGTCAATACCAATATTTGCAAAAGGTTGCGGTTAATCAAAAATACATTTTTAATTCATACACTCCGTGCGATCTAAGTGTTTTTTCAAAAGTACCAAAACCCATTGTTGCGCATATGTGTAGTATTGACCTGTTGTTCGTCAGTACAATGCCCTCAAAGCCTTTCAGTCCCCTATTTATTGCAAGTTGCATCATGTATGTTAATAATTCCCTGCCAATTCCTTTGTTCTGATAATTATCACTTACGACAAGGGCAACTTCGGCTAAAGAATCATCTGAATCTATATGAAACTGTCCGATTCCTACAAGTTCTTCCTTTTTATTTCTCTCAATTAAGACCAAAATTTTTATTTCTAAGTTAAAATTAAAAATAAAAAATTTTGACAAAAAGTCATCTAACATATTATTTAATAATGATAAAAAACGGTAGCGTAGGCTTTCTACTGAAAGATTATTTAAAAAATCTTTAACTAACAATTTATCTGTTTCTTCAACTGGCCTAAGCAAAATTTTGAGGCCGGTTCTCGTAGTTCTAATAACGCTTATTTTCATCGGAATATTTCCTTCATTCACAAACTAAGCACCTAATGAATGGTTAATAACATGCTTTACATCGTGCCTTTTCCTAATATGGGTTAGTCCATTATTTATAATAGAGTAAATAAATTTAGTATCTTCTTTGCTCTAATTACCCGTGGATATGTATGTGTTGTTCGCCCACAAATTCAAATTGATTTAATTATTACAATCATCTTTGTTATATCTTTTCCAATACTAGCTTAAATGCAAAAATAATCAATATTCCACCTAAGACACGTTGAATAGTAGTTATGATAATAGGTTTTTTGAGCCAGACTCTGACAAGGTCAAGAAGAAAGGTCAAAATAAAGAACCATACCATAGCAAAAATTATTAGAATGCTTGCAAGAAATACAAGTTGTGTAAAATAATTTTTATTTGTTTCAATAAATTGTGGAAGGAAAGTGAAATAAAAAACAAAAGACTTCGGGTTTAAAACGTTTGAAAATAAACCTTGTATATAACTGGATTTGTTTTGGCTATAGTCAATATCAGTTACCACTTCATTGCTTGTCGTGGCAATTGTGGAAGCCAACCCACGCTTAGTGGAAACCAGCGTGGTAACACCAAGATAAAATAGATATGCCACGCCTGCATATTTGATTATTTCAAACAATAGAGGCGAGCTTGATATAATTGCAGAAAGTCCCAATATTGCCGTCATTGTATGCACAACAAGTCCTGAAGCAATTCCAAGAGTAGTTGCCTGACCGCCTTTAACTCCTTTTGCCAAGGTATTTTTAACCACCATCGTAGTATCTGTACCGGGCATCATAACCATCACTGTTGTAATCGTTAAATAAGAAACAATATTTTGCATATTTTACAATTAATGACCCCCTCCCGCCCCAAAAAATATATGGAAATGTAATGGTTTGATTGTAGCACACTATTTGGCAGTATGCAATATATTACATGCTACATATTTGCATTAAATATTTAGATGTAATATACTAGAAATTACAATTAACCTATTAAAGAAAGGTGTGAGCTTCTATGCCAGTACCTGAAAACTTTGAGACACCTGCTCGATTATCCGCCAAAGACCGTGCTTTCTCTCAACTGCAAGCATGGATTATAGATGGTACTCTTCACGCAGGAGAAAAGCTAAATGATACAGAACTATCCAGGGCTTTAGGAATAAGTCGCACACCTGTTCGTGAAGCATTACAACTACTTGCGACTCAAGGCTTTGTAGAAATGTATCCTGGCAAGGAAACAAGAGTCACCGTAATTGAGCCGAAGGATATTTCAAAAGTACTACCGCCGTTGGCTGTGTTGCAGGCTTTATCTGCTGAGTTGGCTACTTCTATCATTGATGAAAAAACATTTGAACAGTTACGGAGTATTAACAAGGCTTTTGCGGATGCATTATCTATCTCCGATTATTATTCTGCTCTAAAACTCGACGAGCAGTTCCATGAATGTATTGTTAAAATAATCAATAACCCATATATGATGAATATTATTGCAATGCTCCAAGCCCATGTTCGCCGTTTATTTTTCTATAAGACTATCATATTATCAAAAACTTCTATTGAGGAGCATGAGGTAATTATTAAAGCATTTGAAAATAGAGATAAAGAGTTAGCCTCTAAGGTTATGAAAAACAACTGGTTAAGACCTATTGATGATTTTTTTCAATATAACAATAGCTTAAAATAATAGACATTAGTTAACTACATTAACTTAATGTCGTGATAATACCGTGTCTTCCCTCAATGTTAGTGTCAGGGTAACCCTATCTGTGTGAATGATGCAAGCAGCCATGCTTATCACCCGGTATTAGTGATTGCAACCTAGAAATATAAAAGTATAAATCATTTAATATAGATTATATGAATGTAATAGCTAGAATTTATCATATATATGAAAGGAAATGCACATTAACTGATTTCGGAATTACTGTAATATAACCAAAAACAAAATCCCCTTTGGGCGACTATTAATTTCTGGATTGCTTTGGCCGTAATTAGGCTTATTGGCAGTGTCCGGGCAATTCTTGTTTTAGCATTTTCCGCCCTTACATAAACCTCCAACGAGTTAAAGTTTATGTCTGTAACAAGTAATGATAATGCCTCTTTAGGTCTGATACCAGTATCAAGTTGAAGCAATATAAGTGAATAATCGCGTAGTCCTGGAAAAGTTTTTTGGTCAGGCAATGATAGTAATTTTTTTATAAACTCCGGCTCAATCTGTACAATCCTGGAATCTGCCTTCCGCCGTTTAAAATCATTTAGGGGGTTTCCCGACAAATATTTTTTCTTAACACACCAGCCAAAGAATGTTTTCAAATATACCAGCTTGTTGTTGTAATAGGCCGGTTTAACGTCTTCGGCCATATATTCAATTATATTTCTTTCAAGTAATTCATAATCGGATAACGGGTTGCCAGTAAAACGGGTGAAAAATATTTTTACATGGAAGCCGTAATCTTTTAAAGTCCGTTCTGACCTTCCTTCAGCTTTTTTCCATAATAAGTATTCTTTGAGAGCCTCTTCCCAGGTTGTTTCATGGTCTTCAACCAGTTTTATCACCCTGGTTTTTTTCTTGGAAACGGACATGAAAAAACACCCCTTCTTCACATTTAACCGGGGTGTTCGAATGACTAAAATTAGGTTTTTTTACTCCATCGAACTCGGCAATTTTTGCCTCGTATTGGAAACCCTGAAACCCTTGATATTACTAGGTTTTTGGTGGAGGCGGGGGGAGTTGAACCCACCGTCCGAAAGAAGAGCCACAAGACCTTCTACGAGCATAGATTGTGTTTTAAACTTCGCTCCGTTGGCGCCCACAACCAGGCTTCGCTGGAGCTATCTCGATGAATGTCCTCTTTAGCCTCCGAGAATTGGCTAAAGAGTAAGCCTGCTAATATGACACCCCATGATCCGCTCCACAGGCAAGTGCGGGTGGGATGCTAGCTGCAATTAGGCAGCTAGAGCGTAATTTTCTTCGTTGGCAGTTATATTAACTGTCCACCGTTTAACGGGCTGATGGAACCCCGGCTCGCTTATCCTGCCACAACTTCCCCCGTCGAAACCATTTCGCCCCCATAATTAAAATATCAAATATGCATAAATTTGTTAAATTAGGTTGCATTACTATTATATAAAACTTGCACAGCTAAGCTTGTGCAACCAAGTTTCACGTAGCTAAATCCACACAACTACTGCCTCTGCCGGTCCTTCATAGCCCGGTCCATTTCCCTTTTGGCGTCCCGGGCCGCGATGTCTTCCCGCTTGTCAAACTTCTTTTTGCCCCTTGCCAGAGCCAGCTCGATTTTAGCCCACTTACCATTTTTAAAATATACCTTAAGGGGAATTAGAGAAAGACCTTTTTCCCTGGTCTGACCGTACAATCGCATGATTTCTCGCTTGTGCATCAGTAACTTGCGCGGCCGCTTGGGCTCGTGATTAAACCGGTTGCCCTGTTCATAAGGACTGATATGCATATTATACAACACCAGTTCGCCATTTTCAATCCGGGCATAGCTGTCCTGCAAATTGGCCTTGCCGGCTCGGATGGACTTAATTTCCGTACCAGACAGGGCAATACCGGCCTCGTAGGTTTCATCAATATGATATTCATGGCGTGCCTTGCGGTTAACTATGGCTTTGGCCGACATGATAATCACCTCGATAATCAAAGCCCTGCCGATTTTTAAAGGCTAGGGCTTGTTAATCCGCTTAATGTTTCAATGATACCTTACATATATCATCTAATGATATCAGGTAATTATTAATTATATCATTATCTGTTTATTTGTCAACCGGTTACAACCCCATTTCATCTGCAATACCCTGCATAGCTTCCAGCCCCAGAGCAAGAAACTCCTCAAGTTCCAGGCCCATTTCCGAGCAGGCGGCAATTATTTCACGGTTTGCACCACGAGCGAAAGCCTTTTCTCCAAACCTTTTTCTCAGGAATTCCACATCTACAGCCGTCAGCTTTTTCTCCGGCCTAATCAGCGCTCCCGCTACGATTAATCCCGTTAGCGGATCGGTGGAGTACAAAGCCTTGTCCATAAGCGTATTGCGGGGCAAGCCATGCGCTTCGTTATGTACCCGTACAGCATAAACTATATCTTCGGACAGACCTTGTTCCGCCAGTAAATCCGCGCCCTCCATGCTATGTCTTTGCGGGTCGCCTTTCGTACGGTCGTAGTCAATATCATGCAACAGTCCTGCCAGGCCCCACTTTTCCACGTCTTCGTTAAAATGCTTGGCCAGGTGCCGCATTACGGCCTCCACAGCCAGTGAGTGTTTAATTAAATTTTTATTCTTCAAATGCTGCTTTAAAAGTTTGTATGCCTCTTCTCTGGTCATACTGATTACCTCCAACCATATTTATATTTGCTTCGGATCAACTCTCATAAACTTGGCGCTGGCTTTAACGGCCACTTTACCGTCTGGCAGCACTATCCGCCCGGCCATTAAAAATAAGCGTCCTTTTTTCTCCTCTTCGCACCACGATTCAATTACTAGCTTGGTTTTTATAGGCACCCCAATGCTGTAGCGGGTGTTCATTTCCACCGTCATAATTGAAATATCCTTCAACCATAGCCACCAGACCATTGTTTCATCCAGCAAAGCAGTAATTAGACCACCATGCATATAGCCTGTCCAGCCCTGATGCTCTTCCCCTGCTTCGAACTCAGTACGACACAAGTCGCCATCCATTTTAAATTTTAGCTTAAGGCCAATCGGATTAGCCGGGCTACAGCCAAAGCACATATGATCGCTGCCCCTGACTCTACTTTGCAAAAGCTTCACCCCCAGGACACTATCATTACATATTATACCCCACTGTGGCAATAGTTACCTGCAAGGCGAAACTTATAAAATAGCCAGTCATTCTTTCCTGCACCGAAGATCCTGGCGGGCGTAAGGCATATATATTCTCCATAAGCAGTTTCACGGTACACATGGCATAGCCCTTAACGAGTCAATTTTTTCCATATATCAATACTTTTATTATAATCACCGTAACAAAACAAAAACCCGGCAAAAGCCGGGAACGGGCAACCACAGTTTGCAACTCCACAGCTGGCAACTAAAGCCTGTGGATATCGTTTTGCACATCCTGCAGCAGTTTTTCACTTTTTCTAATGCGTTCTTCCAAATCTTCTATACGTTCATCATCTTCAACGTGTTCTTTTAGCCCGGCAAGCTCTTCTTTGTTTTCCACAATCTCTTGTTCCAGCTCGTATGAAAAGTTAATTTTTTCATCATAGCTCATACCCTTATTGTAACGCTGTCCGGGATCACTATAATCCAAAAAAACCCCCTCCGCTCTTGTATTTATCATTATTGTGCCCGGGTTATAAATAAGTATACAAATATCTTAATGTTTTCCGTTTAACATCAAAGGCTGGTATTTCAAAACAAAAAGTTTTATAATCACTTTAACAAAGCGGTGAGGCATGCATGCTTTTACCGACCTTGAAAACCTGATATAATTTTACATTTATAATTTTGACATGATCATCAATTTTGGGGGAGGATATTCAGTGGAAAACAGCTTGACATTAATCGTCGCTTTAATTGCCTTTGTTTTTGCAGCCAGCCTGATACCCATGAGTAAGAGAAAAATACGCACAAGGGGTGTGCGCATTTGGCGCATTATTACTTTGGCACTACTGGTCTTGGCGGCTTTTTTATCTATGTTTGCACCTCTGGGCGGTAAGTAGCTGACCGGCTAATGCAACAACGTATCCGCCGTATTAAATCATCATGCCGCGATGCTTTGTTTCTAACGCTCAAAATACCTCCGCCTGCACCCCGAATTTCTAACTGAAGGTTTCATTATCAACTTGATATCATCTGATTATAAAATTATAAAACAATATTTTACGTAACATATTGCTTTTGTTATTTCAATTACCATTACAAAAGCTTATAAAAACCAATTACCATTAAGCAGCAAAGGGCAAAAAAAAACCGGGCACAAAGCCCGGCTTTTTTTGCTTATTACAATCTGGTGAGCAGGGGACCAAGGATCAGGGAAATGGTACCTGCCACTTTGATCAGCGGGTTCATAGCGGGACCGGAGGTGTCTTTACAGGGGTCACCAACGGTGTCACCGATAACAGCAGCTTTGTGCGGCTCGCTCTTCTTACCGCCCAGTGCGCCGCCTTCAATGTATTTCTTAGCATTGTCCCAAGCACCGCCGGCATTGGCCAGGAACAGGGCCAGCAGCACACCGGTGGTGGTCAGGCCGCCCAGGAAACCGGCCAGAGCCATGGCACCAAGGCCAAAACCTACGATAGGAGGAACGATAACGGCTACAACGCCGGGGAAGATCATTTTACTGATAGCGGAACGGGTAGCGATGTCCACGCAGCGAGCGTAGTCAGGCTTGCCGGTACCTTCCATAATGCCGGGGATTTCACGAAACTGGCGGCGAACTTCTTCCACCATTCCGAAAGCAGCTTCACCCACAGCACGCATGGTGCGGGCACCGATCAGGAAGGGAACTGCGCCACCGATGAACACACCCACCAGAACCATGGGGTCGGTCAGGTTAACGATAAAGTTTCCGCCGGTAGCTGCAAGACCTTCTTGCATGTTGGGATTATGCTTAACGCCGTCAACGAAAGCGCTGAACAGAGCCAGAGCGGTCAGAGCGGCGGAACCAATGGCGAAACCTTTGGCAATAGCGGCAGTGGTGTTACCCACGGCATCCAGTTTATCAGTTTTCTCACGAACTTCGGGGGGCAGCTCGGCCATTTCGGCGATACCACCGGCGTTGTCAGCCACAGGACCAAAGGAGTCCATAGCCACAACCATACCGGCGGTGGAGAGCATACCCATAGCAGCCATGGCGATACCATAGATGGACCACAGAGCGGCTTGGCCTTCAGGAGAGTTCGACAACACAGCCCAGAAGGAGAAGTAAATAGCACCGGCAAATACCAGCATGGGGATAAATGTAGATTCCATACCCACTGCCAGACCATGAATTACGTTGGTAGCCGGGCCGGACTTGGAAGCTTCGGCAATTCTCAACACCGGAGGTTTATTGTTGGCTGTGTAGTATTCAGTAAGCCAACCAACAGCTACGTTAACGATCAAACCGGCTGCAACAGCCATAAAAATACCGAACGAAACATTGCCGAAGGCCACGCCGGTCGGTTCAGCAATACCGTCAGCCGGGAAAATAGCCTTGGCCACAAACCAAGTGCCAATCAAAGTCATAATATTAGTGCTCCACAGGCCTACGTTCAAAGCAGCCTGCGGGTTGCCGCCTTCACTGGTGCGTACGGTAAAGGTACCGAGGATAGCAGCGATAATACCAACAGCACCAACCAGCAGCGGGAAGATAACACCGGAGAAACCAAACAGTGTGTTACCAATCAGCATGGCAGCAATGGTAGTGGCAGCATAGGATTCAAATAAGTCAGCCCCCATACCGGCGGTGTCACCAACGTTGTCACCAACGTTGTCAGCGATGGTAGCGGGGTTACGCGGGTCGTCTTCCGGAATACCGGCTTCAACTTTACCCACGAGGTCAGCACCCACGTCAGCGGCTTTGGTGTAGATACCACCGCCGACCCTGGCGAAGAATGCAATAACAGATGCACCAAAGGCGAAGCTGTTAATAATCAGCGGGCTTTGGAAAATAATAAATAACACGGAAACACCCAGCAAACCCAGACCGGCCACGGACAGACCCATAACAGCGCCGGCGCGGAAGGAAACCTGCAGTGCTTTGCCCAAACCGGAGCTACGGGCAGCTTCAGCGGTACGGGCGTTTGATTTGGTAGTACTGTTCATGCCGATATAACCGGCGATGGCGGAGCAAATTGCACCCACCGCAAAAGAAATAGCGGATGCCGCACCTACGGGTAGGTGGGAACCTGGTTTTTGTTCAACAAATAACTCTGCGGCCCATAATAATACGAAAATTGCAATTGCAAATGGTGCAAGTGTTTTGTACTGGCGGTTCATGTACGCCATGGCACCCTCTTGAACAGCTTCGGAAAGCTGCTTCATTTTGGGTGTGCCCATGCTCTCTTTGAGCACCTGGGACATCGTGAAAAGGGCGAACAAGAGCGCAAGGGCGCCTGCTCCAGCGGCGTAATACGCCAAAGTTAAATTAAAATCCACTTATAATTACCCTCCTCTTCCCCTAAAATAACATTTTTACAAGACCACAATAAAACTACTAACTAAACCTACTTTACGCCATTAGGCTATATAATTCACCTCCTTCAAATGATTTTTTGTAACAGCTTACCCATTGTCCACACAAAAATTATAGCATAGTGTGTAAAATTTAACAATTCGTAATTAATACTATTCATAAGCATAACGTTCATTTCGCTGGCATTAAATTTAAGCGAATAAAAAATCCGGGACTATCCCGGATTTTTTATTTTGAAATAACTACAAGTATTAATGAGGTGGCGGCAAATCCAATTGCTACAAAGACAGTAATTTTAGCTAAAAAATCGTCCAGGCCCTTTTTTTTGCCAAAAAAGGTTTCAGCCCCACCGGCAATAGACCCGGATAAACCGGCGCTCTTACCTGATTGCAGCAAAACCACCGCTATAACACCCAAACATAGGATTACTTGTAAAATAGTTAGAATTATTTCGGCAACAGCCAATTTTACTCCCCCTTATTAACTTAAAAACATTTTAATATACCGGGGTAGATAAAGCAACACCATTGTACCAGTTAAAATGTGTATCGATTTTACTTCTGGCAGTATTAAAACCAATATATTCCCATCAATTTATTGTTAACTATCATACCTTAATTATATATTGCCTTGATTGCATAATGACTTGGAAAATTATACAAAACTACTGTGGTAGCATTAGGCAACAACATAACCTTATTATATGGTGTCCCCGGTCGGGGACACCAGTTTTATGGAAAGTAAGGGTTAGCTAGTTTAAGAACGGCTTGAAACTTAATGTAAGTTATAAAAAACCTGACGGCCTTTGAACAGTGCCGTACCTGCCAGTTCTTCCTCAATACGCAGCAACTGGTTATACTTTACTACCCGGTCGGTGCGTGAAGGAGCACCGGTTTTGATTTGACCCGCATTGATGCCTACCACCAGGTCGGCAATAATGGAGTCTTCGGTTTCCCCGGAGCGGTGGGATACCACGGCGGTATAGCCGGCCTGTTTAGCCATTTCAATGGCCGCCAGCGTTTCAGTAATGGTACCGATTTGATTTAGTTTAATCAGTATGGAATTGGCTGTACCGGATTCGATACCCCGGGCCAGCCGCTCGGTGTTGGTGACAAACAAATCGTCCCCCACAATTTGAACTTTATCACCGATGCGCTGGGTTAACTGTTTCCAGCCATCCCAATCGTCCTCCGCCAAACCATCCTCTATGGATATAATAGGATATTTTTCAGCCAGGCGAGCATAAAAATCAATCATTTCCGCCGCCGTATAAGTTACTCCCTCACCGGCCAGCACATATTTGCCGTCTTTGAAAAATTCGGTTGCCGCCGCATCAATGGCCAATGCCACATCTTCCCCCGGCCGGTATCCGGCCGCTTCAATGGCTTCCACAATCACCGCCAGGGCTTCCTCGTTGGAGCCCAGGTTGGGGGCGAATCCACCTTCATCGCCTACTGCGGTGTTCATACCTTTTTTCTTCAGCACGCTTTTCAGAGTATGAAAAACCTCTGTTCCCATGCGCAGCGCTTCGGCAAAATTCGGGGCTCCCACCGGCATAACCATGAATTCCTGAATATCCATGTTGTTATCGGCATGTTTGCCGCCGTTTAATATGTTCATCATGGGTACAGGTAACAGCCTACCTCCCGTCCCGCCCAGGTAGCGGTACAAGGGTAGATCCAGCGCCCTGGCCGCGGCCCGGGCCACAGCCATGGAGACGCCCAGAATGGCGTTAGCCCCCAGTTTGCCTTTGTTGGGCGTGCCGTCCAAATCGATCATAGTCAAATCAATGCCCGCCTGGTCCACGGCGTCAAAGCCGATAACTTCCGCAGCTATTGTTTCGTTAACGTTTTCTACCGCTTTGGTAACACCTTTACCCTTATAGCGCTTGGGGTCGTCATCCCGCAGTTCCACAGCTTCATAAGCCCCGGTGGAAGCGCCTGAGGGCACCGCGGCCCGCCCCAGGGTACCGTCCTCCAGCATTACATCCACCTCAACGGTGGGGTTACCCCGGGAATCCAGTATCTCTCTGGCCAGTACATCAATTATCGTGGTAGACATTTAAAAACCTCCTCGGAACATAATAACATTTTATTAACTTGTATTAACGTTGCATTTAATAGCATGTCCTAAAATCCAGCAATTAGTTATTTGCGCAATCTGTACCACCACTTGTTTTGCCAAACCCTCCAACTTTCAACCTTTCAACACCCGGCACCAAAGCGAAGTAGTGACAGCACCCGACGCGGCACCATTAGCTTACCGCCGCTAATTTGCTTCCAGCAGGCTGTGCCCCGTCATTTCGGGTGGCTTTTCAATATTGAGCAGCTTCAGTATTGTGGGCGCCACGTCTTCCAAACGCCCGGGGCGCAGTTTGGCGTCTTGGTGTTCCCGGCTGACTAGTATAAAGGGCACGGGGTCTGTTGTATGGGCGGTGAACGGTTCACCGGCATCACCGATCATCGTCTCAGCGTTGCCATGGTCAGCGGTAATCAGAACCAGGCCGCCCGCCTGCTGCACTGCCTGTACCGCCCGGCCAATGCACCGGTCCACCGTTTCCACGGCTTTAATGGCCGCGGGCAGTATCCCGGTATGTCCCACCATATCCGGGTTGGCATAATTGACGATAATCACATCATATTCCTGCTCCATTACTTTATCCAGCAAAGCATCGGTTACTGCCTCCGCGCTCATTTCGGGCTGTAAATCGTAGGTAGCCACCTTAGGTGAAGGGATTAATACCCGGTCCTCACCCTTATTCGGTTTTTCCACACCTCCGTTAAAAAAGAAGGTGACATGGGCGTACTTTTCAGTTTCAGCTAAACGCAGCTGTTTGAGATTATAATAACTTATTACTTCGCCCAGGGTGTTGACCAGCACCTGGGGACGGTAGGTCACCGGCGCATTGATTGTTTTATCGTACTGGGTCATACAAACATAATGCACCCCGGGGCGGTCGGCAGGCCGCTCAAAGCCATCGAAATCCTCGTCCACAAAGGCTCTGGTGATTTGCCTGGCCCGGTCGGGCCGGAAATTAAAGAAAATTATAGCGTCGCCATCGGCTACACGGCCGACGGGATTGCCCTGCCCGTCTACCACCACGGTGGGCTTGACAAATTCATCGGTCTCCTGGCGCCCGTAAGCCTGCTCCAGCGCATCCAGTGCCGATGAAGCCCGGTATCCCTCACCCCGCACCATAGCATAGTAGGCATCTTTGGTTCGCTCCCAGCGGCGATCCCGGTCCATGGCATAATAACGCCCCATTACTGTGGCCACCTGCCCGGTCTCAATCTTGCGCATGCGTTCAACAAGTGGCACTATGTAATCCCGTGCATTGGCCGGGGGCACGTCCCGGCCGTCTAGAAAAGCATGCACAAATACCCGTGACAAACCCTGGTCACGGGCCAGCTCCAAAAGGGCATATAAATGTTCAATGTGGCTGTGCACACCACCATCGGATAACAAACCCATCAAATGCAGTGCGGATTTGCGATCCCGCACTTTATCCATCGCCTCCAGCAGCACCGGGTTGTCGTAAAATGAGCGATCCCGGATAACCCGGCTGATTCTGGTCAATTCCTGGTAGACCACCCGCCCGGCACCCATGTTTAAATGTCCCACCTCGGAATTGCCCATTTGACCTTCGGGCAGCCCCACATCTTCACCGGAGGTACCCAGCACAGTGTGGGGATACTGCGCCAGCAGCTTGTCCATGTTGGGCGTCTCAGCCAGGGCAATGGCATTGCCCTCTTTCTTTTCACTCAGGCCCCAGCCGTCCAAAATAAAGAGCGCCAGGGGCCGTTTATTGGCAGCCAAAACATTTCCTCCCTCTATAACCTGGTTCAATATAGCATTTTAACCGAATACCATATCCAATCATTAATTGTTTTTATAAGATCAAATACCACACGTAAATACTTACTTTTGAAAGTGGCCAATCACCATGTCTAAACTTTCATCTTTACATATCCATATGGCATTAAATTGCTAGAACTCAATCATCTAACAAAAACCGGCACTAATCTAACACCCGGCGAAAATCACCCGGTATCAAAATTAAAGTCCTGTGGGGTTTTTAGTGCAGCATTTGTGATACCACAATAGCCTCAATTTTCAAGGCCAAGTTAATCACTGACACCCCGCGCCGGAGTTCCCCACAGCGTTTTTAATAATACCGGCAAAGCTGTCAGCCTGCAGGCTGGCACCGCCCACCAGAGCTCCGTCAATATCGGGCTGGGCCATCAACTCGGCGGCGTTGCCCGGCTTTACACTGCCCCCGTATTGAATGCGAACTGCCCCGGCCGCGGCTTCATCAAACAGGTCGCTGAGCAGTCCCCGGATGAACATGTTCACCTGCTGGGCGTCAGCCGCCGAGGCCGTGCGCCCGGTGCCGATGGCCCATACCGGCTCGTAGGCCACCACCAGCCCTGCAACCTGTTGGGCGGTTAATCCCGCCAGGGAGCCCTGCACCTGCCCGCGCACAACTTCTTCTGTGGTGCCCGACTCCCGCTCCTCCAGCCGCTCGCCCACACATACAATGGGCAGCAAATTATGAGCCAGCGCGGCGTGCACCTTTTTATTCACTGTCACGTCAGTTTCCCCGAAATACTGCCGGCGCTCCGAGTGGCCCAGAATAACATAGCGGCAGCCGGCTTCCTTAAGCATACCCGGGGCAATTTCCCCGGTGTACGCGCCCTCATTCTCCCAGTACATATTTTGAGCCCCCAGGGCGATATTGCCTCCCTGGCTGTGCAACTGAGCGGCCACCACCGCCAGAGCTGTAAAGGGCGGACAGACCACTATTTCCACACCGCTCACCCCGGCCACCAAGCCGGCCAGTTCGCGCACAAAATTGACCGCCTCACCGACGGTCTTGTACATTTTCC
>JGI2924J29684_1077154_pt1 | contig 14073 bp, 11 predicted proteins | sample BenlonsequencITS_FD_29684 | JGI IMG/M metagenome (IMG submission 29684)
CCCCGCCGACATGGCGCGGGTCCGGCTTTTGCGTTGCCGGTCCAGCGGGTGACGGAAGGTTTCAGAGTCCATCGAAGGTATGCCGGCCCGTGGCGGTTTTTTCATGCCCGAAGGCGCCTGATCCTGATGGAACGGTGATGCGATGCTCGCTCCCTGCGGGGATGTCAGCGGCCACCGGCAGTCTTGCAATTCTGCGCCCGGTTGCCTTGGCCCGTGAACGTGCCTCCACGTTTATGCCTGTGCTGGTCAAGCGCGCAGGGGCGGCTTCCTGCGTATCCCGCTCGACATCTGAACCATGTTGTTCGATATCAAATCGTCGGTACGCTCTGGCCGTGACCCCATTGTTGCCGACGCCTCGCGGTCCGATAGCGATATCGATGCGGCAGCTGCTGGGCAATGCCGCCGTACATCCGGGGCGTCCATTCATCGGGTTATCGACCTTTTTCGGGATCAATTTCTGGTCGTGGAGGCGCTGATTGGCGCAGGTCATGGCCGGGCCGGTCCCATGTGGATGCTGGAAGGCATGGGGGCGATTGCCGCCATGGAGAGCCGGGCGGCGAGCGGAATTGCAATCATGGCCGACTGGCAGCCGCATTCCCGATAGGGTTGTGGTCAGGCCGCAGGGCTGTCTGTCCGTACATCATGCCTCGGCGCCGGTTCCTGCCATCGTTCATGGCAGGAACCACCGAGCCGAAACTGACTGAGGTGCCCGACGGGCTGTGCAACCCACCGGCTTTGATCCAGGCACAGGCTGAATGACTCGCTCTTGACTGAAGCAGGAGACGGCTCAGCTGCCGTCGTCGATGAACTGGAGGCGTGCCAGATCGGCGTAGAGTCCGTTCTCCGCCATCAATTCCGCATGCGTGCCCTGGGCGATGATGCGGCCGCCATCCATCACGATGATGCGATCCGCGCGCTTGACCGTCGCCAGACGGTGGGCGATCACCAGTGTGGTACGGCCGCGCTGGGCCCGCTCCAGTGCCTGCTGGATCACGGCTTCCGAGCGGGCGTCCAGAGCAGATGTGGCTTCGTCCAGCAGCAGCAGTGGTGCATCGCGCAATATCGCGCGCGCAATGGCCAGCCGCTGGCGCTGCCCGCCGGAGAGTCGCACTCCGTGCTCGCCGAGCGCCGTATCGTACTGCTGGGGCAGGGCCTCGATAAATTCGGCTGCCGCCGCATCACGGGCTGCCGCCTGGACTTCCTCCAGGGTTGCACTCTCCCGGCCGAATCGCAGATTATCGGCGGCACTGCCGGCAAAGATGGCGGCCTCCTGTGGCACCAGGGCCATGGCGCCACGCAGTTCGGCCAGCCGCAATTCCCGCAGGTCCACACCATCCAGCATGATCCGCCCATGCTGCGGGTCATAAAACCTCAGCAGCAGGGCCAGTACCGTGCTTTTGCCTGCGCCGGAGGGGCCGACCAGGGCCACGGTTTCACCCGCACGGATATGCAGGTCGAACTGCTCCAGTGCGGCGCGGTCCGGTCGACTGGGGTAGTGGAAGCCGACCTGCTCGAAGCGCAGGGTTCCAGTGGTGGGGCTGGCCAGCCGAAGGGGGGCCGGCGGATCGGTGATCTGGCTGCGTTCGGACAACAGCTCGCCAATCCGCTCCATCGCACCGGCTGCGCGCAGCACGTCGCCCCACACTTCGGACAGGCCGGCCACCGAGCCGGCCGCGAAGACCGCATAAAGCACGAACTGGCCCAGTACGCCCGGATCCAGGGTCCCGGCGACCACTTGCCGGGCGCCTGCCCACAACACCACGGTGATGGCGCCGAAGACCAGCACGATCACGATCATGGTCAGCAGGGCACGAGTGCTGATGCGCCTACGGGCCGTGGACAGTGCGGCGCGGATGGCTTCCGCATAATGGCGGCTCTCGATGCCTTCGCGGCCATAGGCCTTGACGGCAGCAGCGGCATTCAAGGTTTCGTTGGCGATCGCTGCCGCATCCGCCAGCCGATCCTGACTCTGTCGGGACAGGCGTTGGACTTTGCGCCCGAACAGCATGATGGGCAGCATCACGGCCGGGATCACCAAGGCGATAAGGCCGGCCAGCCGGGGGCTGGTCCAGACCATGGCGATGGCGGCGCCGACCAGCATGACGGCGCTGCGCAAGGCCACCGAGATACCTGACCCGATCAAGGCCTGGACCACCTCGGTATCGGAACTCAGGCGGGAAATCAGCTCCCCGACGCGACTGCGCTCGAAAAAATCCACGTCCATGCGGATGACGTGGTCGTAAAGTCGTTCGCGGAGTGACGCCAGCGCCCGCTCGCCCAGCAGTGTGATGCAGAAATATCGCCCGGCGGTCGCCACGGCGAGCACCAGCGCCAATCCGAACAGGCCCATGAAGGTGGCATTCAGACTGGCCAGACTGGTGTCCTTGAAACCATGATCGATGATACGTCGCACCATGGCCGGCAGCAGCAATGTCGTGCTGGAGGAAATGGCGAGAAAGATCAGCCAGCCGGCACCAAGATTCTTGTGCGGGCGTAAAAACGGCCATAGCTTCGACAGGGAGGAGGGGCGCCCTTTGGGGCGGCTGGCAGCGTTGGAGCGTGGGGGCATGGAGCCGAATGCCTATTCTCGTCAACAGCTGCCAGCAATGGGGGCATGACGACGAGTTATCAAGGTATTTCAGATCTGGTGAGCCATCATGCACTTTACTGTTCCGGGCCTTCCTTTGACGGCACTGTTAGTGCTGGCAGTGGGTGCGGTGGTCGCGGCAGCACAGTCGGGTGCCGGTGCCCCATGGCGTCGTAGTGTCGTTGTGCGGTGACTGTATCGGTCGGCAAAACATTCTCTGTCGGAGACGTGGAGGTGAATGGAGTCGGTCGGAACATGCTGCCCGCTTCCTTGACGGGCGGAGGAGGCGGCTGCGTTGCGAAGATGGACGACGGACCGGTATGCTTTTCCCATGTCTATCCTTTCACCACGACAGGATTCGTCACGGGTGCTCTGGCTGCTGATGCTGGTGGCTTGGTTGTGTCTGGTGCTGTCACCAGTCCTTCTGCCCGGGCATGGGATGGTCTGCTGCCTCGGATCAATGCCTGGTTCGGCGATGCAGATGCCAATGACGGCAAAACTAGTTGCCGCTGATGGCTCAGCGGAATCGGCTCTTGCTGTTGCAAGTCGGGCGATGCATGTGGATTCGTTCTCTGCAGATAGCGGGCCATATGGGAATTCACCTTCCCATGCCGGCTGCCTTGTATGTGCTGGCGCCGGCTGGATGGCAAGCGCGGATTGGGTCGTTCCACTCGCCGCTCTTTCGCCTGACCGTCGGCCTGCCGACAAGGCGGTTGCTCAGGCGCCGGAAGGTAATTGGCGCCGGAGAATGAGGCCGCCCTCCCTGGTGTAATTGCTCTCAGCGTGCTTGATCGCGCAGGTCAGGCAATGGCCCTTTCAAGGGTCGAACTGATGATGAGTACACCCATGAAATCTTTCATATCTGGCGTCGGCCTCGACTTGGCGCGACGTCGTTTTGTGACCGGCCTGGGCTTGGCCGGAGCCGGCATGGTTTTGGCTGGGGATGCCTTTTCACGTGCCTTGCAGCTGCCGAGGCAGACGCTTCAAGGTCAGCGCTTCGAACTGGAGCTTGGCAGCAAGACGGTGAATTTCACCGGGCGCCAGGCGATGGCGACCACGGTCAATGGGCAGCTGCCGGGGCCGCTGTTGCGTTGGCGGCAGGGCGACATGGTCACCATCCGGGTCCGCAACCGCATGGCCGTCGAGAGTTCGGTGCACTGGCACGGGATCATTCTTCCTTCGGACATGGATGGAGTGCCCGGGTTGAGTTTCGCCGGCATCGCGCCCGGCGGCGAGTACCTGTACCGATTTCAGGTCAATCAGTCGGGTACCTACTGGTACCACAGTCACAGCCACTTCCAGGAGCAGACGGGGCTGTACGGTCCCATCATCATCGAGCCGCGGGGGGGCGAGCGGCATCCGGTGGATCGGGACTACGTAGTGATGCTGTCCGACTGGACGGACAGCGATCCCGACACCGTGTTCCACAACCTGTACCGGCAGGGCGATTACTACAACTACGGTAGGCGCACGGCGATGACGACGCTGGAGGAGATCCGTCGCAGCGGATTGAAGACTACCTGGCAGATGCGCAGGATGTGGAACCAGATGCGGATGAGCTCGACCGACCTGTCTGACGTTTCCGGCCATCTGTACACCTATCTGATGAACGGGACCAGTCCGGCGGGAGGCTGGCAGGCCTTGTTCAAGCCGGGCGAGCGGGTGAAGCTGCGTTTCATCAATGGCTCGGCGATGACGATCTTCGATGTGCGGATTCCCGGCCTCCGCATGCAGGTGGTCGCGGCTGACGGCCAGGATATCGAGCCGGTCAGTGTCGATGAATTCCGGATCGGGGTGGCCGAGACCTATGACGTCATCGTTGCTCCTGCCGGCGACCGTCCCTGGTCGATATTCGCCCAGAGCATCGACCGCAGCGGGTTTGCCTGCGGCTCGCTGACCCCGCGTGCCGACTGGCGAGCCGTGCCGCCGGCGATGGATCACCGCGTGCCCTTGAGCATGAATGACATGATGGGTGACATGATGGGCGGAGACCGGGTTAAGTCTCCGGCCCTTGGGGTGGAAGTCGACATGCAGGTGCCCACCCCGCGTACCAATCTGGATGATCCCGGCGTTGGCCTGCGGAGCAACGGCCGTCAGGTGCTCTCCTATGCCGATCTGCATGCCGTCGATGCGCCCATCGCGGAGGAGGTGGACAAGGAACTGACGCTGCATCTGACCGGCAATATGGAGCGTTATCTGTGGTCGTTTGACGGTGTGCGCAGCTCGCAGGCCGAGCCTTTGCGCTTGCAGCGCGGCACCCGTTACAGGTTCCGGCTGGTCAATGACACGATGATGGCGCATCCCATCCATCTGCACGGGATGTGGAGCGAGCTGGAAAATCCGGATGGCGAGTTTCAGGTGCGCAAGCACACGGTACTGGTGCAGCCCGCGCAGGAGCTCAGTTATCGGGTCACGGCCGATGCGGTGGGGCGCTGGGCCTATCACTGCCATCTGCTGTATCACATGGAAGCCGGGATGTTCCGCGAAGTGGTGGTGGCATGAGGCGGGCTGACTGGAAAGTCCGGCTGGCGGGTGTCGGGGTCGGACTGGTGACGCTTGTGGCCATGCCGGTCCGGGCGCAGATGCAGATGGACATGTCTGGCATGCCGATGGTTTCGAAGCTGGCCGGTCATCAGCATCCGCCGGGAGCACCATCGTCCGACCGGCCAACGCAGGGCCAGCTTCATCCGCCGGGTGTGCATTCGCATTTGTCCGGTCCCCGCGACGGATTGCCCGCCAACGATCATGTCGCTCCGATGGTCTCGGCGGATACCATGCCGCTGATGCCGGCCGACAAGGGCATGGCGATGGGGGATGCCCCCTGGCTGGGCATGTTTCTGGCCAACGAACTGGAGTGGATCGGCACGCCGCAGGGTCCGCAGGCGGCCTGGGATGTCGAGGGCTGGGCAGGGACTCCCACCCGGCGGCTGTGGGTCGAAAGCGAGGGCGAGTCCTCGTCTCGCCAGGGCAGCAGCGCGCGTACCGAGCTGCTGTTCGATCAGGCCATGAGCCGCTTCTGGGACTGGCGGGCCGGCTACCGGGTGGATGCTGGTGGCGGTCCAAGTCGCAGCTGGCTGGCCGGCGGCATCCAGGGTCTGGCGCCGTACTGGTTCGAGATCGAGGCGATGGCTTATGTATCGTCTCAGGGGCGGGTCGCGTTTCGTTTCGAGGCTCGATATGACATGTTGCTGACCCAGCGCCTGATTCTCAGCCCCAAGTTCGAGACCCAGGTCTACAGTCGGGCTGATCCGCGGCGCGAGCTGGGAGGCGGACTGTCCGATGCCAATCTGGGCCTGCGTCTGCGCTACGAGTTCAGCCGCAAGTTCGCGCCGTATATCGGCGTGGGCTGGGATCAGCGCTTTGGCGCCACCGGTTCCTGGGCGCGGCGTGACCAGGTCCGGCTGCGCGGCATCGAATGGATGACGGGCGTGCGGCTCTGGTTCTAGTCGGGGTTTTGCGAGAGGGGCTTGTCGGGTGTCGAGGAGCTTGACTCTGGAGTTCGCTCCAGGGTCTATCATTGGCTTATGACATCAGCGATCTCCAAGCCCATGAGCATCGGCAGGCTGGCCACGGCCAGCGGCGTGGCCATCGACACCATCCGCTTCTACGAGAAGGAAGGCCTGTTGCCGCCGGCTGAGCGCTCTGCGGCGGGCTATCGGCAGTTCGACGGCCAGGCTCTGCGCCGCCTGCAGTTTGTTCGCGAGGCCAAGCAGCTGGGTTTCAGTCTGGACGAGATCCGTCAGTTGCTGGCCTTGTCCACCGACCGCGAGGCCGGTGTGCAAGGCGTGCAGCAGCGGGCACGCCAGCGCCTGATCGAGCTGGATCAGCGAATTCGCGAGCTGACCCGCATGCGCGAGGCGCTGGCCGGCCTGGTCGAGGCCTGTCCGGGACAAGGCGATCCGGAGCATTGTCCGATTCTGATGTCACTGCAAGGACGTGTCTGCCACCCGTCGGAGTCTGATCGTGAGTCCTGACATGCACAGCAGAGAAGCTGACTTTCCGGTTGAAGGCATGACCTGCGCGGCCTGCGCCGCCAGTGTCGAGCAGGTGCTCAATCGCCTGCCGGGTGTGAAGGCCCAGGTCAATCTGGCGGCCGAGCATGCGCATCTCAGCTACGATCCGCGGCAAGTCCGGCCGATGCAGTGGCTGGAAAGCGTACGGCGCGCCGGTTTCGATGTGCCCCGTCGCCAGCTGGTGCTGGGCGTCGAGGGCATGACCTGCAGCGCTTGCAGTGGTGCGGTGGAAAAGGTCTTGCAGCAATTGCCCGAGGTCAAGGCCAGTGTGAATCTGGCAGCCGGGCAGGTCAGCATCGATTACCAGCCGGCCTTGGTCAGCGAGGCGGAGCTGGAGGATGGCATCCGTCGCAGCGGATATATCCCGTTCCAGCAGGTACGGCTGAAAGGCCAGGCACTGGAGGCCAGCGAGGCGGCCGAGCTCAAGGCCTGGCGGCGCTCCCGGATACAGGCCGTGGCAGCCAGTCTGCTGGCCTTGCCCCTGCTGCTTCCGATGCTGTTGATGTGGGTCCCTGGCGACATGCCTGGCTGGCTTCATGACGGGCTGCCTCGTGGCTGGCAGCTGGCGCTGGCCACGCCGATCCAGTGCTGGGCCGCGGCCGGCTTCTATCGCGCCGCATGGCGGGCCGTGCGGGGCCGTCATGCCAATATGGATGTGCTGGTGGTGCTGGGCACCAGTGCGGCTTATCTCTACAGCCTTGTGCTGACCTTGGGGCGATGGCCGGGTGAAGTCTATTTCGACAGCAGCGCGGTGATCATCAGTCTGATCCTGTGGGGGCGGCTGATGGAAGGGCGTGCCCGCCATCAGACCACGGCGGCGGTGCGTGCGCTGATGCAATTGCAGCCGGAGACCGCCCGGGTCGAGCGTGATGGCGAATTGATCGAGCTGGATGTGGGCCGGATCGTGGCTGGCGATGTCGTCCAGGTGCCGGCGGGCGAGCAGGTGCCGGTGGATGGCCGGGTAATCGCGGGCGAATCCAGCATCGACGTGTCGATGCTGTCCGGCGAAGCCATGCCGGTGGCCAAGTCGGCGGGCGCGATGGTCCATGCGGCCAGCGTGAATGGATCGGGCTGGTTGCGGGTCGAGGTCACCGGGGTGGGGGGCGATACGCTGCTGGCGAGGATGATCCAGCGGGTCGAGCAGGCTCAGGGCTCCAAGGCCCCGGTGCAGCGGCTGGCCGACCGGGTCGCGGCCGTGTTCGTGCCGGCCGTTCTCGGGCTGGCCTTGCTGACTCTGGTGGTGACCTGGATCTGGAGCGGGCATTTCTCGCTCGCGATGGTCCGCGCTGTGGCGGTCCTTGTCATTGCCTGCCCGTGTTCGCTGGGCCTGGCCACACCGACTGCCATCATGGTCGGGGCCGGCGTGGCGGCGCGCTCGGGCATCATGATCCGCGATGCCGAGGTGCTGGAGCGTCTGGGCAAGGTCAAGGTGGTGGTTTTCGACAAGACCGGGACGCTGACGCGCGGCCGGCCGGCGATCCGGTCCGTGAGGCTTGCGCCGGGTCGCCGGCGTGAACAGGTGCTGCAATGGGCGGCTTCGCTGGAGCGTGGCTCGGCGCATCCGCTGGCGCGGGCTTTTTTGGACGCGGCCGAGGTCGAGGGCATCGACTTGCTGCCGCTGGAGGCCTTGCGCACCGAGGCTGGCAAGGGGCTGCAGGCCAGCATGCAGGCTGGTCGGATGCGGCTTGGCCAACTGGAATGGGTCTTGGACGGGCGGCCGGCGCCGGACTGGCTGGACGTTTCGGGTGATGGCAAGTCGCTGGCCCAGGTGGCTATGGCGGTGGACGGCCGTCTGGTCGCCTGCTTCGAGATTTCGGATGCCTTGCGTGAGGATGCCTTGCAGGCGGTATCGGCCTTGCGCGACATGGGTCTGCATACGGTCATGCTGACGGGGGATCAGCCGCAGGTGGCGGCGGTCATCGCCCGTGCCACGGGCATTGATGACTATCGGGCCGGGGTCCTGCCCGAAGGCAAGGCCGATAGGGTGCATGAATTGCAGCAATCCGCCGCCGGTCCGGTGGCGATGGTGGGCGATGGCATCAATGACGGTCCGGCGCTGGCGACCGCTGATATCGGCATCGGCATGGGCGGTGGCTCGATGGTGGCGATCGAGACTGCCGGTGTGGTGCTGATGCAGGATCGACTGATGGCGGTAGTGCAGGCGATAGCGTTGTCCCACGCGACATTGCGGACCATCCGCCAGAATCTGTGCTTTGCATTTGGCTACAACCTTGTGGGGATTCCGCTGGCCGCGTTGGGCTGGCTGAATCCGATGCTGGCCGGCGCGATGATGGCCCTGAGTTCGGTCTCGGTGGTCGGCAATTCACTGCGACTGGGGCGATGGGCACATCCCGGGATCGATGCCCCGGTTGCGCAATCTGGACACTGAAACAGGAGATGCACGGTGACGCATATTGAACTGAATGTAGATGGCATGACCTGTGGCGGCTGCTCCGGCCGCTTGAATCGCGTGCTGCGAGCACGCGAAGGCATCGCCGCTGCCGAGGCCGACCATGCCGCGCACCGGGTGGTGGTGGACTATGATCCGGCCCATATCGACGAGGCGCAGATCTGTCAGGCCATCACCGATGCCGGTTTCGAGGTCAGGTCGGGCTGAGGGGTTGCTTGAGGGACGCCAGGGGGGCTTGCGTCGGACTCGGGTTTATGGTTTAGTCCGAGCATGATGATTCTTTCGACTCCGCTGAAATGCACGACGATCCCTTCCGGGTCGGCCGTCTTGGCGGCCGTCGACAATAACGCGAACAATAATCTTCAGGCTCTCTCGGGCAGGTGGATCTTCGCGTAATCGAATCAACGATCACGAGATCACAAAGGCCCGCTGAAGAGCGGGCCTTTGTCGTTTCAGACGCTGCAAAACCGACTGACAACAACCCAAGGGGCTTGGCATGTGTTCGATTTTTGGCATGTTTGATCTGCATCCCGGTGATGATCTGCTGGCGCTGCGCCAGCAGGCGCTGGCCTTGTCGCAGCGGCAGCGGCATCGCGGCCCGGACTGGAGTGGCGTGTATGTGGCGCCCGAGGTGATTCTGGTCCATGAGCGTTTGGCGATTGTCGATCCGGCCAGCGGTTCGCAGCCGCTGCGGTCGCGGGACGGGCGGCTGGCACTGGCGGTGAATGGCGAAATCTACAACCATCGCGAACTGCGGGCAGCCAGCGACTACGACTTCACCACCGGCTCGGACTGCGAAGTCATCAATGCCTTGTATCTGGCCGGGGATGCCGATCTTGCCAACAAGCTCAACGGCATTTTCGCCTTTGCCTTGTGGGATGGCGAGTCCCGCCGCTATATGATTGCGCGCGATCCGATCGGGGTCTGCCCCTTGTACTGGGGGCATGATGCGCAAGGTCGCCTGCTGGTGGCCTCGGAGCTGAAGTCGCTGTCCGGCATCTGTGCCGACGTGGCCGAATTTCCGGCCGGTCATATCTATGACAGCGCCAGCGGTGAGCTGCGGCAATATTATCAGCGACCGTGGCGCGACTATGCCGTCGTCCAGGGCAGGCCGGCCGACAGGGCCGCCCTGCGGCAGGCGTTCGAGCAGGCCGTGCACCGGCAGTTGATGACGGATGTCCCCTATGGGGTATTGCTCTCGGGCGGGCTGGACTCCTCGCTGGTGGCTGCCTGTGCCGCCCGTTTCGCCCGCGAGCGGATCGAGGATGATGATCGCAGCGAAGCCTGGTGGCCGCGGCTGCACTCGTTTGCCATCGGCCTGGAAGGCTCGCCGGATCTGGCGGCGGCCGAACGCGCGGCACAGGCGCTGGGCACGGTGCATCACGGTTTTGTCTACAGTTTCGAAGAAGGTCTGGATGCCTTGCCCGAGGTCATCCGGCATATCGAGACCTATGATGTCACCACCATCCGCGCATCCACCCCGATGTATCTGCTGGCCAGACGGATCAAGGCGATGGGGGTGAAGATGGTGCTGTCCGGCGAGGGCTCGGACGAAATCTTCGGCGGCTATCTGTATTTCCACAAGGCGCCCTCGGCCGAGGCCTTCCACGAGGAGCTTGTGCGCAAACTCGATGCCTTGCACAGCTATGACTGCCTGCGTGCCAACAAGTCGATGATGGCCTGGGGCGTCGAGCCACGGGTGCCGTTCCTGGATCGCGAGTTCATGGATGTCGCCATGGGCTTTGACGCGGCCGACAAGATGGCCGGCGGCGGCCGGATGGAAAAGGCGGTGCTGCGCGAGGCCTTCGAAGGGGCCTTGCCGGACGAGATTCTCTGGCGTCAGAAGGAGCAGTTCAGTGACGGGGTGGGCTACGGCTGGATCGATGGCCTGAAAGCCCATGCCGAAGCCCAGGTCAGCGATCGGGAATTCGCGGCGGCGGCGGCACGTTTCCCGCACAACCCGCCGGCTACCAAGGAGGCTTATTACTACCGGGCCGTGTTCGAGCAGTTCTATCCCGGTCCGGCGGCCGCCGCGACCGTGCCGGGCGGCAAATCCATCGCCTGTTCCTCGCCGGCCGCCATCGCCTGGGATCCGGCCTTTGCCACAGCCGCCGATCCATCGGGGCGGGCGGTGCAGGGGGTGCATCTGCAGGCGAGCCCTGCCTGAGCGGTGCGTGGCAGGTGATGGACGGATTTTGAATCGGTATCACCGAGCCGCGTGTCCTGAACCGATCCGGTCGCCATCGGGGCAGGCGGCCGGATCCCTCGCTATACTGTCTGATCACACCCGGTGGTTGATGGAAAGTCTCAGGATGCGCATGTTGAACAGGTACGCCTTGCTGGCCGCGGCCGGCTTTTTGCTGATGGGCTGCAACAAGGTCCAGAGCAATCCCACGCCATCGGCCACGGCCGGCTCCACGGTGCCGGCCCCGATCCAGGCGCTGGCCAAGGCGGGCGGCATCGAAATCACCGGATCCATGGATGCCCCGCAGGGCTATCAGGGTTTTCTGGGCCGTTATCATGATCAGCCGGTACCGGTCTATCTTTTGCCCGACGGCCAGCATGCCGTGATCGGCAGCCTTTATGACGCCAAGGGGGGCGATCTGACCTCCGGCCCTTTCCGTGACGCGCTCACGCCCAGGCTGGATGCCGGTCTGTGGAGCTCGCTGGAGAAAACCGCCTGGGTCGCCGAGGGCAGCAATCACCCCAAGCACATCGTCTATGTGTTCACCGATACCGAGTGCCCGTATTGCCATCGGCTGTGGCAGGCCACCCAGCCCTATCTGCAGCAGGGTGATGTGCAGATCCGCAACATCATCGTCGCAGTGATCGCGCCGCAGAGTCTGGGCCGCGGCGCGGCGGTGCTGGCTGCAGCGGACCCGCATGCGACCTATGTGGCGCATGAGCAGCATTTCCGCGACAACAGTCCGGTGCAGGTGCTCAAGGATGTGCCGGAGGCGATCCGCAAAAAGATCGACGGCAACGAGGCCTTGATGGACAAGCTCGGCATCGACGGTACCCCGACGCTGCTGTATCAGGATGCCAAGGGCACGATCCGGATGGTGCCGGGCATGCCTTCGGCGGCTACCTTGAAGACCATTTTCGGCAGCTGAGCGGCGGCGACTTGATCGCCTCGCTGATCTGATAAAATAAGCCGTTTGAATCCACCGACCGCATGGCAGTTATGATCGAGACCAATCCCATCCAGGCGCAGATTTCCGACCTCATCGAGCGCGTAGCCTTGCTTAGGGGGTATCTTTGACTACCCTTCCAAGAGCGAGCGTCTGGAAGAAGTAAATCGCGAACTGGAAAGCCCCAGCGTCTGGGATGACCCCGCGCGTGCCCAGGAACTGGGCCGCGAGCGTGCCCGGCTGGCGACCATCGTCAACGGCATTGACGAGCTGGGCTCGGGGCTGGACGATGCCGGCGAACTGCTGGAGATGGCGGCCGCCGACGGTGACGAAGACACCGTCAACGCCATCGTCGGCGATGTCGCCGCACTGGAGGCCCGCGTCGGCAAGCTGGAATTCCAGCGCATGTTCTCCGGCAAGATGGATGCCTGCAACGCGTTTATCGACATCCAGGCCGGTGCCGGTGGCACCGAGGCCCAGGACTGGGCCGAAATGCTGCTGCGCATGTATCTGCGCTGGTGCGAATCCCGCGGCTGGAACACCGAGCTGCTGGAAGTCAGCGGCGGCGACGTGGCCGGCATCAAGTCGGCGACCTTCCGGGTCGAAGGCGATTATGCCTATGGCTGGCTGAAGACCGAGATCGGCGTGCACCGGCTGGTCCGCAAGAGCCCGTTCGACTCCGACAATCGCCGCCACACCAGTTTCACCTCGGTGTTCGTGTCGCCGGAAGTCGATGACGACATCGAAATCGACATCAATCCGGCCGACCTGCGTACCGATGTGTACCGCTCCAGTGGGGCCGGCGGTCAGCACGTCAACAAGACCGAATCGGCGGTGCGTATCACCCACGTGCCGACCGGCGTGGTCGCGGCGTGCCAGACCGAGCGCAGCCAGCATGCCAACCGCGACCGCGCGATGAAGATGCTGAAAGCCAAGTTGTACGAGCTGGAAGTGCAGAAGCGCAATGCCGAAAAGGATGCGCTGGAAGCCTCCAAGTCCGATATCGGCTGGGGTAGCCAGATCCGCAACTACGTGCTGGACCAGAGCCGGATCAAGGATCTGCGCACAGGCATCGAACGCACCGATACCCAGAAAGTGCTGGATGGCGACCTCGACGAATTCGTCGAGGCCAGCCTGAAATCGGGCCTGGATGCTGGCGCAAAGCGCCTTGACGCCTGATCGCCCACGGTCTCCGGGGCCGCTGTCCCCGGAGACCATCAATACACGCAAGCCTTCAAAGACACCAAGACCATGACCGAGCAAGCCGCCGACGCCGTCGTCGCCATTGACGAAAACAAGCTGATCGCCGAGCGCCGCGAGAAACTCAAGCAGCTGCGCAGCGAAGGCGTGGCTTTCCCCAACGACTGGAAGGTCGATGCCTTCGCGGGGGATCTGAAAACCGAATTTGCCGATGAAGAGCGCTGGACGGCCGAGGCTGTCGAAGCCGCCGGTCGCGAAGTGCGGCTGGCTGGCCGCATCGTGCTGAAGCGCGTGCAGGGCAAGGTCAGCTTCGTGCAGATCCAGGACTTCAGCGGCCGCATCCAGTTGTTCATCCATGCCGGTACCGTCGGTGACGAAACCTACCAGGGCTTCAAGACCTGGGATGTGGGCGACATCGTCGGTGCCCGCGGCCTGCTGATGCGCACCAAGACCGGCGAGCTGTCGCTGCGGGTGGAAGAGCTGCGTCTGCTGACCAAGAGCCTGCGTCCGCTGCCCGACAAGTTCCACGGTCTGTCGGATGTCGAGCAGCGCTATCGTCGTCGCTATGTCGATCTGATCGTCACCGAAGAAGCCCGTCGTACCTTCGCGCTGCGCTCGCGCATCATCGGCTTTATCCGCAGCTGGCTTGAAGCCGAGCCACGCCGCTTCATGGAAGTGGAAACCCCGATGATGCACGTCATCCCCGGTGGTGCCAGTGCCAAGCCCTTCATC
>JGI2924J29684_1077153_pt1 | contig 14049 bp, 9 predicted proteins | sample BenlonsequencITS_FD_29684 | JGI IMG/M metagenome (IMG submission 29684)
CCCTCCTGTCTCTGAAATGATTTGGGTGAAGTATTTAAACGCAGTTTAGGCGGATCGAGTGGATCGATATCCGTCATCAGCTCCGACGGGATCTCCTCTAAAAACCGCGAAGGTGGATTATACTGGGTTTTGCCATAGAGCATACGCATTTCTGAATTGCACAAGTACAGTTTTTCACGTGCCCGTGTAATAGCTACATAGCACAGCCTCCGTTCCTCCTCCAACTCTGAAGGGTCAAGAAAGGAACGTCCGCTGGGAAAGATGCCCTCTTCCATGCCTACCACGAAAACGACAGGATATTCCAGACCTTTAGCGCTGTGCATGGTCATTAAGGCAATGGATTCTTCTGCAGGATCCAGTTCGTCTATGTCAGCGACCAGCGATACTTGCTCTAAAAAGCCGCTGACTCCGCCAAGGATCTGTTCTTCCTCCCCTTCGGTTTCAGATTGAGCAGCTTTTTCATCGAACTCCGTTGTGACGGAAAGAAACTCTAACAAGTTTTCCAAGCGGGCTTCTGCTTCCGGTGAACTATCTGCTTCGAGAATCGCCTGGTAACCCGTTTTATTCAAAATCTCCTTGACTAACTCTGTAACGGTGGCATTTTTCGAAAACTCAACTAAACCTTGCATCAGATGGGCAAAGGCCAACAATGGTTTCTTAGCCCGGGCTGTTAATTCCGGAATATAGTCTGCTTCCAAAATAGCGTCCAAGACAGGCATTCCTTGTTCGTCGGCATATTCCAGAATTTTCTCCAGAGTACTTTCTCCCAGGCCCCGTTTAGGAACATTAAGCACCCGGGCAAAACTTACTTGGTCTGAAGGGTTATAGATAAGCCGCAGATAGGCTAACATATCTTTGATCTCTAAACGTTGGTAAAACTTTAAACCCGAAAAAATTCGATAAGGCAGGGCGGCTTTCATCAACTGTTCTTCCAGTATCCGAGATTGGGCATTGGTTCGATAAAGAACTGTAAAATCACTGTAGGGACGACCTTCCAGTTCATGCAAACGCTGAATCCGTTCTACCACATACCTGGCTTCATCCCGTTCGTCATTACTGACATAACAAACGATTGGCTGTCCTGAGGAATTCTCCGTCCAGAGAGATTTTTCTTTGCGTCCCTCATTGTTCCTGACAACGGCATTGGCAGCATCAAGAATTTTTTGAGTAGACCGATAATTCTGCTCAAGCTTGATAACCTTAGCTTCAGGGTAATCCCGCTCAAAATCAAGGATGTTTTGAATATCAGCCCCGCGCCAGCCATAAACGGACTGGTCATCGTCCCCTACCACACAAAGATTGCGGTAACGGCTGGCCAACAGCTTGATCAGCATGTATTGGGCATGATTGGTATCCTGATATTCATCCACCAAAATATAACGGAATTTCTCCTGATAATAATCCAAAACCCTGTCATTTTCTCTGAACAGTTTAACCGTAAGCATAATAATATCATCAAAATCCAGAGCATTATTCGTTCTGAGTTTTTTCTGATAATCCCGATACAAATCAACAACTTTGCTCTGAAAATAATCGCTGGCCTGGACAGCAAATCCTTCAGGGTCCAGGAGTTTATTTTTGGCATCACTAATCACCGAAGCTACACCACGCGGGGAAAATTTCTTTTCATCCAGATTCTTTTCCTTTAAGCATCCTTTGATCAAAGCCAGTTGATCTCCCGCATCGTAGATCACAAAATTCCGGGTATAACCCGGCAGATGCTCGATATCCCGCCGCAAAATGCGTACACAGGCTGAGTGGAAGGTGCTGACCCATAATCCTCGTCCTTCACTGCCTACGAGGGTTGTTACCCTGTCCCGCATCTCCTTAGCTGCTTTATTCGTAAACGTAATTGCTAATATATCGCCTGGATCGACACCCCGAGCAATCAAATGAGCAATTCGGTAAGTAAGCACGCGAGTCTTTCCTGATCCTGCACCGGCCAGAATAAGAAGCGGCCCTTCCTGATGCTCAGCAGCTTCCCTTTGTACTGAATTCAAATCGTCCAACCGATACATTAACCACTCCACCTCTCCTCTTGTACATATTATAACATACTGTTCGTCCTGACTGTTGTCTGATTTAAAGGCGGCACTCACCTAAAGGTTACTTGCTATTAAATTTTACTATACCTAGTAATGATGATTGTTATAGCAAAGCCCCAATTATAGTCCTCTGATTCCAGTATCTTGAAATATTTATCCTTTGAACTGTAGATTATCATGTAGATTTATGTCTTTTTGTGACAAATTGCTAATTCTCGCTTTAAATGATTTAAATAAGGAATTAAAACATTCTATTTTCACTAGCCCATATACCCCAAGCAGCATAAATAAGGTTAATAGAGACATAGCCCTCCATTAACCTTATTTCTCCATCATTGCATTATCCTTTTGACTATCGATGTCAGCAGTCTCTTCCTGCCATCCCGATAGTCTCCAGTGGAGACTATCGCACTTGTTTGGCTCCAGAGACACTTGGCCAAATCCACACTGCAGGAGTAGGCCTATTAAGTTGCAGTGTGGCGATAAGCTCGTCCGCTTATCGTCATGGCCGGCGGTCTCTTCCCGCCATCCTTGGCTCCAGAGACACTTGGCCAATCCATGGCCGGCGTCTGCTTGGATGTTCTTCGCTATCGTAAAATCAGAACCACACTATGACTTTCATTAGAAGATCCCTTCAAAACCCAGTCCTTTTAGAAATTCATCCTGAAATTCTTTCTTATTAGATAGCTCAATATGCTCTGCCTGTTTAGCCATAGTCTCAGCGCGCCCTCGCTCAATAATGGAAAGCAAGGCCATTTTAGCCCCATCTCCTGCCGCATTACCTATGGAATGAATTCTTTCCAAGGGTAAAGGCGGAAGCAATCCGATGCCCAAGGCACTTTCTTTCTTAATATAATTCCCAAAGGCTCCTGCCAGAAGCACCCTGTCTATCTCAAGAGGACTAATTCCCATTTCTCTGACGAGCAGTGTAATTCCTGCACTTATAGCCCCCTTCGCCAGCTGTAAAGCTCGAATGTCCTTTTGGGAAAGCACAAGATCCTCGCCGCTGACCGAATCCTTTCCCCAAGCAAGAACAAATTCAAAAGTCTGCTCACCTTTACGCAGCCGCTCACGCACCAGAGGAGGCAATATTTCCAAGTCTTCCGGTTCGCTGGCATAACGTCCGGAAGCAGTAATAACCCCCGCCTTAAACATTTCGGCAATAGCATCGATCAGCCCCGAGCCACAGATACCTCGATCTTTTCCACCTCCGATGGTTTTTAATTCAACATCCTGAGCTATACTCACCGCTTCAATTGCTCCCTCTGCCGCTCTCATTCCATAGCGGATCTCCGCTCCTTCAAAGGCCGGCCCAGCTGCAGTGGAGCAAGTCAGAATCCGGTTCTTGCCGCTGAGAACCATCTCGCCGTTTGTTCCAATATCAACGATCAGGCTGACTCCGTCCAGATGATCAGCTCTTGCCGCTAACATTGCTCCAACGGTATCCGATCCAACATAACCGGCCACATTCGGCAGTACCAGCACCCGTCCAGTGGAGAGCATATAAAGTCCCAACTCTTTAGCTTCCACATCGACCATTTGCTGAAAAACCGGAATGAAAGGGGCCGGAGCCAGATAGGTGGGATCGATTCCCAAAAACAAATGAGCCATTGTTGTGTTGCCCACGACCACGGCCTGATAAATTTCTTCCTGCTTAATGTTCTTCTCCTGGCATAGCTCTTTGATTATCTTGTTAAGGCCGCCCACTACTTTCCCTTGAACTTCCTGAAGTTTTTCCGGACCGCCCGCTGCATAAGTGATTCGTGAAATAACATCAGCTCCGAAAATCTGCTGCGGATTTGTCATCGCCCCACTTGCTGCAACAATGCCTTGGAGCATATCCAAAAGGTAAACCACCACCGTCGTAGTACCAATATCAATGGCAATGCCAAAACAGCGCTTTGAAGTGTCATGGGGTTCTACAGCCAATAATCTATGGCCGTCCAGCACCGCCGTGATTTGAAATCCACCGTCTCGCAGCACCTTAGGAAGTGTAGCAGCAATGGAACGGCTAAAGCGCAGCCCCCTTTCAGGCAGAGCAGACACTAAACGCTCCCAATCTGACCTCTGGTCTTCAACTGTGGGACGTTCGAGTTCAAGTGGATATTTGCAGACACTGGGGGCCAACTCAATTTCCCTTAGCTCGGCCAAATCTGTTTTCCGATGAACGACATCCTTTTGTTCTTCAATCCGGATCGATGCATTGTGAGTAAGGGTGTGTTGACAGGCCAAGACCCAACCGGCCTCTAGCTCTGAAGCCGTTAGAAATTTCTTTTCTGCCAAAGTAGGAGAATACGGAGCATCTGTCTTAATTTGAACCTTACATTTTCCGCAGGTTCCTTTTCCTCCGCAGGTGCTTTCAACTTGCCTTCCGGCTAAAGCAACTGCTTGCAAAATAGTTGTGTCTTTCTCAACCTGAACAACTTTGTTCGAAAATGTGATGTCAATCATCCCTGTCACTCCTTTGCTATAACAACTTGTCAACTCTCAACTGCCTGAACAAAAGGTTTTTTGGAAATTATACTCCAAAGCCCTAAACTGATTAAAGCAAGAATTGCATATAGGAGCCCCATGACCTCTATCCGATTGGCCCAATTCAAGGAAATGAGAATCATACCGATACTGCCAAAGACCGTAAAGGCACAAGACATTAATGATACAGCCGCCCCGGTGTCTCCCTTTTGCTGTTCCAGCATTAAATTAGCACTGGGGGGGCGAGTGAGGCTGCCTGCCAGCGTAGCCGGCAATAAGGTTAAGGCAAATACCGCCGGACTCATACTCCCTATAAAACTGACTAAAAGTCCGCTGACAAAGGAGATAAAATAACTGGCTGAAATAATAAAATCCCTTTTCAGATACCGGGCTACCCTCGAATAGAGCAAAGGACCAATCACCATAAAGATTGCATTAAAGGCAAAATAATAGCTGTAAACTTGTGCGCTTAAGCCAAATTGATCAATATAAATATAGGAGGATGAGGTAATGAAGGACATCATCGGAATCCCCATTAAGGAAAATGTCAAAAGAAGTGAGACAAACCCCGGATTTTTAGCAACAACTTGCAATCTCCCCAGAGATTGAAGAATTCCCCCGGTATAATGCTCAGCAATGGTTTCCTGGAAGGCAATTCCCGCCATTGTGATTAGAAACCCAATCACTGCCAAGGTAGAAAACACTCCCCGCCAGGAAGTAAACCTCAAGATTACTGCCCCAACAACAGGAGCGACGATTGGCGAAATCATAGTCATTGATGACACCACGGCTAAGACAGATATCCGCTTCTTCCCGGTATAACAATCTTTTACAACAGCCTGAGCTACAGAAGTTGCCGCTCCGCTGGCAATAGCTTGGAAAACTCGAAAAATAATAAGCTGATATACATTTCCCGAAAAGGCGCATAAAACACTGGCAATAGTGTAAAGCACTAAACCCGTAAGCAATATTGGTTTGCGACCGTATTTATCGCTTAAGGGCCCCCAAAATAAGGTTCCGATGGCATAAAAAAGGAAAAACATAATTAACGTAAGATTAATTAAACCGGCAGAAGCTTTAAAATTCTCCGCCATCCTCGGCAGGGCAGGAAGATATAGATCAGTAGATAAGGGTATAAACGCACTTAAAAAAGCAATAAGGACTACGAGCCCCTTATCACCTAAATATCGCTGCGTCTTCTTAGGTTCTTCATTTTGATCAGTTGTCTCAAGCAATGAATCCTTTGTCATTCGTTTTATTAACTCCATTCTTTAGTCTGTACAATTACTACAAATTATGTTCACGTGCAAGAACGCTCTAAAGAAAACTTAGCGGGCGCCAAGCATCGGAGCAGGCGGCTGCCAAGTTGCACTTATGCTAGAAGACGAAGGCACTGTCTTCGCAGATATTAGCCCTGCTTGCGGTATACAACCGAAGGTTATACTTTCTGCCTCGGAAAGTGAACTCGTCCAGCTAAAGCTGAACATCGGGGTCTCAGATGACGATAGTCTCCAGTGGAGAGTATCGCCGAAGCCGCTTATACTTAAAAGAATACTGCGCGGCGAAGGATGACTCTACCCCACCTGAAGTTTACGAAGATCCCCCACTTATAGAAGTGTGGGGCTTCAAATCCGGATAAATTTTCAATTCTTCAGTGATACCGCTAAACGGCATGGGGGGGCTGATAACGGAACAGACAATTAGGAGGCACCTCATAAGACACCTCCTTAACCGGTCTTGAAGTTAGGGACGCGGTGAACCTTCTTGTTTGCTAAGCGTTGTTAGGCAACTCCGAATATTTCTTCAGCAATCTTGACGCCATCCGTAGCAGCCTGAGCGCTGAAATCTGCACCTACGTAGTCTTTGACGACCTCATCAATATAGTTGCCGCCGATAAGTATTATGCAATCCAATCCTGCAGCTCTGATGGCCTCAATGGTTTCTTTCATAGATTCCTGGCATCCTGTCAACAGAACACTCATGCCTACAAGGGGGGCTTTAAATTCTTTTATCGCTTCAATAAACTTCTCTTTCGGAACATCCACTCCGAGATCAATGACATTATAACCCGATCCTTTGAGGAGCATTACCACAATGTTCTTTCCTAAATCGTGGATATCCCCTTTCACAGTGCCCATGACGATATTCCCCTTATACTCTGCATTACTGCCCGTGAGGAGCGGTTCTAAAACGACCATAGAATCCTGCATGATTTCTCCGCACATGATGAGTTCACCCAAGAAATATTCTCCGGTCTCAAAGCGAACACCTGCTTCTGCCATTCCTTGCTGCAGCGAATTTACAATTTCTAAGGGCGTTACTCCCTTTGCCAAACGTTCTTTGACTAGATCTGCCACTTGCTGTTCTTCCAATTCCGCTATGGCCTTCGATAATTCATCTGTCAGCATCATCATCCCACTCCTTTGAAATCAAAAAGTATTTTAAATTTCTTAGTTCTATCGTTGTACCCAAAACCAAATGAAATTGTAGGCAAAGTCATCCAACTTTTCCCATTCCTTTTTCACAATTTCTTCGTTTCCCGGAAGATCGCCGAATTCCTCAAGTTTCAGTTCCCAGGGCACACAGACCCCAGGATTGGGATTTATGAATGATTTTTCCTTATCCGCCATTGATTTTCCCTCCTATCTTTCTAATAAACACCAAATTCTCGGGCTGCCTCAATCATGGCCATGACGTTTTCTTGTTTTGCGTCTCCCATCACAACCCCGCCGGCATCCAAGATAAAGCCTCCATCACGGCCCAATTCGTCAATGGACCGTTTAACCTGTTCGCGAATCTTTTCCGGTGTTCCATAGGTTAATAATGTTGTAGGAACACCACCTTGCAGGCAGAACCTGCCGCCCAGAATTTCCTTAGCTTTTTTAGGATCTGTCGTGTCAACCTGAAAGATAATACTTCGATCTGGCAATTCGGCAATTTTTTCAAGATAGGGAGTCCAGTCTCCTTCAGCATAAAACAACATACGTTTCCCTTTAGTCCACAGTCCTTCAATAGTTGCTTTTAAGGACGGCCAGTAAAACGTTTCCCATTGATGCGGATTAAGGAACGGATAAGCTCCGCGATGAAGTGGGGCAAAACAGGGGAAACGCGTGTCTGCGCCGGCACCGGCCAAGCCGCAATTAACATTGTGAGGAGTGATAGCTTCGCAAGCAGCTAATACTTTCTCCGGGCGGCGGCGCAAGTCTAAGAGTATTCCCTTCATCCCCCGCAGAGCATCCCCGAGAGTATCAAAAGGGGCCTTGGTAAACCCGGTCCCTTGACCGACAATTCCATGGTCCATTGTCCATTTTTCGAAAGCGGCTGCCATTATACTTCCGGACATAGCAAAGGCTGCTGAACCTTTGATCAGGGCAACGGCAGCTCTGTATGACCCAGGATTCTCCAATTCCGTACTTATATTGGGCAAAAAGTGATTGACGAGCCATTCTGTCGGACTGGCAGTAAATTCGTCATAATCCTCTGGTTTCATGTATTCTTGCTCATTGTATTGGAAGGTTGAATTCTCATCGACTCCAATTCCCGGAAATTTATATAACTTTGAACCCATGACATCAAACATTGGCGGCCACCATAAAGAAGGGCCGCCTTTAAAAATATCAAAGTCCAAGCCCGGCAACATTTCCGAAACTATAGAATTACTTTTATCAAGGTCGTAATATACTTCTTGCAGAGTGATGCCTTTATATTTAGCAATCCATTCCCCTACGCCGAAGGCTACGGGAACCATATCCGGTTTTCCGCAGTCCATCGCAGTGATGTAACGAGCTAATCGTTTTTGATAAAGGGTTTCCTTTTCATTCATAGTCGCTTACACCTTCCTCTTAAAATAATTAACCATGGTATGGTACTATCATACCGCAATTCCCAAGCTGTGCTAATCTTCCAGCACTTCGCTGCGATAGGCTTTTAAATAGTTCTTACCGAAACGGTCTTTGCCTAACAGAAAATCATTTGTAATGACTGAGGTCATAATTTTTCCATCGAGGGGATCGAGAATTGCAGCATCCATTTCAAAAGCCATACAAAGAGTTAAGAAATGACGATTCATGATTTTTCGTTTTGGGGAATTATACGATATGTTACTTAACCCAGAGACTGTTTTAACCTGAAATGACTGTTTGATTTCCGTAAGACACTTGAAAAACATGGTGGCATTCAGGTGGTTTACCGCTAAGGGAAGGACTAGGGGGTCTAAATACAACTGCTCAAGGTCATATTGATATTTGGTTAAGGTTTCAATGAGTTGATTGGAAATGGCTATTCTATCTTCGGCAGTTTTGGGAATTCCGTTGTCATCTAGAGTGAGCCCAATAACCGAGCAATTATATTCGAGAACTAAAGGGAGCACTTCTTCAATACGGTTTCTTTCCATGGAAATGGAGTTTATTAAAACTCGGCTCTTATCCCCATGAACCGCAGCCAAACCTCTTTTAATGGCTGCGGCTGAAGTGCTGTCCAGACATAAGGGCACATCGGTTACCTCTTGCACCGTTCTCACCAGCCACTCCATATTAGGCGCTTCATCCCCTTGAGCTGTATTGAGATCCAAATAATCAGCTCCTGCTGCGGATTGCCTCAGTGCCAAATCCTGAACAGCAGCCGTGTCTTTATTATTAATAAACTGACGTACGCTAGGAATAGAGCTGTTTAACTTTTCGCCTATAATCAACATCGTCTCTAACCCTCCCCGAAGTCAAAATTATGAAATCTATGTAAGCTGTCCTGTCAGAGTTTACCGGCATCACCTTCCTTATTAAAGTCCTGAAGTTTCCCCCTTAAAACAAGTTTAACCCTACATACAAAACGGTATTATCACCATTGCAGTAGGGTATTGAAGACAAGGCTTACTCTGAAAATCGATAGGGATTAACATCAGCTTGGAGAACGATAATTCTAGCCTCTGTAAAAGCACTAATCGATATCAAAATAAATAGTCTAGATGTATATACATATATTGTAATAATTATTAATTTATTTAGAATGTATAGATAACTTTATCTATTTTTAAAATAGTATCACAACTCCTTTGTCTGGTCAATAACACCATGATGATGGTCTCAAAACTAAAGAAACCTTGGTTCCTCGGTTTGCGCTGATTGGCACGGCCAAAGACTTTCGCCGCGCTTATGTCTCCCTATGGTATCGGCCCAATATTATAAGATTCCTTAGAAAAAAGGATCCGGTCTCAGCATCCCGAGACCGGACCTCCTCCAATTCCTAAAATATCACGATAAATTTTCAGAGCTTCCGTAACGTCGTTGGCGTAAAAATCCGCACCCGTGTATTCTTTAACCTCTTGATTTACCGGGTATCCTCCTACCACAACTTTTACTTGATCTCTAAGCCCTGCGTCTGTCAACAGATCCACAACTTTTTTAATGGAGCCCACACAAAAAGATAACAACACACTAATCCCTAAGATCGCGGCCTTCGATTCACTTACGGCTTGAACGAATTTCTCAGGTGTCACATCAACACCCAAGTCTATTACTTCTAACCCGGAGGATCGCAAAAGATAGATGATAATGTTTTTACCCAGATCGTGAATATCTCCTTCGATGGTACCCATAACAATCGGCAGAAATCTATTATTGGTCCCTTTAACAGGAATGTGGGGCTCCAGGATCCTCATAACTTCTTTAAGAATCTCTTCGGACATAATCAGATCGGACAAAAAATAATCACTGTCACTGTACTTCTCTCCGACTATTTCCACACCCCGCCGGCAGCTTTCTATGATATCTACAGCAGAGTGCCCGGCCTGAATTCTTTCGTTGACCAACCTTAGAGTTTTTTCTTCATCCAATTCTGCCATCGCTATTTGTAGTTCGTCTTCCACCTCATGAACCCCCAATTAGCTTAGTCTTTTTTATACCAACCGTCATAACTCGTCAGTTTATACCTGTCTCCCCTGTAAACAGCTTTGCTCCACCCCACCGGCTTAAGGTCTGAATCAAAAATTGTCTGTTCTATAAGAAATACCGGGGCATAAGGCGGAATCCCAAGAATTGCAGCTTCTTCCTGACTACAGGAGGCAACCTGTAAAACCTTCTTCGAACTGACCGGCACATATTCCGTATGCGCTGCTATTAAACCCGGCAAACTCGGATCTTTTAGTTCTGATTCAAGGATTGGTTTGCTCTTGCTGTAGATTGTGTATTTTACCTCATAGGATAGCCGTTCATTTTCGGCCGAAAGCACCGTTCGAAAAAACAGAAATCGTTTGTTCTCTTCCTGAATCTGAAACTTAGATTTCAATTCTTCATTGGCCCGGATAATCTTAGCTTCCAATAAAGTAGTTTTATAATTCAACCCTCTTTGATTGATTTCCTGATTAAAATCATTTAATTCAAAGACGATGTTATCCAGTTTAGGGGTAGCAACGAAGGTGCCTTTACCCTGCTGAGCATAGACCATGCCTGCAGCCACCAGTTCAGAAATTGCCCTGCGTACCGTCATACGACTTATTTCATAGCACGTAGCGATATCATTTTCCGTCGGCAAAGACTCTCCGGGCTTCAGATCTCCTCTGCGAATTTGTCCTTCGAGCAGCTTAAATAGCTGATAGTAAATGGGGATCACTGAATTTTTATCGATGGCTATTTCTTCTCGGCTCACCAAAAACACCTATTCCTGCTTTAATTGTCTGCAAATTGCAAATTTTTTTAAGTTTAACATGCCAAAATCGGGGTGTCAATGATCTAAAGGATCTAAATGACTAATAGGGATGAAGGAAAATCTCCTTCACCCCGCTAAAAAAACCATCCCGAACCCTATAGACCTCAAAGGAAGGTAACTTCGCCCACAAAAGTGAACTCATTACATGGAGAGGCGATAAGCTCTTCCGCTTATCGTCATGGCCGGCGGTTCACTTCTAACGCACAAACACGTGAGCGAGCCTCGGATTGCTGAGTACTTAAAACTCACAACTGTTGGCAGTTCTAGGAAATGCTATAACGTCACGAATATTCGACATTCCTGTCAGGTACATAATCACCCGTTCAAAGCCCAGTCCATACCCGGCATGCTTCACACCGCCGTATTTTCTAAGATCGAGATACCAGTGATAATCCTCTTCCTTTAAGCCGAACGCCTTCATCCGCTCTTCGAGAACCTCAAGACGTTCCTCCCGCTGGCTTCCGCCAATAATTTCTCCGACTCCCGGTACCAGGAGATCCATGGCTGCAACCGTTTTATTGTCGTCGTTAAGCCGCATGTAGAAAGCTTTTATGTCCTTTGGATAATCCGTAACAAACACGGGTTTCATAAAGATCTTTTCCGTCAGATAGCGTTCGTGCTCCGTTTGAAGATCTATGCCCCAATGCACAGGATATTCAAACTGGGAATTTTCCTTTTCCAAAAGTTCCACGGCTTCAGTATAAGTAATTTGACCGAAATCAGAGTTCAAGATATTTTCCAAGCGTTCGAAGAGAGTTTTATCAACAAATTGATTGAAAAAGGCCATCTCTTCGGGAGCATAATCTAAAGCATACTGAATAATATACTTCATCATTTCTTCTGCCAATTTCATATTGTCGTTCAGCTCAGCGAAAGCAATTTCCGGTTCGATCATCCAGAACTCCGCGGCATGTCTGGCCGTATTGGAGTTTTCGGCACGGAACGTTGGTCCGAAGGTATAGACATTGCGGAAAGCCATGCAATACGTCTCGACATTAAGCTGACCGCTGACCGTCAAACTCGTTTCCTTCCCAAAAAAATCCTTGGCAAAGTCAATGGCTCCTGAGTCCGTCTTTGGCAGATTGGCCGGATCTAAAGCCGTTACCCTGAACATTTCTCCGGCACCCTCGGCATCACTTCCCGTAATAATGGGGGTATGAACATAGACAAACCCTTTTTCTTGAAAAAACTTGTGAATGGCATAGGCCACTACAGACCTAATGCGAAAGACCGCGGCAAATGTATTTGTTCTTGGACGCAAATGAGCAATTGTCCGCAAGTACTCAAAGGTATGGCGCTTCTTTTGCAAAGGATAATCCGCACTTGAGAGGGCCAGAATCTCTATATGTTCCGCCTTCAATTCAAAGGGCTGCTTTGCTCCCGGTGATGGGACAAGGGTCCCCTGGATACGAAGGGCAGAGCTAATGGTTAACTTGCCAATTTCCAAAAAATTAGTTAAGCTTTCGTCAAAAACCACTTGAATGTTTTCAAAAAAACTACCGTCATTGATTTCGATAAAGCCGAAGGCTTTCGAGGTGCGAATGGTACGAACCCAACCAGATATCTCCAACGTTTGGTTGAGAAACTTCTCTGTCTCTCTGAAAATTTGTTTTACCGTTACCGCTTGCATCAGCTTTCCTCCTCAAAAAGGTCCCCTTGAGGGTTAAGAATTTCCTGATTAACAATTATACCTGATTGGCACCTTAACTTCAAATGAGGGTGAAAGGGCGGCCGTTAGCTGACAAACCTCGTACTCTGGGTTTTCAATTCCTCCATTAAGACGATCAACTGCTCAACACTGTCGCGAATTGAAGTAACCGTGGCACTCATTTCTTCACTGGAAGCAGCAATTTCCTCTGAGGCACCGGCATCTTCCTGGGACATATCATTAATCACCTGAATCGAATGAGCTATTGTTTCGCTCATCCGGACAACTTGCTGAACTTCTTCGGACATTATCCCTAATGAACTGGAAACACCCTGCATTCCTTGAGAAATATCCATAAACCGTTGCAGAGCTGTTTTTCCAATCCCGACCTGCTCCTGAATCAAGGAGAAAGCTTCTTCCGTTGAGAGGGCTGAAGCCTCGACGCTGCGAGTCACTTGATCAATGAGCTCAGCGATCTGTTCGGCGCTTTGATGAGAACCTTCCGCCAATTTTCGAACCTCTTCAGCCACGACAGCAAATCCCCGTCCGGCTTCCCCGGCGCGAGCAGCTTCAATGGCAGCATTAAGAGCAAGGAGATTCGTTTGCTCAGAAATTCCGGAGATAATTTGCGTGATCCCACGGATCTTTCCGGTTTGATCTTTAAGGCTCTGACTTGCCGTTTGAATTTCCTCCACCTTAGAGGCTGAAACGCTCATCTTTGCAGCTAAATCCTTCATCATTTCCTCACCCTGCTGTGTCCGCTCAGTGACATCACTATTACTATGTGAGATACGTTCCATATGTCCGGCCAATGATAAGACGCTTTGATTTATTCCTGAACTTTGTTCTCCTATTTCGCTTGTGCTTTGAGCAATTTTTTGAGCACCGATCGCCACTTGATTAATGCTCTCGGCGACTTGTTCGATTCCTGAAGATGTTTGATCTGTGGCCACTGAGATTTCCTTGGTCGAATCCTCAACCCGGTTTAACGCTTTGTTGATCGAGGAGCAGATATCCTTCGTGTTTTCCACCATCTTTCTCATAGCCAGAGCCAGTGTCCCTATCTCTCCGAACCAGTCAGTCCTAATAGCCGTTCTCAAATCGCCTTGGGCTAATACCTCCGCATTTTCGGCTAATTCAATGAGAGGACGTGTGAAACTCCGGGAAAATATGTAACCTGCAAAC
>JGI2924J29684_1077152_pt1 | contig 14043 bp, 15 predicted proteins | sample BenlonsequencITS_FD_29684 | JGI IMG/M metagenome (IMG submission 29684)
ACGAACGAGCTCGCCCCGCCGGTCTCCTCCCATTACCCCGTTCGTCTTAGCCCACGCCCAAAACTTCTGTCACTCATTAAGCTCTCTCGTGATGACGAGAATCTTTGATTCTCGAACCACTTGACTCCGAGGCGATTCACCCCTTTCTCGTCGTTACTCGGCGGCATCCTCGCAGGGTATCTCGAGGGGCCGGACGTAAGCGACGGATTCGCCGCCGGCGTCGTTGCCGGTCTCGTCTACGGCATTCTCGGCTACGTCATGTTTCTCGCGCTCGGCGGACTCTTCATGGGACTCGTGGGTGCGCCGGTGATGATGGGTAGTATCCTCCTCTTTGGAATCGCCTTCGTGATCGTCTACGCTCTCGCATTCGCAGCCGCCGGTGGCGCGCTCGGCTCGTACCTGAACGAGGAGTTCGGCGACGAGATCGGCCGTATCTGATACGGTTTACTGTAAGTCATTTCCGGCGCAACCGCCGCACGGGTCGCGGTTGCGCCGGTACATCGTTACAGCAATCCGTATGAGGTGTCGGTCACACTGCTCGAGTTGCAGTAGTGGGTCAGTCGTTTCCGGGTCGAAAACCGAGATAGTCGACGAGCGTTGCAACTGATTCATCGACGAGCTCTGTTCGTATACGACCGAGTTCGCGATCGATATCGTCCGGATCGAGGCTAGCGACCGCCCACGGCAGGATCGAACTGTCTCTCGGCAGCCCACCGTCGACCACGTCTTCGTCGTCGATCGGAATCCGTTCGTCGTACCAGGTCTTCGTGGACAACGTCAATGCGATGTACTGTTCGCCGTGAAACGGCATTTCGGACGTGTTGACGACCAGCCAGGGACGGCCCGCGTCTCCGTCTTTGAACGGGTCGTCCGCGTACACGACGTCGCCTCGAGCGTTCGTCATCTCTCTTCTGTCGCGTTCTCACTCGCTGCAATCCACTCGTCGCGGTCCTCTTCACCGTACATGTCGTCGAACTTGCGCGTGATCCTGTGCAGGTCGTAGGCTCGTTCCAGGCGATCCAGATCGTCCGTAATCGCCCAGTACGGACCCTTGTGTCGAACGAGGTCTCGTTCCTCGAGTCGCGACAGGACAGGGTGGATCGAATTCTCGTTGACCTCGGTTCGACGGGCGATTTCGGTAGCCTTCCACGCCCGATCCCTGTTCTCGTAGAGGAATCGAACGACCTGCTCCGGATTGCTCAACTCGGTCAGTTCTTCCGGAGAGCGTTCGTCGAACCGGTCGATGTCGATCGACATTTGTCCGACATACGGTACTGATCGTATTAAGTGTATCTCGTATATCCTCTGTATCTGCAGCCAGTCCAAAGACTACGATCCGCTCTCTGCCACTTTCCGGGGTCCGCCCGACGCAACTGTACCTCTCGAGCGAGAAACTCGCGGGTGCGGAGACGTTCCGGATCGAACGTGCAGAGTACGACTTCGAGGTATACCTGCGATGTCTCGAGTAGTGTGAGGAAGTCGACGTCGAGGTGATCGACGACTTACACGGTCAGGTCGTCGGTCCCGAAACGTATCAGAAACTGTAGGTTGGCCGCTGTAAGCGAGTCAGTGGCGACGATTAGACGGAATCTACCGACGACGCGGCGACTCGAGTTCGATATCCGCTTCCTCGAGTAACTCCTCGACTTCTTCGCGTTTCTCCTGGTGGTCCTCGAGAAACTCTTTCATCAACTGTGCGGCCTGTTCCTTGCAGCCGCCACAGAGGCGTTCGCCGCCGACGCACTCGTCGTAGACGCGCTTGGCGAACTCGTCGTCGTCGCCGGCGAGCAGGTAGGCGTACAGTTCGTAGACGGGACACTCGTCTGCTTTCCCACCTTTCTCACGCTGTTCTTCGGCCGTCTCACGGCCGCCGGTCGTCGCTGCCTGTACTTTGTCGTAGCCGTCTTCGGGGTCGTCAAGCAGCGAGATGTGGCTGGCCGGGATCGACGAGGACATCTTCCCGCCGGTGAGCCCGGTCATGAACCGATGATAGATCGAGGACGGTGGCTGGAAACCGTAGCCACCGTTTGCGACCTCGACCTCGCGGGCGAGCTCTTTGGCTTTTTCGCGGTCGATCTCGAAGGCGTCGACGTGGCTCTCGTAGACGCGTTTCTCGCCGTCGATCGCGTCGATCAGCGCGTCGAACGCGTCGTCGGTCGCCCGCCGGCTGAAGAAGCGAGTACGGGGTCGAACCGGCTCCATGCCGCCTTCCTCGAGTTTCGTCAGGAGGTCGTCGAGCGTGCTCGCGTCGATCGCCAGCTCCTCGAGCGGCGTCTCTGCGATGGCTTTGGCGACGTGCGTACATCGGAGCTGGTCGTCGTCGAACGCCGCGGGCTCGAGTCGCTCGTAGCAGTCGGCGACCACCTCGCGTTCGTCGGGTTCGAGTTCGAAACTGGCGTAGGCCTTGGAGACCTTGAAAAAGCGCATTCGTTCGGCGAGGTCCCGTGCAAGTCGGACGTGGGGGTCCTGGTCGGGACCGACGGGGATGACGGTCGGCTTTGGCTCCTCGAGTTGCGGGTAGAGGATGTCGGCCATCTGGGTAACGACCGACTGCATGTGTGAGACGTCGGTCTCGCCGTCGAAGCCGTAGATCGACTGAAACTCCGAGAAGTTCGCTTCCGCACCGAGGTCGAACGCGAGGTCTTGGACGTCTCGATTCGTGGACTGACGGTAGAGCACCCCTTCCTCGGGGTCGAACCCGAGCGCGAGCAACGAGAGGAGGTAGCTGCGGGCGTGCTCGTCGATCTCCGCCCAGCTCATCCCGCGGGCCGAATTGGCCTCGAGGTCGGCGATCAGGGCGTAGGCGTCTGCGCCCTGCTCCTGGTGCCAGACGATCTCGTCGAAGACGAGTTTGTGCCCGATGTGTGGGTCGCCGGTCGGCATGAACCCCGAGAGGACGGCTGCGGGTTCGTCCTCGTGCATCGCCTCGGCGACGGAGCGGTAGTCCCGGTGTCCGAAGATGACGCCGCGTCGCATCAGGTAGTGTGGATTCGGGACTTCTTCGAGCACCTCGTCGAACTCCTCGATCCCGAACTCCTCGAACAGCTTGCGATAGTCGGAGACGGCCGAGGAACCCCAGGGGTCCAGTGCGACTTCGTCGACGGTGCCACCGTCTGCTCGCGGGGTCGACGCCCCCTCGTCGTCTGCATCCGGCCTCCCACCATCCGCGAACGGTTCTCTCGACTCGGACTCCTCGAGCGGGTCGTCTCCGGTCATTACCACGGTTTTGGCGCGCCAGCGCGCAAAAGGCTTCGGCTTCGATCGTCGCGATCGAGCCGCGTCGGATCACGGATACCGACGCGTATACGGAACCGAGGCGAGTCACTGGCGCTGGTCGTGTACGATCCGTCATCACCTTGACGACCAGGCCCACAGCCACCTGCGAGACGACACGGTCACGACAGCGGCGAGCGGGAAGGAAACGCCTTTGATCGCCCGCTTCCCGTATTCGCCTGATGGAGGTCGCCGAAGTTCTGCCAGCGTTCGCCGACGCGTTCGCGTTCGAGGAGTTCAACCGGATGCAACGCGAGACACTCCCTGCCTTGCTCGAGTCCGACGAGAACGTCGTCGCGAGCGCGCCGACCGCGTCGGGCAAGACCGCGCTCGCGGAACTGGCGATCTGCAAGGCCCTCGACGACGGCGGCACCGCGCTGTTTATCGCACCGTTGCGGGCCCTGACCAACGAGAAAGAGGACGACTGGGATCGCTTCGAGGAACTGGACTACTCGGTGTACGTCGTCACGGGCGAGCGAGAACTGAACTCACGCCGCGCCCGCCACGCGGACATCCTCGTGATGACACCGGAGAAACTCGACTCGGCGACGCGCAAACACGACTCCCGGCGGTACGACTTCGTCACGGACATCGACGTCTGCGTCATCGACGAGGTCCACTTGCTGGACGCCGACCGGCGGGGCTCGGTACTCGAGGTCACGATTTCCCGTCTGCGACGACTCTGTGACCCCCGCGTCGTCGCGCTATCGGCGACGATGCCGAACGTCGACGACGTGGCGGCGTGGCTCGACGCCCCCGAGGAGACGACCTTCGAGTTTGGCGAACAGTACCGGCCGGTCGACCTCAACGCCGGCGTCAAGACCTATACTCACGGCGAGAACTCCTTTGCGGACAAGTACCGTCGGCTGTATCGGGCGCTCGACCTCGCGGAACCACACCTCCGGGAGGACGGCCAGGCGCTCGTGTTCGTCTCCTCGCGCCAGGACACGGTCCGGGCAGCGGAGGCTGCTCGAGACGAGATCGCCGGGCGCGATATACCGATGGGTGCTCGCGGCGACTACGACTTCCACACCGAGTCGAAAGAACTCGAGAACGACACACTCCGAAACTCCGTGTTAGACGGCGTCGCCTTCCACCACGCCGGCCTCTCGAAGAACGACCGCGACCTGGTCGAGGAGTGGTTCAAGGAGGGCCACGTCGAACTACTCTTTTCGACGTCGACGCTGGCCTGGGGCGTGAACCTCCCCGCCCGTTGCGTCGTCATTCGGGATACGAAGCTCCACGACCCGCTCGAGGGCGAGGTCGACATGAGCCCGCTCGACGTACTCCAGATGCTCGGGCGTGCGGGCCGGCCGGGGTACGACGACGTCGGCTACGGTTGGGTCGTCTGCGATACGGCGGAGGCAGACAAGTACCGGCGACTGTTGAACGAGGGCAAGGAGATCGAGTCCCGACTGGCCGAGAGCTTAGAGACCCACCTGAACGCCGAAATCGCGATGGGCACCATCACCGACCTCGAGGACGTGATGGACTGGCTCGAGACCACGTTTTACTACGAGCGCGGCCAGTCGAAACCCGAGGCCTACGACTTCCCGAACCTCAAGGGACGCGTTCGCGACTGTCTCGAGGACCTCGTTGCTCGGGGCTTCGTCGAGACGGGCGAGGCTGGCGATCTCTCGATCGAGGCCACGCCACGCGGCGTGCTCGCCTCGAAGTACTACCTGCGTCTCGAGACCGCAGCCTCGTTCGCTGGACTCTGCGATCGGACGGAGTCGGGACGCGCCCTCGAGACCGGCGACGTCCTCGCGGCGGTCGCGGGAGCGACGGAGTTCGAGTCAGTGTCGGCCCGCCAGGACGAACGTGATGCCGTCGACGCGGTGCTCGTCGGGCAGGAAGCAGAGGACCTCGAACCCGGCCAGCGGAAGGTGCTGGCGATCCTCCGGTCGGCCGCAAGTGGGACGACGCCCGCCGAACTGCAAAGCGACGCCTGGGTGATCCGCCGGAACGCCACCCGACTGCTGTCGGCGCTCGGTGCCTTCCTCGACCGGTTCGTCGGCCCGCACGCCGCCAACCTCTCGAGCAGGGCCGAGGCCCGCGCCGAGAACGGTGTCGCCGAGGACGCGGTCGGACTGACGGCCATCGACGGCGTCGCGTCGGGGCGGGCGAGCAAACTCGCCAAAGAGGGGCTGTCGACGCCGGGCGACGTACTCGAGGCCGGGATCGACGGACTCGCCGACGCCGGCCTCTCGGAGGGCGTCGCCGAACGCGTCTACGAGGGTGCCCAGTCGCTTCCCTCGATCGAGATGGAATGGGGGCAGTTCCCCGAGACGATCGCTGCCGGCGAGAACGCCGTCCACGAGGTGACCGTCCGGAACGTCGGCGAACCCGCACGCGCGGGGATCACGGTGACGGTGAACGGCCGCGAGATGACGAGCACGAACAGCTACCTGCGCGACGTCGACACCGTCCCGGTCGGCGTCTTCGGTGCCGACGCCGAGGAACTCGAGTACACCGTCAGCGTCGCGTTCCCGGAAGAGTCGCTGTTGCCTGTCGAACGGAGTCGAACCGTCGACATCCGGTGATCGTCGCTCACGACACGCGCTCGAGAACTCGCTCGCGCAACGCCGCTGGCGAGTCGACGACGACGTCGGCCGACGAACGATCGATGTCGCCGTGGGCGTCGATCCGGTAGGCGACGACGTACGTTCCCGCTCGAGCGGCCGCCTCGATGCCGTTCTCGGAATCCTCGACGACGACACACTCCTCGGCCGGCACGCCGATCTCCTCGGCCGCGTGTTCGAAAACATCCGGCGCCGGTTTGCTCGCCGCCTCGACGTCGTCGGCGCTGATCACGTGGTCGAACGCGCCCTCGAGGCCGAATCGCGCTATCACCATGTCGATCCAGTCGTGGGGCGACGAGGAGACGACCGCGGTCGAGACGTCCCGGTCGTCCAGTCGCTCGAGCAGGTCGTGGGTTCCGTCCAGCAGCGACACCTGCTCGGTGTAGATCTCTTCGGCGGCCTCCCTGAACCGCTCGACGAACTCCTCGCGGGAGATTGCGGTCCCGTACTCCTCTTCGAGGTAGTCGTAGATATCGCGGTAGTTCATCCCGCTGAGTTCGGCGAGGTCGACGTCGTCGTCCGGGACCGCGGCGGGGAGGATCTCCGCTCGTTCGAACTGTACCCAGTAGTCCTCGCTGTCGACGAGGACGCCGTCCATGTCGAACAGTACTGCAGACATCGATCAGCCGAACACCTCGCCCCGACGCTCGTGGACCATTCGCTCGGAGACCGCGTCCGCGACGTCTTCGCCGAACTCCCGTTCCAGGAGCCACAGCGCCAGGTCGATCCCCGACGTGACGCCGCCAGCGGTGAGCACGTCGCCGTCGTCGACGACGCGTTCGTCGACCACGTTCGCGTCCGTCTCTGCGAGGTCGTCGACCGCGACGTGGTGGGTCGCGGCCGGTCGGCCCTCGAGCAGGCCCGCTTCCGAGAGGATCATCCCGCCGGTACAGACCGACGCGACGGTCGCGCCGGCAGTGTAACACTCGTCGACGGCCGCCGGGATCGAGCCATCCTCGACGACTGCCCTGACGCCACCTTCGGTCGTCCAGCCGCCGCCGGGGACCACGAGCAGGTCGGGTTCGCCCAGCGTCCTCTCGGGTTCGACGCACAGCCCGTGACTCGCGGTGACGAGGCCGTCCTCGTCGGTGTCGCCCTCGAGCGTGACGAGTCGCGTCTCGAGGGCGACACCAAGTTCGGCCCCGTTCTCGAAGACCTCGTAGGGACCGATCGCGTCGAGTTCGTCGAAGCCGTCGAACAGTACGATTTCGGCGGTCGTCTCGCTCATACCCGATCGTCTTCTCCCGGCAGACAAACCGCTTGCGCCTGCCGAGGCTCGACGGCTTTCTCGAGCGACGATGCCGTCGAGTTGTGACTGCGTACCGACGGCGATAGCTCCCCTTACCGCTGGTAGTGACAGCCTTGGAAGAGTCGCTCGCGCTGAATAGTCACAGCGGGAAAGTGAACTATATGTGATGGATCGTCCATGGGGTAGGCGTGACTCTCGAGACGTTGCTCCACCGGTCGCTGTCGGCACTGGGGTATCCGACTGCGACCCACGAACTCGTCAATCGGTACTCGGAGTCGACCCGGCTGGACGTCGATTCGACCGCCCGGATCTCGATCGGCTGCCTGCTCCGGGGGAACGTCGACCTCGGTCCGTACGTGCGGCTGAGTCGTGGCTGCGTCGTCGGGGGTGATGTTACCATCGGACGCCGAACCAACCTGGAACCCGACTGCGACGTCGTCGGCCACGTCGAGTTCGGAAACTACTGTGCGGTCGCCAGGGAGAGTACCTTCCAGCAGACCAACCACAAGACGAACCAACCCTCCCAGCAGATGAAACTGTACAGCGAGGTGCTAGACAGCGAACTGCCGCCGACCGAGGACGGCCCGATCACGGTCGGCAACGACGTCTGGATCGGTGCTGGGACGACCGTCCTCACCGGCGTGACGATCGGCGACGGCGCGATCGTCGGCGCAGGATCGGTCGTCACCGGCGACGTGGAGCCCTACTCCGTCGTTGCCGGCGTCCCCGCCACACGCGTCAAGTGGCGATTCCCCGCAGACGTCCGCGAACGGCTGCTCGAACTCGAGTGGTGGGAGTGGGACGAGGAGACGATCCGCGACCGTCGCGATTTTTTCGAACGCGAACTCGACGGCCTCGATTCACTCGAGGAGACCCTCGAGATCGATCGCCGACCGTCGGTCGCGCCCGCGCCGGTGGCCGAAGACGACTAGGTGGCGTGCTCGAGGGCGACCTCCCGAATCGCTTCGAAGACGGCGTCGTTTCCGGCGGCGACGAACCAGTCGTCTCCTGTGTCCGTCCGGAGGCCGCTCTCCACCGCGAACAGTTCCCCGAGTAGCTGTTCCTCCCGGTCCGGTCGGTAGCAGACGATTCCGTCCAGCCGGCCGCGCGCGAGCAGTCCCCAGTGGACCGTCGGACTCCAGCTCTCGAGGCGACGCTTGCATCGATCCTCGATCGCCCGATCGATCGCCGCCGAAACCGCCGCGTGCTCGGGGTCGCGTTTCACGTCGTGGCCGATGACCGAGACGACCGTCGCCGCGGCCGGTTCGAGCTCGCTGTCCGCCGCGACCGGCTGTCCGTCGTGGCGGACGCCGTGGTCACGACGACCGACGTACAGGTCGTCGCTGACGGGCGCGTAGACGACGCCAAGGACGGGCTCGGAGAGAGCAGCATCGTCCGGACCCTCGAGTACCGTGATTCCCGTCGCGAACGACGGCAGTCCCGCCTCGAAGTTGTTCGTCCCGTCGAGCGGATCGACGAGCCACAGACACCGGCCGCTGCCCTCGTGGACGCCAGACTCCTCGGCCTCGATCGGGTGATCCGGGAACCGATCGTGGATCACCGCGAGGATGCGCTCCTCGGCGGCCGTGTCGGCACTCGATTTGACGTCGTGTTCGCCGGCATCGACCGTCGTGGTCCCGGATCGATAGGCGTCACGAAGGTACGCGCCGCCGGCTTTGCAGGCTTCGATAGCGGTCGTCTCGAGTGCATCGAGCGAGGGAGTAGTCACGCGTCGATCCGTCTCGGCGCGCGATAGTGTGGATTTCGAAACAGTTTCCCCGATCGGAGCCGCCATCGAGAGCGTATGGACGACGCACAACGACAGGTCGCGGCGTTCGTCGAGGAGTACGGCCTCGAGACGCCGCCCGCGTTCAGGCTGCTCGATCTGGTCTCCGAAGTCGGCGAACTCGCCAAAGACGCGAACGTTTCGACCGACTACGGCGACGACCCGGCCGCCCTCGAGCTCTCGTCGGACGAGGTCGGCGACGCACTGTTCGCGTTGCTTGCCCTCGCGGACGATCTCGAGATCGACGCCGACGCGGCGCTCGAGGAGGCACTCGAGAAATACGAGCAACGGATGGACGGCGGTTCGGATGCCCCGGGTTCGGGCAGGTAGTTAGTCAGTCTTCGATCTCGAGCACCGTCGCCGCCGCCTCGCGAACCGGCTCGAGGGCATCTTCGGGCGCGTAGACGCCGAGTCGCCAGATCTCGCGTGCACAGGCGTCGAGGCCCGAAACGAGCGAGGATCGATCCTCGAGTCGACGGGGTTCGCCGTCGACGACGATCCGGGCGCGGGATTCGGGCGAACTGGGTTCTCCCGGACTGTCGAGAACGACGTGTTCGGAGTCGACGTCGGCGATCTCGGCGATCTCGCGCTCGAGATTCCGCGTCCGATCGTACTCGAGCCCCCTGCACTCCTCGGGAACCTCCTCGCGTCGCGCCCAGACCGCCCGCTTGTAGAGGTCGCGGTTCCGGATGCGATCGGCGAACCCGGCCGTCGGCTCGTACTCCTCGAGCGTCGCGAGCAGTTCGGAGTCGGTCAGCCGCGCGAACCGTTCGGGGTCGACGACGCCGTCCGAGAGGAGTCGCTCGCTCGCCCGGTCGAGCATCGAACCCGCGATACGGGAGACGTGGTGGCGGTAGACCGTCGCGTTCATCAGCGTCCGGGCGATCAGCGCGCTCTCTGCGGTTGCGACGTTGCCGTCCGCGAGCGCGAGTTCGCCGTCGACGATCTCGAGAGCGTACAGCAGTCGGGCGTGGTCGATCGTCCCGTAGGGGACGCCGGTGTGGTGGGCGTCCCGTACGAGGTAGTCCATCCGGTCGACGTCGAGGGTGCCGGCGACGAGTTCACCCAGCGGCCCGCGGCCGTCGACCGTCGCCGCGACCGCGTCAGGGTCGAGTCCGTACTCCTCGAGTACGTCGCCGAGTTCGGTCTCCTCGAGCAGCCAGCCGATCTCGTCGTGGTGTCGGCCGAGGTGGCGTTCGATCGCCGCCTCGGTCTGGTGGCCGAAGGGGCCGTGACCGACGTCGTGGACGAGCGCGGCCGCCCGGAGCCGGTGGGCCAGGTCGTCGTCGATCGACAATCGGTCGACGGCCTCGGAGGCGAGGTGGTAGACGCCCAGGCTGTGCTCGAACCGGGTGTGGTTCGCGGACGGATAGACGAACTGGACCGTACTCAACTGGCGGACGTACCGGAGCCGCTGCATCGGTTCGGTGTCCAGCAGCGCCTCCGCCGTGGGCTCGAGTTCGATGTAGTCGTGGACGCTGTCCTTGATCGTGGTCATACGTGTACACTCGCGAGCGGACTCTTAGCCGCGATGGTCTCGAACGCCGTCGGTAGTGCCTCCCGTGGGTTACAGAACCGCACGGTCGATCTGGCGGTAGGTCTCCTCGAGCGTTCCGGAGTTGTCGATCACGACGTGATCGCGCTCGATCGGTTCGAACGCCTCTTTGAACTGCAGGTGTTGTTCGAACTCGGCGTCGCTGACGGTTTCCGTTCGGCTCTCGAGGCGGTTCCGGACGACGTCGACATCGCAGGTCACGAGGACGTACTCCACGGCGGCGTCGACCTCGCTCGCGACCGCGGCCACCCGGGCTCGAAACCGTTTCGCGCGGAAGGTTGCGTCGAGAACGACATCCCGGTCGGCCTCGAGTTCGGATCGCGCACAGGAGAGCAGTTCATCGTAGGTCGCGGCGGTCTCTTCGTCGGAGTACTCCGGATCGGGAAACAGCCGTTTCCGGACCTCGTCGCTGCGGTATCGCTCTGCGGACAACTGCTCTGCGGTGTAGGCGGACGCGACGGATTTGCCCACGCCTGGCAGACCACAGTAGGCGATCAGTGTTGAACGGTCCAAGTCCACGACGGGGAGTGTAGTGTACTAGTACTAAACCCGACCGAATTCGACGCGTCTGGACGCTCGCCGCTCCCGCCAACTATACATTCGGTTGAAATAACTCTAGCTACTGTGTATATATAGCCGTTCGGAGACCAATTATCATTGTCTTTAAGCCGATCCGATTTAGGTACTACACATGGTTCAGAAACCAGACTGTGGCGGTAGCACCCGGAGAACGTTCCTGAAAGCGACGAGTGGGGTGGCACTCGCGACGGGGGTTGCTGGCTGCATCGGGGCAACCGACGACGGTGCCGTTCGGTTCGTTCTCAATCCAGCCGAAGAACAGACCGACATCCTCGAAGAGTACACGCCAATGAAAGAATACCTCGAGGAGGAGACAGGGGCAACTATCGACCTCACTCGTGCCGGCAGCTACGTCGAGACTCTCGAGGCGCTCGAGACCGACCAGGCCGACATCGCCGACACGTCGCCGACGGCGGTCCCTGCCGGCGAGGGCTTTGCTGATGTCCTCGGGATGCGAACGGCCTTCGGCGGCGCGCTGTACTTCTCGACGATCGCGACAACGCCCGACAGCGACATCGAGGAGCTCGCGGACCTCGAAGGCGGCTTGATAACTACGGGCGCGCGTATGTCGACCAGCGGGACGCTCGCGCCAAGTGTGATGCTGTCCGAGGCCGGTATCGATATCGGTGACTTCCCGGAAGGTGACGCGAACGACCTGGAAATTCGGACGGCAACGGACCACGACACCTCACGGGAACGGCTCGTCAACGACGACGATATCGTCGCGGCCGCGACGGGTGCGTTTGCGTCTGCACCCCAGATCCCGCAAGAGCAGTTCGACGAGTATTCGGAGTTCGTCGAGCACTCCGCCGAGTACGACGACGCAGGTTCGGATCTCGAGGACGGCGAGCCCGAACTTCAGTTGCTTGCCGTTTCGGACCCACTGCCGCGAGCACCGATCATGGCCCGCAGCGAGTGGGACGATCCGGAACGAGAGGACATCGAGGAAGCGTTGCTCGCTGCCGGTGAGGACGACCTGATCCCGGACGATGTCGATGAGGACTACGAACTCTGGTTTACGGGAATCCAGGACGCCGACCAGAGCGACTACGAACCCATCCAGGAGATTCTCGACGAACTCGGCCTCGAGTTCCAGGACTTCGACGATGATGAATAAGCACAGGACGACGGATAGATAAACGGGCAGCCAGGAAAATAAGCTACCACTCTTACAATGTCCGCAATACGAGTAGAGAACCTAACAAAACGATTCGGTGAGACCGTCGCCCTCGACGATGTCTCTTTCGAAATCGAGGAAGGCGAGTTCACTGTCGTTCTTGGGATCTCTGGATCGGGGAAATCAACCCTACTCAGGTGTGTCAACGGACTCACAACGCCGACAGAGGGGCAGGTTATCGTCAACGGAGAACCGGTAACGTCTCACCGCAACGACGTCGCGATGGTTTTCCAGCAGCACAACATAATCGGGGGAATGAGCGCGTATTCGAACGCTCTCAGCGGTTCGCTGGGCCGGACTGATCTCCTCCCCAGCCTGTTCCGGTTCAACGACCGAGAGGACAAGCTCCAGGCGCTCGAGGCGCTCGAAATGGTTGGGCTGCTCGACGAGGCCGAGCAACGCGCCGGCCGCATGAGCGGCGGTCAACAACAGCGCGTCGGCATCGCCCGTGCGCTCGTTCAGAAACCGGAAATTCTGCTAGCCGACGAGCCGGTCGCAAGCCTCGATCCGGGCAGCGCACAGACGGTCATGCAGTACCTGCGTGGCGCGGCCGAACAGGAGGGACTGTCGACGATGATCAGCCTCCATCAGGTCAACCTCGCACGTCAGTTCGGCGAACGGTTCATCGGCCTCGCCGACGGGGAGGTCGTCTTCGACGGCTATCGCGAGGATCTTACCTTCGACGTGATCGACGAACTCTATGGCGGTATCGACATGGAAGAGTTTCTCTCCGGGGACAATGGCGACGACCCCACCAGGACGGTGGTACAATGAGCCCGGAAACGTCGGTCGAACAACGACTCGAGCAGATTCGACTCACGAGACGCGTTCGGTGGGTACTCTACGGGCTTCTGTCGATCGCTTTCGCCGCTGCGTTCTACGCTTCTTTGCTTTTGATCGAGTTCTCGCTGCTCGACCTCTACAACCAGTGGTCCGGGTTCGCCGAACGACTCCCTCATTACTCCCCGAACTGGGAAGCCATCTTCGCGGAGAACCTGCTACGCGAGTCGGGCATCACGCTCGCGATGGGTTTTGCCGGGACCGTCATCGGCATTCCGCTCGCGCTGTTGCTCGGAGTCCTCGGTAGCGGCCGCGTAACTCCCTATCCGTTCAACTTCATTTTCCGATCGGTTATGGGCGTCTCGCGTGCGATCCCAGCGCTCGTCTGGTTCTTGATATTCGTTCCGCTGGCCGGGCTGACCGCCGTAACCTCGACAATCGCAATCGCGGTTAGTACGATCGGCAACCTCGGTCGTCTCTTCACCGACGAACTCGAGGAGGTCGAGGACGGCCAGATCGAGGCGATGGAGACGACCGGCGCTTCGAAACCGCAAACGGTCGTCTTCGGGATGCTCAGCCAGGTCAAGACATCGTTCATCGCGTGGACGCTGTACATCTTCGAGGTGAACGTCCGCCAGGCCGTCACGCTCGGTCTGCTCGGTGGTGGCGGTATCGGGGTCTTCATCCAGGTACAGCAGGATCTGCGCGCCTACGACAACATGATGGCCGGTATCGTCGTCGTCCTCGTACTGATCGTCGTCGTCGAGATGGGCAGCCAGCGTCTCCGATCGTACCTCCGCGACGACGAGGAGGCCGATGGTCTGATCACACTGATCGTCGGTATCCCACAGCGGATGGCCGAATCCGCAATGAAGTAACGGGCGACAGTTCTGCTTTCGCTTTTCCTGATCGTCTCCGTTCTCTTGACACCCGAATTGTGACTGCTGTTCGAGAGTGCCACCTGTCGCCGGTGTCTAACTCCTAGTACCGTCCCAACCGTCGACTGACGGGTCGAATCGAGCGACACCGCCAGATTCGACCCATCAGTTCAGGCTTGGCCCG
>JGI2924J29684_1077151_pt1 | contig 14040 bp, 12 predicted proteins | sample BenlonsequencITS_FD_29684 | JGI IMG/M metagenome (IMG submission 29684)
GAGAGAGAGAGAGAGAGAGAGAGAGAGAGAGAGAGAGAGATGAGTGTGTGAGTCAAGTGTGTGATTGAGTGAGTGCGTGCGTGAGTGAGTAAGTAGAGTGTATGAGTTCCTATCTCGTTGACCGGCGTCGGTCAGACTGGAGAAACACATGATAAGTCAGCGCGACGGCGTTCGATCGACCTGCGAGACCAGTAACTGCTCCCGTCCCAGTTCGCCTCAGTCGTCGCGTTGCATCGCGATCTCGAACCAGGGGCAGAGCCGGAGTTGTCGATACCACTCCGGATGGTCCTGCAGTCGGTCGTAGGGTAGCCACATGAGTCCGGCGACCTCCGACTCGTCGGGGTCGAGTTCGCAGTCGTCGAGCGTGAGTTGCAGGACGGCACAGACCTCGTGTTCGAGGCCCGCGTTCTCGAAGTGGCGCCGGTACTCGAAGCGGTCGGTGAGTTCGACGTCGTCGTACTGGTCGGGCGTGATTCCCAGTTCCTCCTCCAGGCGCTCTCGCGTGGCGGCCTCCTGGCTCTGGCCCTCGACGGGGTGTGAGGCGACCGTGCCGTCCCAGTAGGTCCCCCAGAGACGCTTCTCGGGGGCGCGCTGGGCCAACAGGATGTTCCCGTCCCCGTCGAAGACGAGCGCGGTGAAGGCTCGGTGGCGGATGCCGTCACCGGTGTGCGCCTCGAGTCGGTTGACCAGTCCCTGCTCGGTGTCGTTCTCGTCGACGGCGATGACGTCCTGGCCGGCGTTCGGATGCGATTCGGCCGCGTCAGGATCGGTACTCATACGCCCAACGTGGCGAAGGGAGCCCAAACCAGTATCGACTCGGTCCGACGCGAGACGGGGTCACCGTGACAGGAGCGGGTCAAAAGTGGATCGTCGCGTCACTGGTGGGGCTCAGCCTGCGTCCGGATCGGGTCGATAGCCGTCGCCAACCAGGACCGAGAACGAGTCGGACGCGACGTCCAGTTCCAGGTGCGTGGCTTCGAGCAGTTCGCCGTCGAGACTGTACTCGACCGGTCGTTCGTCACAGGCGATGCGGACGGAGGGCGTCCGATGGCGGACGATCGACTCGCCATCGCGATCGAACAGGCGGCCGAGTGCCGCCTCGCCGACGAGTTCGGACGGCGGCGCCCGCTCGATGACCACCACCTCGAACAGGCCGTCCTCGACGTTCGCCTGGGCCGTCCGCGTGCCCGAGAACCGGCGTGCGTTGCCGACGAACACGAACAGCGCCTCGCCGTGCCAGTCGGGACCGTCGGTGACCTCACCGCCAACGTCGACGGACAGCGGCGGGGCGTCGAACGAGGCGACCTGTTCGAGCGTGTTGACGACGTAGGCGAGGACGCCGAGCGAGGCCTTCTGATCGGAGGACGTCTCGGTACTCGCCTGGGCGGTGACGCCGCCCACACAGGAGTTGACGAACACCCGGTCGTTCGCGAGGCCGAGATCCAGGGCTCGTCGACGACCACCGTCGACGACGTCGAACGCGTCCGCGATCCCCGCGACGCCGATGTTCGCCGCGAAGTTGTTCCCAGTGCCGGCCGGGACGACGGCGAGCGTCGTCGAATCCAGTGCCGACGCTTCCACGATCCCGTTCGCCACCTCGTTCACCGTCCCGTCGCCCCCGGCGGCGACGAGCAGGTCCGCGTCGGCGGCTTCCTCGCGCGCCACTCGGCGCGCGTCGCCCGCTTGCTCGGTCAATCGCGTCTCGAAGCCACGCTCACCCGCGCGTTCGACGACAGAATCGACGTGGTCGCCGCCTCCACTTTCGGGATTCACCACGACGACCCCTCGCTCGAACCCGGGAGCTGTCATGAGTGTCACTCACGCGGAGAAAGTGCAAAAGTCCCTGGCCAGCATACTACCTTGACGTGTACACCGTCGACCTCCACACGCACACGCGATTCTTTCACGGGCGCCGAGCGCTCGGCGACCGATTCGACCCCGTCGGTCACCGCTTGCTCACCTGGAGCGCCGCCAGACGGGGACTCGACGGACTCGCGACGACCAACCACGACTACTACACGCCGTTTTCGGCGGGCCGGGTCGTGACCATCCCGGGGATCGAGATCTCGACCGATCGGGGCCACGTCCTCGTCGTGGGGCCGGACCCGCCGTCGGAGGTCACCCCCGGCGAACTGACGCCCACCGAGGCAGTGGAGTTGGCCCACGACCGCGATTGTGCCGCGATCGTCGCTCACCCGTTTCGCAACAGCACCGTCCGCGAGGTCGACGACGTGGCCTTCGACGCCATCGAGGTCAACGGGAAGCACCCGCGATCGCTCCCGCTGGTCGAGAAACTGGCCGAGACGTGGGACCTCCCGCTCGTCGGCGGGAGCGACGCCCACTATCCGTTCGAAGTCGGTCGCGCGTACACGCGGATCGACGCCCCGGAACTCAGCCCGAACGCGGTGGTCGAGGCGATCCGGGACGGCCGCGTCGAGTATCGGATCGACCGCGGCCCACTGGACCGGTTCGTCCGTCGACTCTACCGGCGCGTCCACGAGCGAAAAGGCGTCACCCGTGCGTTCGAGCGCCTCGACACCGGACCGACGCCAGGCGTGGGGACGCCGCCGGAAGAACCGACGACCGAATCGACAACAGCGTCGGCGGATAGAGACGATGACGCAGGATCGTCCCCCAACGGCGAGGATCGGTCCCAGTGAGCGACCGATCACCGCCAGTTGGCGGAAACGCACCTGCCCCAGTCGAGAACAGCGTGCTCAGCCGCGCTGTTCGTCGAGAATCAGGCGGGTCTTCGTGTCGACGACCTCGTCTTGCTCCCGTGCGCGCGTGATGAGACTATTGATGCCACGCGTGTCGGCGGCGTCGACGACGAGAACGATGTCGTCCTCGCCGGAGACCTGCCAGGCGTAGTCGACCTCGTCCCACTCGGCCATCCGTGCGGTCGTCTCGCGGGCGTCGACGTCGACGGCGACACCGATCTCGAGCATCGCCTTTACGTTTCCCGTGCGCGTGGCGACGGTAAAGCGCTCGATGACGCCGTCTTCGGTCATCCGATCGACGCGGTTTCGGACCGTTCCTTCGCTGGTCCCCACCGTCTCGGCGATCTCGGTGTAGGGCGTCCGCGCGTCTCGTCGCAAGACGGCGAGGATTTCTCGGTCGAGGTCGTCCATTGAGATGCGACGATAGGGTGGGGTCGCACTTGATGATTACGAAAATCGTAATTCAGCTTCGAAGACAACATTTATAGCCCTGGCACGAGTTCGTATCTCGTAATGCCACCGGCCTACGTCGCACTGGAGGGCGGCCACGTGATCGAGGGGCGTGGACGTTCACCGGGTACGGCTCGCGGGGAACTGGTTTTCACGACAGCCTACACAGGATACGAGGAGAGTCTGACGGATCCGTCGTACGAAGAACAGATCCTGACGTTCTCCTACCCGCTCATCGGGAACTACGGCGTCCGCGAGGAGCGCCTCGAATCCGAGCGCGTCCACCCGCGGGCCGTCCTCGCACGCGAGTTGACCGACGACGTCGCCGACTGGCTCACCGAGGAAGGCGTGCCGGCCGTCGACCACCTCGACACCCGCGATGTCGTCACGGACATCCGCGACGGCGGCGCCATGAAGTGCGGGATCGCCGTCGGGAAAGCCGCGACACCCGAGGACGCCCTGGCCGAACTCGATCGCTGCGTGGGCATGAGCGACCACACCGAGATCGGCGCCCAGGTCAGCGTCGAGTCGACGGAGACCTACGGCGCCGAAAACGACGGCGAGACGATCGCCCTCGTCGACTGCGGCGTCAAGTTCTCGATGATCGAGTCGTTCGTCGAGCGCGGCGCGACCGTCCACGTCCTTCCTCACGACGCGACGCCGGCCGACGTTCGCGACGTCGACCCCGATATCCTGTTCATCTCCAACGGTCCCGGCGATCCCGAAAACTACGGCGAGGCCGTCTCGCTCGTGCAGGACCTCGTCGACGAGTACCCCGTCGCCGGCATCTGTCTCGGCCAGCAGATCGTCTCCCTCGCGCTGGGCGGCACGACCGAAAAGATGGCGTTCGGCCATCGCGGCGTCAACCAGCCCGTCATCGACCTCGAATCGGGACGCGTCGTCATGACCACGCAGAACCACGGCTACACGGTCGACGACCCCGGTCCGCGCCTCGAGGTCGCCCAGCGCAACGTCAACGACGAGACGCCCGAAGGTCTCACCGGCGTCGACTGCGACGTGATCACCCGCCAGTACCACCCCGAAGCCAACCCCGGCCCCGAAGACACCCTCGACTTCTTCGACGAGGTCCTCACGATGACCGACGCACCCTCATCGCGCGCGATCCCCTGCGACGACTGAACGCAACACGCACAGCAGGTTTCTTCTTCGCTTGTCGTATCGAGGTACCTTCGAGCGCTCCAGCAAAGCGAGCGTCGTGGCTACCGAACGTCCGGCGCCGTGACCCGCCGCGTCTCGTCTCCGTCGATCAGGACGGCGACCGGGAGGACGAACGCGTCGCGCAACCGCACCGCCATCGTCGTCGACTCGGTGTCGGCCGGACAGCGACACACGACCTGTTCGGCGGGGCCCTCGACGGGAGTGATCGCCGCCGGTTCAATGTCGAGCGCGTTCGCGATCGCGTCGCGGGCCGTCGAGCCAGGAGGGTCGGGAACGATCAACGACTCGTCTCCGAGTTCCCACGCCACCCTGGCGCTGTCCAGCGTCGCGCGATGGGAAACCAGGTCCCGCGCGTCCGCCGCCGACGCCGACGACGGCAGGTGCTCGGTCAACACGCCCGGCGTCGACGCGAGCAGGTAGCGGATCGCCGCGTCGGCCGACGACGTTTCGACGTCGAAGTACCGGTGCCCGCGTTCCAGCGTATAGAATCGAACCGAATCGCCCTCGTCGACGAGAAAGACGCCGTCTCCGGCACCCGGCGTGGTCGATACCCAGGACAAGCAATCGAGAGAATCGATAGTACTGGCCGCCGTATCGACGAAGTCTCGGAGCGTATTCATCGGCCGTCACCGCGAGCTACACACTCCCACGTAAGTACGCTTTCGCGTCGTCGGCCCAGAGGCCACCCACAGCAGACAGTCACTCCCCACACCTATCGGCGAAACGGGGCCAACGCTTACGTGCCGGTCCGTGGCAGGTGAGACGATGACCGCGGACCGCCTGCTCGTGCCCGTCGCCAATCCCGAGACGGCCGACCGGCTCCTCGAGACGGCTGTCGACGTCGCGCAGGATCGTGGCCTCGAATTGCTCGTCGTGCACGTGATCGACGTCCCGTCGCAGACCAGTCTCGAACAGGCACGCGCGTCGATGGACAGGGAACCCGGCGAGTCCGTCGTCTCGCAGACCGTCGAGCGCGCCCGCGCCGCTGGCGTCGAGGCGACGGGATTGGTCCGATACGGCCACGACGTCGCGGGAAGTCTGGTCGATCTGGCGAGTGGCGCCGACGTCGAGGCGATGCTACTCGGCTGGCACGGCCGACCGCGTCGGCGCGACATCGTCCTCGGGAGCTACATCGACACGGTGCTTCGCGAGGCGGCCTGCGACGTTCTCGTCGAACGCGTCGACCGCGACAGAGGACCGATCGAATCGGTGTTCGTCCCCGTCGCCGGCGGCCCGCACACCGAGTACGCCGCCGAAATAGCGGGTTCGATCGCCCGCGAACGCGACGCGAGCGTCGAGCTCGCCACCGTGGTCGCCGTCGGGGCTGACGAGGAGACCGTCGAAGAGGCGCAGGCACTTCTGGCGCAGACGTCGCCCGCCCTCGGCGCCGTCGACTCGGTGGCGACGACCGTGCTTCGAAGCAACGAAGTGTCGGTGGGGATCGTCGATCACACCGCGGAACACGGCCTCACGATACTCGGCGCCGGCGGCAGCGGCCTTCTCCACCGGATCGTCGCCGACGACGTCGCCGAGTCGGTCGCCCGGCAGGCCGACAGCGACGTCCTGCTATGTCGGCAACGTGACCGCCCAGCGAAGACCCTCTTGTACCGACTCCAAGATGGACTCCGCGGTATCGGCCGGTGAGTCGGGATCACCCGTCCGACGCCGACCCGTTCGTCGCTCCCGCGGAGGCGGGTGGGAGGACCGGTTCCTCGACGTCGCGGCCCGTCTCGACGCGGTCCCGCGTGAAGTCACCGGGTTCGACGGTTTCGGGCGGCGGTCGCGATCCCGCGTACCGCGCCACGTGCGCCGAGAACAGCGGCGGCGGTGTCGACGCACTCACGATACCAGCTGGAGCGGACGCTTCGTCTGCCGGCTCGTCGCCGAACCAGACCGCACCGACCCGAACCGTCACCCACTCCGGCACCGCGTCGACCGCGAGGCTCGTTTCAACGTCCCAATCGGCACTGTAGACCGTCGTCGAGACGAACTGTCCGCCGCGTTCGTCGCGGGTTCTATTCGCCTCGTCGGCCCCAGCCCAGTCGAAATCGCCGAGCGGTTCGGCCGCGAGTTCGGTCAGGTCGGCGTCGTACGCGACCAGTTCGACGGTCCGAAGCGCGACGTCCGGCGAGTCGACGTTCTGGACGTGCACGGTGACTCGCAGGGGAACCGACACCGGCGGTTCCGACGCGAACGGCGCAGAAACGTCGACTTCCAGGCTCGTAAACGGCTCCGGTCCGCCGATGCACCCCGCAAGCCCGACTGTGGCCGTCACCCCAGCGACGAGCAGTCCGCGTCGCGACGGGTTCCCGGAAAGGCCCATTCGACCCTCGAACTATCACGCGAGGGGAAAAAGATTCGCCGAGACGGGGCTGGCCTGCCTCGGAAAAGTCTCGTCCGAACTCGGTTCCTCGCTTCGTTCGGTTCCAACTCGTTCCGCCCGCTCACGGCTTTGGCGTTCGCCTTTCCCGCGGTTCTCACGCGCTTTGCTCGCTCACGGGTCACGTGCGTTCCCCGTTCGCGCTTCCGAGGAACCTCGCTTCGCTCGGTTCCTCGCACGCTCCGAATCGCGCTCCTCGCGGCTCACGTTCGTTCGCCGCTCGCAATTACGCGATTCTCGCTCACTTCGTTCGCTCCGAATCGCGCTAATCGTGCTTGAACGACCGTTGTCCCGTAAAGGCCATCGCCATCCCATGCTCGTCGGCGGCCTGGATCACGTCCTCGTCGTTGACCGATCCGCCGGGCTGAACGACGGCCTCGATGCCCGCCTTCGCGGCCTCCTCGATCCCGTCCGGGAACGGGAAGAAGGCGTCCGAGGCCATCACGGCGCCCTCGGCGTCCTTGCCCTCGGCGTGTTCGTCGGCCTTCATCGCAGCGAGGCGGACGGCGTCGACGCGGGAGACCTGTCCCATCCCGACGCCGACGGTCTCGGTGCCGTCGGCGAAGAGGATGCCGTTGGACTTGACGTGTTTCAGGGTCTGCCAGGCGAAGACCATCGTCTCGAGTTCCGCGTCGGTCGGCTCGCGCTCGGTGACGACCTCGAGGTCGTCGACGGTGACCGACTGGAGGTCGCGCTCCTGGACGAGGCGGCCGCCGACGAGGGATTTTTCGGTAAATCGCTCCGACGGTTCGTCCCCGAACGACCCAACGTCGAGGACGCGCAGGTTGTCCTTCTCGAAGAGGACGTCGAGCGCGTCGTCGGTGTAGCCCGGCGCGACGACGACTTCCTTGAAGGAGTCGATGATCTGTTCGGCGGTGGCGGCGTCGCACTCGCGGTTGAGCGCGACGATCCCGCCGAAGGCGCTCATCGGGTCCGTGGAGAGGGCGTTCTCGTAGGCTCCGGCGAGGGTGTCGGCCGTGGCGCAGCCGGCCGGGTTGGTGTGCTTGATGACCGCGGCGGCGGGCTCGTCGAACTCCTTGATCAGGTTCAGCGCGCCGTCGGCGTCGTTGTAGTTGTTGTACGACAGCGCCTTCGCGCCCTCGTTCAACTGGTCGGCGTGGACCACGCTCGCCTCGTCGCAGGTCCGGTCGGCGTAGACGGCCGCGTCCTGGTGGGGGTTCTCGCCGTAGCGGAGGGTGTCGACCCGGTCGTTCGAGACGAGGCGACGGGTGGGTAGCCCATCGTGGTCCGCGTCCGCAACGCTCGCAACGTCGTCGGCCACGTTCACCTCGCCCCGTTCGATATCAACGGTTACAGCGCCTTCCGCGAACCACTCGACGGTGCGCGGGTACGCCCTGAACTCGCCCTCGTAGAGAACGCGCTCTTTCAGCGTCTCCTCGTCGTCGCCCTCGTAGATCGGCACCGGCTCCTGCGTCACGATCGGGCCGGCGTCGATTTCTTCCTCGATCACGTCGCCGTCGTCGTCCGTCGCGTCGGTGACAACGTGGACGGTACAGCCCGTCACCGAGACGCCGGCGTCGAGCGCGTCACCCCAGGCGTCCATGCCGGGGAACGCCGGCAGCAGCGAGGGGTGAACGTTGAGCGTCGTCGGCATCGCGTCGAGGAAAGTCTCCGAGAGGATGCGCATGTAGCCGTCGAGACAGACGAGGTCAACGTCGTGGTCCGCGAGTGCGTCGAGGACCGCCTCCTCGTGCTCCTGTCGATCCATTCCGTCCGCCTGCGGAACGACCTCGGTCGGGATCCCGCGGTCGGCTGCCGCCTCCAGCACCGGCGCGTCCGCGGCGTTCGTGAGGATAACCGCGACCTCGGCGCCGCCCGGTTGCCGATCTGCGATGTTCAACAGGTTTCGCCCCCGATTGCCCGCCATGCCGGCGATGCGCGTCATGCTCGATACTCCGGCCACCCGAATCAAAGGGGTTCTGATTCAGCGGATGGACTGACACGAGTCACCACTGGGCGACTGCCCATCACCGACTGCGCGTCGATCGGTCGCTGCTGCCAGTCGGCCCGACTGGTCGCCCAAACGATACGCTTTTTCGGGTTCGCGGGCGAGTCGCGGGTATGACAACTGTGGATTCGCTGTACGCCGTCTCGCCGCTCGACGGGCGGTATGCCGGGCGAACCGAGCCCCTCCGACCCTACGCGAGCGAGGCGGGCCTGATGCAGGCGCGCGTTCGCGTGGAGGTCGAGTACCTCCTCGCGCTCGCCGACCTCGAGGCGACGCCGCTTTCCATAGACGAAGAGACCCGAGCTACCCTCCGAGCGGCCTACGAGGAGTTCGACGCCGAGGACGCTGCCGTCGTCAAGGCGATCGAGACGACCGGGCACGGCCCGTTCGAGGCGACCAACCACGACGTCAAGGCCGTCGAGTACTTCCTCCGGCTCCAGCTCCCCGACGAACACGACGCCGTTCCGTGGATCCACTTCGGCCTGACCAGCGAGGACGTCAACAACCTCGCTCACCGACTGAACGTGCGCGACGCCGTGCGCGAGGTCCTGCTGCCCGCCCTCGAAGACGTTCGCAAAGCCCTCGCCGACCAGGCCCGCGAGTACCGCGATCGCCCGATGCTCGCGCGCACCCACGGTCAGCCCGCCACGCCGACCACGTTCGGCAAGGAGATGGCCGTCTACGCGAGCCGGCTCGACACCGCGATCGACCGCATTTCGGACGCGACCGATCGCCTGCGCGGGAAACTCGGCGGGGCGTCTGGCACCTATGCCGCCCACCACGCTGCCTACCCGGACGTCGACTGGCCCGTCTTTGCCCGGGCGTTCGTCACGGATCTCGGCCTCGACTTCGAACCCCTGACCACCCAGGTCAACCCCTGCGACGACCTCGCAGCCCTCTTCGACGCGTTCCGTGGTGCGAACCAGATCGTCCTCGACCTCGATCTCGACGACTGGCTCTACGTCTCCGATCGCTACCTCGGCCAGGAGGCCGCCGCCGGCGAGACGGGCTCCTCGACGATGCCCCACAAGGTGAACCCGATCGACTTCGAAAACTCGGAGGGCAACCTCTCGAAGGCCAACTCGGACCTGCAGTTCCTCGGCGAGTACGTCACTACCTCCCGCCTCCAGCGCGACCTCTCGGACTCGACGGTCAAGCGCAATATCGGGGCCGCCTTCGCCCACTGCCTGATCGGCTACACCAAGGTCGAAGACGGCCTCGCGAAGGTCACCCCCACCGAGCAGGTGATGGACGACGAGCTCGCGGCCACGCCCGAAGTCATCGGCGAGGCCGTCCAGACCATCCTCCGCCGCGAGGGCCGCGACGACGCCTACGAACAGGTCAAGGCACTCACTCGCGGGAAGCGCGTCACCATCGATGACTTCCGCGACCTCTTCGCCGACTTGGACGTCGACGAAGGCGTCCGCGAAGAACTGCTGGCACTGACTCCGGCCGGCTACACCGGCGTCGCGGCGGAGCTGGTCGACGAACTCGACGAGTGAGCGGCGACCTCGATTGCCGTCGAATCAGCAACGCTTTGCTATCGGAACGCCAACGCCCGATAATGACCGGAGACGCCATCGCCGGCGCGTTCGCGACCCCGGCGCTGATCGATCAGCTCTACCCCGAGATCGCGACGATCGCCATCTTTCTCGTCGCGATCGTGTGCATGATCGCGCTGGTTTACATCTCGATGACGTGGGACTGAGCCGCCACACCGATTTCAGCCGGTCCATCCTGGCCGCCGGCAACGCCGGACAGCGACTCGTCGGGGCCGCCGAACGATCTCCGTCCGCGTCAGTGTGACTGGGCTAGCGAGATGGTTATCCGGATATTCTATGCTCCTACCCCCGCTGTATTCCATACGCTAACCAGTACCCATAGCACCCATCACGTCAATTATCCGCACTGAAGCCGCGTCCATATGGGTACGAAAGTGCCCCGGGTGGTGATGATACCCGGGACGTGGCTTCCAAATCCCCACACGGGATTTGTCAGCCATGTTCCGAAACACACTATCGAAACAATAAGTCTCGTACGCCCGTTGGCCAGGGAGTCGTATCGCTATCCGTCGCTGGATCGAGCGTGTCAGCCGCTGTCCTCGTTCGCGCCTCGAGTGAGCGTCGGCGTCTGGAGTGCTTCGTCGTCCGTCGTGGTCAGCAAGCGGTTGTCGAGCCGGACGGTGACTCCGACGTCGTCGACGAACGCCGAGACTTCCGCCGGCGTGACCGAAAGTCCTTGCTCCGCATCGGCGCCGACCAGCCAGTACCCATCACGGGCGGACTCCTCCAGGGGTCGGCTAAGGGCGTCAGCTCCGCCGATTCTCTTCGCGACTGATCCCTGTCGTATAACGTCTGTGGGGTAATAGCGGATTGTGGCGGCATACCGGTCGGTTCCGGTCGCGGTGAGATCGACGATCGTCGGCGAATTGCTCACTTGGCGGACGACCGTCACGGACGCGTCACCGACGAACCGGAGATCGACTTCACGGTCGAGACTGGCCGTGTACGCTGCGTCCGCGACCGAGTAGCCATCGAGCAACTGGGTGAGGGTGGCCCGAATCGCGGCTGGAGACGGCGCCCCGTCGGTGAGTACGACCGCAACCGATCCGGCGGCGACGAGCGCGTCGCCGATCGGCTCGGGTGGGGTTTCGGCGAGCCAGACGACCGGCGTCGATACGTCGTCGATCGCATCGAACAGTAGGGGACGGTCGGCACAACGGATGCCGTCCTCTGTCGCCGGCAACTCGCAGTAGCAGGCGGTTCGATCGGCTTCGAGCGCGTCGTGGAGGGCGGCCGCCGTGGGCTGTTCGAGGACCGAGACCACTGCCTCGTCGTCGGTACGCTCGGCGAACCGACTGAACGCTCGCGCCCGGTCCGGGTCGGCCGTTACGAGCGTGAGGTGGGCCGAGTCGGTCGTGGTGCGTTCGAGGAACTGTCCGTGCTCCATTGCGTCCGGGCGCAGGCGGCAGGTTCCCGGCGTGTCGTCGGGGAACGTGTGAGCGCTCAGCAGTGCGCCCGGTCGTCTCACGCCGCTGGCCGGGTCGCCGTCGGCGGCTGTGCTCTCGCCGGCCGGAACTGTCGGCGGAACGTGCTCGACGGATCGGGCGACATCGATCCGCGCGAGTTCGTGAAGCAACGAGGGGAGCACAGAGACGTCTTCGGGCTCCGGGCGCAACACGGCGCGCTTCGGCCAGCGCGCCAGAAACGGTGAGAGCACGTCGCGCGGCACGTCGAGGTACTCGAGCAACTGATCGGCGAGGGGCAGGTCGTAGAGGTTCGGCGGGTAGAACGGCAGTTGCGGTGCCAGCTGGTCGTACTCGGCCTTCTTCAGCGACTGGTAACCGTCCGCTCTCACGAGCGAGTCGAGCAGCAGACACCGGGAGAGGATGTCGGCAACGCGCTCGTCGAGGCTGGCGCGCTCGGTGACGAGCGGTTCGACGTGGCCGTTCTCGAGGACGAGTTCGGGGGCGTCCGCTGGGGTAAGCTCGGCGCCGAGGTAGAACGCGAGCGGCGCCACCCGATAGCAGTGTTCGTACGTCGGGGGAATGCGGATCTCCACGCCGGTCTCCGGGATTCGGAGCTCCGGCGGCACGTGCAGTTCGTTCCCACGCTCGATCGCTGGCGGGTGCTGTCTGAGCGTGGGCCAGGAGCGCTCGCAGGTGAACTCCTTGATCGAGGACGCCAGGTAGGGGAGGGCCTCGAGGAGGGTTCCGGGATCGTCGGGGACGGTGATGGTCGCAGACGGGTGTGAGCGGAGCGAGCGGGCGCCGATGGCCACCGACGTCGGCTCGTCGAAGCGCAGGTCGACGATCGCCTGATCGTCGTCGATGTGCTGTTCGGCGCTGACCGCCGCGTTCTCGATCCGGAGGTGAATCTTCACCGTTCCGGTGATCGAGGCGTAGTACGTCCCGTTCGGAACCTCGTTTCGGCCGTCGGAGAGTTCGGCCACCGGTGTCCCGTTTCCGTCCCAGAGCGTTCGGCCGACCGTTCCCTGCAACCGCATCCGGGAGACGGTGACGGAGACTGCATCGTCGATGGGGAACAAGAACAGGTCGGGCATCGCTGGCTCGAGGCCCGGCTCCCCGTCGACCTCGATCCGCACTTCGGCACGTTCGATGTCGTCCCCCACGCGAACAGTCGAGCCGTCCCGTTCGATGGTAACAGGTGAGCTGGGACTGCGATCCATCACGTCTTCTGGCTGTTCGTCTATGCAGGATATATTTTTGCCGTCTCCGGTCTGTGCGACGATCGTGCCGTTCTGTCACAGTTGGGTCGTCGAGCTGCTGGCGTGGTAGCCACGACGATCCGAAGACGCTCGGGTCGTGCGTGTTGCACGTGGACCGACTGGTGTGATCGCTCGCGGTGACAGCAGTAGCGACGACCGTCCACGTGCTCGCCGTGGAGCTGTCAGGGACCACCCTGTACGACTTCCTGGAGCGGGCAGTCGTCGGCGTCGGCGGTGGTCAGAAGACGACCGTCGAGACGGACGGCGAACCCGTCGTTCTCGACGAGCGAGGCGACCTCCGCCGACGTGATGGGCAGGGCTTGCCTCGCGTCCGCGCCGACCAGCCAGTAGCCGTCGTGATTGCACTCCTCCAGGACGCGACCCACGACGTCTTCCGCGCTGACGGGTTTGACGGCCGTCCCCTGCCGGACGACGTCAGTGGGGTAACTTCTGATCGTGAAGGCGTAGCGGTCCTCGTCGAGCGGGCGGACGTCGACGACCGTCGGCGTTTTGCTCACGCGGCGGACGACCGTCACGGACGCGTCACCGACGAACCTGACGTCGACTCCGTGATCGACGTCGGCCGTGTACACCGCGTCGGCGACCGAGAACCCGGCGCACAGCTGGTCGAGCGCACCCCAGACCGCCCCCAGGTCCGGTTCGTCGTCCGTGAGCACGATGGCGATCGCCCCAGCAGAAACGAGCGGTTCGCCCGTCACGCCGGGCGCGACGTCTGAGAGCCAGACGACCGGCGAGCCGACGGGCCCCAGCTCGTCGAACGAGAGCGTCCGGTCGGCACAGCGAATTCCCGCTTCGGTAGTCGGGATCTCACAGTACAGGGCGGTTCGATCCGCCTCGACCGCGTCGCGGAGGGCGGCCGCCGTGGGCTGTTCGAGGACCGTGATCGCTGTCTCGTTACGAGCCTGGTCGGCGAATTGTCGGAACGACCGGGCCCGCGCCGAGTCGGCCGTCGCGAGCGTCAGCGATGCTCCGTCCGGCGTGGGACGTTCGACGGTCCGTGCCCGTTCCATCGCCTCCGGGTGCAACCGGCAAGTTCCCGGTACCTGCGCTGGGAACGTGTGGGCGGTCAGTAGCGCATCCGACCGACGCTTTTC
>JGI2924J29684_1077150_pt1 | contig 14039 bp, 14 predicted proteins | sample BenlonsequencITS_FD_29684 | JGI IMG/M metagenome (IMG submission 29684)
GAAGGAAGCAAGGTGAATCGTGATCTTACCGATATCGAGCAGACGGTAATGGAGGGGATCATTGTTCGGATACTGGGAAACCTGCGGGAAGCGTGGAGTCAGGTGATCGACCTCCGTCCCCGTCTGGGACAAATCGAAACGAATCCGCAGTTTGCCCAGATCGTGCCGCCTACGGAGATGGTTGTCCTGGTTACCCTTGAGACGAAGGTGGGTGAGGTGGAAGGTATGATGAACTTCTGTATTCCCTACCTGACCATTGAGCCGATCATTTCGAAACTGTCGGCCCAGTATATGTACTCTTCGGTTCGCAGTGGCGCCACCACCGAGAACCTCAATATATTAAAAGATCGCCTTTCGACCGTGGCCATTCCGGTGGTCGCCGAGATCGGCGAGATGAATCTTACCGTACGGGATGTCTTGAGCCTTCGGGCGGGAGATGTCATCCGGCTGCCGGATGTACGGGTAGGGGATCCGATGACCATCAAAATCGGAAACCGAAAGAAGTTCGAGTGCCGCCCCGGTCTTGTCGGGAACAAGGTTGCGGTACAGATAGTGCACAGACTCGAGGAACTCGGTAAGGAAGAGTTCGAAGAGCTTGTAGCCGAGGAAGGGGAATAGCATGAGCGACGGCTCTCTCTCACAAGACGAAATTGATGCTCTGCTTCAGGGCGGAGGAATGGACTTCGGTGCTGCGGACAGCGGGGCCGATCAGGGGCTTTCGCCTCAGGAGAGGAACCGCTTTGCGGAATTGCTTGGCGGAATCGTAGGCCCCCAGGCCTCTAATCTCTCGGGAATGATCGATGAGAATGTCGATCTTAAGGCCCCGACGGTAGAGGTACTCTCTCCCGGCGAGGCGGGCTCCGGTCTTCCTGATCGGCTTGTCGAGATCAAAATCGATTATAGCGACGGTATTTCCGGGGAGCATTCCTATCTCATTCCGGAGGATATTGCCGTTCAGATAGCCGGGAAGATGATGGGTCAGGAGGGGGTCGAACTCAATGAGGCGGCCCTGTCGGCTATTGAGGAGGCTGGTAACACCCTTGCCGGTTCCGCGGCTACGGTGATCGGGGATTCCATCGGTAAAACCGTGATGAATGCTCCCGGTGATACCAAGCTGATTGATTCGTCCGATATTCGCGTTCCTGCAGGTTCTTCGCTGGTTCGTGCCAGCTATCCTCTGGTTATCGACGATACACCGCCCAGTTATCTCTACGAGATTTTTTCCATTGGTGCCGTACAGGAAATCCTCGGTGCATCGGCCGGGCCTGCTCAGTCGGCAAATGCCGGCATGAATATGAACCAGCAGCCGCAGGTTCAGGGCGGAGCCCCTGGAGCCATGGGTGGTACAAACATGGGGAATATGGGTATGAATAATATGGGCATGGGCGCCATGCCCGGTTACGGAGGCGGTCAGGGAATGTACAACCAGGCCAATGTGCAGCCTGTGCAGTTTCCTCCGCTGAATCCCCAGATGGTAAGTGGCGAACAGGGTAATATCGGTTTGCTGATGGATGTTTACATGGAGATGACCGTTGAGTTGGGAAGGACAAAACGGCTCATCAAAGACATCCTGGGGATGGGAGAGGGAACCATCATCGAACTTGATAAGCTTGCCGGTGAACCGGTAGATATATTGGTAAATCATAAGTTAATCGCCAAGGGAGAGGTCGTCGTTATCGACGAAAACTTCGGCGTTCGTGTTACGGAGATCGTTTCGCCCATGGATAGGGTGGAGGGGTTTTCGTGATGCGTTAGATTCATCGATAAGCCGCATCGAACGGGGAACGATGCGGCAAACGGGAGGGGAATAGATGAATTGGACACTCAAAGGGGTGGTCCTGGCTCTTATCTTTTGTACAGCCATGATAGCGCCCTTTACTCTTTTTTCTCAGGAATCGGAAGATACCCAGCCGCTAAGTGTACAGGAAAATGGGCCAGTCGACGAACAGGATTTGGTTGTCAACGATGCCCAGCAGCCGTCCGTTCAGCTTGAAAGTGAGCTGACGACCTTCTCAGGCTGGGATTTCCTTCGGATGGTGCTGGTCCTTGTCGCCGTCATAGCCGTTATCTATGCTCTTTTTCTCTTTCTCAAGCGAATCGGTCATCCGAAGAGCGGGGGCGGAGATTTGATTACCCTCTTTGCAAGCCAGCCACTTTCCGGCAGCCGTGCACTTTACCTTGTCGGTGTCGGAAACGAGGTCTTTCTCATCGGTTCCGCCGATGGCGGTGTGAGCCTCGTTTCCAAGGTGGAAGATAAAGAGACCCTCGATCGCATAGCCCTTGTCGAATCCACTCAGAAAGTAGGTGGGAAGAGCTTTACCGGTACCTTTCGTTCGATTTTCGGTGATGCAGCCCGGGGAAGCGGTGGTGATTCCGGGGTCCATTTTCTTCAAAAACAGCGGGACCGGTTGAAGAAGCTATGAAAAAGCGCATAACGGTTATTCTTCTATTTTTACTTTTCGTTGTGGGCGGTAGCTCCTTTGCACAAGAGCGACCTACCGAACGGAGCGACAACGGTATTACCGTTCCCTTTATCGATCTCACGGTTCGTGAACCACAGAGTAATCAGGAGGTTGCCCTCTCGATACAGCTTCTGCTTTTTCTTGCGGTTATTACCCTTTCCCCTTCGATCATCATTCTTACCACCTGCTTTCTTCGCATTGCCATTGTCTTCGATTTTATAAAGCGAAGCCTCTCTCTTCAGCAGGTGCCTCCCAATCAGGTAATGATGGGGGTGGCGATTTTCCTGACGATTTTCATCATGTGGCCGACGGGAGAACAGATATATCAAAACTCCTTCCGTCCTTTTGCCGATGGCGAGATCGGCATCCAGGAGATGTACGATGAGGCTGCTGCGCCTTTGCGACTCTTTATGTATCGCCAGATGGACGGCGATCATGAGAATATTCAGCTTTTTATGCGTATGAGGGGATTAGGAAAACCGGAAAATTTTTCCCAGGTTCCCACCTACGTTCTTATTCCCAGCTTTGTGCTTCATGAACTAACCGTAGCCTTTAAGATCGGCATATTGCTGTTTGTTCCGTTTATCATCATCGATATGGTGGTTGCCTCTACCCTTATGTCCATGGGCATGATTATGTTGCCGCCGGTCATGATTTCTTTACCGTTTAAGTTGATCCTTTTCGTCCTTGTCGACGGATGGGATCTTATTACACAGCAATTGATTCTCAGTTTTAAATAGGGAGGTAAAAGGTGACGTTGGGTTTTGCAATAGAGCTTATTCGAAGTGCTGTTTTCCAGATTTTGGTACTCTCCGGTCCCGTGCTTCTGATCGGGGTCGGGGTTGGTCTCATCATTTCCATTTTTCAGGCGACGACCTCGATTCAGGAACAAACCCTCACCTTTGTGCCGAAGATTGCCGCTATTCTGCTGGCGCTCGCTATTTTCGGTCCCTGGATGCTTCAGACGCTCAAAACCTTTACCATAGATTTGTTCATGGTGATCCCCAGGATAGGAGGATAGTGTAAGCCTTGAATATCGATGCCTTGACCGGTGGTGCACAGCTTCTTCTCCTCCTTTTCGCGCGCATTTTTGCTATGCTGGCGGTCGCTCCCGTCATGTCCAGTAGTGCCGTTCCCGGAATCGTTCGCGCGGTTTTGGCCCTTCTTTCTTCAATTATCATCTATCCGTGGGTGGCTGAATCCGGTTACCCCATTCCCGAGGCCGCTCTCCAATACGCCATGCTCCTTTTGGGCGAGGTTCTCATCGGTGTGGTGATCGGATTTATGATGACGGTGGTTTTTACCGTTTTTCTGGTTGCCGGTCAGTTTTTCTCATTTCAGATGGGCTTCGGGGCGAGCGAGGTTTACGACCCCCTCGCCCAGGTGGAAATCCCGTTGATGGGGCAATTCCTCAATCTGGTTGCCATGCTCGTCTTTCTTATCAACGACGGCCTGCGAAAGCTCTTTCTCTACGGTGTACTCGGCTCATTTCAATCCCTTCGCGCCTGGGACCTCTTGGAACGCCGCCAGCAATTCGCCACCCTTGCTGTCCGGTCAATGGTTGATCTTTTCCGTCAGGCGATGATCATCAGTTTCCCTATTCTCGGAACGATGTTGCTTGTTTCTGTGGCCCTCGGTCTTCTTGCAAAGGCTGCCCCGCAAATGAATCTGCTTATGCTCGGTTTTCCTCTGAAAATCGCCATTGCCTTTTTTATGATGTTCGTTACCATGCCTTTTCTCATGGAGGCCTTCGGGAAGATGATCGATGCTGGTTTTGTCGAGATGGCCGGTTTTCTGACGGGCGTTGTGCCACAAGCAGGGGGGCTATGATGGAAACATTGTTGCGTCCTTTTGGTAGCCCATTCGCCGAATCCCGTTGGAATATCGATCTTCAGTGGTTCGCGGCCGAGGATGAGGGACGTACCGAGGATCCTACAGAGCAAAAAATCAGAAAGGCACGGGAAGAAGGTAAAGTTGCCAAGAGTTCAGAGTTTACCTCCTCCCTGGTTCTTCTCTTTCCCATTGTTGCCCTTGGTATTTTGGCGCCTCGCATGTTCGGTACCATGGAGGAGATGCTCCGTTATTATCTTTCGCTCCTTTCCGAAGCTGACCTGACAGGTGAGCAGATTGTGGCTTTTTTCCGGTACTTTATCAGGCTTGTGGCTCCCGTTGCCAGCGTTGCCGTTGCCGCCGCTCTTTTCGGTAATATCATCCAGGTCGGCTTTCTCTTTACATCAAAGCCGATTACTCCCGATTTTTCAAAGATCGTGCCCCGTTTTGGAAAATTCATTCAAAGGAGTTTCCTCTCCGGTGAGGCACTTTTCAATTTGATGAAATCTATTTTGAAGGTCTTGATTATCGGGATCATCGCCTATATCAACATAAAAAATAACCTCGATATTTTTGCCTTTTTCGTGAATGCTCCCTTTGAGGTCGCCTTTAGTACCATTGGAAGTGTCGCCTTCAGGATTCTTGTGGAATCGAGTATCGCTCTCTTGGCCCTCTCTTTGCCCGACTATCTTTTTCAACGGCGTCAGCACCGGGAATCCCTGAAAATGACCAAACAGGAAATAAAAGAAGAGCGGAAAACCATGGAAGGAGACCCTTTGATAAAAAGCCGGCTAAGGGAGCGGATGCGCGATGTTTTAAATCGGAATATGATCAGGAAGGTGCCCGAAGCGGATGTCATCATTACAAACCCGACCCACTTCGCCGTTGGCATGGAATGGGAGCGGGAGCGAATGGTTGCTCCCATGGTGATTGCCAAGGGACAGGATAATATGGCCCAAAGGATCAAGGCCATTGCGCGGGAGCATGATGTTCCCATTGTAGAGAACAAACCCCTTGCCAGGGCCCTGTACGCGGAAGTCGAGGTCGGAGAGGTTATCCCTGAACGCTACTACGAGGTGATGGCCACCATTCTTGCTGAGGTGTATCGTGTAAACGGAGGATCAAAGGTATCATGATGATAATGGTAGATGGAGGCCTGTATGGCTGACGTACATACTCTTATTGGGAGGACCCTTCGCAATGAGCGAAGCGATATGCTTGTCGCTATCGGTGTCATTGTTATCGTTGGGATGCTCATTATTCCCCTGCCAACGGTTCTGCTGGACCTTCTCATGAGCTTTAATCTGATGTTGAGCCTTCTGATTATTCTTATTGTCCTGTATGCAAAGCGTGCTCTTGATTTTTCGGTTTTTCCGACCCTCCTGTTGGTAACCACTGTCTTCGGACTGGCTCTTAACGTCAGCTCAACACGATTGATCCTGAGTCAGGGTATCGACTTCGACGGTAAGGTGGTAAAGGCCTTTGCCACTTTCGTCACGGGGACAAGTGGAAGTGAAGGACTGGTCATCGGATTTATCATCTTTATCATTCTCATCGCCGTTCAGTTTATCGTCATCACCAAGGGATCCACGAGGGTTGCAGAGGTAGCGGCTCGTTTTACCCTGGATGCTCTTCCCGGAAAGCAGATGGCGATCGAAGCGGCCTATAATTCCGGTTCACTGACAGAGGAAGAGGCCACCCGTCAGAAGAACGATCTCCAGCGGGAGGTCGATTTTTACGGCGCCATGGACGGTGCCAGCAAATTTGTTTCTGGTAACGTCAAGGTTAGTATCCTCATCACTGCCATCAATGTCATCGGTGGACTTATCGTTGGGACAACGATCCACGGGGAGCCTTTGGCTCAGGCCGCGAATACCTATGTTTCCCTTACCATCGGTGATGGTCTTGTCAGCCAGTTCCCGGCCCTCCTTATCTCCACGGCCACCGGTCTGATCGTTACAAGGGCCATAAGCGACGGGACCTTCGGAAGCGATATCTCAAAACAGTTTACTCAGCAAAGCAGGATCTACTGGATTGCCGCGGTTTGTCTGGCCCTCCTTGGCTTGCTGCCCGGTTTCCCATGGTATATTCTGCTCCCGTTGAGTTTCCTTTCCGGCTTGCTTGCCTACCGTCTCGGCCGTAAGGAGATAAAACAGTTTGAGGCCGAAAAAAGTGCCGAGGCGCAGACTCCCGAGCGTTCTGCTCCCGCAGAGATGAGCCCCGTGGTACCCCTCGATCCGTTGAGCCTTGAACTCGGTTACGGCTTGATTCCTTTAGTCGATAAGGATCAGGGTGCCGAACTTCTGGACCGGATCACCCGAATTAGGCGGGAGGCGGCACTCGAATTGGGACTTGTAGTTCCGAGGATCCGAATCATCGACAATATGCGCCTGGAACCCAACGAGTATTGCGTCAAAATAAAGGGTGTGGAAGTGGGGCGGGGTAGTATCCGTGTGGGACACTTCCTTGCCATCAATCCCGGAACCGCAGCAGAAGAAATTCCGGGTGAGGCGACAAAAGATCCTACCTTTGGGCTCCCCGCGCTCTGGATTAGCGAACAGGATCGGGATGATGCTGAACGGGCAGGCTACACAGTAGTGGATGGTCCCTCGATTGTCGCCACCCACCTGACCGAGGTGATTAAAAAGCATGCCTTCGAAATGCTCGGGCGGCAGGAGGTCAAATCGATCCTGGATACCCTTCGGGAAGATTTTCCCGCGGTTGTCGATGAGGTTTCCAAGGCCCTTAGTCTTGGGGAGATTCAGAAAGTGTTGCAGGGATTATTGATCGAACAGGTTTCTATTCGTAATATGGTACCCATACTTGAGACCTTGGCCGATTTTGGTCCCGTTTCAAAAGAAACATCTTTTCTTGTGGAAAAGACCAGACAAACCTTGGGTCGCCAGATTTGTCTCCAATATGCAGGGGAAGAGCGAGTTCTCAGGGTTCTGACCATCGCACCTGCTCTCGAGCAGATGATTGTCGATGCCCGAGTCGATACGGCATCGGGTCCTGTTGCGGCCTTGGAGCCGGGAATATATCGGCAATGGATACGGGCCGTCACCAATGGCATTCACACGGTCCAGCAGCAGGGGGTTTTTCCTGTTGTTCTTTGTTCAGAGGCTGCAAGGTTACTGGTAAAGAAAAGTATTCAGCGGGAGCTGCCCGAGATAGCGGTGCTTTCCGTTCCTGAAATAGCCGCCGACATCGATACCGAAGGGGTCGGTGAAATCAACCTGGATGAAGAATGAGAGCCCAAAGGAGCGAAAACGATGCAGTACTTTACTGAACAAGCCTATACCCACCAGGAAGTGCTTCGAAAGATTCGGGAAAAGTACGGAGAGAGGGCTAAAATTTTGACCCAACGCTCCATACGCATGGGGGGATTCCTCGGTATGTTCAGCAGGGAGGGGGTGGAGATGAGCGGCTACATTGCCCAGGATCCCGTCCCACGCCCGAAAAAGAGCGATCCTGCGGATGAGAAGAAGAAGATCCTCGAAAGTGTCAAGGGAGAGAAAACCCTTCAGCAGCTACTCGATGAGGTTCGGGGACTGCGTGAAAAGATTGAGGAGGGACCCTATCCCGTCAAAGCTGAAAAGCATCAGTCGATCGAGAAAATCGAACGGCTGCTTTCAGAAAATGAATTTACCTACACCTATATCACGGCCATGGTAGAACGACTTCGAAAGGAGCTTTCCGTTGACCAGCTGGAGGATTTTCAGCTCGTGCAGGACAAGGTTCTTGGATGGATCATGGAGACGATTTTACTCACTCCTCGTACGGGCCAGGATGGGCCACAGGTTATGATCCTCATCGGCCCAACCGGCGTCGGAAAGACCACCACCATTGCAAAGATGGCGGCAATCCACAGCCTCGGGACGAAGGGGGAGAAGCAGAAATCGGTCAGGCTTATTACCATCGACAATTATCGAATCGGTGCCAGGCAGCAGATAGAGACCTACGGGGATATCATGGGGGTTCCTGTTTCCTGTGTCGAAACCTATCAGGAGCTGCAGAAACAGGTTCTGATCTACAAAGATACCGACCTCGTGCTGGTGGATACCATCGGTAAGAGCCCGAAGGATTATGTCAACCTTGCGAAAATGCGGGAGATGCTTTCCGCCTGCGGAACTCGTGCTGAGGTTCATCTTGCCTTGAGCGCCACCACCAAGGCAAGCGACGTAAAAGATATTCTCGCTCAGTTCGAGCCCTTCGGATATTCGTCTGTAGTGCTTACAAAACTTGACGAAACAATGCGCATAGGAAATATCATAAGTTCGCTCTACGAGAAGCGGAAAACACTTTCCTATATTACCAATGGACAATCGGTTCCGGAGGATATTTTGCAGGCCGATCGAATGGTCCTGCTGAAGACCCTCGAGGGATTTGATCTGCGGGAGACCTTCATCAGAAAGGAAGAAGAGGAAGGAATTACCGAAGTCGAGCAGCGTTATCTTAGCGGAAAGGAATGGAGATAAGCATGGCGGATCAGGCGCAGCAGTTGCGGGAAATGATGAAGGGGCGGGAAGAGGCTCCTGTTCAAGAGAAGAAAAACACGCGGATTATTGCCGTAACCAGCGGAAAAGGCGGGGTGGGAAAGACCAATATGTCGGTCAATATTGCCATTGCCTATGCTCAGCTGGGAAAAAAGGTTATTGTGATGGATGCCGACCTGGGCTTGGCGAATGTCAACGTTGCCTTGGGCATTATCCCAAAATACAACCTCTATCACGTGATTCGGAAGCAAAAACGACTCGAGGATATTATCCTTGATACGGATTACGGAATCAGCTTTGTTGCCGGTGCATCGGGCTTTTCCAAGATTGCAAACCTTACGGCGGAGGAGCGGGAAAGCTTTGTTGTGGAACTTGCTTCCTTATCATCGGCAGATGTCATTATCATCGATACGAGTGCGGGTGTCTCGGCAAACGTGCTTTCGTTTGTGGCTGCAGCCGATGATGCAATCATCGTTACGACTCCCGAACCTACCGCAATTACCGATGCCTATGGCATCATCAAAATTATCGCTACGGAGATCGACAGTCTAAATCTGGGGCTTAAGCTGATAGTGAATCGGGTAAAGAGCGTTACCGAAGGGAAAAAGGTTGCCGAACGGGTCATCAACATTGCCGGACAGTTTCTTAATCTTAAGGTCGATTATCTCGGTTACGTCTACGACGACCTTTCGGTGCCTCAATCGGTACTGAAACAACGCCCGTTTCTGGTGAACGAACCGAACGGAAAGGCCGCCATCTGTGTGAAACATATTGTTTCCCGGCTGGAAAAGGTAGAATACAAGGAAGGCGGCGGAGTCGGCCGTTTCATCCGCCGTCTGATCGGAAGGATGTAGCTTGACGCTTGCGGCTGCTTGTCCTAAGCTGAGATGAGGAGGGGAATTATTGTCATGGACGGACTGAAATTTGCCTACATACCTGGGGCCGCCGCCTTTGCTCTTTCCCTTCTTACCGGTATCTTGTTCGGGGTCGGTTTCTTGGCTCTTTTGTTACGGGCGATAGGCTTCGGTCTGCTATTTGCAGCCGCCGGTTTCGGGGTTCGTTCTCTATTCGTCCGTTTTCTGCCCGAGTTGTTTGAAGCCGACCAGGGTGATGAAGAGGATGGGACGATTGCGGATGCAGCTCCTGCGGCCGATACGGAAAGTGACCGACAAGAGCGTATGGTCGATATTGTTGTCGAAGATGACGACGATTCGACCTCTTCCATCTACAGGAGTGAACAAGAAGAGGAGCAGGACTCGTTTGTCGATACGAATGGTGGCGACGAAGGGGACGATGATATGGGAACGCTCGAGGCTGTCTCGGATGATGAAGATGAAGGGAATTTGCCCGACTTAGACTCCTTTAGTGATTCATTTCAGTCGGTTGCGGCAAGTCAGGAAGAGGTTGAGAACCAAGGGGGCACATCACCTGGTTCCGAAGTCGATTTTCTTGGTACCAGTCATGATCCTGCAACGGTGGCAAAGGCGGTAAGGACATTTATGAAAAAAGATCAGGAAGGGTAATATATGGGGGATCAGTTATTGGAAGAGAAGACGGAAGCCGAGCTCTGGGAGCTCTACCGGAACAGCCGTGATCCTAAAATCCGGGATCGCTTCATCGAACAATACTCTCCGCTGGTCAAGTATGTGGCCGGAAAAGTGGCGATCGGAATGCCCCAGAATGTTGAATTCGACGATCTTGTCGGATTCGGCGTTTTTGGGCTCTTCGATGCCATTGAGAAATTCGACCCCGAGAAGCATGTAAAGTTCAAGACCTATGCGGTTACGAGAATCAGGGGCGCCATCTACGATGAACTTCGAAGCATCGACTGGGTTCCCCGATCGGTACGTCAGAAAGCGAGAGAGATCGAAGAGACTATTCATCGACTCGAGGCCTCCCTCGGACGGGCTGCGTCCGATAAGGAGATTGCCGATGAGCTTGGGATCAGCGTCGCTGATTTTCAGAAATTGATGCTCAAGATAAGCGGTACTTCCGTCCTTTCTCTCAATGATGTCTGGTATACCGGAGATGAGAATGATACGGTTGCCATCGTAGACGGTATAGAGAGCCCTCAGAGTTTGAATCCGGATATCATCATTGAGAAAGAAGAAATTCGCAGGGTTATTGTTCAGGCGATCAGCGAACTTCCCGAAAAAGAAAAAAAGGTGCTGGTCCTTTATTACTATGAAGACTTGACCTTGAAGGAGATCGGAAAGGTCCTGGATGTCACGGAGTCGCGGGTGAGCCAACTCCATACAAAGGCCATCATGCGTCTTCGCTCAAAACTGACCAATATGAAAAAGGGGATCTATTGACCCCGGGAGAGATCAAGTGGTCGAGCTGAAAGAGATTCGTGAATACATGAAGGCTCAAGCTGATGAAGATCGTAATCGGCGTTGGGTACAGACTGAAGGAGAGGATCTCGAAGATGCCCTTAGACAGGCTGCAATAGAGCTGGGGGTTCCCGTTAAAAAGCTTGAGTATGAGATTCGTGATCAGGGGAAACGCGGGCTCTTCGGTCTGGGAAAAGGTCATTGTGTTGTCGTTGCATATCCAATGGTCGAACAGGTTGAAGAGGCGGATGGGGCGGATTTACTTTCCATGGATCTCGGCCTCGGGGATAAGCAAGAGGTAAAAGATCGGGACGGTGGCGTCGTGGTCCAACTCCGTCCCGAAGGGGCTTTTCTCAAGGTGCTTCCACCTGTCGGTTCCGGTGTTGCGATCAGCGAGAAAACGGCGGTTGATACCCTTACAGGCAGGGCCGTTCACGATTTTGACCGGTCTATGGTAAAACGGGTCGTAAAACAGGCGGACGGGGAGTTTATCAAGGTCGGAGAGTTTATATACAATCCTGCCGCCGATGCAATGCTTTCGGTCGATATAACGGACTTTGATATGAAGGCTTTCATCGTTGCGAAACCCCCTTCACCCGGAGGGGCCGATCTCAATTTCGATAGTATTATAAGTGCTCTAAAAAATAACGGTGTCGTACACGGAATCGATGAAGATGCGGTTCGGGATTTTGAGAACGACCCCCGTTATGGAGAACCCATTCTTGTTGCCTCCGGTACGAAACCGAAAAATGGGGATGACGCCAGGATTATCTACAACTTTGAAGTGGACCGCTCCAAGATCCGCCTCAAAGAGAAGAATGGAAAGGTTGATTTCAAAGAAACCAACCTTGTCCAGAATGTGGTCGAAGGCCAGGCCCTTGCAAAAAAGATACCGGCTGGGGAGGGGCAGTCCGGACGCACTGTTTCCGGCAAGCTCTTACCGGCGAAGGACGGAAAGGACGTCCAGATCGGCATCGGGAAGAACGCCAGGTTGTCGGAGGACGGTCTTACCGCCATTGCCTCTATCAACGGGCAGGTGATGCTCCAAAACGAAAAAATCAACGTCGAACCTGTCTATGTCGTTCCCGGTGATGTCAATTTAAAAACCGGTGGAAACGTCATATTCCTCGGAACGGTGATGGTGAAGGGAAATGTCGACGACGGCTTTAAGGTAAAAGCCGCCGGCAATATCGAGGTCCTCGGCAATGTGGGCAAGTGCGAGCTTGATGCCGAGGGTGATGTGATTGTTCATCAGGGAATTCTCGGTAAAGGTGGCGGTAAGGTTGTCGCAGGGAAAGGGGTCTGGGCGAAATTTATTGAGAACGCAAATGTCGAAGCGGGAGAACTGGTGGTTGCCAGCGACGGGATCATCAACAGTTCCGTTGAGGCTGTCCAGCGGATTATTTGTCAAGGAAAGCGGGCGACCATTGTCGGCGGCCGCCTTCGTTCCGCCGAAGAGATTGCAGCAAAAACCCTTGGTTCGGTTTCCGGATCGGAGACGATTCTCGAAGTTGGCTTCGATCCCAAAAGCAAGGAAAAGCTTGTCCGTCTGAATGAAAAACGAAACGATATAGAAAAGCAGCTTGACGACCTCGGCCGGAATATCACCACCCTTGAAACCTTGAAGAAGCAGCGGAAAAAAGAGCTTTCGGAAGAAAAGGAAAAGTATCTCCAGGATCTGTTGAAGCAACGGCGGACTCTCCAACAGGAAAAAAACACCCTTTCCGAGGAGATCGAAGAGCTTCAGAATTATCTTTCCAGTCTAAAGGTGCGGGGGAAGATATCGGCAAGCGATCGCATTTTCCCTGGAGTAAAGATTGTCATCAAGGATGCTACGCTCGAAACAAAGAGTGAGTATAAAGCCTCTACCTTCATCAACGAGGGGAATCTTGTGAAGGTCACGAAGTATGAGGAACCGGAGGAGGATTACTCCCAAAAACGGTAATGTCGATTCAACCTATTGACCTACAAACCCTATTTGCCCATCTCCACAGTGTCGGCAAAGAGCAGGCGATTTTGAAGGATGCCGCGGTTTTGCAGCAGGAAGCCCAGGGGTCAGAGCTCGTTAAAGAGACGCAACATCGGGACAAGAGTGTCAATGAAGCTGGAGAGATGGAAGACGGCCCCGGAAAGGTGGAGGATGGGAAAAATCGTAACCCCCAATCCGAAGAGGAGAAGTCTAAAAAGAAGAAGCAGGAAGAGGAAAACGATGGGGAAGGACGACAAATATATGAGGATCCGGATATCGGAAAAAATATCGATATAAGCGGGTGATGAAAAAATGCTTGTTACCGCTGTCGCCTTAAGTGTTGCTATTAATATTATCCTCATGGCCTTTGCTTATATACGGCTCTCTAAGGAGATTGGGCGAAGACGAAAGAGCGATTCCCTGTTGCGGGAGATCAGGGAGGAGGCGGAAGAGATCGTGCGCGAAATCAATCAGGTTACCGATCGGAATGTCGGTTTAATCGAGGATAGCATACGCCGTCTCACTGAAAAACTCTCCGATGCCGATAAAAGAATTACGCTCCTCGGAAAAGCGGCCGAAAATAAAGAGAAGGAGCGAATAACCTATTCTCATCTGCGTCATCCCTTACCGGAGGTGCAGAACCCATTACCTGATTTTGATCAGATGAGGGGAGATCAAAAAGAGATTCCTGCGAAACAGAAGCAGGAAACACTGCCTCCTCTTCGGGAGCGAGTTCTTGAGATGAGCCGAAACGGCTTTTCCAGTCAGGTTATTGCTCAGAAAACCGGTGCTACCGTTGGTGAGGTTGAACTTATGATCAATCTTTCCGGCGGCAGGGAAGAGGTAGAGCATGGTAATCGGTATTGACCTTGGAACGACGAATTCTGCAGCAGCCTTTCTCGAACAGGAGCAGCCCACTATCATACCGAACGATCGTGGTAATCGTATT
>JGI2924J29684_1077147_pt1 | contig 14029 bp, 17 predicted proteins | sample BenlonsequencITS_FD_29684 | JGI IMG/M metagenome (IMG submission 29684)
ACTGGCGTGGGAGACCCGCTGGGACCCCCGATTCGCCGCCTCCACTCATATTCAGCCTCACACAGCACCTGCTGTGTGGGGTTTTTTGCATTTCGGGCTCGCTGCTGGCGGGCCCTGGTTCACTCTGGGTGAGTGGTCATGCTGTCCCCGCTCGACGAGTTTGTCCCGCTGGCCAGCTCGCAGTGTGGTTCTGGGATCGTTCGTTGGTGGAGTGCTTCGCGGCAGGCCACGCGTAACGGTGATCGATTGCTACCGTCCCGTGAGTTGCGACTCCAAATGGCCTGAACAGTAACTTCTTTATGAGTATCACGCAAGCCATTGATTGCAATGTCTTCACATGACAGGCGGCGGTTCCTCACGGTACTTGGGACCGGTATCGGGGCTGGGGTACTGGGGACTGGGACAATCGCGGCGGCGGATTCAGAGGGCCGGACCGATCGATTTCTGATCGATCTGTCTTATGTGTCTCGGAGCGATGTGCCGGCCGACGTCGAGATCGTTCACGATATCAGTGAGGTCGGATTGCTCGCTGCGCGTGGTGATCCAGACAGTGTACCCGGTGCTGCGTCTACGATCCCCGACGTGGCAGTGTATCAGGACGAGGTCGCTGATTTGGCGATGGAGGCTCCGGGCCCGCACGCGGCAAGTCACAATCACGATGGTCCGGCGACGATCACGGAACTTCAGTGGGACAAGCGAGTCCAGGACGTGGCGGACCTGACCGACAAACCGGGCGAGGGCCGGACCGTCCACGAGACGACACGGGGGAAGGGATCGCGGATCGCGGTCGTGGACTCGGGTGTGTACGACGGCCATCCGGATCTGCAGGGTGTGGTCAACGCGGATCTCTCTGCAAACTTCACGACGGATCAGTACGACTGGCGGCCGAATGGCGCCGGCGATCACGGGACGCACGTCGCCGGGACGATCGCCGCGACGAACGCCAACGATGGGCCGAACGGCGGAGCCCTCGGGACGGCACCGGACAGCGAAATCGTTGCCCTGCGTGTGTTCTCGGGCGTCGAGGGCGTCACCGGTGACGTGCTCGCGGCGCTCGTTGATGCGGCGAACAAGGGCTGTGATGCGGCGAATATCAGCCTCGGGTATCCACCGCTCCCCGAGACGACTCCCGGCGTCCCGGCACTCAAGGCGGCCTACGAGGCCGTTGCGGAGTACGCACGCTCGGAGGGAATGGTGATCGTCAACTCGGCAGGTAACGACGGCCAGGACATGGACGAGGAGGGGATCATCTCGCTTCCGACGGAGGTCGAGGGTATCTTTGGTGTCTCGGCAACTGGCCCGATCGGATTCGGCTGGGGTCACAAGCACGCGGACAACGAGGAGAAGTGGCTGTCAGGGAACCGACTGCAGGAACCGACGACGACGCCCGCGTTCTACACGAACTACGGCAGTGCCGTCGACGTGAGCGCGGGAGGCGGGAACGCTGACACGGATGGGCCGGAGACGTACTACCGGGATCTCGTCCTGTCGACGATCTCCATCCAGGGCGAGGACGGTTCTCTGGTCCCGGGGTACGGCTGGAAGGCGGGCACTTCGATGGCGGCACCGCAGGTAGCCGGCGCCGTCGCCCTCGTTCGATCCCTCCGGCCCGATGCGAGTGCCGCCGAGGTCGAGGAGCTCATTCAGGAGACGGCGGCCATGCCGGCCGACGGCGAGACGTACCACGGTGCCGGCCACCTCGATCTCCGGGAACTCGTCAAACGAGCTCGATAACGCCGACCTCGGTACTCACTGTCCGGTGAATGTACCGTGCGATCGGCTGTGGCGGCCGAGACTCGACAATTCCCTCGATCTGTTCGAACTCGTCGGAGACACCGACGTCGAGCATCTCCGTTCGACGTGTCTGTCGAACCATTTAATTGAACTGTCCGACTACCGAACTCGTATGTCTGTAGACGGTTCCGGCGCTGTGGGGGACTTCCAGCACGCGACCGACTGTTTCTCCCGGCATTCGTCGTAACGTACGTCGCTGGCGGAGTCGGCTTCGTTCCGTTTGAAACGGCAGTGCTGACGTTCCTCATGTTCGTCGGGTTGTACCTGGTGTTTTCCTGACGTGGCTCGTTCTCCGTTGCCCGTTCGCATCTCGCAGTGAGTGGCGACGCTGTGTGGAGCGATACTGGAGGACCACCTTTTTAGCCCCTGCCCCGCGCATGGCCGTCCATGGTCGAGTCGGATCTACTCTCGCGGACGGCGGACGTACTCGCGGTCGATCCGGAGTCTTACCGGACTGCGGTCGACGACGAGGCGACGGAACTGAAGGCCGCACTGGCGGAGGGTGTCTTCGACAACCCCCAGGCCATCGTCGGCCTGGAGTACGAGTTCTACGCCGTCGACGCCGACGACGCCGCCCTCGTTCGGGTGCCGCGGCGACTGCTCGACCTCATCGGGTTCGAGAAGGAACTCGGGTTGCACAATGCGGAGATGACGACCAGTCCGCAGCCGCTGTCGGCCCACGGTTTGCAAGCACAGGAGTCTGAGGTCAAGGCCAGACTCGAGACGGCGCTGTCGGAGACGAGCACGGAGGATATGCGCCTGGTGAGCGATTCGATGTGGACGATCCCGCCGGAGGGGGAGACGGCCCGGGCGTACCTCACCGAGAGTGTCGAGCGGACGGTCGAGGTCGACGGCGAGGAACGGACGCTGCAGATCGCGGCCAACATGAGCGACTCGGCACGGTATCACGCGATGGCGAATACGGACCGTGCGTCGGCTGCGGGGATGCGGATCGAAGCACCGCACGTCTCGCTCGACGCTGATACCGTGATGCCGGAGAGTTTGATCACCTCGATCCAGCCCCACTACCAGGTCCCGCACGCACCCGACCTGCCGGCGTACTTCAACTACGCGCTGCGCATTGCCGGTCCGCTGGTCGCCCTCGGGGCCAACTCGCCGTTCTTCCCGCCGGATTGCTACGACGACGTCACGACCGTCGAAGACGCCCTCGCGGACGGCTGGATGGAACATCGGATCAGCGTCTTCGAGACGGTGTTGAACGCGAGTCGGGAGGCCCCGGGAAAGGTTCGGTTCCCGGCAGATCTGGTCTCGACCGACGAGGCCGTCGACCGAATCGCCAACGACGACACCGTCGTCCCGATGCCCGTCGAGAAGCTCGGCCGATACGACGATCGATTTGCCCACCTCCGCCAGACTCACGGCACGTACTGGCGCTGGGTTCGGCCCGTCTTCGACGGTGCCTCCCGATCGGCGGCCAACGCCCGCATCGAGTTCCGTCCGATCCCGGCCCAGCCGACGGTCCGCGATTCGATCGCGTTCCAGGCCACGTTCGCCGGATTGATGGAGAGTCTCCCGCGGCTCGAACACCCGGTCGCCGACCTCGAGTGGGAGTACGCCCGCGAGAACTTCTACGACGCGATGCGAGACGGCTTAGACGCTGATCTGTTCTGGATCACCAACGACGGACAGGAGACGACCGACGTCGACCGAATATACGCAGATATCCTCGCGTACGCGACCGACGGGCTGACGAGCCGGGGACTCTCGAGCGCCGAGGCCGCCGCGTACGTCGACCCCCTTCGGAAACGAGTCAAGCAACGAACGACGCCGGCGGGATGGAAACGCGACCGCGTTCGCGAGCACGCCGATGCCGGCGCCGATCTCGCCGACGCGATCACCGAGATGCAACGGGCGTACGTCGACGCCCAGCGCGAGACGATTCTGGACGGCTCGTTCGCGGAGTGGCTGTAACGTTTCGCGAGGACGGCAGGGCCGCATCGGGGCCGCAACACCTTAGCCATCCCTCTCGAAACGTCCGTTCATGGTTACGTTCCTCTCCGGTGGGACCGGGACACCGAAGCTCCTCGACGGGGCGACGGCGGCGTTCACGCCGGCGGAGACGACGGTCGTCGCCAACACGGGCGACGACGTCGAGCTCGGTGGTCTCTTCGTCTCTCCCGACATCGATACCCTTCTCTTTCAGGGTGGCGGCGTGCTGGATCGTGAGACGTGGTGGGGCATCGACGGCGATACGCACCGTACGCACGACGCGCTCACCGATCTCGCGTCGTCGATGGGTCGGTCGTCGACCCCGACGTACCTCCCTGACGACGAACAGACGGCTGGTCGCGACCTCGCCAACTGGCGGCGCTTCTCCGGCGTGGGGGAGTTCATGACGATCGGCGACCGCGACAGGGCGGCCCACATCACGCGAACGAGCTTGCTCGACGAGGGCAAGTCGCTCTCGGAGGCAACCGCCGCGATCGCCGACGCGTTCGGCATCACCATCGACATCTTGCCGATGAGCGACGACCCGGTCGCGACGCTCGTCCACACCGAGGACGGACTCATGCACTTCCAGGAGTTCTGGGTGGCCGAGAACGGTGAGCCGGCGATCGAGAACGTCGAGTTCAGGGGATCGGCGAACGCCTCGCCGGCGCCGGGCGTGATCGACGCACTCGACGACGTCGTTGTCGTTGGTCCGTCGAACCCGGTCACGAGTATCGGGCCGATGCTCTCGGTTGCCGGGATTGGAGACGCGCTCGCCTCGACGACCGTCGTCGCGGTCTCTCCGTTCCTCGGCGACGACGCCTTCTCCGGCCCAGCTGCGAAACTGATGGATGCCGTCGGTGCCCCACCGGGAACGGCCGGCCTCCCGTCGGTCTATCCCTTCGCCGATGCGTTCGTCGTCGACGACGCCGAGTCACGTTCGTTCGATCGGCCGACGATCGAGACAGACATTCGGATCGATTCGCCCGCGGACGCCCGTCGTGTCGTCGATGCGGTCTCCCAGGCGATCGACCGTGTCGAGTGACGATCGACCACTGATGGCACCGAGTTCTGATGCGCTCTTCGAGCCACGACTCGCCCTTGCGAGCCTGAGCGGTGAGTCCGACGCCACGTGGGCCCGTGAGGGTGCCGAGGAAGCCGGCGTCGCGTTCATGGGTGGGATCGCCCTCGACGAGGCGGCACGAGCGGCCGCTCGCGACCTCGTCGCTCGTGGCCGATCCGAGTTCCTTCCACCCGATCCGATCCAGTTCGTCGACGACCAACTCGGGGCCCTGTCGTCGGTACCGATTAGACCGGGAATCAACGTCAGGTCCACCACTCTCGGACCGATCCGGGCCGTTGCCCACGTGTGCCGACGCCACGATGCCGTGCTCGAACTCAACGCCCACTGCCGTCAGGACGAACTCCGTGCCGTCGGGTGTGGCGAGACGCTCCTCGCGGATTCCGACCGGCTCGGCGAGTACGTCGCGACCGCGGCCGACACTGGTGCCACGGTCGGGGTGAAAGTCCGGGCCGAAGTTCCGGGCGTCGACTTGCCGTCAGTCGCCCGCACCATCGAGGCCGCGGGTGGCTCGTTCGTACACGTAGATGCGATGGATTCGGAATTGGTCGTGGCCGACGTCGTCGATGCCACCGAGCTGTTCGTCGTCGCGAACAACGGTGTCCGGGACGAGGCGACCGTTGCGGAGTACGCGTCCATGGGGGCCGATGCAGTGAGCATCGGTCGACCAAGTACCGATCCACGCGTTCGCGAACGCGTTCGTGACGCCGTCGATCGATTGTTGCAACCCGATGAGAGGACCGGGGGCGGTGAGATGGTTCGATTCAGCTCGAATAGGTCTGGACCGGACGGCGACGAATCTGCTCCCTCGATCGAGTCAGTGGACAATAGCTAAGGACGCTCCTCGCTCACATCCGGTATGAACGGGCCGGCGGATCGCGCCCAGCTCGCGTTGTTACTCGAGGTTGCCGGGACACCGAAACCCGGGAACGTCGACCGTGATCGTGACCTTCCGGACCTCCGGTTCGAGCACTTTCTCGCCGGTGCGATCGGTGCCAGAGCGGGCCTCGAACTGGCCGAAGCCGGCGAACCGGTGGGGGTCGCTTTCGAACGGGCCGTCGAAGGGATGGCAACCCAGCGCGGCGGCAACACGCAGTTCGGTGCCTTGCTCTTGCTCGTCCCACTCGTGTGCGCGGCCGCCCAGGGGATGACACGATCGCAGTGTGAATCCGTCGTCGCCGAGACGTCCGTCTCGGACGCGGCGTCGTTCTACCGTGCGTTCGACCACGTCGACGTCGCGGTCGACGACCCGCCACCTGACGCGCCCGCGCTCGACGTGCGACGCGGCGCGGACGCGATTCCCGCCGTTCGCGAACGCGGGCTCGATCTCCAGTCGGTACTCGAACTCGGCGTTCCAGACGACGACGTCGCGCGCGAGTGGGTGACGGGGTTCGAACGGTCGTTCGCCGCGGCCGATCGACTCGCCGATCGGGACGGTCCGATCGCCGACCGAGCCGGGAGCGTCTATCTGTCGTTGCTCGCCGAGCGACCCGATACGCTGGTGGCAACGCGCCACGGTGAGTCCGTCGCGGCGGACGTCCACGAGCGAGCGGCGACATTGGCCGATCGGAACGCGTTCGAACGTGACCTAACCGCGGTCGCCGACTTCGCCGACGACCTCGTCGCGGCTGGGATCAATCCGGGAACGACGGCAGATCTCACCGCGGCCGGGCTGTTCATCGCCCTGGAGCGAGGATCGATCACCGTATGACGGGGACTGACGAGCCGGACGCCCCGGGCGAGTCTGCTAAGGTGCCCACCGATGACGTCCCCGGCGATTGGCCGGTCGAACTCGCTGGCGTCACCGAGTCTCTCGTGACGACGCTGGGGCCGAACGGACGGTGGAACGTCGCTCCACTGGGTCTCTTCGCGGACGATCCGGTGACGGCCACCACGTGGGGCCGGACGCGAACCCGGCGGAACGTCGAGCGGACCGGCGAGGGGTACGTCCAGTTCGTCACCGACCCGGTCACGTTCGTCGACGCGGCGCTCTCGATCGTCGAGGTGGACGATCCGATCCTGGAGCGGGCACACGCGTGGGCGCGCGTGGAATTCGAACGGACCGCGTCCGGTACCGAGGACGGGACCGAGTGGGTCCGCTGGAAACTCACGCCCGTCGAATCTGTGGTCGTCTCCAGCGGCGTCCCGACGCTGTCGCGCGGGCTCGGGGCCGTCGTCGAGGCCAGCGTCGCCGCCTCTCGCCTCGACGTCCCGGGATACGACGACGCTGCGTGTCGACGGACGATCGCCCACGCGAACGACGTCGTCGAGCGGGCGGGCAGTCCCCGCGAACGGGAGGCGTTCGACCGGCTGGTGGCGCACGTCGATGCTGCCCTCGAACTCGAGTGAGTGAGATCGTCGGCCTCTCGACGATCGGAAAACGGTGTTTATTAAGGGCCGGGGGTCGGAGGCACACGCATGGCCATCAAACCCGCCTACGTGAAGAAGACCGCGACGCTCCTGCTGGAGCGCTACCCGCAGGCCTTCACGGACGATTTCGAGCAGAACAAAGAGAGCGTCGAGAAGCTGACGAACATCGACTCGAAGGGCGTCCGGAACCGAATTGCCGGCTACGTCACGCGCAAGCAGAGCGTCCCGGCGTCGGCCTGACGTCGCTTTTTCACGTCTTCGTACATCGAATCGAGGCCCGCAAGCAGCTGGTGTCGGCACGGAGAGTGTAATCTTCGGAGCAGTCCGTACCCGATAGGTAGTTGGGTACCGACGGACGTATCGATTGTCGAAAAGTGACGGGCCGTCTCAGTGGGTCTGTTCCGGGCTCCAGGAGAGGTCCATTACCGCGCCCATGACGACGGCGAACAGCCCCGCGATCACCGAGATAAACGCGGTGAGGATGGGTCGAAGTCGATCGGTTTCACCGGGGCCCGGAATGAGCTGGTTCCAGATATTCGCGTAGACGCCCAGAATCTCGAAGGCGCCGTAGATAATCAGGCAAATGCCGGCGATCAGCACGATTCGATTGACGAGCGATCCCTCGAGCAGCGTGTCGACGATCGGGTCGGTGACTTTCTCGTACATGGTCGGTGAGTGCGCGCTGGCCGGATGATCCCGATGCCAGTGCGGTCGTTGGTCGGACGATTTCGCTCCGGTCGCTTAATCTCTTCTATCTGCACGGCTGGAATCCGGTCGGAGATGGCTATTCGACTCGACCGGTCTCCTTTGCACACAACACAACGGCTTTTGGTCCCCGTCCGCGACGCTACCACAATGAGTATTAGAGTCGGAATTCTCGGCGCGACCGGTGCCGTCGGGCAGCGCCTCGTCGAGTTACTCGCACCGCATCCCCAGTTCGAGGTCGCCGTCCTGACGGCGAGCGAATCGAGCGCCGGACACCCATACCGCGAGGCGGCCACGTGGCGGTTGGACGCTCCCATTCCGGATGGGATCGCTGCCCAGACCGTCGTCGAAACCGACCCGTCGGCGCTCCCCGAAGACGTGTCATTGCTGTTCTCGGCACTCCCGTCCGACGTCGGCGCCCAGGTCGAACCGGCTTTTTGCGAGGCGGGCTACGTCGTCTCGTCGAACGCTTCGAACGAGCGCATGGCGACGGACGTCCCGCTCGTTATCCCCGAACTCAACGCCGATCACCTCGAACTACTCGAGGTTCAGCGCGCGGAGCGCGGGTGGGACGGTGCCCTCGTCAAGAATCCCAACTGCTCGACGATCACGTTCGTCCCGACGCTGGCGCCACTGACGGACTACGGCCTCGAACGTGTCCACGTTGCGACGTTGCAGGCCGTCTCGGGGGCCGGGTACGACGGCGTCACCTCGATGGAGATACTCGACAACGCGGTGCCACACATCGGCGGTGAGGCCGAGAAACTCGAGACCGAGTCGCGCAAGTTGCTGGGATCGATCGACGGCGACCGGATCAGTCACCACGACGTGACCGTCTCGGCGTCGGTCAATCGGATCCCGACGCTCGATGGCCACTTGGAGAACGTCTGGGTCGAGACGGCCGAATCCATTTCACCAGATATCGTTGCCGACGCGATGACCACGTATCCTGGGATCGACCTGCCCACAGCCCCCGATCCGTTCATCGAGGTCCTGGCCGATCCTGACCGACCCCAGCCGCGCCTCGACCGTCGTCGCGGCGACGGCATGGCCATCTCCGTCGGCGGACTCGACTCGACGACCACCGGCGGCATCCAATACAATTGCCTCGCACACAACACGATTCGCGGTGCTGCCGGGGCGAGCGTTCTCAACGGCGAGCTGCTCGTCGAGCGCGGCTACGTCTGAGCCGTACCGGATCGCCGTCGGTGGCGTCGATACCAGCTTCCTCGCGAGCCTGTCCGCGTTCCGAACGGCTTAATCGCTCCGGCGTGACAGTCACTCGTATGCACGTAGCCGTACTCGGTGCCGGAACGATGGGACAGGGGATCGCCCAGGTCGCCGCCCAGGCCGGCCACGACGTGGTCGTCAGAGACATCGAGTCCGAATACGTCGACGACGGCATAGACGAGATCGAATCGACGCTCGCAGCCGGCGTCGAACGCGAGAAGGTGACGCCCGACGCAAAGTCGGCGACACTCGATCGACTGTCCGGAACGACCGACCTCGAAATGGCAGTCGAAGACGCCGATATCGTCGTCGAGGCCGTGCCCGAAGACGTCGAGCTCAAACAGGAGACGTTCGCGTCCGTCGAGGACGTGGCGGGTTCGGAGACGCTCATCGCGTCGAACACGTCGGCTCTGTCGCTGACCGAAATCGCGAGCGTCCTGGAGCGGCCCGAGCGGGCGATCGGGCTCCACTTTTTCAACCCGGTTCATCTCATGGCGCTCGTCGAGATCGTCGTCCCCGAGCAGGCGACCGACGAGACGGTCGGAACGGCCCGCGAGTTCGTCGAGGGAATCGAGAAGACACCGATCACGGTTCGCGATTCGCCCGGCTTCGCGTCCTCGCGACTCGGCGTCGCCCTCGGCGTCGAGGCCATCCGCATGCTCGAAACGGGTGTGGCGTCCCCGCGTGACGTCGACCAGGCGATGACACTCGGATACAACCACCCGATGGGCCCGATCGAACTCACCGACGTCGTCGGGCTCGACGTGCGCCTGGACATCCTCGAACACCTCCGCGAGGAACTCGGCGAACGCTTCAAGCCGCCGCAATTGCTCAAGCAGAAGGTGCGCGCCGGAAAGCTCGGTCGCAAGACGGGTGAAGGGTTCTACGTCTGGGAGGACGGCGAGGTCGTGGGCGTGAGCGGCGATACGACGAGCTCCGTGGGGGCTGGCCAATGAGCGACGACGAAGCGGGAAGCGACGACCAGTCCACCGTGGGGTCCGATCTCTCGGAACGATCGTTCGAGACGATCGACGTCGAGATCGGTGAGCGAACCGATCACGTCGCGACCGTGACGATCGACCGACCCGACGCCCGAAACGCCCTGAACGGGACCGTTCGCGAGGAACTGAAAACGGCGCTGCCGACACTCGAATCGGACAACCGGGTCCGCGTCGTCGTGCTCACGGGCTCGAGCGAGGCGAAGGCGTTCGTCGCCGGCGCGGACGTCGGCGAGTTGCGCGAGCGCGACCTCGTCGCACAACGCGAAAAGAGCAAGCGCCCGCGAGTCTACGAGGTCGTCGACGACCTCGATATGCCGGTAATTGCCCGCGTGAACGGCCACGCGCTCGGTGGCGGGCTCGAATTGGCAACCGCCTGTGACGTTCGAATCGCCGACGAACGGGCGAAACTCGGCCAGCCCGAGATTACGCTCGGGTTGATCCCCGGCGGTGGCGGAACCCAGCGGCTCCCGCGACTCGTCGGACCCGGTCAGGCGAAGCGACTGATCCTCTCCGGCGACGTGATCGGCGCCGACGAGGCGCGTGACATCGGCCTCGTCGAAGACGTGTGTTCGCCCGACACGCTCGACGAAGTCGTCTACGATCTCGCCGGGTCGATGGCCGCGAACAGTCCGCTCGCCCTCGAGTACGCCAAATCGGCACTCCAGGCCAGCGCCCGGATGCCGCTCGATCGAGGCATCGACTACGAGTCGGAACTGTTCGTCCAACTGTTCGCGACGGCCGACAAGAACGAGGGGATCGACGCCTTCTTCGAGGATCGAGAGCCGGAGTGGGAAGGGCGCTGACGACGATGACACGTCCGCTGCTTGGGGACGTGGCGCAGGAGCTTTCTGAGAAACGGCGTGAGTGATTCGCCAGTCGATCAGTCAGCGTTGACGACGGGTGAGTTACTCGTTGCTTCGACCGCAGTGTACTCGACGTCGTCCTGCGGGCCGTTGACGAATAGTGCGTGACCGATCAGCGCCGTCGCCACGAGTGCCCCGCCCGGAATCGCCGTGACCGTCGGGAGACCGGCGACGATCAGGACCGCTGCGATACCCAGCAGCGAGAGGGGGATAAGGGCCAGAATGATGTCGTAGTACCGGGCCATAGCTATTCAGTACTACGTGAAATGGCTATATAAAGATTCGCCATATTCTAATCGTACTTGACTCGGTCATGACGGTCTGGTTGTGAATGGGTTTTCGATAAGTTATGGGGTGGTTGTGGGGCCAGTCGACTCCAACCTGGATCGACACGACCGGGTGTGAGCCGGCCATAATAAGCTCTTTCGTGCGGTCAGTCAGTTCTGTGGCGGGCTGTCAGATGGCTGCGTGAATCAGTGGGGACGTACCACGATACACTCGATGGGCTAGAGTCGGTTCTCGTTCGTTCGGACGACGTACTCGTAGCCCAGTCGGCTCGTGAGGATAGCGATGGCGCCAAGCCCGACCATGACGACCATGAACGACCAGGGCACGTTGCCGGGGGTAATGGGCAGGCCGCGGATCAAGAACGCCACGTTCGTGGCGGCCAGCCAGCAGACCAGGACGGCCCGAGCGTGCGTCAGGAGGGTGAGTCGTCGTCTGTTTCGATACAGCCCGAGCAGGGCGGCACAGACGAGCCAGCCGAGGACGAACGGTGTGATGGTCTCGACGGTGCGAATCGGCCACTCGAGGGGCGTATAGCCGTGTCTCAGTTGACCGACCATCGTGAGGACGACGATGGCGAGACTGTCCAGTGCGAGCGGCCACTGATCGGCGCGTCGAACCGGCGGCCAGCGATTGTCGGTAGCCACGTTCATATCGGGGATGCTCGCTCGAACGGTATCGGTGTCTCGATTTCCGTGAACCGGCCGGGTGTGGGAGAGCAGAACTAATATATCACGAACACATATTCCCGCGTAGATGGGTGTCGCCGACAACAGACGGGAAGGCTGTGACGGCTGCGACCGGTCCGTCGTGCTCGGACGGTTGACGACCGTCTCGATGCCCGACGGCACACAGGTTGCCTGTTGTCCGACCTGTACGCCACACGCCCGTGCAGCCGCTGAGCGGGCAGAACTCGAGACGGCGAGCGCGACCTGCGAAGGCTGTCGGTCGACCGTCGAGACGGCCGACGTCGAGGACGTCGTCCTGACGGACGGCACCGTCCTGTCGCTGTGTTCGGCGTGTCGGGCGCACCAGCCCAACGCGGGTAGCGAGGGGACCGGTTCGTCTCCCACCGCTTCCGACGCCCGTTCGGCCCCCGACGCCGGGGTGACCTCCTCGACCGAAATCGCTCCCAGTAAGCGACTGTGCGGTCACTGTCGTGAGTGGATCCGTGCGGAACCGTATCGCGTCACGCTCGTCGATGACCGGGTCGAATCACTCTGCCCGACCTGCAAAGAGACTGCCGTCGACGAGGGGATCGTCGTCGACGTGGCGATGCGGCGTGTCGATGCCAGAGAGATCTTAGACGTGGACGAAGACGCCTCGGCCGAGGAGATCCGTGCGGCATTTCAGGAACAGGTCAAACACGCTCACCCGGACCGACCGACGGGGACCCGAGAGGCGTTCCGACTCGTCAGGGGTGCGTACGAACGACTGAAGTGAGTTCTGGCGGTTCACGCACCTGCGTCGTCGGTTGACTGGCCCCGTCAGTTGATCGTCGCTTCTTCTCGCCTGACGAAGCCGATGGTCGCCGGGTCGAAGTAATAACTCGTCTTACAGACGTCACAGCTCGTTTCGAGCAACTGGCCGTGTTTGTGGAGTTTCCAGAGTTTCGTCTGCCCCTCCTCGAGTTCGAGCGTTACCGGGTGGCCACAGTCTGCGAGCGTGCAGGGGAACCTGATGTACCAGTTCGGTACCGAGAGCGCGCCGAGGGGTGCGAGCTCGGCCCGGAGTCGGCTGAGAAGATTGAAGACGGTCTCGGTCAAGTTATCCCGATCGAGTGTGACGCCCTCGACGCCGTCGAGGAACCCACCGCCTAGCGACGGGTCGGTGTACAGCGCCACCACCGGGATCCCTTTCGCGATGGCGTAGCCGACTTCCTGGTTGATCCACTTGCTGTCCGCGGACGATTCCGTCAGGACCGCGACGACGACGTCGCTGTTCGCCAGCCGGCCTTCCAGTCGTTCACGGCTCCGGCCGGACTCGACGGCTTCGAGCGCCAGATGCACCCCGAACGGGAAGTTCTTCACCGTCGAGAACAGCTCCTGAACGACAGACAGGTCGGCTGGATCGTGCGAGACGAACACCTGTTCTCCGGACATTATCGGTTAGTCTACCACGACGGTACATCGTTATTAATGTATCTACATCCCGTTGCCAGGTACGGAAATGTGGTATGGACACGCCACAGATTTAGAAATAAAAGATTTGATCGGGCCGATTCGTCGTCTTTTGCTGTCTCTGACTATCGACAACCGTGTCTACCCCGTCGATCGATTAGTAATCCGGTCGGGCTGACGTCGCCCTAAAGCGGGTCGACGAGTGACTCGAGCGCGCCGGCAGGGTCGTCGGCTTTCGCGACGCCGCTCGCGAGTAAGACGCCGTCGGCGCCCAATTCACGGGCGGCAAGGACGTCGTCGCCGGTCGAGATGCCGGCGCCACAGAGGACCGACACGGCGGAGTCGACCGCACCGACGGCGTCGACAGCGTCCTCGACGATGTTCGGGTCCGCCTGACTGACCGGCGTGTCGCCGCCGATCAGTGCCGGGGGCTCGATCGCGACTGCATCGGGGCCGAGCGCGGCTGCGGCCCCGGCCTGGGCGGGCGTGTTCGCACAGACGATCGTCTCGAGGCCGGCTCGCCCGCTCGCCGTGAGGCTCTCGTCCAGTTGGTCGAGCCGTTGGCGACGCTCCGAGTGATTGAGCAGCGTTCCTGCGGCTCCGGCGTCGGCGACCGACTCGGCGAGGATC
>JGI2924J29684_1077146_pt1 | contig 14025 bp, 12 predicted proteins | sample BenlonsequencITS_FD_29684 | JGI IMG/M metagenome (IMG submission 29684)
CTCGGCAATCACTTCTTCGGTCTTTTCACGGGAGCGGTTGAAAACGGAGACGGTATAACCACGGCTTTCGATGTTGAGCGCGAGGTTGCGCCCCATCACTGCCATACCGACGACGCCGATCTGTTGCTTGGACATTACATACTCCTGTCAGGTGTGGTCACCGCGCGACGAAGGCGCGCGATTTTAACGTATCAAAAATATTAACTCAATATTCATCTGCATGATAGTTCATGCATGTGCCTATTTTAAATGAAATGATATATAGATGATAATTTATATCATACAAATCATGCTTTCAATAGGCTATATTGTAGACTATTAAATTCGATACACCTGACCGACTCTTAAATTCTCTAATTTGTAAATAATTTTTTCTCGAGAGATGGTTTTATAACTTTCAGTAAATGCCCAGCAAGGTACTACTTTTGCATCTAACTCGATAAATGGCCCTTCTTTAACCTCTAATACAACAGCAAGTGATGAACGACAGATAAGTGTATGAATAGTATTAGGTTCTATTTTAGCGAATAATGCACCATTCTTACCGCCTAATTGAAATATATGTCTCACTTTACCATTTTCATCAAATATATATAACTCCACTTCACCATTAATGATCTGAAAATACTCCCATTGCCATATGTTTTTATGAAAGTGCGGAGGGATATATGTACCTTTGATTAAGGCAATCAGAACCATTTGAACTTTATCTTGATGACTTTCATGTAAGCTTAAATGCGCTCTCAGTCGTTCAGATTTTTTTGCAATGTCAATCAATTCTTGCATTTGTTTTGCTGTAAACAAACTAACTTGCATAGGAAGACCTACATTTATAAAAATTACTGTAGCTGTAATACAATATGTTCAGCTGCAAACTCTACAGAAAATCGTTCGTATAAAAGAGCATAACCATTTTCCCCCATTTTTTTTCGGATGTGTATATCATTAGCTAATATAACTGCCGAATCTAATAAACTCTGGTCATCCCCATTAATATGTACATAGCCTGAGTGAGCTTTTTCAACAATTTGCTTTAAGTCATTTCCAGCATTTACGCTACCTAAAATTGGCAACTTATTGGCCATATATCCAAGAAGTTTTCCTGGAAAGTTATGTACAGTATGATTTTTTGCCAAACTAAATAACCCGACATGAACGATCCTCAATAAGGATAAATATTCTTGCTGGCTGATTGATGGTAAATACGTACAATTTTTTAGCGAGTGTATTTTAATAAAATTCTTAACCAATTCAACTTCATCACCTTGCCCTATAAAAAGAAAATGAACATTATCAAGCTCCTTCATTCCCAATGCAAGTCGCATTAAATTACTCATATCTTGGGCATGACCAATATTACCGCCATAAAAAAATATAATTTTTTCTGTTAATGACTGCTGCTTGAGTATTTCACTTGGGCGAGTTAAAGTGCTGTTTTTCAGATTAGTCCAATTGTATAGCACGCAAACATTAGAAAACTCAGGGTAGTGTTTCAAAAACAACTCTTTATTTTTGTGAGACATTACTCCAATGCAATCAGCAGATTTATAATTTATTTTCTCAAAGAGCCTGAAATATTTATCCGTAAACCCACCACTACGGATTATTCCCTGATCAATAAGCCATTGTGGAAATGAATCCCTTAAAATCAAGTACGATTTACAATGCCAATAGCTTTTTATTCTCTTAACTAGCGGGCCAAAAAAAATTGAAGGCGAATAATAAACCACCCCATCAATTTTTTTGTTTTTAATTTCAGCTGCCAAGTAACGCCATGCATTTATGGAAAGCAAGCTTTCGTTAATCGCACGCTTAAACTTAAATGTATCTTTAACTTTTCCATTGGGAAACTTAAAAATATCAACACCATCAAGTTTCAGATGAGTGATTTTTTTTACGTCTGTCCCATTATTTGGACATATAACTATTGATTCATGTCCTTGTCTGAGAAGTTCGCAAGCGAGCTCATGCATCATTTTGGCACTTACGCGTGTACTATCAGGCAGATAGTCATCGCAAATTAACACTATCCGCATTATGCCTTCTTCCAAATTTTATGATTAACAAAATTTGTATAACTCATAATAATTCGTAGAACCTTAAGTGAGACATTATCAATTGAATAATCAGAAACCAAATATAAATCACGCTCACCTTGTCCACGTTTTTGTTCACGAAGGATCTCAATTGCCTGAAATATACGCTCGCTATTCAATCCTACAAACATTACAGCAGCTTCTTCAAATCCTTCAGGTCTTTCATGAACATCTCTAAGATTAAGCGCAGGAAAATTTAAAATAGAAGATTCTTCAGTAATGGTACCGCTATCAGAAAGCACTACATGAGCATTTTCCTGTAAAAAAATATAATCAAAAAAACCAAAAGGTTTCATAAAACTTATATTATTATTGATAGTGACATTAAGATTTTTCATTCTATTATGAGTTCTAGGATGTGTCGAAACAATAACTGGTAAAGAATATTTTTCAGATATTGAATTTAATATGTCTATCAGACTAGTTAATTTTTCTGGAGAATCAACATTTTCTTCTCTATGAGCACTTACCAGAAAATATCCATCAGCTACTAAATTTAGTTTTTCGAGTGCAGATGATTTTTTAATATCATCATAATAATAATTTAATACCTCTCGCATAGGACTACCGGTTTTTATAATCTGATCTGCGGGAATACCTTCATGTAATAAATATTCACGCGCTATTTCACTGTAAGTAAGATTAATATCAGAAATATGGTCTACAATTTTCCTATTAATTTCTTCTGGAACTCGATAGTCAAAGCATCGATTCCCCGCCTCCATATGGAAAATTGGAATTTTTCGACGTTTAGCTGCAATAGCAACAAGAGCACTATTTGTATCGCCTAGAATCAGAAGAGCTTCTGGAGTAATCTTTTCAAAGATCTTATCAGCCTCAATGATTACATTACCAATTGTTTCAGCTGCAGTACAACCTGCTGCGTTAAGGAAATAATCCGGTTTTCTAATCTTAAGCTCATGAAAAAATACCTCATTTAATTCATAGTCATAATTTTGTCCTGTATGAATAATCGTATGATCTGTATATTGGTCTAATACAGACATCACCCGCGATAATCTAATAATCTCTGGTCGAGTTCCGACTACAGTAACTACTTTTAGTTTTTTATCTAAAATATTCATTGTATTCATTATTCATTTTCTCAACTAGTTCTGGCCAACACAGAGGTACAAAGTTCGTTTCTTTACGAAATAAAGATGAATCAAGACTGCGATCAATAACAAGTTCAGTAGATTCTATAATCTTAATGTCATGGCAATATTGTTTTTTGACTAAACCTAGCAACTCATATTTATTAATCGGCGCAACACTTAAGTGTCTCAACCCTATACAACTTTCATTAGGTAGTATATATTTATGAATAACCTCGGCTAGATACACAGTGGGCAATCCAGAAAAGATTGCTTTTGAATATCCGTTAACCGTTTGATTCTGACACAAAAACCAATCAATTAAACTATGATTACTTGAAAGTTCATGTCCTATAATAGAAGTACGCAATGTCAAATGACCGCCATAATCAATTTCACCAAGTTGTTTACTTTTTCCATATAAATCAGAAGCATCAGGAACATCAGTTTCACAATAGGAACCGTGTATTCCACTGAACACACAATCAGTCGAAAAATGAATTAGTTTCACATTATGCCTAGAACAAATTTGTGCCAATTGATGAGGTAATAGCGAGTTAACAGAGATTGATACCAAATAATCCTTAGCAGCATTAAGCTGCTTTATAATCCCTACACAATTAAAAACATAATCTGGATGAAAGTCAGCTATAATTTTATTAATTATATCTAAATTAGACAATTCAACATTACTAATTATATTAGTAAATCCTTGTTTAAAAACTTTTAACTTTGCCTCATCATTTCTTACCGTGCCTAAAACATCATATTCAGAAAGTTTCGAATAAAAGCGCAATAAAGAACTTCCCAACATTCCATTAGCACCAATAATTAGAATTTTCTTAGGCATCTGGATCAACCTTATCACCGGATTCAATTTTATTGATGTAAGCAAGTTTACGTAATAATGCAATCATCTCATCTTTATTTAAACGATATGTATTATGAGAGTTATAATCCTCAACCTTTTCTACATCCTTGTTACCTTTCTCAAAATATTTTTCATAATTAAGATCACGATTATCACAAGGAATTCGGTAATAATTACCTTGGTCCTGGGCGACTAACATCTCCTCACGACTACAGAGCACTTCATACAGTTTTTCCCCATGTCTTGTACCAATAATATTTATTGGATGCTTAGGTAATTTAATAATCTCAAGGATTGCTTGCATTAAGATTTCAATCGTTGCTGCCGGTGATTTTTGAACAAAAATATCTCCATTGCTACCATGAGTAAAAGCATGCAGAACAAGATCAACAGCATCATCTAAACTCATCATAAAACGCGTCATATTGGGGTCAGTAATGGTAATTGGTTTGCCGCTTAAAATTTGATTTATAAAAAGCGGTATTACTGAACCACGTGAGGCCATGACATTTCCATAACGCGTAGCACATATAACCATTCCATCAGGAACATTTCTGGATTTAGCTACAATAACTTTCTCCATCATTGCTTTTGATGTGCCCATAGCATTAATGGGGTAAACAGCCTTATCAGTACTTAAGCAAACTATACGTGAAACCTTATTAGCAATGGCTGCCTCTAAAACATTATCCGTCCCAATTATATTTGTTTTAACAGCCTCCATCGGGTAAAACTCGCATGATGGTACTTGCTTCAATGCTGCTGCATGATAGATAAAATCAACTCCTCTTGTTGCTGCTAATATGCTGTTATAATCACGAACATCTCCAATGTAAAATTTAAGCTTATCACTGGTGTATTTTTTCCTCATGTCATCTTGTTTTTTTTCATCTCGTGAAAAAATGCGAATTTCCTTGATATCGGTTCCCAAAAAACGATTTAAAACAGCATTACCGAAAGAACCCGTTCCGCCAGTTATTAGTAATGTAGAATTCTTGAACATTTTTTACCTTTATTAAATAAGATCAAAAAAACGTGGCCAAGAAGAACAATTATCATTCTCATAAGGCCTGATTTGTGTGCAAGACTTGTTTGTTAGTACATCATAGATGACATTAGCCCAATTATTTTCATCATTGTATTTGACAAAAATCCCTCCTTCATAATTATTAAGTACATCCCTTGCATATGGCAAATCACTACATATAATCCGTTTACCTAAGATGGCGGCTTCTATTAACGGTAATCCATATGATTCTATATAGCTAGGAAATACAACCAGTGATGCGCTGAGGTATTTTTTTTGCAATTCGATATAAGATATCACACCTAGGTATTCTATATTAGTAGACAAATCATTTTCATAAACATAACGATCAAATACTTTATATTGCCCTTTATCAAAAGTAACCTGAAATTTAATATCATTTATGCCAAATTGTTTTTTTAGCAAAGTTAAGCTTTTAAGGATGACTAAATGATTTTTATAGCTTAATGCTGTAGCTGGATACAATAATGTATTTTTTGATATTTCCTTGTTATCAAGTCTCGCTTCAAACAACTTAATATCTGGCCTTAAAACAACAACTTGCTTTACATTTAAATTTCGGCATCGATTTAAAAGGCTACTTTTCATCCACTCTGTTTGTACGACAAAAATAGATTGTTTATTTATAAACTTAAAAATAAATATTGCATAAAATTTTTTGTATAGCAATAATTTAAAATTATTTAGATTAAATTCTTTGAAGAAGAAATCAATATTACTAAAGGGAATAGGCTGATGAAGGTAAATAATCTGCGGATAAGGTACATTCATACTTGAGTTTTGTAGACAAATAACTTTTTTAACCCTAAGCGACTCTCTTTTTATAAATTTTTTGCATCCTATCCAATCCCAATAAATTCTTTTCAGCCAACCTTTAGGAGCAGTCTTAACATAAGTAATATTTTCATAATTAGGTAAAGCCAAGGTGGATGGTACGAATATAATAAAGTTATTTTTATTAATTGATGCTTGCTCAATAAATTGTCGTAAGATAGTTAATGCCCCGCTTGCTGCTAATGCAGTTGCACTAACGATAACATACTCTTTTTTTTCATCGAACATTAAATACCTACTATTTTATTGTTATACATACTGTAAAATTATTAATCTTTTGAAATACTAGCAATCGTAATAGTTACCTTCGGCTAAATTTGATACAACCAGTTAAGAAAAAAAATAAAGTACTAAATATGTATGGAAAGAACCCTTGTCCAAATACGTTTTCTATACTTACTGTATAAAATGAATAAAAAATAATAAAAAAAAGTAAGATATCATATTGCCCATTATAAGACGACATAGAATCAAAATATATTTTTGCTATAATAAACAACAGGATAGTAAGTATAGTTAACAGTATAAAATCAGGTAGGCTAGAATTAAACAATATGCTGTAATACATTACAATACCAAAATCAGAGCTCGTATATGGATTTAAGTCTGGATAAAATGATGTCATAACATTATTATTGAGTATTCTAAAATCTTTATTTATAAAACCTGCAGGTAGTATTGGCCTCAATAAAGATCCAGATTCTTTAAAAACTCTATTTTCTTTTTGATACAGATGTACTACAGTATCGTAATTTTCATAAGCACCTAATGAAACAGGATTCATTGATAGCCTAGATGTTAACTGTTCAACTCCTTGGTAATAACTCAAAGGAGCCACATCATTCCCACGAATTTCATTTTTTAATACAAAGGCATACTGATATACCCAGCCACCAAAAAAAATAATAAACAGGGGTAGCAATAAAATAATTTTTTTATTTTTTAGGCGGTATCGCGCGTACATCTCTAAAAAAAACAGTATAAGAAGAAAACTTGTCCATCCTTGAAGTATTTTAAAGAAAATAAATAATACAATGTTTATTGTAAACAGAATATTACCTTTATAAGAGAAATTCTTATCCATTCTAAAATACAGAAAAAATAAATATATAAACGGCTCAGGTTTCAGAAAAGAAAATAAAGGACTGTAAATGGAAGTTGCAATTTCATTAGCACTAGTAGTTACTTTTCCTACTCCCGTTGTTACTAAAAAAAATATTTGTGCAATTAATAAGAAAAAGAATAATTTATTAATTTTTGTCTTATTAAAAATCACGTTGATATTTTTATTAAGCTTAAGCCTAAAACTAGAAAGCACGAGAAACACAAAATAGCAAAGTATGAATGAGATAATGTTTAACATGCTCAACAGGATAACTTCAACAGTAGAGATAGACCTTGTGAATTCTTCTAATTCGCCTGGATAGTTATTTTGCGTCAAAGTCTGAAACATTGATATTAACGCAGATATAATATATAACAACAAAAATGCAATGATTAAAATTCTATTACTTTTCGACACGTAAATATTCTCTTTTAAAATATGGTAGCGCCAAAATACCTGTTTTTTTAAAGGCTATATATACCACGCTTAAATTCTGCACAGCAATAATGAGAGACACAGCACTGCAATATAAAAAAACCGTTTTATCTTCTAAGAATTGGATTCCCACAAATGAAGCGATTAACAGTATGAATGAAATAAAAGTTATCCACATTAGCGATATACCGTGTCCAGTATGGCTTAATAGAAAATCGCAAGGTCCTGTCGCAGCGTTGACAATCTGCCCCACCGCAAAAATCATCAATATAAACCACGAATACTGATAATCTACACCAAAAATCATACCTATTAACCAATAACCTAAAATAAGCAACGATAGCAGTGTTAAGAGACTTACCACAAAAGAAAAATTACAGCTACAATAAATCTCTTTTTGTAATAGATTTTTATCTTGAATTAATATGGGTATACGACTAGCAGCTATTGCGCGCACCGATAATGTTGAGAAACTCAATAGTGCCGCCAATCTTATTGCCAGCCCATATTGAGCGACTACAGAAGAGTCAAAGTTCTTAGAAACCACCCATAGATCAACTTGGGAGAATAAATATACGATAACAGTAGATAAATAAATTGGGAGAATTTTCTTAAATAGAATTTTATCTTTCAGAGAAAGATCAATCACGTGTACTTTATTATAACTTAACCTCCACTGATAATAATTCATAACTGATGAAATGAATAATGATGCCAAATATAATATTATGATATCTGTGTCATAACCAAGCAATTGATTAGACGCAAGTAAAATTATAAATAATAATGTACTTACACCGCCATTATATAACTGAGATGCTACATATGAACCGTTTCCTTTCATTAACTCTGTTAGCACACTGCTTAATCCACTAATAACAGTAGCTAAAAACAACAGGAATATATCTTCGATTTCAAATGTCTCATTCAATCCCCATAATACAACTATCGTTACTGGTATAGATAAATATAATTTTTTAATAATTTCTTTATAAATACTTGAGGAGCGAACCTTCTTAGCTGCTAAGATATTTAGAAAGGGAGTCATACCCAACAAAAAAACTTGTGTCAAAAATGTTGTATAGCTTACAAAAAGGAAAAAGGCACTTACTGTACTTTTATCATATACCCGAACAATTATGACACTTAATACCATTGATATCAGTGAAACACCTATCCTTGCAAAAAATGAACTTGATTGTTGCAAGTATCTATTTAGCATATTTTTCTTATTCAAATTTATAATTAAATTCATTGTAATAAAGACTTAATAAGATAAGTCATCGACTCCATTAGTATATTATCGCCGCGTGATTCCACATTCAGGCGCACCACCGGTTCGGTGTTCGATGAGCGCAGATTGAAGCGCCAGTCCGGGAATGACATGCTGAGGCCGTCAGTGCGGTCCACCGCCAGCGCCTCATCCGCAAAATGCCGCTCCACCCGCGCGATGGCCTCCTCAGGCTCCGCCAGCCTGCTGTTGATTTCCCCGCTCGCCGGGAACGCCGCCATCCGGTCCGCCACCAGTTCGCCCAGCGACTGTCCCTTCAGACACACCAGCTCCGCCACCAGCAGCCACGGGAGCATCCCGCTGTCGCAGTAAGCGAAATCGCGGAAATAGTGATGCGCGCTCATCTCGCCGCCGTAGATGGCGTCTTCATGGCGCATCCGCTCCTTGATAAAAGCGTGCCCGGTTTTCGACATCACCGGCGTCCCGCCTGCCGCCGTCACGACATCTTCGGTGTTCCAGGTCAGCCGCGGGTCGTGGATAATCTTCGCCCCCGGATGTTTTTCCAGAAACGCTTCCGCCAGCAGGCCGACAATGTAGTACCCCTCGATAAACTGCCCTTTCTCATCAAACAGGAAGCAGCGGTCGAAGTCGCCGTCAAAGGCGATGCCCATGTCCGCCCCGTGTTCGATAACGGCCTTGCGGGTGTCGTCGCGACACTCCGGCAGTAACGGATTGGGAATGCCGTTCGGGAAGGTGCCGTCCGGGGTGTTGTGGATTTTGATGAACTCCACCGGCGCGCCCAGCGCCTTCAGCCGCGCTTCGATGGCGTCGATGACCGGCCCCGCCGCGCCGTTGCCGGCATTAAATACCAGCTTCAGCGGCGTAAGATTTTTGAGGTCGATATACCCCGTCAGATGGTCGATGTAGGCGTCGCGCAGGGTGATTTTTCTGTAGCTGCCGCGCGCGGCGTCGTTGACCGGCGGGAAGTCGTTCGCTTCCGCCAGGCGCTGAACGTCGCGCAGACCGGTGTCGCCGCTTATCGGACGGGCGCCCTCGCGCACCAGCTTCATGCCGTTATAGTCCATCGGATTATGGCTGGCGGTCACTTCGATACCGCCGTCCACGCCGAGGTGGAACGTGGCGAAGTAAATCTCTTCGGTGCCCGCCAGCCCGATATCCAGCACGTCGACGCCCGCATCCTGCAACCCTTTCGCCAGTGCCAGCTTCAGGGATTCGCTGGTCAGGCGTACGTCGCCGCCCAGCACGATGGTTTTCGGTTTTAAATATTCGCCGCAGGCGCGGCCAATCCGCCACGCGATATCTTCATTGAGCTCCTCGCCCAGCCTGCCGCGAATATCGTAGGCTTTGAAACAGGTTAATTTTGTCATGTTCTTACCCTTCTTCAGGCAACAGTTGGCCCTCTCCTGGAAGGAGAATTTTCATTCTGGATAACCAATAGATCCGCAGGCCGGATAAAAAACGCGCTATCCAGCGCTCATTGCCTGATGGCGACGCTTCGCGTCTTATCAGGCCTACACCCGCCCGTAACGGTCCGCGAACCGCACCACATCGTCCTCTTCGAGGTACGAGCCGGAACGCACTTCAATCAAATCGAGCGGTATTTTTCCCGGATTTTCCAGGCAGTGCGTTGCGCCCAGCGGAATATAGATGGACTCGTTTTCACCGAGCAGCTTAACCTCGCCGTTGATGGTGACTCTGGCGGTGCCTGCCACCACCACCCAGTGCTCGGCGCGGTGATGGTGCATCTGCACCGAAAGCCCTTCACCCGGCTTGACGGTAATACGCTTCACCTGGTAGCGCTCGCCCGCGTCGATGGAGTCGTATTTGCCCCACGGACGGTAAACCTCACGGTGCATGTGGTGCTCATGACGCCCGTCGGCCTTGATCTTCTCCACCACCTTTTTTACGTCCTGCACCGCGTAGCGATCGGCAATCAGCACCGCGTCTTTGGTCTGTACCACCACCAGATCCTTCACGCCGACGGTGGTCACGAGGCCGGATTCGGCGTAAACGTAGCTGTTTTCGGTTTTATGGCTGATGACGTCGCCGTGGTGGACGTTTCCCTCCGGAGTGTGGGCGCTGATTTCCCACAGCGAGGACCACGAGCCAACATCGCTCCAGCCCGCGTCCATTGGCATCACCACCGCGTCCGCCGTCCGCTCCATCACCGCATAGTCAATGGACTCTTCCGGACAGGCGAGGAAGGCCTCTTCATCCACGCGAATGAAGTCAAGATCCGGATCAACGCCGCGCATCGCCTGTTCACAGGCGGCCAGAATATCGGGGCGGAACTTTTTCAGCTCTTCCAGATAGCGTCCGGCGCGGAACAGAAACATGCCGCTGTTCCAGTAGTAGTCGCCGCTGGCGACGTAGGCCTGAGCGGTTTCCAGCCCCGGCTTCTCAACGAACTGCGCCACCTCAAAAGCTACCGCATCCGTCGCGCCCGGCACGACATCACCGCGCCGGATATAGCCATAGCCGGTTTCCGGCAGATCCGGCACGATACCGAAGGTCACCAGTTTGCCCGCGTCGGCATAGGGCATGGCGCCGCGCACCGCGTCGCGGAAGGCCTCTTCATTGGCGATCGCATGATCCGCCGCCAGTACCAGCATCAGCGGATCGCAGTCCGTATGCTGGCGCGTCGCCGCCAGCGCCGCCAACGCAATCGCCGGCGCGGTATTGCGCCCGGCAGGCTCAAGAATAATATTCTCCGTCAGCTTATTGAGCTGGCGGAGCTGTTCGGCAACGATAAAACGGTGCTGTTCGTTGCAGATAACCACCGGGCTTTCGCACTCCACGCCGTTCAGACGGCAAATGGTGGTTTGCAGCATGGTGAGATCGCCTTTCAGGCACAGAAACTGTTTTGGATAAAGCACGCGAGAAAGCGGCCACAATCGGCTACCGGAGCCACCGGCCATCACAACCGGGTAAAGTTTTGTCTGACGCATTATCATCCCCGAATATCTGCAATAAATTGGCGTAGCAGGTTCTCTTTATTGAGCGTGCGTTCGGCGTATTCACGTGCCGTCGTGTTGTTTTTCGGCATGGCGAGCGCCTGGCTAATCCCGGCCACCAGCGCGTCGGTCGACTCCGGCTCCACGCAAACGGCGATGCCCGGATAGCGCGCGCAAAGTTGTCCTAATTCGGTGTGCGGCTCAGCGGTAATCACCGCATTGCCGCCAGCCGCCAGAATGTTAGTCAGCTTGGAGGGCAGTACCGCATCCGCCGCGCCGCGCTTTTGCACCACCAGATGGCAGTCGCCCATTTTCAGCAGCGCGGGTAAGGCGTTGTAAGGCTGAAGCGGGAGGAATTTAATATTTGGCAGGTCGCGTTCGCGGGCCATGTTCTCCAGCCGCGCCTTGCCGCCCCCCTGGCCGACAATCGCAAAAATCAACGGTCGATCGCGTAATCGTTCCGCGGCGTTAATCACCTTTTCCAGCCCTTGCTTTTCGCCGATATTGCCGGAATAGAGCACAATTTTTTTGCCCTCTGGCAAGCCAAACTGCTGACGCAAAGCCGTCACGTCAGCGTCATTAACGTCCTGAAAGCGCGCCACTTCCGACCAGTTCGGAAAAAAGAGGATTTTTTCCGCCGCGACGCCCTTTTCCCGCGCTTTATTCATCATGGAGCGAGAGATGGTCGAAACATTATCAACGTTACGCAGCGCGCTGCGTTCAAAGGCCGTCGCTAACCGCGCTACGCTGCCGCGCTTGCCTTTTCCCGCCATCCCTAAACCGAGCATGGCGTCCACTTCGTAATCCTGAATATGCAGTACGGTACGCGCGCCGGAGAGTTTCGCCAGCAGGCGCATTCCCGGCGTACAAAAGAGCGTCGGTACAACGCCGATAATCCGATCCGGCTTCCAGCGACGCTGCGCCATCAGTGGGAAAAAACTGCTCAATGCAAAGCTCCCCAAATGAAGCAACCGTTTTAAGGTGGAGGGCTGTTTCGGCACATACAGCGGGCAGCGCCAGACGGTGGCTTCGCCCTCTTCCCGGCGATAGCGCCAGGCGGAATAGCGCTCGCCGACCTTCCACTGCGGGTAGTATGGCGGCGCGGTGATAACCCGCACTTCATGGCCTTCACGCGTCATCCACTCCACCATTTCGCCGGTGTATTTGCCGATACCGGTCAGTTCCGGCGAATAGTTAATGCCATAGACCAGAATCTTCATAAGCCCACCGCCGGCGCGTCAGGAAAGAAGTAGGCCCGACTGTTATCGTGAACATTGTCGCTTGCCAGAAGCTGTTCCGGCGTCAGCCAGCGGTAACTGCCATGCTGGGCGTCAGGCAGGTGTAAAGCACTCTCCGCCACACGCAGGCGAAAGCCGAGCACGATGTAGTGAGTTGAAAAGTCCGCGCCGGAAAAATTGTCGTCATAGAAGTGCTGCCACACGCCATAAAACGTCCCTGCCGCCAGCGGCAGACGCACGCCCAGTTCCGCCTGCGTCAGCCGTTCAAAGGCGGCCTCCAGCGTTTCGTCTTTGCACACCCGCCCCCCCGGCACAAACCAGTAGCCCTGCGCCGGACGGTTGAGACGCTGGCCCAGTAAAATTTCCCCCTGGCCGTTTTCCACGATGAAATCGAGGGAGATGAGGGGCGTGGCCCGCACCACGGCGGCGAAATCTTCCTGACGTAAAAACATTGTCACCCCCGGAACCGTTGCTGATTCTCAAGGAACCACTGGTAAGTACCGGCAAGCCCTGCCTCCAGTGAAATTTCGTGATACCAGCCAAGCTGGTGCAGGCGTGTGACGTCGAGCAATTTACGCGGCGTACCGTCCGGCTTCGCGGCGTCGAACACCACCCGACCTTTGTAACCCACCACCTTTGCGATGGTCTGCGCCAGCTCGCGGATGGTACAGTCCACGCCGGAACCGACGTTAATGTGCGACAGCATCGGTTCGGTGTTCTCCTGCCACACTTCGCGCGCCAGTTCCATCACATGAATGCTGGCCGCCGCCATATCGTCAACGTGCAAAAACTCGCGCATCGGTGTCCCGCTGCCCCACACCACCACATCCGGCGCGTTGCTCTGCGCGGCTTCATGGAAACGGCGCAGCAGCGCCGGAATCACATGTGAATTGTCCGGATGAAAATTGTCATGCGGGCCGTACAGGTTGGTCGGCATCACTGAACGGTAGTCGCGACCGTACTGGCGGTTGTAGGACTCGCACAGTTTTATCCCGGCGATCTTGGCGATGGCATACGGCTCGTTGGTCGGCTCCAGCGTCCCCTGTAGCAGTTCGCTTTCCGCCATCGGCTGCGTCGCCAGTTTCGGATAGATGCAGG
>JGI2924J29684_1077145_pt1 | contig 13999 bp, 10 predicted proteins | sample BenlonsequencITS_FD_29684 | JGI IMG/M metagenome (IMG submission 29684)
AAATTACTACCCTATCTGGAAGAAGTGACCCCAGCCGGTTTGATTATGGTTTCCCCAATGCTCGATGGCAGCCTCTCAAACTATGATCAGGCTTTTGTTTCAACCCTCCCCGCTATGACAGCCACAGCATGGCGCTATGGCAAGTCCGCATTAGATCTCCCGCTTGAAAGAGACGTCTTCGATCGCGCGCAAGAATTTGCTGAAACCGAATATCTTCTAGCCCTCCAAAAAGGCGACAAGCTTCCTCAAGATGAAGCCGAGCACATCGCACAAACCCTCAGCAAGCTTACAGGTTTGGATAAGGCCGCGATCTTGTCTCAAAATCTGCGGATAGATACCCAATATTTCCTAGAAAACCTGCTCGCAAAAGACAATAAACTGATAAGCCGGTTAAACACAGCAAAAGCCGTCGTCAAAAAACCTCCGCAACGCGAAGACCGACCAGACGCTGCAAACGATCCTTCATTGGCCCTTGGCCGCTCAAATGTAATCGCAGCGCCTGATATCGCAGATTACCTAAAAGAAAAAACTGGGATTGAATTTGAAGACGATTATAGATCTTTGAATTTAGATGCTAATTTTGGTTGGAATTGGTCCTCCGGTCGCGCCTATTCTCCCACGCTTTCAGCGATCAAACCTTTGCGTGACTATCTAACAAAGCACAACAAAACTCAGCTCTTAGTGTTTACAGGAATGCGTGATTTAGCTGTGCCAGCAGGTACAGTAGAATATATTCTCGATCATTCTGGGTTACCTGCAAATCAAGTCGATTTTCAAATCCTTGAAGGTGGTCATTCCCCGTATGAAGAAACAACGCAATTTCCTATATTTACGAACCTAATTCGCGAGCTCGTTCGCGAAACCACATCTGATAAAACTTCCCAATAGAAAGACGGCTAATGCTCAAAATGTCCCGTTTGTTTGTGACCATCGGCGTCATTGCTATGGCCCCTTCCCTGTCATATGCGGACGATAAACAAAGTCTCAGCATCATGTCTAATGGTGAGAATGTCGGATATGTCAAAGCCAACACCAAGGGCGATACCACCACAATTCAATTCCATGTCGATGATAATGGTCGTGGCCCTAAGTCGAAATCAAAATTGACACTAAATCAAAATTTAGTGCCCGTTCACTGGACACTAGAAGGCACGAGCCTCATGGGCGGCACTGTTGATGAATGGTTCCATATTACAGACGATACAGCGCAATGGAAAAGTCAGGCTGACGACGGCGAAACGACGCTTAGCGAGCCCGCTCTATATCTAATGAATGATGGCACACCATGGGATGATTATGTCTACGCAAAAGCTCTTTTAAAAGACGAAGATCATAAAATGCCACTGCTTCCAGCAGGAGAGCTTACACTCAACCACCTCGCCAAACGCACTCTATCTCACGATGATTTAGAAGTGGTATTCGATCTATACCGCCTTTCAGGTGCCAATTCGACAGGCTCACTCATTGCGATAGATGAAAGCGGCGATTTTTTTGCAAAACTCTCAGAATCCGGGTCCATTATCAAAGAGGGTTATGAAGCTTTTTCACAAGATTTAATGGATATCGCACGTGAGCAATCAATCGCACATGCATCCCAACTCGCAAAATCCCTTACCAACACATATGAAACAGGCTTTGCAGTTGCAAACATACATATTTATTCACCAGAGTCGGGTGATTTAAGCAAAGCATCGACTGTGTTTGTAAAAGACAACCGCATTGCAGACATTAAAGCCTTTTCACCCAATGATATCTACACAAAAGCCTACCCTGTATTTGATGGCGCAGGCGGCACACTTATGTCCGGATTGACTGATATGCACTCGCATACAAGCCTTCAAAATGGCCTTTATTATCTGGCTGCTGGTGTCACTTCCACGCGCGATATGGGAAACCAAAACGAATACCTTCAAGACATTATAGAAAAAAAGAAAAGTCATGACGTTGCAGGCCCTCGCCTTATTGCCCGTGGTGGATTTCTCGAAGGACGAAGCACATATTCTGCTCGTTACGGGATAATAGCCGATACTGAAAAAGAAGCAGTTGATGCTGTTAAATGGTATGCTGACAATGGCTATGATTTCATCAAAACCTATAACTCGTTCAATCCTGATTGGTATGAAGCTGTCGTTGCTGAAGCACACAAACATAATTTACCAATTGTTGGTCATGTTCCAGCTTTCACACATCCAGACCGCCAAATCGAAGCTGGATATGATGAAATCACCCATATGAACCAATTAATGCTCGGCTGGTTGCTTGATGATGGCGAAGACACACGCACCCCTCTTAGACTAACTGCTATGGCGCGCGCCTCCAATCTAGACTTAGAGCAACCAGAAGTCCGCAGCACACTAGAAAAGCTAAAAGACAATGATGTTGGAATTGATACGACAGGCGTAATTCTTGAGCTTCTAATGCTTAGTCGTGCCGGAAAAGTCCCAGCCATTGCCACCGACTATTTCTCGCATATGCCTATTTCCTACCAGCGCAATCGCAAACGCTCGTTTGTGAAGCTAGAAGATGAAGGTGCAGATCAAGCCTACAAAGACGGCTTCCAACGCATTCTTGATACGATCAAACGGCTATATGATAATGACATTCGCTTGCTACCCGGCACAGACAATGGGACAGGCTTCACCATGCATCGTGAATTAGAATTATACACTTTAGCTGGCATTCCAGCCAAAGACGTTTTACGTATCGCGACATTAGACATTGCAAAACATGTCGGTAAGGAAAAAGACCTCGGTTCAATAGAGATTGGCAAACTAGCCGACTTCGTATTACTGCCCGGCAATCCTATAAAAGATATCAAAGCGATTAAAACACCTAGAATGGTTGTTGTTGATGGAAATGTTTATTTCCCAGACGAGATTTACAAAGCGCTCAACATCATTCCTTTTTCGACGCCGCCAGCCCGCTTGGATAAAGCTGATCAATCACAAGCATTGAAAACAGAAATCCAATACACGCCCCTACCGGGCGCGACACAGGCATTGATAGAGTCAGGAAAAATTCCTTTTTCTGGTGCAGTAACAGTTGGAGACGTTGTCTATTTTTCAGGTCAAATCGGCGGTCCCAATGGCGGCGCTGAAGACTTTAAAGACGACGCTCGTCAGGTTATGGATTCCATTTCCGAAATCGCTAAACACGCAGGCGTTACAATGCAGGACGTGTTCAAATGCACTGTCATGCTAGATGACATCAGCAATTGGCCAGACTTCAACGAAGTTTATGTGACGTATTTTACACCGGGAAAAATGCCAGCACGCAGCGCCTTTGCAGCTGATGGATTGGCGCTAAATGCAACCGTCGAAGTCGAGTGTATGGCTAAAGCAAACTAGGAGAGTGGAAACTCCCCTATCGCCTACAAAGCCATAGAGCCACGCACTGGAATAGCCGTGGTAGACTTGATTTCTCCTAATGTCGCCGTTGAATTTATGTTTTCAACACCTGGAAGTTTTAAAAGGAACTCCATTAAAAAATGCTGATACCACGACATGGATTTGGCTTGGATCTTCATCATAAGATCCATTTCTCCAAAAATCGAGTAGCACTCCATTATTTCAGGCGTGGTTGCAATTTTGCGCGTGAATGCTTCGCGTTCGGTATCAGACAAGCGTCGCATTTTTACAAGCGCAAAAATACGCAGATCATATCCAAATTTTTCGCGATCAAGTATCGCCACTTGGCGCTTGATATATCCCTCATCCTTCAAACGTTGAAGACGCCTCCAACACGGGGATTGAGACAGCCCAACTGCATCCGCCAGCTCCACAGTGGAGAGACTGCAATCTTTTTGCAATTGCTCCAATATTTTAACATCAAATACATTCAACTCTTCACTCATACGACATACCCTATATTAAAAAACCAGAATATACGCATACTTTATCCATCAAAATCCTATAAGTTTCAAATTATCTGAATTGAGTCAAAACCGACCTAAGATTGAGCAAGTTTACACGCTATATGACTTTTATAGTCACACCTAGAATGAGAATGTCCCAATGAAACCTATGCCGATCACAGCTTTGTTCGCCTTCTTATTACTCGTGACAGGGTGTAATCCAACTGCTCCTAAAGACACGGACTCGGGCAATATTGCCTCGCCTCACATAAATTTGACGCTCGCACCTCAAGCACGTGTCGATGCCCCAGACACAATAGGTTCTGTCCAAATCCAACTTCAGATTTCTGGAAAAACATTCCAGAAAGATGCACCTGTTTTACAAATCCCTTTAGTGTCTAGCAATGTGGATACAGTCGCAACAATCGTGACTGATTTAAAAGCAAATGATGCGAATGGCCCGCTGACTTTGTCAGCTATGGATAAGACTTTAGACGAGCAAAATGCCGGTGATGCTGTCATAGGCGGTAATTCAAGGCTCTGGTATGCTGATAGGCAACCTGATGGTCCAATTCATGTAACTTACACTGTTCCTGCAAATGCAAGCCTGCCGCCGCGTGGACCAGCACCGCCTTTCTCATTTCTAAGTAAAGATGGTGGGACATCAGCGGCAGGACATGTCTTCCTCATTTTACCACCCGGTGATGATTCCTATCAAACCGAAATAGATTGGGATTTAACCGCCGCTCCGCCCGAAAGTCGCGGCATTAGTTCAATCGGAGAAGGACATGTCAGCGCTGAAATGACTGCTGTGACAATGCGTATGTCTTTCTACATGATGGGGAATGTTCAGACCTATCCTGAAATCGTGCCTGAGAATGGTTTCTTCTCTGCATGGTATGGCACACCACCATTCGATGCAGAAAATCTCATGCATTGGACTGCTGATCTATACACACACTACAGCGCATTTTTCGGTATGAAAGAAGTCCCTCCTTACGGAGTATTCTTAAGGTACAATCCCGTAAACGCAGGCGGTGGTGTTGGTCTGCACCATTCCTTCGTCACAACTTTTGGCGAGCAAGGTGACACCACTATATCAGGACTAAAAAGCACATTGGCCCATGAAATGTTCCATACATTTCAACCTTTCATCGAAGAACCAGGCGGACTTGAATCCTCATGGTTTGGCGAAGGACTCGCCGTTTTCTACCAAGCGCGCCTCCCTACCCGCTTTGCAATGATGTCTTCTGAAGACTTCTTGGCAGACCTAAACTTCGCCGCCTCCAGATATTACACAAGCCTGATGGCGGAAGCTCCAAATAGTGAAATTCCGAAAAAATTCTGGCTCGATACGCGCATTCGGACACTCCCGTATGATAGAGGCATGTTATATTTCGCCACGGTCGACCATGAACTGCGCACCCAAACAGAAGGCGAAGTCACATTAGATACCCTGATGCTTAAATTACTTGAGCAGTCAAATAATGGGCATGCGCTAACTAATTCAGATTGGGAAAAAGAATTAAATACCCATTTAGGACCATCAGCAGTCGCAGAATTTCAAGACTTTCTAAACGGAACTCTTATCGTTCCCGACGCTTCCGCCTTTGGTCCCTGCTTCACCCGAACACAAGTTCCACTTCGCAGATATGAATTAGGGTTTGATCCAGCCGTATTGAGTGAACCCACACGCATTATCAGAAACCTCGTGATAGGATCTGCTGCTGACCAAGCTGGGCTCCAAAATGGTGATGAAATTGTACACCCTATTCCACAAGACCATATTCAAGGCGAACAAACACAGGAATTAACAGTTACAATCAGGCGCAATGGCGATGAATTCACACTGAGCTACTTACCACGTGGCGAGACAGTGGATGCTTATCAATGGATCAAAAACCCAAACCATTCAGATGAAAATTGCGAGCTGTGATCTCGGCGAACAAAGTTTCTAAATTTAGTGCGATCACAATATCGCACTAAATTCAGAAACACTGATAATTTGGATTAAAACGACGTTTAATCGACCAATATAGATCGATCAATTTTAGAAATACTATTTACGCCGGCCAACGTCATTGTCACTTTCATGTCCTGCTTCAGGAAATCAAACATTTGCGTGACACCAGCACTGCCCCCTGCAGCCAAAGCGTACAACCATAAACGCCCGAGCAAAACACCATCAGCTCCTAAAGCCAGCATACGCACGACATCTAGTCCAGAACGAACCCCGCCATCAGCCAGCACAGTAATTTGATCTCCGACAGCTTCAGCAATTGCTGGAAGCGCGTGTGCCGTTGAAAGCGCTCCATTGAGTTGGCGGCCCCCATGATTAGACACAACAATGCCGTCCGCACCGAGCGCAACAGCTTCACGTGCATCTTCAGGATCAAGAATACCTTTGATGATGAGTGGGCCATCCCAAGCACTACGAATCCATTCCAGATCTTTCCACTGAATGGAGGGATCAAAATTTTTGCCCAACCAGCCCATATAATCATTGATGCCAGCGCCCTGGCCTAGCGCTGCAACCAAATTACCCAGAGTATGCGGTCGACCAAGCAATCCCACATCTACTGACCATGCAGGCTTGCCAACAGCCTGCATAATTCGCCGGATACCTGCATTCGGGCCAGACATACCAGAATGCACATCCCGAGCACGCGAACCAGGCACAGGCATATCAACTGTAAAAACAAGCGCTTTCGCACCCGCCACTTTTGCTCTCTCAATTATATCGAGCATGACTGAACGGTCACGGATTACATATAGCTGAAACCAAAAACGTTCTGTGGCAGCAACAACCTCCTCTATCGAACATATGGAAACTGTCGATAAACATGCCGGCACTCCTGCTTTGGAAGCCGATGAAGCTGCCTGCACTTCACCACGCCGCGCAAACATACCGCTAATCCCTACCGGTCCCAACGCGACAGGCAGATCTTGCTTCTGTCCTAAAATCTCAGTTGAAAGATCAATAGACGCAACATCTTTTAGAACACGCTGACGCAGAGCCACTTTCCGCAAATCAGCTGAATTGCTGAGCATTGTATCTTCGGTTCCCGAACCACCATCGGCATAATCGAACAGAAAACGTGGGACTCGTCGACGCGCAGCTTCTCTAAAATCAGCTGTTGATGCAATTCTCATGATTTATCTTTATAATAAGCGATATGATCGGTTAGGCGATATATGTTTTCCATTGGAAACCAAGTTCCATCCGGTCCAGCGGCCGGAATAGGTTGCTGAAATTTTTTCATCAACTCTCCCCATTTTTGCACATGGGGATTTTTGGAATCAGCTTCAGCTTTCACATTCTCTGAAAAATTGTCTGCAACATCCATTATCATAAACATACGATTTCCGGCACGAAAAATCTCCATATTCTCGACACCGAAATCTGCAATAGATTTTACAATCTCAACAGGAACATTACCTACTCTATGCCATTTTTCGTATGCAGAAATCAGCTCTTGGTCATCGACAAGATCAAGCGCTAAACAAACTCTTTGTGACATAGCGACAACTCCCAACGTTTATGAATTAGACCAACCACCATCAATAATGTGCGTCCCGCCAGTCGTGTATGATGACTCATCACTTCCCAGATACAAAGCTAGATTAGCAATATCATCAGGATGACCCAGTCGACCAATTGGCTGACGCGCTATAAATTCCGTTCTTGCCTTTTCCGCATCACCTGTCGCAGCAAGACGTTCATCCAAGGATGGAGATTGCACCGTCCCCGGACAAATTGCGTTACAACGCACACCATTGCCAATGTAATCTTCTGCCACTGATTTAGTCAGCCCGATCACTGCTGCTTTGCTCGCGCCATATACAAAGCGATTTTTCACACCGATAACGGAACTCGCCACTGAAGACATGTTGATAATTGAACCACCACCATTTTCGACCATACTTGGTAGAAATGCGCGGATCATACGGTAAGCAGACTTCACATTCAGATCGAAGGAAAAATCGTAATCTTTTTCGTCTGTCGTTAAAATCGTACCTGCATGAACAAATCCCGCACAGTTAAACAAAATATCTGTGTGTTTGATCTCTTTGGCCAATGCTAAAATCGCATCTCCATCCAGCAAATTCATAACATGCGTTTCACACCCTTCCAGAGTTGCCAGAGTGTCGGGGTTCAAATCTACTGCTATTGTCCGCGCGCCTTCCGCAGCAAACAATTCTGCCGTGGCACGCCCAATCCCCTGACCTGCAGCTGTAACGATAGCGGTTTTGCCTTCTAAACGACGCATAATTTAAATCCTGTGATTATGTTGGAATAGGTGCATCTGGCCGAATAAGCTCGGAGGCTCTTAATTCTTCCCAAAATGCTTTATCTATGGAATGGCTCATCAATGATTGAGTTGATTGAACGCGTTTAGCACTGCCCATGCCCGGTATGACTGTCGAAACTTGTTGATGGGCCAGCGGAAACTGAAGAGCTGCAGCAGCTAGTGGGACACCATATCTCTCACAAATATCTTCTATGGCAGCGACACGTTTGATGATATTTTCTGGTGCGTCCTGGTATTCGTAAATATGAGGTCCATTGCCGCGAACACCTTTGGCTAGAATCCCACTATTATAAGGACCACCGATCACAAGCTGCGTGTTTTTCTGGGCGCACAATGGCAAAAAGCTGTCCAGTGCGCTCTGCTCTAGCAATGTATATCTGCCGGCAAGTAATATTATATCGAACGGCGCGTCACTCAGTGCTTCTTCACACACTTCCCATTCATTCACGCCCAGCCCAATCGCACCCACAACACCAGCGTCGCGCAGTTCCCGCAGAGCGCGATAACCGCCTTCCATGAAATTACGGTAGGTTTGCGCATGATCTTCGCCATGCGTAAAACGTCCTATGTCATGCACATAGAGAATATCTATCCGGTCACGACGTAATCTTGTTTTACTCGCTTCGAAAGAATGCATGATTGAATCATAGCTATAATCAAACACGCTGTAATATGGTTCTGGAGAATAAAACGCCTGACGCATCTCAGTGAGGTCTGTTCCGTCAGGCACAGGATCCAACCTGCGACCAACTTTGGTAGATATGATAATATTTTCGTCGGCATCATATCTTTCAAGCGCTTCACCTAGTCTTTTCTCAGCAAGACCAAATCCATAATGCGGCGCGACATCCATATATTTGATGCCCGCATCTATGGCTGCTTTAACGGTCGCCCCTGCTTCTTCATCGGACACTTGATGAAATAAATTCCCTAAAGAAGCACACCCTAATCCAAGCTGCCCCAAAACGTCCCGATTAAATATAATGTCTTTATTTGTTTTGCTCATAGAGCATCAATTACAATGATATCTCTATTAATGCAACTGATATTTCAACAAGCTTTGCTTTAAATAAACCCGAGTATTCTCTGCATTGCAGCATGGAAATGATCCGCTACAGCTGCCTCGGCCCGATCAGCATCTCGTGCGACACATGCCTCCAGTATTGCAATGTGCTCTTTTAAAGAACGAAGCGCCAATGGCTTAGTAATAAGGCGCTCTAATCGAATAAGGACGACATAATTCTTAAGCCGACGTCCAGTATTCTCGATCAGCGGATTATTCATGCTTGCTATGATATTGCCATGCAGACTTTGCTCAAGCCCCTCGATACGCTCTAAAATATCTTGATCAATATCATTCTTTTCAATCAGACCTACAACGTCGCGGTGCTCTTCCAACAGGTTTACAGCGGTTTCAGCATCGCCCATTTCAGCGAAATGGCGCACAGCAGCCTTCTCTATAAGTGTCCTAAATTGATATGTACTGCGTATTAGCTCCAAATCCGGTTTCAAGAATTGGATACCTGAGCGCGGATGAATTTCCAGCACACCTTCGGCCTCAAGCACACGCAACGCATCTCTTAGCGGTTGAATAGGCACACCCAGTAACTCAACAAGCTTGCTTTGAGATACAAAAGCCCCCACCGGAACTATCCTATCAAAGAGTCCTTGTAATACGGCTTGATACGCTACATCGCTCAGGCTCTCTTTTTCTTTGCCTTTAATTACACCAGCATTTTTATCCAAACGGTTATTTTTACGACCACCCATATTCATCACCCCTTGCATTCGGCCTGTATCTGTCATATCTATTTACCCGTCTGATATTTCAATTCAACATCTTGGGACATTATAGTCAAAATCATGCCACTAGTCGACTACCGCATAACCCGTTTCCAATTCGCTCGTGATCGAATTGTTGGTGACAGTCAAGTTCGCGCATCTCATGTTCATGTCGCCACTCTCGAATTGATCGATTCAGAAGGACATGTTGGTCTTGGGTTTGCTCAGTCATTATTTCATCCTTTACCAAGTGAAGAAGAACTGATTCGCACATTTGATGAAGAAGTTTGGCCAAATCTAAAGGGGCAACCGGCAATTGCACTGGCTCATCAGGTAAAACGCCCGCGTGGTGGACACTTAAACCGCTCAACGCACCCTTTTGGTGAAGCTATCCAGCATGCGCTTTGGGATGTCGCTGCCAAAGCGGCCAATCTTCCGCTCTGGAAAATGCTTGGAGCAAAACGTAGCAAAGTACGCGCTTATGCCAGCGGTCTCGACTACCATTTATCAGATGATGTGTTTTGTTCTCTTTTCACCCAAGCTGCAGATCAAGGCTATACGGGCTTTAAAATTAAAGTGGGTGCACCAGAAATAGAGCGCGACATTCATCGCCTCGACCTTCTTAAACAAGCTATCGGCCCAAATGCCAAAATAATGATTGATGCAAATGAGGCATGGTCACCTAAAGAAGCCATTCAAAACCTTGATACAATTCGCCGAGCTGGTCATGAAATTTACTGGCTAGAAGATCCTATTCTGCGTTTTGATATAGAGGGTCTAAAACTCTTGCGCGAAACTGCAGGAAATACACTTATAAATTCCGGTGAATATCTAGACGTTTCAGGCAAGCGCGCTCTTATTCAAGCTCACGCAACAGATATGCTGAATGTCCACGGACACTTTACTGATGTTATGCGCATAGGCTGGCTAGCTGCCGATATGGGTGTCCCCATCACAGTGGGCAACACATTCCTTGAACTTGGTGTCAATGTGGCTTTGGCCCTGCCAGAAGTAGAATGGCTTGAATACAGCTTCCAGAATTTTGAACATCTCGTAGAGACACCGTACAAAATTGAAGATGGTTTCATATACGGATCTGAAACTCCGGGCCACGGTCTCGTCCTATGTGAAGACGCGCGCCAGGCATATCGTCAGCCAATTATAATCGATAATACTCAATTAGGCCCAGCCCCTGCCCAGCAACGCTTGGCACTTAAATAAAATAAAAAATGCGGGCAAATATTGGGAGGAAACAAAATGTCAAAAACAGATGCAACCGGCGAACCCGGTGCCACAATTACAGCTGCTGATTTTCAAGACAGCATGTATGTAAATGGATCAAGAAAATGGGTACTTCTAATAAGCTTAACCAGTGTTTTCTTTCTATTATTTGCGCTTTACGCTGGCGTCTTAGCGGTCCTGCTGCCCAATCAGATTCAATCCATTAATCCTGATAACAAATCAGCAGGGCTAGCATTCGTCTTCGCTGTAACATCTGTCTTTTCCACATTGGTCACCCCGATGGCTGGTGCATTTTCTGACAGAACGCGCACACCATGGGGGCGCCGGGCACCATGGATAGTCATAGGCTCACTCGTTGGAGCTGTCTGTTTGATTTTAACCTCACAGATGTCGACTATTCCGATGATCACCCTATTTTGGGTAGGTGCCACAATCGCTTTCAACAGCATGCAATCAGCCGCAAATACATTGATCGCGGACAGATTTGCACCAGCAGAACGCGGAACAGCTTCTGGCTTTATCGGCGCAGGCATGACATCGGGCCTTACAGTTGGCACAATTGTCGCCGGCCTTCTAGCAAGCCAGCTCGTGCTTGCTTATTCTGGATTTGCCATAAGTGTCGCAATTGCATGTTTGGCATTTGTATTCATTAACCCTGAACCCAAAACAACTTTACCAAAGCCCGATGCTTTCAACTTAACAGATTTCTTGAAAAGCTTCTGGATCAGCCCACGCAAACATCCAGACTTTGCTTGGGCATTTGCTGGCCGTTTCACCATCTATATGGGATATCAAGCAGTCATCACCTATATGCTTTATATATTGCAAGATTATATCGGACTATCAAAAACCGATGCAAACACCACCATTGCAACACTTTCAACGATCACATTTTTTGCGCTTGTATTCTCTGCCTTCAGCTCAGGCTTCCTCTCCGACTGGCTAGGGAAACGTAAGCCTCTGGTTTTTGCAGCAAGTATCATTATGGGGTTAGCACTGACCGCCCCTCTCATTCTGCCAACTGTTCAAGGCATGCTTATCTATGCTGCTGTTATCGGCTTGGGTTATGGCGCGTTTATGTCGGTCGATATGGCTTTGATGACGCAAGTCCTTCCAAAGGCCGATGGAGAAGCAACAGGTAAAGATCTTGGAATTCTCACCACAGCGGTCAACATCCCTCAAATCCTAAGTCCAATCTGGGCGGCGTGGCTGCTGAATATGACAGGCGATAATTACAAAGTATTATTTATCTCTGCCATCGCATTCGTATTTGCCGGATCATTCTTTGTTTTACCAATCCGAAGCGTCAAATAGACCTCACACTTAACAGGTCGGATAAACGAAATAAAACTCTAAAGAGCACTAAGCCCATTATGCTTTGTGCTCTTTTTGCTGTTTGTATGTATGCAATTATACAGCAATCCTCGTCTTGGGTTTTAGCCAGCTATTATCGAATATCTCTTGCGACCTTCCAATAGGCAACAAACGCATAATGCAGCCCTCAATAATGGTTGCAATCAGAGCTGCAATTACACTCAGCATACCCAATCAGGTTCAACGCAGCATATTAACAGAAATTACGCAGTCGGCCGCAACTATATCAACAATGATTGCGCACTATCTCGACACAAAAAGCACAGAAACACGATAAGATCTCACCAGTAATTTTCATGTACACAAGAAACTAAGGCACCAAAAAAACGCGCATATCCCAATGAAATATGCGCGCCTCTTGGTCGGTTTTATTTGTTTTGTCCGTGGATAATATAAGGCTTCACTTTAATATAGGGACACAACTTTTATGAGCCTATTAAAAGTTAGCGCACCTCTCCATATTCGACAGGACCAGCAGAAGCTTCTATTCCAGCAGCCTCCATAACCCTAACGGCATCTTTAGGCCATCTATCACCGCGCACAGAGTGGTTATCAATCATTTGATTATCACCAGCACCAACAACCCAACCACCATTGTCTTCGCCTTTATTAAACCAATTATTGATTGCAACATTATCATAAGTCACACGCAGTGGCGCAGCTGAACGCACAGCATTCACATTCAGCCAGACAGATGCATCCTCTACGACATTGTTTCGAACCGTAATCCCTTTGCTACCTTCATCTAGATAAATAGCAATTCGGTCGCCAATGTTTGAAATATAGTTCTCAAAAATCCGCGTTCCTTCACTGCCAGATAGGTTATAAATTGCACCACCATCGTGAAAAAACTTCTTCACACCATGGATGCGATTGTAAGCAACGGTGACATTTCTGTGCAGTGTCGGCGTGTCATATATCAAATTTTCCAAATGATCATAATGACTTCGCGCTTTCATGCGGTAAATTGGATTACCGCCGACATCATTAATACCCCAGCCCCAACCAATATCAATTGCATCATACATTGCATCAGAAATATCGTTGTGAATGATAATTGCACTATCAAAATAAGTTGAAAGAATTGCAGAATTATCTTGATAATCTTGGCTAACTTTTTGAATACGATTGTTCTGAATCAAAACATCTCGATTAGCCATATACGGGTCACTTGGATGATGTGCATCACGCTGAATTCCCCCCGCAAAAATGGCTCCGCCAGATAAATCATAAAAGACATTTCTAGTCACAGACACGCCGCGCGTGCTCAATCCAACACCGCTTGCATGCGCATTGGCATCATTGCCTACACCAAGAGCAACTTGTCCCAAATGTGCAAATATATTGCGATCAAAACTCACTCTCTCTGCCGCAGAAACCTGAACAGCACTTGGTATTTGAGACCATTCATTTCGTCTTGTCTCAAAAGCAGGAC
>JGI2924J29684_1077144_pt1 | contig 13988 bp, 14 predicted proteins | sample BenlonsequencITS_FD_29684 | JGI IMG/M metagenome (IMG submission 29684)
TTGGTTCGTAATGAACATGGAAATAGTCCGGTCAAGATCCGGTTTCAGGAATAAGGTTCCGGGAGGATTCATAGAAGTTCATGGATTCAGGTGGAATTCATGATGCACAATTTAAGTAAATGAAAACAGATAATATCAGATTTTGGATATAAAGTTTTAACAAAGTTTTCGCTACCGCTCCGTCATTCAAGCGATTATACTGGTCTTACCAAGAATTACTGCACGAATGGAGTGAGTAGCATGAAAGCAGCGCGCTGGTACAAAGCCAAGGACATTCGTGTCGAGAACGTCGAAGAACCGAAGGTGACCGCCGGCCATGTGAAGATCGAAGTGGCCTGGGCGGGCATTTGCGGCAGCGACCTCCACGAGTATGCGGCGGGCCCCGTATTCATTTCGGCCAACGTGCCGCATCCGGTTACCGGCGAATTGCCGCCGATCACGATGGGACACGAATTCTCCGGCACGGTGGTCGAAGTGGGCGAAGGCGTGACGAAGGTCAAGCCCGGCGACAAGGTGGTGGTGGAGCCGATCATCTGCTGCGGCGAATGCGCGGCCTGCCGGCAAGGGAAGTACAACGTCTGCCGGAAGCTCGGCTTCGTCGGCCTGAGCGGCCGGGGCGGCGGCTTCTCCGAATACGTCGTGGCGGAAGAGCGCTGGGTGCACAAAATGCCGGAAGGGCTGTCGCTGGAACAAGGCGCGCTGGTTGAACCCGCGGCAGTCGCGCTGCATGCCGTTCGCCAGAGCAAGCTGAAGGCCGGAGACAAGGCGGCCGTTTTCGGCACCGGTCCGATCGGCCTGCTCGTCATCGAGGCGCTCAAGGCTGCCGGTGCTTCGGAAATCTACGCGGTGGAGCTGTCCAAATCGCGTGCCGCGAAGGCGCTGGAGCTCGGCGCAACGGCCGTCGTCAATCCGGCGGAAACGGCGGATGTGCCCGGCAGGATCCATGAACTGTCCGGCGGCGGCGTGGATGTGGCTTACGAGACGTCCGGCGCGCTGCCCGTGCTGCAGCAGGCGGTCGAATCGACCAAGCCGTGCGAGGGCGAGACGATCATCGTGTCGCTCTGGGAGAAGGACCCGGTCATCAAGCCGAACCTGATGGTGCTGACGGAGCGCAGCATGAAGGGCATCATCGCGTACCGCGACATTTTCCCGGCCGTTCTGGAACTGATGACGAGGGGCTACTTCCCGGCGGACAAGCTCGTGACGAAGAAGATCAAGCTCGACGACATCGTTCCGGAAGGCTTCGAAGCGCTCGTGAACGACAAGGAACAAATCAAGATTCTCGTATCGCCGAAATAACCGGCTTCAGGCCGGCGTCCTGACCGGCGCGGGGGCATCGAATGCAGCCTGCTGCATCCGATGCCCCCGCGCTCTTTTCAGGGCCGGTCTACTCCACCCTGGTCATGCCGGTCAGCGCCTCGTTCCAGGGATGGATTGTCCCTTCCCCCGGACCTTCCGGTTGGCCGGCCTTGACTCCGAAGGATAGGCTGAATTGGTCGAGATCAACGCCGAGCTCGGCGCGTTCGTCTTTCTTGATCCATTTCTTTTCATCATTGACTTCGACCCAGACAGTATAATCGTCGTCACCGGACATCCGGTAGAGGAACAAATATCCGGTAATTTCCATAACGGCATCCGCCGGCGTGAACGATTCGTCCGCAGGGATGTCCCCGTTGGGCTTCAGCGCCACCGTGGCCGTAATTCGCGACTCGACGAGGGTGGCGTTTTGCATGTCCGAGTCTTTGAATCCCACACCAACGGGCGGCCGCATGTTGTGGATCGTCAATTCGACCCGTTGGCGGTCATCGAACGCGTGGCCGACCCCGATGCCAACGACCGGTAATTGGGAGGCAATACTTCAAGGCTTGCGGCCGATCCGCCGTCGTCCGGATTTTCCGCCCGATTTCCGTCCCCGGCGTCTTTGCCCGAAGACCCGTTCAGCCCCCCGCTTCCTTCCCGTTCGAACGTCACGACCACGTCTCCGTAATCCCATTGCATCCGATCCCCGTCGATCACGTAATCGACCATCGTGTCCGGCGCGCCGTTCGCACTATGCATCCGGAGCTTGCCTTTCTCCGGAAAATCGTATTCGATGCTGATGCCGTTCGCATGGGCGAGGCCTTTCTTCATGAACTCGATGGCGGAACCGATCGGGAAATTTGCTTTGACGGACTGTTCCCTTATCCGCTGTTGAAAATAATTCCCCGTCTGCACTTTGTCCTGCACTTCCACAATGACCCAGCGGCCCAGAATGTCATTGTTTCCGGATTTGGAGCAGGAGGAGAAGACCGTTGCGGCTAGCAGCATGATCAGTACAGCAATTTTTCTCAAGATGATTCCTCCGAATGAATGGTGTTCCATGATGGGCGTTAAGGTGTAGCGTAGTCCATCCTTCCTGCCGTGGCAAGGTTTCTCCATGTCATTACTGGATGAATAAGGAATGCAACGGACGGCGTGCCGGAGAGCGGCATGTTCATTCCACGATGACCCTGCCGGTCCGCCGGCAGGCCTTCAGATCCTCGATCGTCTCGATGAAGAGCGCGGGGACGTCCTCCGGCAGATCGTCCGGATCGCAGATCGTCCGGATCGAAGAACGCGGCGTCGACGGCCCCGGGCGTCTCGCGGAAGAGTTCGCCCGACCACCGGGTCACGACGAAGACGAACGCGAACATCTGGTAGTCGCATCCCCATGACCGGCAGGAGTAACGCTCGGGATCGGAACAGACCTCGACAAGCTCCGCCTCCCCGACTTCGCGACCGGTCTCTTCCCGCACCTCCCGCTCCAGGGCGTCCGGCACCGACTCGTCCGGTTCCATCGCGCCGGCCGGCATCACCCGGCGCCCGTTGTCCGCCCGCCGGACGAGCAGTGCCTTCCCCTCCCCGTCCAAAATGATCCCCTGCACGCGACGTTGATCAGCTTCGCATCGCCATCGCCCGCCGCAGCCTGCCCAGGTGCGATTCGTGCCGGCCCACTTGGCCCGTCGCCGCCTCCTCCTTCTCCCGCCAAGGACCGAAAAATGGGTTCGTGCACCATCCGGCTTAAAAAACCGTTTGCTTGGAAACAATGTCCCGGTCGATGAAGGGATCCCCGGAACGGTGTGCGCATCGCGAGCGTGCACCGGCGGACCTTCGGAATCCGGATCACGCATTCCGATCATGTTGAAGGCGATTTTCAGCCGTTGCGGAGTCCGCAATGGAAAAGGGACCTGCGGACCGGTTCATAAGACCTGAATATCCCATTTTTTACAAACCCGTCAAATCTTTAATAGTACCAGGTTATCACCATTTGGTCACATTCCCCTTTACATTTAAGAAAAAAGTCGTGTTAAGGTATTGTAATTTTTCGACAAATTGCTACAATAAACATTACACATTAATTACAATCTAACCTTAATTTAGAAGGCGATCATTCGTATTGCCCCCGTTGAGGTCCTTCCACTCCCATCCCAAAATACCACGAATCCGTGTCCTACGCGATCTCTGCCTACATCGGGGGCATCTCCCTGTACACACTTGCAGTTTTGCACGGGCGTATCCGCGCAAACACCGCGCTAACAACGGAATGCTGCAAACACTTACACACCATACTGAATACGAGCGCCAGTTTGTATGTCGGAAATTGGTTTTGGAATATCTTGATAGCGAGGGTTCATGCATAAGGGGCATTGTTCCGTCCTGAAAACCCTATGCTTCGCTCAGTTTGATTCAGAGCAAATGAAATCACGAATTCAGGTAATTATACAACAGCCGGCGCCTGCCGAATATCCCCCGCGCCCGACATTTCGATCAGGTATAATAGATGGAAAGAATTCATGAGGAGCACGCGCATGCTGACCGCCAAAAGAGCATTGGGACAATATTCGACACCCTTGCGGACCGTCGATTACATGGTGCGGAAGGTCATCGAAAAAATCCGGCACCTCAAATCGCCGAAAATTCTCGATCCCGCGGTCGGCGACGGAGTTTTCGTGGAACGATTGATGGCGAGCGGCGTAAACCCCGCGTTCATCCATGCCTTTGACATCGATCCCGATGCGGTGCAGGCGAACGCCCATATCCCGAACATCCGGCACCAGGACTTCCTGACCGCGCAGGGCGGGGAATTCGACGCCATCATCGGCAACCCGCCCTACAAATCGAAACGGGAAAGCCGGTATATCAAAGAAAACAAGGCGAGACTGGAGCGGCAATTCGGGGAGATCGGCATCCGGAATCTGTATGCCATGTTCGTCCATCATGCCCTGTCGAACCTGAAAGAAGGCGGCACGCTTTGTTTCATCGTGCAGGACTCTTTTCTGACGAACGTCTATTATCAGGATTTTCGAAGGTTCATCCTCGACCATTGCCTGATCGATGAGATTGTGCTGGCCCCGCGGAAACTGTTCCATCACACCGACGCCGATGTCCGCACGGCCATCATCACGCTGACGAAATGCACGGGACCGGAAAATCGGGAAAAACGAAGCGCCCACGTGATGACCTTGATCGACCGCCTGCAGGAGGAAGACGACTATTTCCATCCGCCGCAGGACAAGGTCCAGAAGCTGGAGCAGCGGTACTTCGAACGAATGGAGAAGCACAACTTCTTCATCAATGTGCCGGTGCCGATCATCGACATCATTTTGAAAACGCCGCTTAAGCTCGGGCATGTCGTCGACGGCGGGACCGGGATTTCGACCGGAAACGACGCGAAGTTCCTCCGGAAGCCATCCGGGATCGCGGAGGAAGACCCGGATTGGGTGCCTTTCTACAAGAACGGCGGGACCAAGGACGCCTGGTTCTACGAAACGCCGTACCGCATCCACCGGGACTGGGAAACCCCCGGCCGCCAGTACAAAGACTTCATGACGCGGAACGCGCAGCATTATTTCAAGGAAGGCATCACCTGCTCCTCGATGGGCGTGGAGTTCTCGGCCTCCTACATGCCCGCCGGCTGCCTCTTCGGCGTCAACGCCAACTTCTTCTCCGATGACCGGGAACACCTGTTCTATGTGCTGGCCCTGCTGAACAGCACGCTGGCCAAATATATCATCCGAGCCGTGTTCAACCGGACGAACATGGTGACAGCCGGTTATATCAAAAGAATCCCGTACATCGAGCCGGCTTCGGAACTCAAGACCCGAATCGCCGGCATCGCCCGGACCATCGTCGCGTCCAAAAAAGCAAACCCGCATTTCGATTATCGTCCGCTGCAGTGCGAGATCGACGCGTTGATCTATGAGATTTACGGTGTCGATCCTGCCGACAGAAGGATATTGGAGCAATTCTGCGGGAACCTGTATGAAGCGGTATAAAGCCGGGGACATCAACAAAACTCAACAAAACTTTCGACGCCGCGGCCAACCCGGTCCCCCGGCCCGGGTGAAAAATCACACTTGACACATGTGAATGGTTGGTTTATATTGGGCTCACTCACCCTGATGGGGTGATCTTGGAATTCCATAACCTCAGGCCTGCCGGCGGCCAAGCTGTTGTTCATCCTGACAGCCCACTATGCGAATAGAGGCATAATGCTTGATATGAAGCGAATCGCAGGATTCTTTCCTATCGAGCGTTTATGCCTCTTTGTTGTTTCATCATGACGGGTGCAAAGGAGTTGGAGATGGAGAAAATCCGATTGGAGAGCGTGACCAAGACGTTCGAAATCCGGGACGCCGGACGAAACGGCGGAACCCGGACCTTCACCGCGCTGCGGGACATCGATTTTGCCGTTAAGTCCGGGGAGTTCCTCACCCTGGTCGGCCCCAGCGGCTGCGGCAAGTCCACCCTGCTCGATCTGCTGCTCGGGCTCAGCAAGCCCACGAAAGGGCGCATCCTGATTGACGGGCGGGAGATCAAGGGGCCCGGTCTGGACCGCGGCATCGTGTTCCAGCAGTATGCGCTGTTCCCGTGGAAGACCGCGAGAGGAAACGTGGAATTCGGCCTGGAAGCCCAGGGCGTTCCGAAGAAAGAGCGCAAAGAACGGGCGGAGTACTACATGGAGCTGGTGGGCCTCAAGGACTTCGTGAACCACTACCCGCACGAGTTGTCCGGCGGAATGAAGCAGCGCGTCGCCATTGCGAGAAGCCTGGCCTGCAATCCGGATGTGCTGCTGATGGATGAACCGTTCGCGGCACTGGATGCGCAGACCCGGGAGACCTTGCAGGCCGAGCTGCTGCGGATTTGGGAGAAGACGCGGAAGACCGTCATCTTCATTACGCACAGCATCGATGAAGCCGTGTTTCTCGGGCAGCGGGTGGTCGTCCTGACTCCCCATCCCGGCACCGTGAGAAAGATCGTCGAGGTTCCGTTGAAAAACCGCCTGTTCGAAACGGACATCAACGCCCATCCCGAATATCTCAAGGCGCGTTCGGAGGTTTGGAATTTGCTCCACGAACCGGAATACCGGGGAGCTTACATCTGAACGCGAAGGAGTGGAGGAAACCATGGCATCCATTCAGAAAACCGAGAGCATCGGCAAACCCGTCACCATCCCCTCCAGGCTCGGGTGGAACCGATTTTCCCTGCTGGGCGCGTTGAAAAAGTCGATCGTCATCGTCCTGTTCCTCCTGCTGTGGGAGTTCTCCTCCCGCATCAACCTGGTGGACCGGCTGTTTCTGCCGCCGTTCTCCGACGTCATGCAAGCCTGGTGGAACATGATGGTGTCGGGCGAGCTGTGGTATCACTTTGAATCGAGCATCTTTCGTTCCGTCTTCGGCTTTTCGCTGGCGCTGCTTGCCGCCATCCCGCTGGGGCTGCTGGTGGGCTGGTATCCGCTCGCGCGCGATTTGCTGCAGCCGTTTCTGGAGCTGTTCCGCAACACGGCGGCGCTGGCCTTGCTTCCGGTATTCATCCTGATCCTGGGAATCGGCGAAGTGTCCAAAGTCGCCATCGTCACCTTCGCCTGCTTCTGGCCGGTGCTGCTCAATACGATTTCGGCCGTGCGGGATGTCGATCCGCTGCTCATCAAATCGGCGCGCTCGATGAATCTCGGCTCGTTCAAACTGTTCTGCAGCGTCATTTTGCCTGCCTCAATCCCGACTATTTTTACCGGAATACGTATGGCGGGCACGGGCGCCATCCTGGTCCTGATCGCCGCCGAAATGGTGGGCGCGAAAGCCGGGCTTGGCTACTACATTACGTACGCCCAGTACAACTTCCTGATCTCGGAGATGTACGCGGGCATTCTGACGATTTCCCTGCTCGGCCTGCTGATCAACTACGGACTCGTCAGCATCGAGCGCCGGTTGTCCCGTTGGAAACAGGAACCGAACCCGCAATGAAACTGTGAGAAAAGAGGAAGTGCGATGAGAACCAGAAGACTGTCGCGGATGATGGCTGCTGTGACCCTGATCGCCCTGGCCGCCGCCGGATGCGCCACCTCCGACGCCAAAAGCGGTGAGGAAGACAAGGTGCTGCAATATCTCGGTTCGCCGGGCGCGGTGATCCTCCCCGAACTGGCAGAAGCGCTGGGATACTTCGAGACGATCAAGCTAAACCACTCATAGATTCAAAAAATCCGTTAACAAGGAGAGGAGAGAAACCGATGAGCAAACGTCAATTGAGCCTCGGCGCATTCTTCATGCTGCCCGGTCAGCATGCGGGAGCCTGGCACGATCCTTCCACGAAGCGGGAGAATCTGTGGAACCCCGGCTATCTGGCGGAACTGGCGAGAACGGCCGAGAAAGGAAAATTCGACTTGATCTTTGTGGCGGACGGCGTGTCGGCGGGTTATACCTCCAGGGCGTTCGAATACGGGGCGCGCGTGACCCAGTTCGAACCGCTCACGATGTTTTCCTACCTGGCCGCCGTGACGGAGAAGATCGGCTTCGTCGCCACCGCTTCCACCACCTATAACGAGCCTTTCAACCTGGCCCGTCAATTTGCGTCGCTGGATCACCTGAGCAAAGGCCGCGCCGGCTGGAACGTGGTGACGAGCACCGGCGAAGAGGCCGCGCGGAACTTCGGCAAGCGGGACCAGGACTGGCCGCACCACCTGCGTTATGAGCGCGCCCATGAATTTCTGGACATCGTGAAGAAACTGTGGGACAGCTGGGAAGACGACGCGATCCTCTACGATCAGGAGAAAGGCGTATTCCTGGACAAACGCAAAGTCCACCGAGTGAATTACGAAGGCAGGCATTTGTCGGTCGGCGGTCCGCTCAACATCGGGCGCCCGCCGCAAGGCTATCCCGTCATCGTGCAGGCCGGCTCTTCCGAAGCCGGCAGAGAACTGGCGGCCAGAACCGCCGAAGTCGTCTTTACGGCATGGCAGACGCTGGAGGAAGCGCAGGCATTCTATCGCGATGTGAAAGGCAGATTGGCCAAATACGGCCGCTCGCCCGATGAGCTGAAGATCATGCCGGGCGTCTTCCCGATCATCGGCCGGACGGAAGAAGAGGCCCGGGCGAAGAAGAAGTATTTGGAAGAGCTGGTCCCCCTGCAGGTCGGGGTGGAACGGCTGTCGTTCCAACTGGGGGTGGATCTGAGCCGGTATGATGTGGACGGACCGCTGCCGCAGCTGCCGCCGTTGGAAGAGATCAACGGCAACAAGAGCCGGTTCGAACTGATCCGGAACATGGCCGAGCGTGAGCATCTGACCATTCGTCAGCTGATCGGCCGCGTCATCACGGGACGCGGGCATTGGGAGATCCTGGGCACCCCGGAACAAATCGCGGATCAACTGCAGGAATGGTTCGAGAACGGCGCCGCCGACGTCTTCAACGTGATGCCGCCGGTATTCCCGGAAAGCCTGAACGAATTCGTGGAACTGGTGATCCCGATCTTGCAGGAACGCGGCATATTCCGCAAGGAATATGAAGGCAGCACGCTGCGCGAGCATCTGGGATTGGAGCGGCCGGTCAACCAATTCGCCAGACAGACGGTGGCACAGAACTAAAGACCGTTCAACAGGCAATGGGCCAAGCGGAAAGCTTGGCCCATGCAAAATCGGCAGCGCAAGGATTTCCCTTGCGCTGTCTGCATGAAGCTTATTCAATCTCGTAAATTTCGTAGATCTCGTCCAGCATCTGATTGGCTGCGATAATGCCGCCTGCGGTGTTCCAGATCGCGTCGTCCACCCGGATCGCTTTGCCGTTCTGAACGGCTTTCAGGCTCTTCCAGAGCGGATCGTTCAAGATTTCGTTCTCCATCTCGTTGCCTTTGCCGTCGCCGGTATCATAGGTAAAATAGAAGATCCGGTCCGCATCCGCTTCCGGCAGACGTTCCTTCGTAATCTCCTCCACGAACGTATCCTTGTAATTCAGCTGATGGTCGGGACGCGTGATGCCCAGCTTGGAAAACGCGATGCCGGTGAAGGTGTCTTCCAGGTAGATGCGAATTTTGCCTGCCATGAAACGGACCACGGAGACTTTCTCGTTCAGCTTGTCGCCCGCCTTGGCTTTGAATTCGGCGGCACGGCGATCGAAATCGGCGATGAGCTGTTCGCCTTTCTCTTTCAGTCCGAGCGTCTCGGCATAGAGCATGAAGTTCGTCTGCCATTCGCCTCTCAGCGTTTCGGAGAACACCGTCGGCGCGATCGCATTCAACTGGTCGTACACTTTCTCCTGACGCAGCTTGTTGCCGATGATGAGATCGGGCTGCAGGCTTGCAATCAGCTCGATGTTCGGCTGGCTTTCATCGCCGACGACCGTCACGCCTTCCATGTGGTCCTCAATATGCTTGTACCACGGATCACCGGTCCACGATTTGACCGCTCCGACCGGCTTGACGCCAAGCGCAAGCAACGCTTCGGTGCCTTCATTCGTCAGCACGACCACGCGCTGCGGGTTGTCCGGAACTTCGGTCTCGCCCATGGCGTGGACGATTTTCCGGCCGCCGTCGCCGCCGTTCGGTTCATGCTGCTCCGGTGCCGGATTCCCGGACTGCGGACTTGCCGACGGCGTATTCGCTCCGTCATTCGAGGCGTTCGGGTTCGATTGGCCGCACCCCGCCAGGATCAAGGAGATGGCCAGCACAATCGCGGCTGCCGCCCAGACCGTCTTGTGTGCCCTATACTGGAACAAGTCATCTCTCTCCCTTGCAAGTGAAAATCATTCTCAACACCATTTCGAAGCAAAACTATAGCAGGGGCGCCGCCCGAAGTCAATAGATTTTTGATAATGATTTTCAAAATCATTGACGCTTTTTCCCCGATCCCCTAGAATTACACTTGATTCATTCCATTTCATTTGCTGAAACGGGGATTCTATGAGCGCACTTCTTCATACACGTGCACAGCGAATTGCGGGATTCATCCTGGCGTTCCTCATCCTGATCATCGGCATGATTTGCAGCATCGCCTTCGGCGCGGCCAACATCCATTGGAGGACGATCATCGAGGCGTTCACGAATTTCAATGGGTCGCAGGAGCACCTCATCGTCACGACGGCCAGGCTTCCCCGCGCGTTGATCGCCGCGGCGGCGGGCGCCAGCCTTGCCGTTGCCGGCACCTTGATGCAAGCCGTCACGCGCAATCCCCTTGCGTCGCCAAGCCTTTTCGGCATCAATGCCGGGGCCGCTTTCTTCGTCGTCGCAGGCTCCGCTTTCTTCGGGGCGGGGGGCCTTTCGACCTTCGCGACCCTCGCGTTCATCGGCGCCGCCGCTGCCGCCGCACTGGTCTATATTCTGGGCTCCATCGGAAGCGACGGGCTCACGCCGCTCAAAGTGACGTTGGCGGGCGCCGCCATGACCGCTTTCTTCTCATCCCTCTCCTTGGGCGTGCTGATGACCAGCGGACAAACCTTTGACCAGGTCTTGTTCTGGTTCGTCGGTTCCGTTGCCGGCCGGGATCTCGATATTTTCCTGTCGGCAGCCCCTTATATGTCCATAGCCTTGATCGGCGCATGCATCATGGCCCGGCATATGAACTTGCTGACATTGGGCGAGGATGTCGCCACGGGACTCGGGCAGAAGACGCTCGCCATCAAGCTGATCGCCGGCATCTTCGTCGTCCTGCTGGCCGGCGGCTCCGTGTCCATTGCCGGGCCCATCGCGTTTGTCGGCATCATGATCCCGCATCTGGCGCGGCATCTGGTCGGCCTCGACCATCGGTGGGTCATTCCCTACAGCGCTGTACTGGGCGGCATTTTGCTGCTGTATGCGGATGTCGGATCGCGCTACATCGCGTTTCCGAAAGAAGTGCCGGTTGGCGTCATGACCGCCATTATCGGCGTGCCGTTCTTTGTGTATATCGCCAGAAGAGGAGATGCGTCCTGAGCATGAACAACGGGCTGACGCCGCAAGGCGCCACACATGCCTTCCGTATTCGCAACCGAACCTTGTCCATGATCGTGCTGCTGTTGGTCGCCAACGCGGTCGTCATGATCATTTGCACCGGCCTCGGCAGCACGATGATCAGTCCCGTCAACGTGGTCAAAGCCCTGCTGGGACATGGCGACGCCGCGGCGTCGATGATCATTCTCAAGCTTCGTTTGCCCCGCGTCGTCATCGCGATCATGATCGGATCGATGCTGGCCGTATCCGGCGCCGTACTGCAGGGCATCGTGCGCAACCCGCTCACCTCGCCGGATGTGATCGGCATCACCGGGGGCGCCGCATTGGGGACGGTCGTCTTTATCTTGTATTTCTCCCACCACAGCATTCAGTTCATGCCCGTCAGCTCCATCATCGGCGCATTCGGCGCGGCTTTGCTGATCTATCTGTTCGCCTATCGGCACGGGATCACGCCGCTGAGGCTCGTGCTGATCGGCATAGGTATGGCGACCGCGATCACGGCGGTAACCTATATGCTTATCCTGAGCGCGCAGTTCACCCCCACCGCGGTGGCCGTCAAAGCGTTCACCTTCATGACCGGCAGCATTTACGGCACCTCATGGGAGCGCGACGTGCTGACGCTGCTGCCTTGGTGGGCGATCCTCATGCCGCTCGCTTTCATGAACGCGAGACATTTGAACGTGCAGGCGCTGGGCGATGAAGTGGCGATCGGCGTCGGCAGCCGCGTGCAATTCAACCGGACGATGCTTCTGATCATCAGCGTCGCACTGGCGGGGTCGGCGGCCGCGATCGGCGGCACCATCGGCTTCATCGGCCTGATGGCGCCGCATATTGCCCGCAAATTGGTCGGGCCCGCTTACGGCGGCGTCCTGCCCGTATCCGCGCTCACGGGGTCGCTCGTCCTGATGCTGGCCGATCTCGCCGCGCGAACCGCGTTCAACCCGCTGGATATCCCGGCCGGCGTCTTCACCGCAGCGATCGGCGCGCCGTTCTTCATTTACCTGATCTTCCGCCATCGGCGGGCCTGAGCATAACGATAAAAGGATGAAATCCCCGCACGGCACACGGCCTGGCGGGGATTTTTTCATTTGGTCGACCGCTTTCAAATGTTTCAGCCTTCCTCCGGCTCCGCCTCCTGGCGAAGATCGGCCAGCTTCTCCAGAAAATCCGCCACAATCTCCAGCGACGCCGCATCGTAACCGCTCAGCAGCGCCATCGCTTTCTTGTCCTGCTCCTGGTGGAACAGCCGGTGCAGCCCGGCCAGCTCCGCCCCCAGCGGGGTCGCAAGAAAATAAATCTCCTTCAAATTGTCCGGCCGCTGCACTTTCCGGATCAACTCCTGCTCCAGCAGCTTGCGCGTAATTTTCGAGACCGTCCCCTTCGTGATGCCCAGCTCGCGGGCGATATCGATGCCTTTGATGCCGTCCGGGTGCGCCTCAATGACGTCCAGAACATGCAGGCCGGAAATGGACATGCGGGGCAGCAGTTTCCTGAGTCTGTCGTCCGTGATGCGCTCCATCAGCCAGAGCCGGTCCTGGTCTTCGTCCGACTCGCTGACGTAGATCCGGTACATGGCGGATTCGATCCGTTTTTTGAAATCGAGCAACCGTTCATCCACGCGGGATCCCTGCCTTTCACTGTCGATTATAGCATGGCGCCGATATGGTTTCCACATAAACCATTTGACAACCTCATCACCGCCTGCTATTATGGTTTCCGTGGAAACCATCCGGATGGCCCCAATCGATGAATGGGAGGCAAACCTGAATGAACGACGTGTTGCAAGTCATCCGCAGTCACCGCTCGATCCGCAAGTTCAAGCCTGTTCCGCTGACGAACGAACAGATCGACGCCATCGTGGAAGCGGCGCAGATGGCGCCTTCCTCGATGCACATGCAGCCGTTCTCGATCATCGGCGTTACCGACTCGAAGCTGCTGGAGAACATCGCGAAGCGCTCGAACAATCCTCCGGTCGGGGAATGCGGCTACTTCTTCATCTTCTGCGCCGATCTGTACCGCATCCTGGCGGCCGGCGATCCGGCCCGGCAGGCGGCCATGAAGCGCAACCTCGGCTCCACGTACGTCTTTCAGACCGCCGTGCTGTGCGCCGGGCTTGCCCTGCAGAACGCCAATGTCGCGGCCGAATCGATGGGACTCGGAGCCGTCATGATCGGCGGGATCAACGAAGCCCTCCCCGATCTCGACGAATGGCTCGGCCTGCCCGAATTCGTCATCCCGCTGTGCGGGCTGGCGGTCGGCGTTCCCGGCGAGTCCCCCGAACAGAAGCCGCGTCTGCCGCGTTCCGCCGTATTTTTCGAGAACCGGTACAATCCGAGTCTCAAAGCCGCCATCGATGAATTTGACCGGCAGATCGAGACCTATTACGGCTCGCGCCTGTTCAACCGCCGGAAGGCCAACTGGTCGGGCAAGCTCACCGCGATTCTGGGCCAGAAGCTGCCGGTCGACATGTACACGAAATATGTCCGGCACAAAGGGTTCTATCTGGTCGAATAAGCGGGACCGCAGGGACCCAAGCGAAAGGATCCCCGCCCGGCACGCGGCCGAGCGGGGATCCATCCGTCCAGCTATTCGGCGGCTTCCGGCAGCTCATTCACCGGCAGCCTACACCGAAATGACACCCATGAAATAGAGGAACACCAGCACAATCATCGCCGGCGCCACCACGCGCAGCAAGAACATCCATACCCGGTACCGGAATCCCGTGAGGCCAGCCGCTTCTCCCGCCCGTTTCCATGCGTATCCGGCGAACAGGG
>JGI2924J29684_1077143_pt1 | contig 13980 bp, 16 predicted proteins | sample BenlonsequencITS_FD_29684 | JGI IMG/M metagenome (IMG submission 29684)
TTTTTGGTTACAAAACCAATTAGTTATAGACTTAATTATCTATAAATGTTGGGGAGTGATTTCTAAAAGCAGGTTTCCCTTCTAATTTTTTATCCTGCCTGGGGCTGTGAACTTAGAAGCAATAAACTTAAGGTTACAAAAAAGGAAAAGGGATTCATTCTTTTACTTCACCTCACTATTCCCACCGTTATTTTTTTATTTTCCACAATATCAAATTATTCAATTATGTTGAAATGCGTTACGAATTAACCAGTTAATATTTTTCAAAAAATTAAACATATGGCATCCATGCTAAATATAATAGCTTATAAAGAACTGTTATTGTATGTAACTGCCAAGAAGATATTACAATTCAATGGTATATAAATTGGGTTTCACATCAAAAATTTCCTTTAGGGGCTTCCTCAATAACTTATTATATATAGTTTGACTTTTTTGTAACAGAATCCCTTAGCTGGGAATATTGTGGTAACAAAAAAGGAGTGATTTACTATGGGATATGGTTTCGGTGGTCCTAGACCGGCAAAAGGCGAGAAGAAAAAAGACTCTAGTTATAGTCCCGGTAAGGGATACGGCCCTGGTTATGGTCCTGGTTATGGCCCCGGATACGGTCCGGGGTACGGTCGTCCGGGATTCGGCCCTGGTTTTTTCCCCTGGTTTTTCCCCTGGTTCGGCCCTTACAAAAAGAAAAAGAAATAAGCAAGATACAAAATTACGGTGCTATTATATGCCAAACGATATATTAAGCAATAAAAATACCTGGGCTGAAAAGTCCAGGTATTTTTTGGGCTTTATACTTAACACATTATGGTGTTTTTCGATAACATCTCCTAATCAGCTACATAATATATAACAGCATAACAACCAGGAAGGGGTGTTTCTAAATGGGTTATGGTCAGGATGGACGCTTTGACGAAAGTCTCATTATGTTTCTTATATTCACCATGGTCGGCGGAGTGCTGCCGGATATCAACCCCACGGTAACACTGAGCAGCGAGAAGGACGAGTACGGAATACCCAAACCAGTGCTCACCTTCAGTTACAGGAAAAGGATATAATCCCACACGATGTCGTTCACCGACAGAGGATTATCTTCGCATAGTCTGTAAGACTCCGCCCGCATAAGGAAAGGGGACACACCTGCTGAAGGGAATCGGTCAGGGGACACACCTTCTCTTTTTCGGGTAAAGCTATTAGGGTCGAAGGTATGTCCCCAATTGATATTACTCTGGGGACAGGAATGTCCCCAACTAATGGGGATTAACAGGCTTTAAGCTCGAAATAAGTGCGACTAAGGTTCAGGTCAAAACCCCACCTGAACCAAGTCTTCTTTATCGGAATCTCTTAATGTATTGGCAAACATGATTGGCTCGACCCGCGAGTCGGTAAACAGTGGTGCTGAATGAACTGGCCAAAGAAGATTTGATCCAAATAGGACGGAAGTCGATTCTAGTGCATAGAAGCATGCTGATAAACCCTGCTGATGGCAGGTATAAGTTCATGAGATAGATTCGGAAACAAAAACTAGAAACCCTAGTCTTGGTTTATGAGAACGGGTTTCTAGCTTTTGCACTTTACTAGTCCGGTTTATTCTGCTTACTTCTCGGCACTGTAACCGCCGTATCCGAAGCCAAAGAAGCCCATGCCGAATACAAGCAGAATCAAAACTAAAAACAGAATGAAGCTGCCGTCAAAGTTAGTTCCACCAAATGCCATTTAAAGCCCTCCTTTTGTTTTGGATGATATAAACTATTCAGTTGATTGAAAATGTGTTACAGCCAAAACGATTGTTTACTATAAATTCACAAATAGCCATAAAAAGCTTTTCAAGAAATGTAATTACGGAATATCATCAGGGGCTGGAGCCGTTATCCCTTCGAACCGGTGTATATGCGGTGGTGATCCGGCGACCATTACAACACCCTGATAGCGATGGACATGGAAACCCGGACTGGTCGGTATTTCCAGCCCGCTAACGACTGCATAAAAGTGACGGTGCCCAACCGCAAGACTGGTTACTCCGAACACCCTGTGAACGTGATCATCACCAGGTACCCTAATGGTGTGACCGGTGTCGCCTCTCATGATATGCAAGTGTCCTTCATCAACACTTGTTCTATTTGCATAGCCGTGAACATGGGTTATTTGTCCTAAGGGATTTGAGTAAGAGCTTTGTAAACCATACGCCATCTTGTTATCACTCCCTATACAATAATGAACACTTATTTAACAATAACAAACCGGCTCATTATACCCGGCGTCACTGCGAGAGCCTTAGAAAACCAGGGCCAACTCCGAGTGTGTAATCATAACTCTACAAATCTCCTTTCTATATTTTAACTTTAATGTTATTTTATTCTTTACCCGGAAAATTTGTTAACATAAATGCTCATTTTTAATCCTTGTCTAAAATAAAAAGGGGACTGGCTCCAATTCGTTTTGTGAATCGGTGCTTGTCCCCCTTTTACAGATCCAGTCTCCTTTTTGTGTATACTTTCCTTAACCCATGGTCACCGTGTGTTGTTCCACTATGCCGACGTCAAAAATCTATCCGGATTAATAGCAAACCCCTAAACTCCGGAATTATCACGGAGTTTAGGGGTTATAAATCTTTCTTGTATACTCGGTATATTTTGGTAATTTCTTTGCCAATAATTGGAGATATGATTTTTGACTTTACATCATTACTTTCTGTTACTTGCGAGACCTCTCCCGTCACAAGACCAAGTTTACGGCACTGTTTATAACATTCTTTTAACATTAGTCTGTGCAGGCCCTTTTTTCTAAACTCCGGCATTACACCTCCAATGGCCAGTCTGACCTTTCCACCGGATCTATCCCGCTGAGGTTTTTTATGGGGAATGGCTAAATGTATGCCGGCCGGTTTTCTATGCACCTCTGCTATGAGAAAAAGATCAGGTGGCACAGAATTTACCAACCCCAACACCATTGCCTGGGCGTCTCCATGTGTTATCGGTAAAAACCCCCACATTTTGGGAAAGATTTTATTATATAATTCCTGGATTATCTTTGCTTCCTTTATAAAGTTAAAATAATTAATTGGGCGTATAATCACACCTTCCAACTTATGGCCCATTTGTAACGCATTTGGAAGAGTTTCAGGAAGGTGCCATTTATAACATTCAAGATCATGAGCCTTTACCAGCCCTGTACTTTCCACCAAATTTTGATAATAAGGCGGGTTATACGGTATCTCTTTGTATACCTCGGATTCAAAACCTTTAATTAGTAAGCCGACATACTGGTTGGTATTTAAAGTGGCGGGCCCTAGCATAACGTTTTTTTTCTTTTCCCTTAGCCATCCGGCAGCTGTTTCCAGAAGTTCGGCAGCCACCTCTGTACTATCTATACACTCAAAACTCCCCCAAAAACCTTCCCCAATCCTGGGGTTTAAACTATCTATAGCCGCTGTTATTCGCCCCACCGGCTGGTTACCGTCAAAAGCCACAAAGTTGGCATACTCTATGTGCTTCAGTCCCGGATTTAACAGCACATTAAACATACTTCTCATTGTGGAAGCGGCCGCCCAAGGCGGAATATCCATTTCGCCATAGACCCGGGAAGGTATAGCCAAAAAAGCTTGCATGACTTTATCATTGTTCACCCTTTTAACTTCAAGTTGCATATTTTTCCCCCATCAACAGATTTTAAACCTATTATGCAATAAAATGAGATGTATTCGTAGACAAAAGCTAGAAACCCAATTCTCGGTTTATAAGAACGGGTTTCTAGCTTTTGCACTTTCCTGCTAGTGTTTATTATGTTTACTTGTCGGCGCTGTAACCGAATCCAAAGCCAAAGAAGCCCATGCCGAATACAAGCAGAATCAAAATCAAAAACAGAATAAAGCTGCCGTCAAAAAAAGTACCACCACCAAATGCCATTTAAAATCCTCCTTTTGTTTGTTGATGATATAAACTATTCAGTTTTTATTTGTCAACGCTGCAAAATGGGAAGCGGAAGAACCCGATGCCGAATACCAACAGGATCAGGATTAGGAACAGAATGAAGCTTCCGTCAAAGTTTGTGTAACCCGGTACTGATACTCCACCACCGTAACCCATATAGAAATCCTCCTTTCCAGTTTTTACACTGTTATAGTATGTAACAGCCAAGGAAGGTGTTACAAGTCAATGGTATATTAATTAATAAGAATACCTGGGCTAAAAAGTCCAGGTACTTTTTTATAAGACGGGGCAATTAATAATAATATCGGTGGCAACAATAGGAAATTGAGCAATTCTAATTTCCTGTACAGACCGAATAGATTGGGGCACAAAGTAAGGTGGGACTACTACAAATACTATTCTCCACAAAGGAGTGTAACCCGGGTCTCCGGGAACAACATCAATAACATTACTTTGCTGTTGTACCCTTATGGGGTTATCGACATCATCAAAACCAAATACAAATTGATAAATATCAGCTACTATATTCATGGAAGGTTCGAGAAACACGCGGCCCAGGTTTAAATAATAAACTATTTGTTTGTTATACCATCCAGGGGTCGGATCCTGGTTAAAAGGGTCATTGTAGATAAGTGTAGGTATATCTTTTTTTATCATCCACGCTACCTCTAAAATACTAGATTTAATACCATAATACTCCAAAATATTGCCAGAGGTTACTTCGGTTTTTTTTTGTAAAATGTTTTATGATATTACCGATTCTAAGAATCATATTAGAATGCAAAATCAACTGTCATACTCCTGAACTTCTCAGCCCTTGTATGTATAAATAAAAGAGATGTATTTATAAACAAAAGCTAGAAACCCAATTCTCGGTTTACGAGAACGGGTTTTTAGCTTTTGAACTTCCCGGCCCTATTTATGTTTATTTGTCAACGCTGCAAAAAGGGAATCTGAAGAACCCCATGCCGAATACCAACAGGATCAGGACAAGAAACAGAATGAAACTACCGTCAAAGTTTGTGTAACCCGGTACAGATACTCCACCACCGTAACCCATATAGAAATCCTCCTTTCCAGTTTTTACACTGTTATAGTATGTAACAGCCAAGGAAGATGTTACAAGTCAATGGTACATAAATTGGAATCTACATTAAAATTTTCCTTTAGACAATTCTTCAATAATCTGTTCCGCCGTTCTGGTTACGATGGCCATTAATAGGTTTCCGTACCTACCTCAGAGTATATACAGGCGGGCAAGACAGACTGTTTTCAGTAATTATTTCTTTGCCCTTGCCAAAGAAATGAGCGCATTAGCTGTCTTAAAGTGGAAAGAAGCGCCTCTGTTATGAACGCTTCTTTCCAATTGCGGTGGTGCAAGAAGATGGAGGCTTACCGCCCCCTCCTGCACGATTTCATTATTCAGTTCTTAAAAAACTGGATTATTTATCGGCGCTGTAAGCTCCGCCGTAACCGAAGAACCCGGTGCCGAATACCAGCAGAATCAGGATAAGAAATAGGATAAAACTTCCGTCAAAGTTAGTTCCACCACCATAACCCATTTTGAAATCCTCCTTTTTTGTTTTTATACTGTTATAAGTATGTAGCTGCCAGAAAAAATGTTACAAACCAATTAATATTACAGCGTAATTTAAAAAAGTAATGGACAATAACGACTGCTCAAAACCCTAGTAGACCTGGGTTACCGGGTTCCGACCCGGTGGCAAAATAAATTTAATGTGAATATGGGGGTAATGTTATGGAGTTTTGGGAAGACACGCTGCTGGCCATAGCCCTATTAGCCGGGGTGGCTGTTGCCTGGTGGCTGGTTGCTTATCGTGGAAAGATTAAAAAATAAGTGATTTAACTACATTTGCCTGGCAATGGTTTATTATCTGTATCTCCAAAAAAAACATTATGGTCCTTGTTTATTAAAGCTAAACTCCCTGTCATAGTTTAAGAGGATATGGAAATAATAAAAATTGCTGGAAACGCACTTAATAAATGCTATAGCAACGCGCCAGGGGGGTGATGCCGAAAAATGATGGGGCTAATAAAAAATACCGGCAAAAACTTGCTGCGTTACTGGGCGTCCATGCGTTTGGGAATTATACTTTTAACTGCTATAACCATAGTCAGTATTTTAGGCAGCTTTATTCCCCAGCGGGAGGACCCGGGTGTTTATTATGCTATTTACGGTGGAATAATGGCCCCTCTTATAATAAAGTTGGGTTTTACCAACGTTTTTTATTCCTGCTGGTATATTATTTTAGCTATATCCATAGGGCTGAACCTGTGCCTGTGTGCCGGCCAAAAGCTTTTCAAAAGCATACATAGGATCTCCAACCCCGGGTGGAAAAAAGATATCCATGAGTTTAAAAATATCAATCTCTATCAGGCTATTGAAGTTCGGGGCGGTAATGTAAATGCTGTGGCTGGTGAATTAAAACGTGTTTTTAAGTGCAGCAACTACCGCGTTTTTGCTAAGTTAGACAGTAATGCCACAGCTTTAACAGCTTGCAGTGGAACATTCGGCTGTTTGGGGTCGCCGCTTTTGCATCTGGCGCTGGTGGTAATCATTGCCGGAAGTTTTTTAAGTGGTGTCTATGGTAAAAGTACTAGCTGCCAGGTACCGGTGTCCGGGATGGCTGAACTCACTCAAGAAGGCTATCCATTTAACCTTAAGGTAGACGATTTTCAAGTTAACTATTACCCTGACGGAAGCCCAAGCCAGTACCAAAGCAATTTAAGTGCAGTAGTTATGGGCAAAACAGAAGTACAAAAGACCATATCCGTAAATAATCCGTTGAGCTACAAGGGAGTTAAGGTATATCAAGCTTCCTATGGCTGGTTAATCAAAGGAAGCTTGGAGAAGGGGGCTATCAAACATAACTTTACCGTTGAAAACGGCGGTCTTATACAATTGCCGCAAATAAAAGAGCTGGCCCTTCAAGTTCGTTTTTACCCGGATTATTATCTGGATAAAACAGGACACCCGGCATCCCGTTCTGAAAAGCCACTTAATCCAAAGCTGATTTATGTTTTATATCAAAATAGTACTTTAATTGAAATGGGCGTAGCCGGTTTAGGTGAGACTATCCAGTTGGGAGACCTGACCCTATACTTTGACCGGTATGATCTATATACAGGGTTGATAGTTAAAAAAGACCTGGGGTTTTTGGTGGTTTTAGCTGGCTTTATCATCTTAATGAGCGGTCTTGGCCTGCATTTTTACGTAAAGCCCAGGTATGTTTGGGCATTAATTACACCTAACGAGGATGGTGTTACCATACACCTGGCCGGTCAAGGTCAAAACAACCATGACCACGACTTAAAAGATAATCTGGAAGCTTATATGTCAAATATGGTAGGCGTTGATAAAAAGTCCGTGCTTAAAAAGGGGTGCATGGTATGACGCAGTTTAATCCGGAAATCTTTTTTTATTATCTAACTCTGGTAGCTTATACGTTAACCTTAATTTTACTGCTTATTTTCAACAGGCAGCCCAACCTAAATAAGGTAACTAAAATATTTATCGGTCTGGGGCTGGCAGCCCATACATTAACCATGTTTTTCAGAATGCTGACCATTGGCCGCCTACCAGCGGCAAATCTATATGAATTTATCTTGTTATTATCCTGGGGCACAGTATTAATTTTCTTATTCTTACAGAAACGTTACCCTGTTAGTTTTCTTGGCATCCCGGTGCTGCTAGTAATTCTAGCGCTTTTTATTTATACCGGGAGCATGAATAAAGAGGCGCAACCCATAATGCCTGCTTTGCAAAGTTATTGGTTAAAGCTTCATGTAGCAGTGGCCATATTGGCCTATGGCTCTTTTACGGTATCCTTTGGTGCAGGGCTTTTGCTGCTTTTTAGAGGAAAGCGGCGTATGCTGGATAGCAAAGGGGAACTAATGGTGGAACAGTTAATGAATAAAGCAATTGCTTTCGGTTTTCCCTTCATGACTTTAGTATTGATAACCGGTTCAATCTGGGCAGAACAGGTTTGGGGCACCTGGTGGAGTTGGGACCCTAAAGAGACCTGGGCGTTAATCACTTGGATGATTTATGCGATATATCTACATGGACACTTTAGCCGTCAGTGGAGGGGAAAACACTCGGCCTGGATGGTGGTTATGGGATTCGGAGCTGTGATTTTTACACTTTTTGGGGTAACCTGGCTAATGCCTGGACTTCATAGTTATATTTAGCATAACTGCTCAAGATCAAAATTCCTTTAATGCCAGACACATAAAAAATTTTAATAAGAAAAGACTAGTATAATGTAACAATTAAAACGTAGGTGATGGCCTTGTCCAAAGGAAAACTCGCGAAAACCGTTCTTATAAGCATAATGAGCATAATTATTGTCATAATTATAGCCTACAGTGCATTTATGGGTGTTTATGTATACACTTCTACTCCGGAATTTTGTGCCAAATGTCACTATGTAAAACGCTACGTGGTGTCTTGGGAAAAAACGTCGCACAAAGATGTTAACTGCTTGCAATGTCATGAACCTTCCGGGCCTCTGGCTAAACTTCACTCTAAAAGCCGGGGACTAAATTATTACCTGATGGATAAAACAGGTGATTTTTCAGATGTGATGATTAAGGCAGCTTATATTAATGAAAGAAATTGTTTTGTTTGTCATATTGATCTAAACAAAGAACATCCGGATACGGTTAAATTAGACCGGGCGGAATTTGACCATCTTAAATCAACGAAAAACGATGAGAGTTGCTTAAATTGCCATAGAGACGTTGGTCATAGTACGGATATTGGCATTGAAAAAGTAATACCAACAAATTAGATCTCGACAAGATGACGAATAAATTTGACTGACAATTTGTATATGACAATACTGCCAAACTGTTTAAAACTTGTTTTCGGTATTTCCCAAATGATACCTTACGGCAGGTTACTTCCGGAGTATCGCCTTCTATTGGCACATCAAAAAGAATAGCTGCATATAGTAATAGTGGCGCCATGCAGCTGCAAGCTCAACCCCTGGTTTTGGTATAAATGCCGGCCGGGGGTTGGGTCTTTTTAGGTATAATATCCGTCAAAACCCATTGTTACGTATTGCAAGAAGGGGGATTCAAATGAATACAAAAAATTTCTGGTTCCAACCGGCAGTGCCGCCGGGCGGCCATCGATTGCCGCCGCTGCCATATCCTTATAGCGCTCTGGAACCGGTCATTAGTACCACCACACTGACAATCCACCACGATCGGCACCACAAGTCCTATGTAGAAGGCTTGAACAAAGCGGAACTGGAGTTGGTGGAAGCGCGGCGCAATAGGAATTTCAGCCTGATCAAACACTGGGAGCGAGAAATAGCCTTTAACGGTTCCGGCCACATTTTGCACAGCATCTACTGGACGGTGATGACTTCCCCCGGAACCGGCGGGCAGCCCGGTCCCCAAACGCAAAACCAGATCCTTGGCTATTTTGGCAGCGTTTCGGCTTTCGTGGAGCAGTTCAGTGAGGCCGCAATAAAGGTCGAAGCATCCGGCTGGGCGGTTCTGATCTGGCACCCGGCCTGGGGCCGACTGGAAATCCTAATGGCTGAAAAGCACCAGGATCTGACCCAGTGGGGAGGGATTCCCATCCTGGTGCTGGACACCTGGGAGCACGCCTATTACCTGGATTACCAAAACCGGCGGGAAGACTACGTTAGGGCGTGGTGGAAGCTAGTCAACTGGACTGAAGTAGAAAGAAGACTCCTTATGGCCATGCAGGGTAAGTTACCGCTAGTGATAGGAATGACTTAAAGGACAGTTACCTTAAAGGGTTCACCTGGAAAGTGGTACAGAAATTTAAAGCTTAATAGAGGGAACGGTGAAATAATAATTGAAATGTAATTGAAATGTAATTGAATAAAGGAAAGTTTTTGTTTTATGAACACTCTAATTTTACTTGACAGGACTGTTAAATAGAAGAATTATCATTGTTATATGCATAAGGGGGCTTGTACAGCCACCTCTTGATTTAAAACACCTATTTTCCTTTGGGTACAACGGGAATATTGAAAAAGAAGCGGGAACCTTTACCAGGCTGACTCTCCACTCCAATAGTGCCCTGGTGGGCTTCTACAATAGCCTTGGCAATGGCCAGCCCCAGGCCGGCGCCGTTTGATTTGGGGTTATTTACTCCCCGGCCTTTAAAAAACCTGGTAAAAATATAGGGTAGGTCCTTTGCGGGGATGCCCCGGCCGCTGTCGGTCACTTCCACCAGCACTCCGTCGGCAAGCGCCTTTACAAAAATCTGAATCTGCCCCCCCGGCTGAGAGTACTTGGCAGCGTTATACACCAGGTTCTCCAGAACCTGAATAATCCTGTCCGGGTCGACCTTGACCGGTGGTAGGGTATTATCAAGAGAATAACTAAAATTAATTTCTTTTTGTTCCAGGAACAAAGAGACTTCCTCAAAGTACTGCTCAAAGACCGGTGTTAAATCCGTTACCGTAAAGTGCATGGACTGTCTGGCATCCAGCTGGGACAGGTCGAAAAGGTCGTTGATCAGTCTGTTTATCCCGGTGGTATGCAGGTAGATGGTTTCCAGGTAGCGGAGGAACTCCTTATTGTCTTTATAAAGGCCGTCCCGGACGGCTTCTACGTAGCCCTGGATTTTCATCAGCGGTGTCCTCAGTTCGTGGGAAACATTGGCCAGCAGCTCCCGTCTGGACTTTTCCACCGCGCTGATGCTGTCCAGGGCTTCTTGCAGGTTGGCGTTGGCCTCTTCCAATCTGGAAGTTCTTTCCAGAACCTTACTTTCCAAATCCTGATTCAAATCGGCCAGTTCCGTGTTAAGGATCTGCTGCTCCATGGCTTTTTGTTGCAGGGCTAGGACCATTTCCTGCAGCTGTTTGGACATGGTGTTAAAGGCTACGGATAAAGTACCGATTTCATCCTTGCTGTTAACCGGAACTACATGGCCGAAGTTGCCCTCTCCCAGGGCTGTTGCTCCACTGGTCAGGTCCTTGACGGGCTTGGTGATGTTACCTGATAAGAGGATGGAAAAGACGGTGACAATCAGCAGGATGGAGAGAGTGCCAAAGCTGATTTTGGACAGGATGGCACTGTTCTTTTCAATGATCAGGCTTCGGGCTTCTTTTTCAATTGGCTCGGTGATTTGATGGGCGGGAATAACGTAGATCAAGGCCCAGCCGGAATTTCCCATGGGACCGTAAAGCAAATACTTACTCTCACCGGACAGAACCACTTCCCGGCAGCCCGATTCACCCTCCCGAATCTTTTGGCCGATTTCCTTAAAAACAGGGTTATCCGTCCTGCCTAAAAGGCTTGCGATGGGGTTGGGGTTGGTGTCCGGCGATAACTTTTCCGGGTTGGCTATTACTTCCCCGGAAGCAGTTATTAAGGCGGCGTAGGCTCCGGGCTGCTCAAATTCAATGTTCAGGATATTGTTGATTATATTGGCCATGGTTATGTCTACACCCAGGACGCCCCGCAGCTCTCCACCGGCCAGGTAGACCGGGGCGTTGCAGGTGATCATCAGCCCCCGGTCGGTAATGTCCCGGTAGATCTTGGTCCAGGTGATCTCTTTTTCCGGGTTGTGCTTTTCATCGGCGCTGTAGAAAAACTCGTAGTTTCCCACCTCCAAGTCCGGTGGGAACAGCTGCAGTTCCACCAGCTTTTTAAAGTCCAGCTTGGGATAAATCCTGGCCGCCGATTCTTTAAAGTTAAAATATACCGCCACCACGTTTTCATTGGAAGAAACAAAGCTTTGCATCACGGGCTCCATGTGCTTCAATCTTTCCAACTCGGCCAGGAGTTTCGGGGTGACTTTAGTTTTATTGCTGATGAAAACGTTGGAAATCTCCGTGTCCGGCAGGTGGTCCGGGGGTGAGTAATAGTAGCCATATTGAGAATCCGTGAGAATATTCGTGATGGTGCCGGGCCGGTTATACTCCTCCGGATTGTTAAATATGTTCTCCGAGATGCTTTGTAAAATTTTGATGTTGTTGACCACATTCTCCAGGCCGGCGTCAATTAAAGCGGCCTGGCTTTTGAGGTTTTCCTGCTGAAGGTTTAAAGTGTTCTGGATCAGGTTCTGCTTGGTGCTTTCCACGGCCCTGCTGATTTCCACCGTGGTTTGGTAGAGGCTGTAAGCGCCTAAAAGCACCAGGGGAGGTATGGTGATCAGGACCATGACCAGCAGCAGTTTGTAATGCAGGCTGGACTCAAACAAGTGGATTAACTTGCTGATTGTTCCGTAGTTTTTGCACCTCGGATGTTGATGATTCTTTCTCATATTTCACCTGCTAGTTTGCACAAAATTTATAGCCTGTTCCCCAAATGGTCTTAAGGTATCTGGGCTTATTGGGATCCTCCTCAATCTTTTCCCGCAGTCTCCGGATGTGTACCATTACTGTTCGGCTGTCTCCGCTGGAGTCATAGCCCCAGATTTTTTCGTAAAGGGTCTCCCGGTTGAACACTTGGTTGGCGTTTTGAACCATGTAATACAACAGTTCAAACTCCTTGGATGTCAGTATTACCGGTTTGCCCCCCATATGCACCTCGTGACTCCTGGTATTGATCTCCAGGGAGCCGCAGGCAATAAAGTCCAAGCCGGTATCGGGGGCCGCTTTTTTAGCGTAATCGCAACGTCTCAAGTGAGCCTTCACCCGGGCCACCAGTTCGTTTAAACTAAATGGTTTGGTTAAGTAATCGTCCGCTCCCAGTCCCAGCCCCAGGACTTTGTCGGTGTCGTCACCTTTGGCGCTGATCAGGAGGATGGGGGTTAAGCTGTCTCGCCGGAGAACCTGGCAGGCTTCCAGTCCGTCCATTTCCGGCATGATTAGATCCAGGATAATCAGGTCCGGCTTTTGGCTTTTGGCAAGTCGGATGGCCTCCCGGCCCGTGTTCCCGGTAATAACTTGAAAACCCTCGCGTTTGAGGTACTTCTCGATTAGTTCCACCATCTCGGGCTCGTCGTCTATGATCAGAATTCTCTTGAGCATGGTACCGCCACCTTTCTTAGTGAGAGCTTGTACGATAACGCCGGAAAAATAAAAAAATGCCCTACATCCAGGCTTGTGAAGACCTGGAAAAGGGCATCTTTGCCGTTAAAATAGGCACCATAAAATGGATGACGTTGCTCGCATTAAAGTTTTGTAGTGTATTTCCTTTCCTATATATTATCTTAAAACAGGCTCAATGACAAGTTTGTTAAATGCGTTGCAACGGACACCCCGGCTGCTTCGGACACTCCCCATGTCATTGTGGCCCAGGCCATTCTCGGCCTTCGAATTCATTAAAAAGTTTGACACTTATAGGTGCATTTTATTATTTCTGATAACCTACTAAAAAAGGAACATTTATATTTATTTGTCAACTTATCAAATCGTATTGACTTAGCAAACTTTTAAAGGATTTTCCGCTGGATGTCTGGTGGTTCCCATTTTAATTCTAAGTAGCTGTTTATGGTAAAATAATTAAAAAAAGCGCACTCGTATTAGTGAACTATGCCCCGAATATCTGACACTTGAAAAAGCCCCGATATTTCGGGGTATTTCCGTTTACTAGTTAAAAAGGAACAGAGTCTAAGATATCAGATGTTCTTTTAAAATCCTCAAATAAAAAACCGTATTTCCAAAATTTTATTACGGTGGCCATAAATCTCAGTATAGGAGTGGTCTCTTTGCGGGATGGTTTTCAAATGTTACGTTAAGTATTGGATAGGGTTGAAGATGGCTGTTTGGCTGTGCTCTTGCTGGCTTGTAGGCCAGCTGGCCATTTAATGTAGAAAAGGCTCCTTAAAAGTTAAAGAAGCTTTTTCTACGTAATGTGATGCCAAAATCATTTGGATTATTTAGAAAATTTAAGTACATAATCTAATCCTTGTTGTTTTACCATAACATTCCACCCTTTGTTTTCACATAATCTTGTTACGTTTTCTTTGGCAGCCGGATTATCTACAATAACCTCTACAGAACCACCTGGTAATTGATCAATTGCTTTTTTAGTAAGTAAAACGGGCTCAGGACAAAGCAACCCCCTAGCATCAACTGTTGTGCTCAATATT
>JGI2924J29684_1077141_pt1 | contig 13962 bp, 7 predicted proteins | sample BenlonsequencITS_FD_29684 | JGI IMG/M metagenome (IMG submission 29684)
AACTCAAAAGTAGCCACAATGGGCTGGTTCAGCAATGGACTGGCCCTCTTTCATTTATTTTTTACCGGACACCAATGATTTTGATTATATTCTTTACTTTCGTAGTCAGGCAATCCGAAAAAAAATGTTAAGTTAGTGCGGTAGCATTTTGAAAATATCGATAACATGAAACCAAAATTCATATCTATAAGTGAAGATATCATTGAGAAAATAAAATCTGGAGAATTACAACCAGGAGATAGGGTGCCCTCTGAGAATGAACTGATAAAACAATATGAAGTAAGCAACACTACTGCCCGCAAAAGTCTTCTGGAAATTGAATCTAGAGGTTGGGCCCAGCGAATAAAAGGAAAGGGGACTTTTGTTTTGAACAGGACCGAAGATCATCATATCCTTCGCACCCTAGGTTCTATTGATTCTACTCGGCGGGGCTTCAATGAAAGTTTGAAGGCAGAAGGATTTAATCCGAAAAACATCGTATTAGAAAAAACAATATTACAGCACGGTGTATCCTCTGAAATAAGTGGAAAGCATTATATCATGGAAGGCCCTATCCTCAAAATACATCAAGTGCGCTACGCCGACGATATTATACTTAAAGATGAAATTAAATACATCTCTCTCAAGCTTTGTCCTAAGATCAATATGATGTCTACCGAGATTTCATATTTCAAGATTTACGAAGACAAATACAATCTTAAGATCTCAGATATTAAACAAAACCTTAGCACAATGATCCTTATGCCGCAAGCCGAGGAAAATAATTTTGAAGTATCGGATCCTTTGCCGGCATTTGTGCTTGACAGTGTAGTTTTGTGTTGTTCTGATACAGTTGTTGAAATCGAAAAATCCTACTATCGTGGAGACAAGTATAAATTTGCCATTGTCGCCAATCCCGAATATTATGGAAATTCAGTTAATACTGAAAGAAAAATATAAAGGTAAAGAATAAATAATTTATTTTTTAATAGATTTTCTTAGTGCGTTAAGTTTGGTTTTTTTCTATACTCGATTTGAGTATTGGACCATATCAGGATAATAAATATCCCATGTTTACAACTTTATAGTTGGCTGTTTCTCTTTCACGAAAAAATATGTTAAAATATTTGCTTTTATTAAACTATACTTCTATTATTGAGCAATATACTTAGTGCGTTAAGATTATGAAGGGAAAAATTAGATGGTTTATTCTGGCCTTGGTATTTGTGGCTACAGGTCTTAGTTTCCTCGACAGACAAGTATTGTCAATGACCATTATTAAGATACAGGAAGAACTGAACATTACTGATGTACAATACGGAGTGATCAACACGGGTTTCCTTATTAGTTACGCTTTGATGTTTACCATCGCGGGCCGATTGATTGATAAAATTGGGGCAAAGCTTGGTCTTACACTTTCTGTAGCAATATGGTCAATAGCTAGTGTGCTGCATGGGGTAATGAGTGGCTTTTATCACTTACTCATGTTCAGGTTTTTGCTTGGAGTGGGAGAAGGAGGGTGTTTTCCAGGAGCGGCAAAAACTGTTTATGAATGGTTCGGAAAAAGAGAGCGCGCACTGGCGAATGGGATTGCCATTGGTGGTTCTGCAATCGGCGCAGTAGTGGCTCCGCCACTTACCATTATTATTTCCGGTAACTATGGTTGGCGATGGGCTTTTATTATTCCAGGAGTGTTCGGCGTTCTGTGGGTGTTGGTATGGGGGACAATTTCATGGAGAAAAAAGCGAGCCGACAAACAGCAGCGAGAGGTAAATGTTCCACTCAAACGGGCAGAAGGAATATCATTTCTTGAGATCATCAAAAACAGATCGGCACGAGTCTTTGTTTTAATGCGTCTATTATTGGATCCAGTATTCTATTTTCTCATGTTCTGGGTGCCCAAGTATTTGAGTGAGGAACGTGGACTGTCCTTTGATAGGATCGGGGAGCTTTTCTGGATACCATTCATGGCTCTGGGCATTTCTAATATCATAGGGGGGTGGATATCCGATACATTGATTGCGAAGAACCTTTCGGTAAATGCTGCCCGTAAATGGGTGATGGGAATTGCTGCCCTGCTCACGCTGATTGCACCTTTTATTACCCGAGTGTCGTCGGTGGAACTGGCTGTTGGGTTCATGGCAATTATGATGCTTGCCCATGGTTTCTGGATCACCAACTATGTCACAGCTATCTCTGATATATTTGGAAAATATGCGACCTCAACGGTAGTGGGACTGTCTGGAACTGCCGGAGCAATAGCTGGAATGCTGGTAAATCCAATAATCGGAATGGTCGTGCAAAAGTATTCCTATGCCCCTCTGTGGTGGGTTGCAGGGATCATGTACCCGCTTGCTTTTATCATTATGGTCATGTTTATTCCTAACTTGAATCCGATAACAGTCCGGCATTCTATTAAAGTAAAAGCATAAGAAGTTTTGTAATATTTAACTTAGTGCGTTAACATTGAATTTTATTATTGAAGCTATGAAACATTTCTACAAACTATTCTTTCTGATGCTGTTCTTCATATGGGCATCAGACGGATTTGCCCAGGAAATTATCCTGAAGGGTACAGTCGCCGACGGTGAAAGCGAAGAAGGCCTTCCTGGCGTAAGTATTTTGTTAAAAGGAACCACTATCGGTACTGTAACGGATGCCATGGGGAACTACAATATAAAAGTACCTGATAGTACCGGGACACTTATATTTTCATTTATAGGGTACCGTACACAGGAAATACCCATCGACGGCCGGGCAGTCATGGATATAGTCATGGAGCTGGATGTTGCCTCTCTTAGTGAGGTAGTAGTGGTAGGCTACGGGACAACAACCAAAAAAGACCTGACAGGCTCCATTGAAACCGTTGAGATTGAAGACGTACAAAAAGCACCTGTCAAGTCTTTTGATGAGGCACTGGCCGGAAGGGTAGCAGGGGTGATGGTTTCAGGTAATGACGGTCAGCCTGGCTCAAATAATAATATAATCATCCGGGGTGTCGGTTCCATCACCGGTTCTACCGCACCACTATATGTAGTTGACGGTTTTCCTATGGAAGATTCCTATGCTAATACGTTGAATATAAATGATATAGAGTCAATGACGGTGCTCAAGGATGCCTCTGCAACAGCAATTTACGGTGCACGTGGAGCCAACGGTGTTATCATTATTACCACCAAGAGAGGAAAGCAGGGAGCTCCGGAGATTTCATACAATATGTACTACGGGATTTCACAAAACCCAAAGCCCATCAAGCTGATGGATGCTTACCAATTCGTAAAGTACCAAAGCGAGTTGAATCCTGAAGTTGCCGACAAAATTTATTTCACGAATGGAAAATCGCTAGAAGACTATCGCAACGTCGAAAGTATCGATCTGCAGGATCAGATTTACCAAAATGCTCCCATCCTTAATCATGACATTTCCATTCGGGGTGGAAACGGCAAAACGAACTATTCTCTTTCCGGAAATATACTCAACCAAGATGGTATAGCTGTCAATTCAGGCTTCAGACGTTACTCAGGAAGGATTACCTTAGATCAGGAGGTCAACAAAAAAATTAACGTTGGAGCAGATATAGTCTACAGCAGCGAGAAGACACACGGAGCTATCATGACCCAGTCTTCTTCCAATTCCCTAACTTACGGAAATTTGAGCCTGATGGCTGCGGTATGGGGATTCCGTCCGGTGGCCGGAGAAAATGAAAATGTAATGGATGAACTATTTGATCCTACCATTCCTTCTACGGATTTCAGGGTAAACCCGATATTATCGGCAAAGAACGAACATCGCATAACGGCAGTTAATAGCTTTAGAGCCAACGGGTTCCTTGAATATGCGATTGTTCCTGAACTTACCCTAAAATTGGCCGGTGGAATTAATAATATTATGGTTAGAAGGGAGGGGTTTTTCAACTCGTTAACAACTGCCGGAAACGATAGAAGAGATCAGAAGCAAAACGGATTCATTTATTTCCGACCGGTAAGCAACTGGAACAATACCAACACCCTTACTTTCAAGAAAACCTACAACAATATTCATAGCCTCAATGCAGTGGTCGGAACGGTGGTACAAAAGCAGGGGGATGGGAATTACGGATTTTCGGCCATTCAAGTCTTAAATGAAGGTACGGCAATAGATGGCCTAGATGAAGCTGCTGAGAATTTTGGGACTTCGGGCAGTTCGAGCTGGGGGCTAGCATCTTTTCTTGGTCGGTTGAATTATAGCTATAAATCGAAATACATGCTTACTTCATCGGTGAGGTATGATGGATCATCAAAGTTTGCACCTGGAAACCGTTGGGGATTTTTCCCTTCTGCAGCTCTGGCATGGCGTATGTCGGAGGAGAATTTGCTTAAGGGGATCAGCTTTATCTCAGATGCCAAATTGAGGTTGAGCCATGGTGCTACTGGGAACAACCGGGTATCAGATTTTGCCTATTTGTCCACGCTTTCCATTCCAAGATCGGGTGGATACTCATTTAACAATGGAAAACCGACTAGGGGAGCTTTGCTTGAAAATTATGGCAATCCAAATCTTAAATGGGAAACTACCGTGCAAACGGACATAGGGTATGACCTAGAAGTATTGGAAGGCAGGGTGGAGATTACCTTGGATGTTTACCGTAAAATGACCAAAAATGTCCTGCTGAATGCCGATCTGCCTTATTCTACGGGTTTAACGAATATTTATAATTCGGCTTCAGCGTATAAGAATATAGGTAAGATCAGGAACGAGGGGCTGGAGTTTACACTGAATACAATCAACATTCATAAAGATGATTTCGAGTGGAGAACTAATTTCAACATCAGCTTCAACCAAAATGAAGTGATGGAGCTGAACGAAGGGCAGACGTCGCTGCTCGAAAACGTAAGGTTCGATCAGTATTTCAGTAACACACATCCTTACATTGCGCAGGTAGGGCAGCCCATCGGGCAAATGTATGGCCTCATATGGGACGGCGTGTACCAGTATGAAGATTTTGACCAGGTGTTGGGGGAATACGTGCTGAAGGATAATATTCCTTCCAACGGTCAACCCCGCACAAATATTCAGCCGGGCGACATCAAATACCGCGACATCAACGGAGATCTTGTAGTAAATGAAATGGATTTCGCGGTGATAGGAAGAGGAAATCCTATACACACGGGCGGTTTCAACAACAATTTCAATTACAAAGGTTTTGATTTGAATATTTTCTTCCAGTGGTCGTATGGCAATGACATTATCAACGCCAACCGGTTATTTTTTGAAGGAAACGCAAGAAACCTGATCTCGCTGAATCAGTATGCGACCTATGAAGACCGTTGGACTCCGGAAAACCCGACTAATGAGCATTTCAGAACGGCAGGAAAAAAAGATACCTGGTATACTAGCAGGGTTGTAGAAGATGGTTCGTTCCTGAGACTGAAAACAGTTTCTTTGGGATATAACTTCAACGACAGGGTGCTGAACAAGATCAGGTTAAAAAGCCTGAGACTTTATGCATCAGCGCAAAACTTGTATACTTGGACCAACTACTCAGGTTCAAATCCGGATGTTTCCACCAGACATTCAGCGCTAACGCCCGGATTTGACTTCGCCTCTTATCCACTGGCAAGAACACTTACCGTCGGACTATCCACTACATTCTAATTTTTAAATAGAAAAGTCATGAGCTATAAATCATATATTTTCATTTTCCTCCTAGGGATACTTGGCACGTCGTGCGAAGATTTCCTCAGCACGGAGCCTACCAATTTTATTGCGCCCGAATACTCCACTATAGCGGAGCTCGAAACCGGTCTGGCGGGTGTGTACGATGTACTGGGGAGCCAAGCTACCTATGGCGATGTAATTCCCTACTGGCTAAATGTGAGCACTGATATTGGGTACACTAACACCGGTCAGCTCAATACCACGGCGTACATTTATACCGCTACAGATGCGCAGATCACCAATCTTTGGAAAACCCTTTACCAGGGCATTTACAGGGCAAACCTGGTGCTGGCCAAGGTAGACAATCCTGAGCTGGATGAGGAAGCCAGAAATAGGATCAAAGGCCAAGCTCTGTTCCTTAGGGGTTATTATTATTTTTTGCTGGTAAAAAACTATGGCAGCGTACCTATGCTGCTTACAGACAAGCCAGACATCAGTAATGTAAACATTCCAAGATCACCGGTGGAGGATGTTTACACACAAATACTGCAGGATATGAAGGAGGCAGAGAGTCTGGTGGAGGAGGCGGAGCACTTGAGCGGAGGAGGGAGAATTTCCCGCTCGACTGTCCAAGGTATCCTTGCTCGCGTGTGTTTAACGATGGCCGGCCATCCGCTGAAAGACGAATCTAGGTATGCCGAAGCACTTGAGTGGGCCCAGAAAGTGCAGAAATCGAAAATGCATGAGCTGAACCCAGACTATTCGAATGTTTTCATCAGGTACGCCAGAGATGAGTATGACATCAAGGAAAGCATTTGGGAGGTTGAGTTCTATGGACTGTTGTCTTCGGGTTCCCAGGAGTATACCTACTATATCGGAGCACGGGGAGGTATAAGAAGCGGCGACGAGCAAATCGGATACAGTGGTGGTGCCGTGCTGGCTACCAAATGGCTGTTTGATTTGTATGAAATCGATGAAGGAAGTACCGAAACGCCGAAAGAATCTCCTGATTTGCGTAGAGACTGGAACATAGCTCCTTTTACTTATGTAGGCGTGCCCGGTGTACAGACCTACAATCCGGATTTGTGGAGAAGAACCATGGGTAAATGGAGGAGAGAATATGAGACGCTCACACCAAAAGACAGAGTGGTTTCCGCACAGAATTTCCCGATACTCCGGTATTCAGATGTGCTGTTGATGATCGCTGAGGCTGAAAATGAAGTAAACGGTCCTACAGATGTAGCTTATGAGGCCATCAACCAGGTGAGAAGAAGAGCTTACGGCCTGCTGCTTCCGGCTCCTCCCAATCCTGATGTGAATGCGGATCTGCCTCCAGGCCTGAGCAAGGAAGAGTTTTTTCAGGCGATTGTAGACGAGCGCGCAAGGGAGTTTTGTTTCGAAGCTTCCAGAAGGTCCGATTATATCCGTTGGGGTACTTTTGTCGATCGGATGAAGGAATACAAGGACTGGGCTCTGGCCAACGGCGCCGTTCAGGGGCACGTACTGGCCCAAACCAATATTTCCGAACGGAATTATCTACTGCCCATTCCTACAGCAGAAATGGCTTTAAACAAAGCACTTACTCAAAATCCAGGTTATTAAAAGATTATAGTTATGAAGTTTGTATATTTAATAGTACCGTTGATTTCCATCTTATCATCCTGTGAAAGCCTAATAGAAGTGGATACTCCCGACTTTGACGTAATGCTGGAGAAAGGACTTACTTATAATGTGGGCGATACGGTAAAATTCGCATTTACAGGATATGCTGGAAATATTACTTTTTACTCCGGTTTGCCGGGATCTGATTACGAATTCCGTGAGAGAAAAGAAATTGATGGTGGTGTTCCGCAGATTGAGCTCGTAACACAGTACGGTGGCGGCGGTACACAAATCAATTCCCTGAGACTGATGGTAACGACAGATCTGATGTCAATGGATTCCGCCGGAGTGGTCAATGCTAATTGGACGGACATTTCCGATAAAGCGGACATTGCTCCCAACACCACGATAACTCCTTCCGGTGTATTGGATCTCAGTGAATATGTTGAGTCCGGGAAGCCGTTGTTTTTTGGGTTTAAATTCGTGGGAGAAACTAGCGCTACACATTTACCCGGCAACTGGATCATCCACGATTTTGTGGCAAATACGGTTATGGACGATGGGAGTGCGTTGCCGGTAGTGACGATGCCTACAGCAAGCTGGTCTACGTTTAGCATTCTCAACGATGCCTCTAAATGGATCTTCAGAAACAACAATACCCAAGCCTACATTATCGGTGGTGGGTACAACGCGCCGCCAAGCGAAGACTGGATGATCACCAAAGGACTGAACTTCACCAAGGTTCCACCGGATACTGGCCTGCCTATTCAGAATATAGGCTCGAATGCGCTGAAAGGGTATGAATTTGTATATAATACTCCGGGTACATACACAGTGACATTCATCGGATCAAACTACACAGTAGATGACCATAAAGAGGTGATCAGGCAGTTTACGATCGCGGTCGAAGAGGAATAATGCAAGGGTACTATATGGTAAAGTTCATCCAGGTCGCTTTTTTTCGCTTGCAGGAAAGTCATCTAAAAAAAACAAACTGGGTGTTTTAAAAAATACCATAACTAATATGGAATGAAATAGGAATGTAGAATAAGACTTAGTGCGTTAACAATATAAAAATATCTTAAACAAAGAATTATGAATGAACTACTAAAAAGGGAACAGGTTGTCATGAACGGACAGGTGGTAAGAAGGGAGGAAACTGTTCCCAGAATAGGTGTTTTTGGGGTCGGATACTTCAAATACTGGGAGCAATTCGACGGTCTTTTAGAAGATTTGCTGGAAAAGCAAAACGTATTTGTAGAGAAATTAAAGAGAAATAAAGTAGATACAATAGAATTTGGGTTGGTCGACGACGCAAAAAGCGCTTATGACCTGGTGCCAAAGCTTAAAGCTGCCAATCTGGATCTTATCTTTTGCGACATGCTTACTTATGCCACGTCCAGTACATTTGGTGTCATCATCAAAAATCTCGATGTACCTATCGTATTGGTGGCCTTGCAGCCGGATAAAGCGATGGACTATTCAAAGGCTTCAACCTACATGCAGCTTTACAACGACGATGTTTGCTCGCTGCCGGAGTTTACTGGTGTTGCAGTAAGAATGGGGAAAAAAATTCCTGATGTCATCATTGGTACCCTGCACGATGATCCTCAGTCGGAACAGGAGATCAGAGAATACTGCAACATTGCGAGGGTTTTACATGGATTGAAAACAACACGCATCGGTCATATAGGACATCCTATTGAAGCTATGCTCGATATGCACTCTGATTCCACTATGCTCACAGCGCATTTTGGGGTGCACGTTGTGCAATGCGAGCCCCACGAGATCGTTTCCAAATACCAGAAAGAGGTAAATGAACGGGAAATAAAGAGTGAAGAACAGCGCATCCTCGCATTTTTTGACACGCCCGATCCGGTTTCCGATCCGATTTCCGAAAAACTTAAACCGGAAGACCTTGAGGTTGCGGCAAGGGTATCGGTAGCGTTGAAAAAATTTGTGGAAGAAAAGGAACTGGATGGACTTGCCTATTATTACAATGGAGAGGAAAACAGCGACACCCAACTGGTAATGTCCAACCTTATCGTTGGCAACTCCTTGCTGACGAGTGCCGGCTTCCCCATGTGTGGTGAATCTGACCTGAAATGCTGCCTGGCCATGTTCATTATGGACAGGCTCGGCATCGGCGGAAGCTTCGCGGAATTTCACCCGGTAGATTTTAAGGAGAACTTCATATTGGTAGGGCACGACGGCCCGCATAATATTTCCATTGCAGAAGGTAAACCAGTGTTAAGAAGTTTGAAGAAATACCATGGCAAGCCGGGCTTTGGTGCCGGAGTGGAGTTTAAGATCAAAGAAGGCCCTATTACCATGCTGAGTATCACTTCCACGTATGAGGGAAAGTTCAAGTTTGTGATAGCTGAAGGAGAATCGGTGGAAGGCCCTATCCCGCCCACCGGAAACACGAACACCCGGGGTTACTTCAAGCCGGATGTAAGGACGTTTCTCACGAAGTGGGTGAAGGAAGGGCCCACCCATCATTTCGCTTTGGGAGTTGGTCACCATGCGCAGACGATCCGGAAGATCGGCGAGTATTTAAACATTGAAGCGGTAATAGTTGAATAGCATATTGTGAAGACGAAAGCAGTTCTTAAGGCTGAACCGACCTCATCTTTAAGGCAGGCTTTCCTTCCTACATCAAATTACTTAAACATGAACACAGTTCGCATCTTTATTTTCCTTGTCCTTACCATATTTGCCGGCAATTTAGTCGCAGGCCATGGCGATGCGGAAAAACCCTTGCAAAAGCTGTTTTTCCTCGATTTTGAAAAAGGCTTTTCGCCCAATGCAATGGGAGAAAACAACCCCTTGAACAAAAATTTTCCCGAACTGATCTCAGGAGTCGGCGGCAGTGCAGCCTTTTTTGAAGGCGGAAAAGTGTTACAATATCCTTCACCCAAAAACCTGAATAAAGAAGAAGGTACGATCAGCTTCTGGCTGAAGCCCGGAGACGAAATGCCGAAGCAGGGGCCGCTGACGCTATTTGCGGAAAACGGGCCGAAAGATGCAGGCGAAAACAGTTTCCGGATCGAGCTCTTTCCAAACCGTTTTATCCGTTTCAGCCTGAAGGACTCCAGGGATTCCTACATTTATTATCACAAGATTGGCGCCTGGAAAAGAAATGAATGGCATCACCTGGCCATCACCTGGAATGTGAAGAAAGGTGCTTTTATCTACGTAGACGGAAAAGCCGTGTCTACCGGGTGGATGCCCCAATGGGAAGCCAAAGTTTACGACAGTTTCTTTATCGGTGCAGGTAACGCCAACGGAGAAGAGGCATCACAGGTTGCCATCGACGAGTTTACCATTTACAATCGCGAACTTACAGAAGAGGAGGCAGGAAAAGAATTTCTTAAATATGGCCATTTCTCTGCCCAAATTTTGTTTAAAGATCCTTTTATTCAGGCAGGAAAAGAGAATATATTAATCGCAGAACTGGTCAACCCCACGGATCATCCGGTTGTGCTGAAGAACATCGTATGCATGCTCACCGATAACAAGGGCAACGAACTATTTAACGCTGGCCTGGGAGAGCAGTCGCTGGAGAAATTGAGTCACAAAACCCTACAGATCCCGATGAAAACAGATAAAAGCGGTACTTTCTCTTTTTCCCTCACATACCTTGAGAATAACGAAAGGAAGCGAGCCGTTACACCTCTTCATGTCTATGAAAGTAGAGAAAAGGCTGTAACGCAGGATTGGAGTGTTCAAATGGTATCTCACATAAAAGCAGCTGAAAAAGAACCCATAGCGGAAACCGGCGGAACCCTTGTTTGCGAAGCATCTTTTGGCAAATACCGGGAGGCGGGAAGCCACTTCAACGACCGGTTTGCGATGGATTTTGAAGTGGAGGCAGTGGGAGAGCCTCACCTGGCAATCGTGACTTATCCGGATGATAAACCGCGAACCATGGAAATTATGCTGCAACATTTCAATGGCGCCATAGACTTTCAATCGCATACCGGCGTCTTAACCGGTGAAGAATATCCGGTTACGAATGCTACTAAAGAATTTGAGATCGTGTTTTGGCCTCGTTCCAAAAAACAGGCATTTGTCTTTATGACTGCGGAAAAGAAGTATCCGGCGGCAGTGAAAGACATCAAAATTTATAAGATTGATAAATTTAAAGTCGCATCGGCTGAGAGCAATTTCCGTGGGAGCGTACCTTTCCGCAGTAGCGGATTGTATTATGAAGACCCTGTGTTGTTTCACAACTTCGGAACGGGAAGAGACCTTCAGGGATTCGTTACCGCTACCGATCGCCTGGTGCAATACCTGAATTCTCTGGGGCAGACGGAGTTTGAGTATCCACTGGGGTGGTATGCAGGGCCGTTATATGGAACGTCGGTCGAACCTTTCCAGCCAGACATCGATGGCGCACAAGGCGGTCAACGTCCTCATCCCGATGGCTACCCCGCATATCTGATAAATCGCCTGGGCGAGCAAAACATAAAATTTACGGCAGGTTTGCACATCCATACCCTGCCCAGCTTAAATAAATATGCATTGGCAGACTGGGAGAGAATCGACCACGGGGAAGAAACAGTTATCAACATCAACAAAGACGGAAAACTGTGGTACGGATACTGGCATGGCAACGACCCCAACTTCAATGCTGCAGATCCACGGGTCATGCATGCCGTAGATACCATTGTCATGGAAATCGCGGAGCGCTACGCGAAGGAACCTGCTTTTGATGGAATTTCCCTTGTTATGGCTAAACCAAAGCTTTTCACCTTTGGTTCGCTGGCTTCTGGTTATAACGATTCCAACCTGCAGCGCTTTCAAAAAGCTTCCGGTATTAAAATTCCCGGTTACGTTCCCGGCGATTCCAGCCGGTTCCGGAAAAGCTATGAATGGCTGATGGAAAATGCTGAAGCTAAAAAAGCCTGGATCGACTGGCGGTGCCAAATCTTATATGAACATTATGCTGCCATGGGCAGAAAATTGGCAGTTTATCGTCCGGATTTAAAGCTCAAGCTCAATATATTTGTCCACTTGATGCATAACCAGCGACTGGCAGACTACCTCAATGAACCGCCGGTAGAAGTTATGCGTGAAATGGGCATTGATCCTGCGCGGTATAAAAACGAAAAGAACATTGTCATTAATCATACGCTGGTGCCGGCAGATCTTAGGTGGAAGCGTTCTCATTATCCTCCCGCCATCCCCAATATAGACCGCACGATAATGACCGCTCCGGAGATGGTGACTTCCATGCAGGGCCTGGAAAACGTCCGCGTTACGATCCACGATCGTTATTGGGAAGACGCGGTAGGGCGGGAAAAACCAATGGAAGGCCTCACCGCAATGGGGGTAAGTGAAATGGTTTGGAGGGCATCAACCTTAAATGCCACCGGCTTTCACAGTCTGGAGCCGTATGTAATTGCGCTCAATCACCTCGATGCTGCGAGCATTGTGAAAGGAGGCTACGTGGTAGGTACTTTCGGCATGGAAAAAGAGCTGTCGGAATTTTCGAAAGCCCTTCAGGCTTTGCCGGCAACAAAATTTGAAGATATTCCAAGTCTTGCCGATCCGGTTCGGGTGAGGAAAAAGGTAGTGGACGGGAAGCTGTATCTCTATGTGCTGAATACTATTCCCGCTCCCGCAGAGATCAGCCTGAAATTAAAAGAACCGGGAGAACTACGGGAACCCGCGACAAATGAGGTTTATGCAAAGTCAAAAACATTAAACCTGAAGTTGAAACCCTACGACCTGCGGGTATTCGTCAGCTCGTCGGCCACCCAGGATATTGCCGGTGGTAAAGTAAAAGTGGATAAAGAGTGGCTGACCAGTCTTGAAAAGTCACTGACAGATATGGAAAACCAGGCAGAAAAACAGGAGAAGCTCTTCCGGAAGCACAAGCCTTATCTCGAGCTGGCAAGGGAACACTGGAGCAAAAAACATTTCTCGCGCGTGTACTTCCTATTGCAGGAGGGTTGGGGAGAACAAGAGGCTACAGCGGAGAAATAAGCGCATTTTCGAAGAATCATGAATCAATTAAGTTAATTAGAAGAAGGCAAAGACCACAGGACTAATGGCAGGGAAATGACGAGAAATGGTCGTTCTTCTCCAGATGATTTAGTATTTAGTTCCAACCCAAAATAACCTAATGTATGTTTAGAAAATCAGCTTTACTCATCAGTTTGGCACTGCTGACGGTCTTTTACGTTTGCAGGGCCCAAAGCACAAGCGATGTGGTCCTTAAGGACGGAGATAAAGTCAACTTTATCGGTAACAGCATCACCCATGCAGGTGAATTTCACAACTTCATCCTGCTTTATTATGCTACTCGTTTCCCGGAGGCGAATGTTACCTTTTACAACTCCGGCATCTGGGGCGACAATGCCAACAGTTTTCTTCGCCGAATGGATGAAGACATTCTTAACAAACCCGCCCATTATTCGGTGGTAATGGCCGGTATGAACGACGTAAACCGGGCGCTGTATGCGGCCGCAAACCAGGGAGATCCCGAAATTGAAGCAAAAAAGCAACGGGCTCTCAGCGACTATCGCGGCTACATGGAGCTCGTGATCCAGCGTCTCCAGGAGGCAAAAACGGAAGTAATTTTACAAAAGCCATCCATCTACGACCAAACGGGCGATTTGCCCGCTGAAAACATGTATGGGGTAAACGATGCATTACAGCAATGTGCCGTGATCGTTGACGAACTGGCCGCGGAATACAACCTGATGGTGGTAGATTACTGGACCATACTTAATA
>JGI2924J29684_1077140_pt1 | contig 13953 bp, 16 predicted proteins | sample BenlonsequencITS_FD_29684 | JGI IMG/M metagenome (IMG submission 29684)
ATGGCCGACCTGATCAGGGCCATATCCATCCCCGTCACCGTTGATTTTATGGCGGTGACCAGTTATCTCGGTACCGAAAGCACCGGCGAGGTCAAAATCCTCAAGGAACTTAACGAGCCGATCCACGGTTTGAACGTAGTGATTGTTGAAGATATCATCGACACAGGTCTCACCCTGTCGAAAACACTCGCGTTACTCGAAACCAGGGCCCCTGCGGATCTGAAGGTTTGTACACTCCTCGACAAGATCGACAGGCGGAAGACTCCCATCGACATCGAGTTCAATGGCATTGTCATTCCTGATGAATTCATTGTCGGCTACGGAATCGATTATCAGCAGCGCCATCGGGAACTTGACCGCATCGACCGGGTGAAATTTCTCTGACTATCTGAGATTATCCGAAGAATCTGAAACATGGACAAAAACCAGGAGCTGCAACTCCTCGAAGCCATCTATAACAACTCCCCTAAGGTTCGCCAGCGTGATCTTGCCGAGATTGCCGGACTGAGCCTCGGGATGACCAATGCCATCCTGAAGCGACTGACCGAAAAGGGCTGGATCACCATACGCCGACTGAACAGCCGCAATGTGCGCTATGCGGTGACCCCGGAGGGGATGGAAGAGATTCTCAGACGCAGCTACGGTTATTTCAAACGAACCATCAAGCATGTGGTTCGCTATCGAACGACACTCGAACAGTTTACCGCTGAACTCAGCCGCGAAGGGTACCACCGCCTCATCCTTGTCGGAAAAAGTGATCTCGATTTTATCGTCGAGCATGCCGCGGTTAAGGCCGGTCTCATGCTTGAGAAGCGTCGTGATGTCCCCGACCCCGGAGCAACCGGCGACGATGTCTTTCTCCTTTACGGAGAGGAAACGCGTCCGGATCCCCTGGCCTCTGTGCCGGGGGTGGACTATCTGGGGCGGCTTCTGATGAGGCATCCCGGAACTTTCGGGCAGAGGGACGTTGTATGAATGGTGCACTAGGGCACAGGATCTCGGCGGCTGTGGAACGCTGCTTTGCAGAAGATGATCGTCTGCTTGCCGTTTATCTTCTGGGAAGCGCCGTCAGGGACGAACTCCGTCGGGAGAGTGATATCGACTTGGCTCTCATGCCAAAGCCCGGAACATCGATACCCGCCATTGAACGCTTTAACGTTGCAGGCTGTCTTTCCGCGCAGCTCGGCCGGCAGGTTGATCTCGGGGAACTTGGATCCCACAATCTTGTCTATGCACGGGAGGCCATCCTTACGGGGGAGAGGATCTACCTTCGGGATGCTTTTGCCGCCGATCTGCGGGCCGCAACCCTTTTGGGAATGTACTTTCGTTTTAACGAGGAGCGGGAGGAGGTATTAGATGCCTATCGAGCCGGATGATGTTGTTTTGAACAAGGCGGCAATCATTGAGCGTTCTCTTCGTCGGGTCAGAGAAGAATATGCGGCCGATCCCGAGCTAAGAAATTTTACCCACATCGATGCCATGACGCTCAACATCGAGCGCGCATGTCAGGCCGCCATTGACCTTGCCCTCCATGTCGTTTCTGTTCGGCACCTTGGAATGCCCCAAAGCAGTGGAGATGCCTTTAAGCTTTTGAATCGTGCGGGCTTACTCTCGGTGAAGATTTCGGCTGCCATGTCGTCAATGACCGGCTTTCGAAATATTGCGGTCCATGAATATCAGGACCTGAGCCTGGAAGTATTGCATAGCATTGCCGAAGCGGGGTGGTTGGATCTGGTTGCCTTTTGCAGGGAAATGGGAGTAGAGATCAGGATCTAAAGCGTTTCGGTTACAAAAAACGCATCATTTGATCATAATCTAAGCATAAAACGGAGAATTCACATGAATAACATTGCAGTTGTCGGTACCGGCTATGTAGGGCTGGTGACCGGAACCATCCTGTCCGATTTCGGACACAACATCATCTGCGTAGATAACGATGAAAAAAAGGTCTCGCGGCTGAAAAACGGCGAGGTTCCCATCTACGAGCCAGGCCTCGATCCCATTGTCGAGCGCAACGCCTTTTACGGTAGGCTCTCCTTTACCACGGATACCGCCGAGGCGGTGAAAGCGTGCGATGTCATCTTCATTGCCGTGGGCACCCCCCCTGCAGAGGACGGCTCCGCCGACCTGAAGTACGTGGAGCAGGTTGCCCGCCAGATTGCCCGAACCATGGACAGCTACAAGGTCATTGTGGACAAAAGCACCGTTCCCATCGGCACCGGCCAAAAGGTAAAGGGATGGATCGCCGAGGAACTTGCCGCCCGGGGACTGGATATTCCCTTCGACGTGGTTTCAAATCCCGAGTTCCTGCGGGAGGGAAGCGCGGTTCAGGATTTTACCCATCCCGACCGGGTGGTCATCGGCGCAGAGAGCGAGAAGGCCATGGAGATCATGAAGGAGGTCTACCGGGTCCTCTATCTTAACGAAACCCCCTTTGTGGAGACCAACATCGAGACCGCCGAGATGATCAAGTACGCCTCCAACGCCTTCCTGGCCATGAAGATCACCTACATCAACGAGGTGGCAAACCTCTGCGAAAAGGTGGGCGCCAACGTTCAGCACGTTGCCTCGGCCATGGGACGGGACGGCCGCATCAGCCCCAAATTCCTCCATGCAGGCCCCGGCTACGGTGGAAGCTGTTTTCCCAAGGACACCCTTGCCCTGGCCGAGATCGGCCGGGCCGCCGGAGCCCGTATCGAGCTGATCGAACAGACGGTAAAAAGCAACGAAAATCAGAAGAAGCTGATGGCCAAAAAGATCGTGGACACCATGGGCGGAGTCGAAGGGAAAACCCTTGCCATCCTCGGTCTTGCCTTCAAACCCAACACCGACGACATGCGTGAAAGTCCCGCCATCACCATTCTCGAAGAGCTCGCCGCCGCCGGTGCATCCCTCCGCGCCTACGACCCCGAAGCCATGGAAGAGGCTGCCTGGAGGCTCAAAGCCCTGGGCGACAAGCTTGCCTTCGTTTCCGATGAGTACGAGGCCCTCCAAGGTTCCGACGCCGTGGTGATCCTTACCGAATGGAACCAGTTCCGTAACCTCGATTTTCCCCGGGTCAAGGCTGCCCTCTCTTCGCCCTTCTTTTTCGACCTGCGCAACATCTATCCCCGCCATCTGGTTGAGGCCGAAGGCTTCACCTACGTTGGGGTCGGGGTATAGGTTCCATAGATCTTTTGGCGGGGGAGGTCTCCCCCTCGCTGCAAAGCCGCTTTTCCCCGGCGCTTGTTCCGGCTCGCTACCGCTCCGCCGGGCGCCGTGGGCGGCTTTTCCGCTCCCCCCTCAGGGGAGCCGGGGGAAAAGATTGGCTTCTGAGTGTGAAGAGGGTATAATAAGAACATGGAAGATATCTATTCGATACATCTGAAAATCTCACGGGTTGAGAACGGCGAATATCTTGCACAGTCTGAGGATATGCCCGGTCTCATTGCTCAGGGGAGAACGGTAGCAGAAACAGTTGAAATAGCCCAGGATGTTGCAAGAAAGCTTATAGATTCATATAGGGAGCATGGTGATCCGTTACCTGTACTGAAACCTATTTCTGATCGGGCAGAACTTGATGTTGCTATAGGAGTATAATGGGCCAGCTTGCAGGTTTTAATTATAAGAAGTGTACAAGAAAATTAAAAAATTTAGGTTTTGAATTTGATCGCCATGCGCGAGGAAGCCATGAAATATGGTGGAACCCAAAAACACGAGTAAGAACAACAATTCCGCATCATCCTGGAGATATCCCTGAAGGAACAATGAGCGCTATTTTAAAACAGGCTCAAGTTGATGTAGATCTGTTTCTGGATGCATAGCGATGAAATGTGGAGTTAGTCTACAAAAAGTAATGCTTTTCATTACTTTTTGTAGACCAATGGGCAGGTTGCTATGCAGAGTATAAAGCGGCTTCGAGAGGTGCTTGAGGCTCTTTCCGACAAAGAACATTATCTGTTTCCCGAGCTTAGGGGGGCTGCTTTAAAGGCCTTGCTCAGCAGGGCGGCAAAAAGCGGTGTGTTTGTGCGGGTATGCAGGGGAATCTATGTAAATCCCAGAGCCGCTTATCCTCGCGGATTAGTGCTGTATCATACTGCGTCAAAGCTTCGTGCGGGCAACAGTTGCACTTGCCATTCAGGATATGAAAACAACACAACGTCCCCTTGATGTAATTGATTGGAGTGTCGTCTGTGAGTTTTGCGTTACGACCGAATCGAATAAAGCAACGGGATGTGTGGGATATCATCTGCTTGACACATCAGGCCGTTGACATCAAATTCGATCTGCTATTTCAAAAGTTAGAAGAACGGCAAGTTCGACCCGAAACCTTCATACAAACGTTCTCTGAAAGAGTTTCAACTCTTACCGGGGGACAGCGCGATTTCCTTTTTGAAATCCGGCGTTTCCTTCCTTCCAATGTTGTGCACAATGGACCGGGGCACCTTGAGTACTGGTCCATTGTCAGGGCGGAATTGGAGGATATTTCTCACCGGCTTATGCGTTATGTGCATGAAAAGGCGTGAAAATTGGAATAGTATCCCATAAATTGGCGTAAATTATGGAATACTATAACATGAATTGATATACAGACAGCAACAATTATTAATGCTTCAACAATTACCGTTCACTTAGGGTTGAGTATCAAAACTGTACAACGATATATTCACTATTTCGAGCTAAGCTACCAAGCTCTTGTTTTAGTCGCCTTTATATTCGTTTCTTATTTCAACGATGCAAAAACGCAGCAGATAGGAACCGAGATAACGGCGGTACATGCAGTATATTTCTTAAGTTAAAATTGTCGCAAGTTCATATAATTTCTGTGCTTATAAGGCAAATGAACAAAGTAAGAATATGAGGGTGAGATATGAAAAAGGCTTTGATTACCGGAATCACCGGTCAGGACGGATCCTACTTGGCGGAGTTTTTGCTGGATAAAGGCTATGAAGTGCATGGTATCAAGCGAAGAGCATCATCGTTTAATACTGACCGAGTTGACCACTTGTACAAAGACTTACATGAACATGAGGTTCGCTTTATTCTCCATTACGGAGACCTTACGGATACTGGAAACCTGATTCGGATTGTCCAGGAAATCCAACCTGATGAGATCTACAATCTTGGAGCCATGAGCCATGTGAAGGTCTCCTTCGAGTCTCCGGAATATACCGCCGATGCCGATGGGATTGGGACCCTGCGGCTTCTTGAGGCCATTAGGATTCTCGGCCTTGAAAAAAAGACTCGCTTCTATCAGGCTTCCACTTCGGAGCTTTATGGCCTGGTACAGGAAGTGCCGCAAAAGGAGACCACTCCTTTTTATCCCCGCTCTCCCTACGCTGCGGCCAAACTTTATTCCTACTGGATCACGGTAAATTACCGTGAAGCCTACGGTATCTATGCTTGTAACGGTATTCTCTTTAACCATGAATCCCCACGGCGGGGAGAGACATTCGTTACCCGGAAGATTACCCGCGCGGCTGCTCGAATTTCCCAGGGGTTGCAACAAAAGCTTTATCTAGGAAATCTTGATGCAAAACGGGACTGGGGCTATGCCGGGGATTATGTTGAACTGATGTGGCTGATGTTGCAGCAGGAAGAGCCGGATGATTTTGTTATGGCCACCGGCGTAACAACAGCGGTACGTGATTTCGTAAAGATGGCTTTTGCCGAGGCCGGTATCAAACTGAGGTTTGAAGGTTCCGGTGTTGATGAGAAAGGGATCGATGCAGCTAGTGGTAATGTGATAGTTGAAGTAGATCCTCGCTATTTTCGACCTACTGAAGTTGAGTTATTAATCGGTGATCCTGGTAAGGCAAAGGAAAAGCTTGGCTGGATACCGAAGGTCGATCTCCAGGAGCTTATTTGTATGATGGTGACAAAAGATTTACAGGATGCGAGGCAGGATGTCCATCTCAAGGAGGGCGGATTTACCGTAAAAGAGTATAATGAATAAGAACAGCAAAATATATCTTGCCGGACACCGTGGCCTGGTCGGTAGTGCTATCTATAGGGTTTTGCAGAAAAGTGGATATACGAATATCGTAACCCGGACACATAAAGAGCTGGATCTTACTCGGCAGGCAGAGACTGAAGCGTTCTTTGCCGAAGAGAAGCCTGAGTATGTTATCCTTGCCGCGGCCAAGGTTGGCGGAATAGGGGCCAACCCTGCCTATCCTGCCGAATTTATCTATGAGAATAGTGAGATAGCACTGAATGTTATTCATTCATCCTATAAATTCGGGGTTAAGAAGTTGCTCAATCTGGGATCATCCTGTATTTATCCCAAGATGGCTCCACAACCGTTGAAAGAAGAATATCTATTGACCGGTCCGTTGGAAGTGACCAACGAGGCCTATGCCGTTGCCAAAATCGCCGCCATTCGGATTTGCAAGCACTATAATCAGCAATATGGGACTAATTTTATTTCTGCGATGCCTACTAATCTCTATGGCCCTGGAGATAACTATGATCTTGAGACAAGCCATGTGTTGCCTGCATTAATTCGGAAATTCCACGAAGCAAAAATGAACGGAGGTCCTGTTATTCTATGGGGTGACGGCTCTCCTAAACGTGAGTTCCTCTACAGTGAAGACCTTGCGGAGGCTTCTCTATTTTTGCTGGAACATATAGATGCGGAAAAGGCAGGTGAGATTGTCAATGTCGGTACGGGCGAAGACCTCTCGATTAAAGAGCTTGCAAAGCTAATTTCGACGATCGTTGGGTACAAAGGAGAGATTCGCTGGGATACAACTAAGCCGAATGGGACTCCTCGGAAATTGCTGGATGTGTCGAGAATACATAAGCTTGGGTGGCAGGCAAAGACATCACTTGAGAAGGGGATTAGAAAAACATACCAGCATTATGTGGAGCCTAATAAGGAGTCTGCTTGAAGCCAATTAAATCATTTTTTGCATTGCATAAAAGGGTCCATAGAATAAAATCGCTTTTTTCACGAGGCGAAAAGATTCGCTATTTCATTGTTCTCGTGGTGCTTGTATTTACGGCTCTGGTGGAAATGGCAGGGATTGGAGCGATATCTCCTCTTGTGGCGGTGGCGTCCGATCCCGGCTTAATAGAGAGAAACCGCATACTGGCAGAATTATATTCGATGAGTGGGCTCCATACCCATAAGCATTTCATTTTACTGATGGCGGTCGGATTTGCTCTTCTGATAATCGGAAAAAATTTACTTTCCCTCTTCAGCCTTGGGCTTTATACGCATTTTACCGAAATGCGTAAGCATGTGTTTGGATATAGACTGATGGAGGAGTATCTCTCTCGAGATTATCTCTATTTTAAACATCAGAATAGTTCTGATTTTACGCGTAAACTGATCAACGAAGTAAATATTGTTGCGCGGAATTTTTTATACACGTGGTTAAGCTTAGTAAGTCAGCTTTTTATTGCTGGTGCGATCATCTGTTTACTGTTTATCCAGAGTTGGAAGATTGCTCTTTTGGTCATTAGCGTGCTTGGCTTGCTTTTTGGTGGACTTTTTGCTTTCAGTAAAGATCAACTCAGAGGTTATGGAAAAATTGATTACGATTACACTGAAAAGCGTTATAAATTGCTAAACGATGCTTTCGGAGGGATTAAGGAGGTTAAAATCCTCCATGGGGAAAAATATTTCACCGGACTGTTCAGAAAATTTTCCTTTATTATTTCGGTTAACAACGTAAAGAAGGATGTGATGTCGGTTTTTCCGAAACATGTTGTTGAAACGGTGGTATTTTCTGCCACGGCCTTGTTTGTGGCCGTCATGGTCGGAAGGGATATAGATATTTCTCAGAGCCTACCCTCTTTTGCCCTTTATATTATGGCTGGCTACAAGCTCCTGCCGACGTTGCAGAAAGTTTCTCAGTTTTTGGGGCGTATTACCATAAGTATGGTAAGTCTTGATAGGTTGTATGACGACTTGAAAGAGGCATTGTCGGTACCGAAAAAAATCGAAGAGACACCGAGAATTATGTTTGACAATAGGATTCGCTTTGACGGAGTCACGTATCGCTATCCTGATGCAACCGAGAATGTGCTCTCCAATATTGTTTTCGATATCCCAAAGAATAGTTGTATCGGTATTGCCGGCTTTAGTGGTGCTGGTAAGACTACGGTTGTAGATCTTCTTGCTGGTCTGCTGTTGCCCACTGAAGGTCGGATATTGGTCGACGATATTCCGCTGCGGTCGAATAACCGGAGATCCTGGCAAAAGAATATAGGGTATGTCCCTCAAAATATATTTCTTACCGATGCAACAATTGCGGAGAATATCGCTTTTGGCAAAGATTTGAATCAGATTGATCTGGAAGCGGTGAAAAGGGCGGCGCAGGCTGCAGAAATTGATCGGTTTATAGAAAAAGAGCTTCCAAAGGGGTATCTGACAGAAGCTGGAGAAAAGGGAATACGCTTGAGCGGGGGGCAGCGCCAACGTATTGTCATTGCACGGGCGTTGTTTCGGGACCCCGAACTGCTGATCTTTGATGAGGCTACCAGTGCCATGGACAACAAAACAGAGGCGGCGATCATGGAGTCGATTCACCGTCTTTCGGCAAAGAAGACGATTGTCATTATTGCCCACCGACTTACCACTATCGAGCACTGTGATGAAATCCTGGTTTTCAAAGAGGGACACTTGGCGGCAAAGGGTCGGTATGAAGAACTGGCCACAGAAAATACTGTTTTTAAAGAATTAAATGCATTGCAAAAATAGAAGCAACTATCAGAAAAAAGGAGTGCTTTCGTGTCGAGTGATGTAGCAACTGAACAGTGGACTACTATTATAACATCGGAAAAGAAACGGTTTCATCTTGGTTTGAAGGAACTGTTCAATTATAGGGATCTGGTATGGTTGTTTTTTAAACGCGATTTTACCGCGCTCTACAAACAAACAATCTTGGGCCTTGCATGGTATATTATTCAACCGCTCTTCACCACGATTGTATTTTCTTTTGTCTTTGGGAATCTTGCCGGTCTAGGTACAGAAAATGTACCATCGTATCTCTTTTATTTGAGTGGAATTATTCTATGGCGTTTTTTTGCAGATTCTCTTCAGAAGACATCGAATACTTTTTTGACAAATGCCAATCTTTTTGGGAAGGTCTATTTCCCCCGTTTATCGGCTCCTGTTTCCATGGTAATGTCGAATATTGTGGCTCTTGGAATTCAGCTGTTTTTATTTATTCTATTTTATGTTTATTATTTATTTCTTGGGATGAAGCCATCGCTTCACTGGTCATTTGCTTTATTTCCTGTGCTTATTCTTCACATCGCGCTTTTAGGTACCGGATTGGGATTGATGGTTACCTCGATGACGACAAAATACCGTGATTTGAAGTTTCTTGTTACCTTTGGTTTGCAGCTTTGGATGTACGCAACACCGATAGCATACCCGCTGTCAGAGATACTGGAAAAATTCCCAAAGTACATTGAATGGTTGTTTATTCTCAATCCGATAGCCTTTCCTATTGAGCTTTTCAGATTCATGCTGTTCAAAAGCAATAGTTTGAACTGGATTCAGGGAGGAATCAGCATAGGTATGACTTTGTTGTTTTTTCTCTGGGGTGTTGCTAGTTTTAACCGCGTTCAGCAAAATTTTATGGACAGGATATAGCATGAATAGTATTGCACTACGAGTAGAACATTTAACCAAGGAGTATCGGTTAGGAACGATAGGATACGGAACACTGCGGGAAGACTTACAAAGCTGGTGGGCTCGAGTACGGGGAAAAGAGGATCCTAATTCCCTTGTAACGGCAATCCATCACAGTGATTCGGAACAAAAACACTTTCTTGCACTTGATGATATTTCTTTTGAAGTGAAGAAAGGTGATAGACTGGGTATTATCGGCAGGAATGGAGCAGGGAAATCCACCCTTTTGAAGATCTTGTCCCGGATTACCTCCCCGACAAAAGGAAATATATATATAAATGGACGAGTTGGTTCTTTGCTGGAAGTCGGGACGGGTTTTCATCAGGAATTAACCGGGCGTGAAAATATCTACCTTAACGGTGCTATTTTGGGAATGAAACGCTGGGAGATCGATAAAAAGCTAGATGAAATTGTTGCATTTGCAGGTGTAGAACGATTTATCGATACACCGGTGAAGCGATATTCCAGTGGAATGTTTGTTCGTTTGGGATTTGCTGTCGCGGCCCATCTGGAACCGGATATTCTCATTGTTGATGAAGTCCTTGCCGTTGGTGATGCCGAATTCCAAAAAAAAGCAATTGGGAAGATGGAAGAAGTTTCAAACAATCAGGGAAGAACGATACTCTTTGTTAGCCATAATATGAAAACAATAACAACTCTCTGTAATAAATTTTTATGGCTTGAGCAAGGCATGGTAAAAGATTTTTCATCAAATGTTGAGATTATTAATCAGTATCTCCGGAATGGACGTGTTGAGAGTAATATATCCTTTCAATATAAGGAAAGCTTATCAAAACCTTTTCAATTAATGACTGTTTCAATTAGAAATAAAAAAGGTGAAGATGCCCTTTTCCATTGTGATGAAGATATACATGTTTTGTTTGATTATATTAGTCGAAGACCTCTTAAAGGATTATATGGACATTTTAGGATATTTAGTAGTTGGGGAGATGTTGTCTGGGTTAGCGATACATATGATTCGGAAAAGAGTTCTCTTGATAGTTTGCCTGAGGGGACTGGTACAATTGATATCAAGATTCCCCGCCGGTCCTTATCGCCTGGGAAATATCAAATTGAATTTTCATTTGCATCAAAACTTAATGAAACTGGTTTTTTTGTAGATGTTCCTGGTATCGTAGGATATTTCAGATTGGTTGATAACAATACAAGAAGAGGAAATGATAGGGCTGGATTTTTTAGTACTATTTTAGAATGGGAAAAGATTTCTACGTAAAAAAATTTAATAACTTATACCATAAGCAAACAGCGAACTATTTATATATATTTTATAAATGATGCACAAATATGCTGTCAGAAAATGATTTACTAACTTTTTAGTAATCCCACAGCCACGAGATATGAAAGAAATATGGAGGAAACATGAGTATTATAGCTTTGGTTCCAGCAAGAGGTGGAAGCAAGTCAATACCTTTAAAAAATATCAAAACGTTTTGTGGAAAACCTTTGATTAATTGGATACTTGAAGAACTTGATCAGGTTGAAAAACTTGATCAAGTATATGTTGCAACTGATTCAGAATTGATAGAAAATGAAGTCGAAAAATTAAATGGTAAAAAAATTAGAATTTATCGACGACTATCGAAAAATGCAACAGACACTGCTTCGACAGAAAGTTTGATTCTTGAATTTCTCGAGAAAAAAGAGCTCTGTAATGATGACATTTTATTAATAGTACAAGCAACAAGTCCCTTTACAACAAGTTTTCATTTCAGTGATGCCCTTAGAAAATATGAAATAGATAATTATGATTCGATGCTGAGTGTGGTACGTTTTAAACGATTTTTATGGGGAGATAGTGGCGCTCCTATAAATTATGATTATCATAATAGGCCACGAAGGCAAAAATATAAGGGCTGTCTATTAGAAAATGGTGCATTTTATATAAATAAAGTAGCAAACATTATTAAATATAAGAATCGGTTATGTGGTAATATTGGATACTATCTTATGCCTGAATATACTTGGTTGGAAATTGATGAAGAAGACGATTGGATATTTGCAGAAAAAATAATGAAAAAGTATAGATTAGATGGAGAAACTAAAACAGAAGAAATAAAAATAGTATTTTCAGATGTTGATGGATGTTTGACTGATGCCGGTATGTACTATTCTGAGAATGGTGAAGAACTAAAAAAATTTTCTACTTATGATGGAATGGCCGTTGAGCTATTAAAAAATAAAGGCATACGAACAGGAATAATTACGGGTGAAAAAACTGAATTGGTTAAGCGAAGAGCAGAGAAGATAAAATGCAACTATTTGTATATAGGGATACAAAACAAGTTGAAAATTATTAAGGAAATCTGTAATAATGAAAATGTAAACATGGAAAATGTGGCATATTTAGGAGATGATATAAATGATATTCAAGTTCTGAAAGCTGTCGGTCATCCATTTTGTCCGATCAATGCAAGGAATGATATTAAACGAATTCCTGGTATAATTATATTGAAATCTGCTGGTGGTGATGGTGCATTTCGGGAGATGGCTGAAAGAATAATAACTTCTTTGTCAGGAGAAGATTATGAATACTGATCTTATAGTCGTTGCAGAAATAGGGTGTAACCATAAGGGAAGTATGGATATTGCTAAAGAAATGGTGTTAGTCGCTGCAACTTTCTGTAAGGCAGATGTTGTAAAATTCCAAAAACGGACGAATAAAGAACTTTTATCACCAGAAATGTATAATGCACCACATCCGAATCCCATAAATGCATATGGAAAAACGTATGGCGAGCATAGAGAATTTTTAGAATTCAATATTGATCAACATAAAGAATTAAAGGAATGGTGCGAGATTAATAATGTCATATATTCATCATCGGTTTGGGACTTAACAGCCGCAAAAGAAATAGTTTCCTTGCAACCAAAAATTGTAAAAATCCCTTCAGCGTCAAATTTAAATTTTAAAATGCTTGAATGGATTTGTGATAACTATGAAGGAGAAGTACAACTTTCTTTAGGTATGACTTCCCAAAAAGAGGAAGAGCTGATAGTTAACCTTTTTCAAAAAAAACATCGTGCTAATGATTTAACGCTCTTTGCCTGTACTTCAGGATATCCTGTTCCTTTTGAGGATATTAGCCTTTTAGAGATAACAAGATTGAAGAGTAAATTTTCTGGTATTGTAAAGAATATAGGTTTTTCTGGACATCATCTTGGGATAGCCGTTGATATTGCTGCCTTTACCTTGGGCGCAAGGATATTCGAGAGACATTTTACGCTTGATCGTACCTGGAAAGGCACTGATCATGCAGCCTCGTTAGAGCCTCAAGGGCTTAGAAAGCTTTGCCGGGACTTGAGAAATGTCGAAAAGTCTTTGACATATAAGAAAGCAGAAATATTAGATATCGAGAAAGAACAACGAAAGAAACTAAAATGGCACAAATAAAAAGAATTTTGAAAAACTGGGTCATCCCTCCTGGTTATTTTAACATAATAAAAGGACATCAGAATCGAAAGAAGTCTGCTACACCTCAAGAAGTATTGAATTCTGCTTTAGAAATTAAAAATAAGAAAAATACTCATAAAGATGAGAAATGCTTTATTTTAGCAACGGGACCATCAATAAATTCGATGGATTTAAGTCCTTTAGAAGAAAGAAACTGCATTTCTGTTAGTCATTTTTATTTACACAAATTAGCATCTATAATAAAGCCTGCTTATCATGTGCTCGCTCCGTATCATCCTCCGTTTGATTTTGATTCATTAAAGAAAATCTTTGATGGATTAGCCAGTACCTATAATCACAGTATTCAATATTTTTTCGGATACCAAAATTATGAATATTCTATTTATAATTTTTTTGAGCAATACAAAGAATATAAGAAGTTATTTACTTATTCTTTTATTAATTATTCGGAAAGTGAACCTTTAAATGATAAAAATTATATGCAAAAGAATATCTGGGATATTTCACTAAATCCTTTTCTAATACGTACAGTTATTTATGAAGCAATCCAAATTGCTTTTTATTTGGGGTTTAAAAAAATATATTTACTTGGGTGTGATCATAATTATTTATGGATAAGAAATTATAAAAATGAAATAAAAGATCACCATTTTTATAAAGAGGCACAAGGAAGTGGTGAGAAGGAATACCAACATTTAAATAGTTTTACTACAGAACGCTGGTTTGCAGAATACTATGAACGATGGAAACAATATAGATTAATTAAAGAATATCTTCTTGCTAATAATGTCTCAGTTATAAATCTTACTCCTAATAGTATGTTAGATGTATTTCCTTCTGAAGATTTTGAGAGTATTATTCATGAATAGGGTGAAGAGAAAAATAAAAAAAA